>Ga0208398_100855_pt1 | contig 15099 bp, 11 predicted proteins | sample LakWasMe79_HOW10_2_FD_183905 | JGI IMG/M metagenome (GOLD analysis project Ga0208398, IMG submission 183905) | Freshwater sediment methanotrophic microbial communities from Lake Washington under simulated oxygen tension - Sediment Metagenome... | ecosystem: Environmental > Aquatic > Freshwater >...
ACATAGCGCCACGGATACGGTTTTCAAGACCCAACGGTGAAGAATAAACATGTGATTATTTTCTTGAAATTGTGAAAAGGAGTCGCAGCTTCTGTCCATGCGGCGCTCGCTGTGAGAGCCGCGCAGTGTACTAGGAGTCTCACCATGTTTTTTGCCACTACCGCCCAGCCCCAATTGCGTCGCCAAGCCTATGCAAACGCAGGCCGAACGCTGGAGCGCTTTATGGATGACGCACTGCGCGCCAACGCGAACAAGGCGGTTGCCTACACGCAGGATGAAACATCATTCACCCTCACATTGGACATGCCCGGCATTGCCAAAGACCAGCTGTCCATCGCCATCGAAGGCGCGATCGTGCGCATCCATAGCAAAGACGATGCACCACGCCGCTACCGAGCTGCCTACGAACTGCCGCAGGAAGTAGACACCGGCTTGTCAGAAGCCAAGCTTGAACACGGCGTGCTGACCCTGAAGCTGGCCAAAAAGGTGCCCATCAGCAAGGCCACAGAACTCACTATCCAATAGCTTCACGCCAGTAATTCCGCAGTCGGTGCGGCGCAACCAAATCGGCTGTCCGCATTGACTCCCCCTCGCCCGGCGGGGCGAGGGGGTTGGGGGGAGTGGGGGCTACAAAGAATCCAACGGCCAGCGCGGCTTCACGTCAAAGGCGTACGTCTTGCTGGCCTGCTGCAAACCGCTTTGCAGGCGCATCGCGGCTGCCATGGCGATCATGGCGCCGTTGTCGGTGCACAAATGCAGTTCCGGGTAATGCACGCGAACAGCGCGCTTGGCACAGGCTGCGTTGAGTTGCTCGCGCAGGGCGCGATTGGCGCCCACGCCACCGGCCACCACCAGCCGCTGCAGCCCGGTGTGCTTGAGCGCCAGCATGGACTTTTTCACCAGCACTTCGACGATGGCCGCCTGGGTCGATGCCGCCAGGTCGCACTGCTGCGCGCGCGGCAAGGCTTCAAAACCCGCCGTGCTGCTGCCCGTCGGTTGAACACTCGGCGGCTGTTGACCCTGTGACAAGGCCAGGTCGGCTGCCACCATGCGCTGGGCTTGCACCAGCACCGCGGTCTTGAGCCCCGCAAACGAAAAATTGAGGTTGCCGCTTTTCAGCAAGGGGCGCGGTAGTGCATAGGCTTTTGCGTCGCCCTGCTCGGCCATCTTGGCCAATGCCGGGCCGCCGGGGTAGCCCAGGCCCATGAGCTTGGCGGACTTGTCAAAGGCCTCGCCGGCGGCGTCGTCAATGGTTTCGCCCAGCAGCTGGTAGCGCCCCACCCCGTCGACCCGCATCAACTGCGTATGCCCGCCCGACACCAGCAGGGCAACAAACGGAAATTCAGGTGGATCCGAACTTAGAAAAGGCGACAGCAGGTGGCCTTCCAGATGGTGCACACCCAGCACCGGCTTGTCCAGGGCCGCGCCCAATGCGCAGGCCACACCGGCCCCCACCAGCAAGGCACCCGCCAGACCAGGCCCCCGCGTGTAGGCCACCACATCCACGTCCGCCAGAGACCGCCGGCTTTCTGCCAGCACCTCCTCGGTAAGCGGCAACACCCGACGAATATGGTCGCGGCTTGCCAGCTCGGGCACCACACCACCAAAGGCCTGGTGCATGTCAATCTGGCTGTACAAGGCATGCGACAGCAGCGTGGGCATCGCCTGGTCGCGCCATTGCACCAGGGCCACACCCGTTTCGTCACACGACGACTCAATCCCCAAGACCAGCATGTTTTCCCCTGTGAGGCCGTGAGTTTAGAGGAAGTGCCCCGCCTGTCCCCGTCACAATAGGGCACACCCCAAAAGCCATTCACCACGCACACCATGCACCTGCCATTGCAAGACAACGACATCGCCAGCCTGGAGCGCGCCACCCTCGACGCGATGGCGCCACCCGCCACACAAGAGATAGAAGGCTGGCTGCTGCCTTTTGACAATTCAACGATTGGCCGCGCCAAGAGCGCCGTGCCCTTGCACCACAACGGCATCGACGGCCAGGACATCGCCACGATCGAAGCCCTGTACGCCGGGCGCGGACTGCAGGCGGCCTACCGCGTGGCCGACGTGACCGGGCTGGAAAGCGTGCAGGCCGAACTCGCGCGCCGCGGCTACCAGGCCCAGCAGCCCACGCTGGTGCAAATTGGCACAGTGCAGGCCATGCGTGCGCTGTGTTGCGACTTGCCGGCCCGCGTGAGCAGCAGCCCCGAGGCCGCGTGGTCCAGCGTCTACCTGGCCGAGGGCTTTGACCCGGTCGACGGCGCGCACCGGGTCCAGGCGCTGAGCCGCAGCCCGCACATCGTGTACGCCTGTGTTGAAGAAGACGGCCAGTCCGTGGCCGCCGGCACCGCCGCATTCAGCCAGGGCTGGTGCAGCATCCACGGCATGCGCACCCTGCCCGCCCACCGCGGCCGGGGGTTGGCGACCCGTGTGCTGGCGGGGCTGGCCGACGCAGCGACCGCACGCACGCTGGAGCGCGTTTTTTTGCAGGTGGAAGAAGGCAATGCGTCGGCCCTCGCGCTGTACGCCCGCGCCGGATTTGCGACCGCCTGGCGCTACCACTACTGGCGCAAACCTTAGCCTTTGCGCCCCATTGGCGCGAATATTGCAAGGAACCACACATGCTTGAAGCCCTGCGCATCGTCGTTGTAGCCCCTGATCTGGACATCGTTGACCAGAGCGACACCCACGCCCTGAACCAAGCCGAGCGCTCGCGCAGCCTGCGCATTGGCCTGCTGGAGAACGGCTTTAACCTGGTCGCCGTGCTGCCGGCCGACACCTTCCTGCACGAACGCCTGGCCCAACTGCAGGCGGACATGATCATCCTGGACGCGGAAAGTGACGCCCGTGACGCCCTCGAACACGTGGTCGTGGCCACACGGGACGCACGCCGCCCGATTGTCATGTTCACCAACGACAACGACAGCTCCAATGCCCGCGCCGCCGTGGCGGCTGGCGTGTCCGCCTACGTCGTGGCCGGTTTGTCGACCGAGCGCATACGCCCCATCCTGGACGTCGCCATGGCCCGCTTTGAGCAGGACCAGGCGCTGCGGGCGGAACTGGCCGATGCCAAAACGGAAGTACAGGATCTGAATACGGAGCTGAAAAACCGCCGCATCATCGACCGCGCCAAGGGCCTGCTGATGCAGCGCCAGGGTTTGAGCGAGCAAGCCGCCTACGAGAAGCTGCGCAAGACCGCCATGGACAAGAGCCTGAAGGTGGTGGAAGTGTCACAGCGCATGCTCGACGTGGTGGATCTGCTAGGCTAGATTCATCGCCCGGGCAAGCGCGAAAACACTGTTCACACACAGCCTGGACACACTGGATGTGCTTTGGCCGCGGGAGACCACACAGTCCCGGCCATACTGCGTGATCACATAGTGTGCGCAGGTCACATACTTTCCAGGCCCCAGGGTTGCAGTTGCCCGGTTCGCCTCGACAGCGCCCAAGGCTTCGAGCCGCGCCAGGCGGTTGCGTGTCGAAATCTCCGGGGCGCTAACGTCGTGCGCCAACTCCTTGATCGACACCGCCTTCTTCTGCAGGGCCAGATGCCGAAGGATCTCCAGCGACTCAGGCCACTGCTCAACCGGGACCTTTCGGTTGGTTCGCGCCTTGGAGGATTCGGTAGAGGATTGCATGCAACAGTTGTCGACCACATTCCCCACTTTCTTTAGGCTGCAACTGATTTTGGTGCGTCGCACAAAATTGGTGCCAACAAGACATTCGCCAGATGTTCACTCAACAAATATGGCCGTAGCCCTCGTGAAATATAGACCTATTGCTATTGAATGCGGAGCGTCCAGCCTGTCGGGCAGTGTCGCAACGCGTTAAAAGAAGGCTGGCACGCTCATTGCGTATGACTCTGCGAGACCAACGATGGTCACTGACAGGCATGACCCAAAGGCGGGTTGAGCCGGTCACCCCGGACAAAGGCGTCCCCACCTGTACGCGACTGACAAACCCAGTCGTGCGCAGTGTGAGGACGCCTTTTTTCGTTTCGTCAACGTCAAACTCTTGAAGGAAGCCTGTCATGACCCATCATTTTCCAAACCACCTCAGCCGTAGGGCGGTGTTGCAATCCGCCGCCGTCGGGGCCATCGGGATCAGTCCGGCGTTGCGTGCCGCCGTCTATGCGGCAGGCTCCGACGCCCCCGAGAAGACCGAGGTCAAGATCGGCTTCATTCCGCTGACCGACTGCGCCAGCGTGGTCATGGCCTCGGTGCTGGGCTTTGACAAAAAATATGGCGTGAAGATCGTGCCCAGCAAGGAAGCCAGCTGGGCCGGCGTGCGTGACAAGTTGGTCAACGGTGAGCTGGACTTTGCCCATTCGCTATACGGCCTGATCTATGGCGTGCACCTCGGGATCAGCGGACCCAAGAAGGACATGGCCGTGCTGATGACACTCAACCACAACGGCCAGGCCATCACCCTGTCCAAGAAGCTGGCCGACAAGGGCGCGGTGGACGGTCCGGGTCTTGCCAAGCTGATGGCCGCCGAGAAGCGTGAATACACCTTTGCCCAGACCTTTCCCACCGGCACCCACGCGATGTGGCTGTACTACTGGCTGGCGGCCAACGGCATCAACCCGATGTCGGATGCCAAAGTCATCACCGTGCCGCCGCCACAGATGGTGGCCAATATGCGCGTAGGCAATATGGACGGCTACTGCGTGGGCGAGCCCTGGAACCACCGCGCCATCATCGACGGAATTGGCGTCACCGCCACTACCACCCAGGACATCTGGAAGGACCACCCCGAAAAGGTGCTGGGCACCACCGCCGAGTTCGTGAAGAAGTACCCCAACACGGCACGCGCCGTGACCGCGGCCATCATCGAGGCCGGCCAGTGGATCGACGCCAGCCTGTCCAACAAGAACAAGATGGCGGAGACCATTGCCGACAAGAGCTATGTCAACACCAGCGTGGATGCCATCAACCAGCGCATCCTGGGTCGCTACCAGAACGGCATGGGCAAGACATGGGACGACCCCAACCACATGAAGTTCTTCAACGATGGCACGGTCACCTTCCCCTACTTGTCCGACGGCATGTGGTTCCTGACCCAGCACAAGCGCTGGGGCCTGCTCAAAGACCACCCCGACTACCTGGCGGTGGCCAAGCAGATCAACCAGATCGACATTTACAAGCAGGCCGCCACTGCCGCCAAGGCGCCGGTGCCGAAGGACACGATGCGCTCGGCCAAGTTCATGGACGGCGTTGTCTGGGATGGCAAGGACCCCAAGAAATACGCCGACGGATTCAAAATTAAAGCCTAGGAGAACACCATGGTTAGCGCAGTTTTCCACTCCCCCCTGGCTGCAGCCAGCGAGAGCATTGCTATGAAAAAAGAAGCTACTCACCCAGATTCGACGAGGGCTAGCGGCTCAAAAACCTTGGATGCTCCAGCTCCAACGGTGACCAGCGCCACGCCGCCCGCAGCAGCACGCCCGGCCTACGACTGGCGCGGCCTGGTGATGGTGGTGCTGCCACCCCTGCTGGGCCTGGGCCTGCTGATTGGCATCTGGGCCATCGTCAGCATCAGCACTGCCAGCAGCATCCCCAGCCCGTGGGAGACATGGAAGCAAGCCGTGGTGCTGTTCAGCGACCCGTTCTACCGCAAGGGGCCGAACGACCAGGGCGTGGGCTGGAACGTGCTGATGTCGCTGGAGCGCGTGGCCGTGGGCTTTGGTCTGGCCGCAGCGGTGGGCATTCCGGCCGGCTTTGCGATTGGCCGCTTTGAGTTTCTGGGCCGCATGTTCAACCCCCTGATCAGTCTGTTGCGCCCGGTGTCGCCCCTGGCCTGGCTGCCCATCGGCTTGATGGTCTTCAAGGGGGCCAACCCTGCTGCCATCTGGACCATCTTCATCTGCTCCATCTGGCCCATGCTCATCAACACCGCGGTTGGTGTGCAGCGGGTGCCGCAGGACTACATGAACGTGGCCAAGGTGCTGAACCTGTCCGAGTGGAAGATCGTCACCAAGATCCTGTTCCCCGCGGTGCTGCCCTACATGCTGACCGGTGTGCGCCTGGCCGTGGGCACCGCCTGGCTGGTGATCGTGGCCGCGGAGATGCTGACGGGTGGCGTGGGCATCGGCTTCTGGGTCTGGGACGAGTGGAACAACCTCAACGTCAAGAACATCATCATCGCCATCTTCGTGATTGGCATCGTCGGGTTGATCCTGGAGTACGCCCTGATCAAGGTCGCAACAGCATTTACGTTTGAAGAGGTGAAGTCATGAGCAGCCTGAAATACATCGAGATCCAGAACGTCGCCCAAACCTTCAAGACCAAGAAGGGGGTGTTCCCCGCGCTGCGCGACATCAACCTGACCGTGGCCAAGGGCGAGTTTGTGACGCTGATCGGCCACTCGGGCTGCGGCAAGTCCACCTTGCTCAATCTGATTGCCGGGTTGACCATGCCCACGGCAGGTGCGCTGCTGTGCGCCAACCGCGAGATCGCCGGCCCCGGCCCCGAACGTGCCGTGGTGTTCCAGAACCACTCGCTGCTGCCCTGGCTGACCTGCTTTGAGAACGTCTACCTGGGCGTGGAGCGCGTCTTTGGTGCGGCGTCCAAGAGCACCGGCGCGCCCAGCGAAAACAAGGCCCAGCTGATGGCGCGCACCGATGCCGCGCTGGCCATGGTGGGTCTCACGGCCGCGGCGCAAAAGCGTCCCGGCGAGATCAGCGGCGGCATGAAGCAGCGCGTGGGCATTGCCCGCGCCCTGGCCATGGAGCCCAAGGTCTTGCTGATGGACGAACCCTTTGGCGCACTGGACGCGCTGACCCGCGCCAAGCTGCAGGACGAGCTGCTGGAGATCGTGGCCCGCACCCAGAGTACCGTGGTGATGGTGACACACGACGTGGACGAAGCCGTGCTGCTGTCGGACAGGATCGTGATGCTGACCAACGGACCTGCTGCCACCATCGGCGAAGTGCTGAGCGTGGACTTGCCCCGCCCGCGCAACCGCGTGGCGCTGGCCGACAGCGCGCAATACCTGGGCTACCGCAAGGCAGTGATCGACTTTTTATACACCCGCCAGGCCCACGTCGAGAAGACGGCGGCCTGAACCATGGCGCCATAATGTGGCGCTATGCACAACACCCTTCAGGGGCCAACCCAAACACTGTCGCAAGAACGCCTGGAGCTGATCCTGCGCAGCATCAACGCTGCGCCCTGGGACTGGGATCTGCAGACCAGCGAGGTCTACTTTTCTCCCGCCTGGTGGAACATGCTGGGCTACGTGAACGCCGAACTGCCTGCCACTTCGGGCTTGATGGCCAGCTTTTTCCATCCGGAAGAGGCCAAGGCCATAGACCGGGGATTCACTGCGGCACTGCAGGGGTCTGGCGACATCTGGCAAGTCGAATGCCAATTGCGTCACAAGCAGGGGCATTACATTTTCGTTCTGCTGCGGGCCCACATCCAGCGCGACCGGAACGGCCAGGCGCGGCGCCTGTCGGGCACCAACACCGACCTGACTGCCAGCCTCGCGGTAGAGGCCAAACTGCAGGACAGCGAAGCGCGCTACCGCGCACTGGTGGAATGGTCGCCCATCGGCATTGGGGTGCACCAGAATGGCCGGGTGGTCTATGCCAACCCCGCTGCCATTTCCATTCTGGGCGCCAAGCGCGAAGCGGAGTTGATCGGCCTGCCCGTCAGGGACCTGGTGGACCCCCGGTACCAAAGCATGGTGGCCGACCGCATTGCACAGGGCTACACCAAGGGCAAGCCGCTGCCGGTACAGATCGAGAAATTCCTGCGCCGGGACGGAAAATCCATTGACGTTGAAATCCAGGCCTCGCCCATCACCCACGGCGGTGCGCCAGCCATCCAGGTCAATTTTGTCGACGTGACGGAGCGCGCAAAGAGCGAGGCCACGCTGCGCGACAGTGAATCACGGTTCCGTGCGTTGACCGAGCTGTCGTCCGACTGGTACTGGGAACAGGACGAGAACTTCCGGTTCACGGTGCTGGGCGGCAAGGTCTACAACAGCACCGGCATGACAGCGGCCCAGCACATGGGCAAGACGCATTGGGAGCTGACATCACTCAACATGACCGAGGCCGACTGGGACGCACACCGCAAGATTGTCTACGCACACCAGCCCTTTCGCGATCTGGAGATACGCCGCCCCGACACGGGCACCACCATGCACTGGGCCTGCATCAGCGGATCGCCCATGTTTGATACCGATGGCAAATTTCGGGGCTACCACGGCATTGGGCGCGACATTTCCGTGCAAAAGCAGACCGGCGAAGAAATCCACCGCCTGGCCTTTTACGACGCACTGACCGGTCTACCCAACCGGCGCCTGCTGTTGGAGCAACTGAAGAAGGCGCTGCACAGCAACACCCGCCACCACCAGCACGGGGCCCTGCTGTTCATTGATCTGGACAACTTCAAGACACTGAACGACACCCTGGGCCACGATGTCGGCGATCTGCTGCTGCAGCAGGTCGCGCAACGGCTGGTGGGCTGCGTGCGCGAGGCCGACACGGTGGCACGCCTGGGCGGCGACGAATTTGTCTTGGTGCTGGAAGACCTGGAGCCCTCCACCCATGGTGCCGCATCCCAGGCCGACAGCGTTGGCAAGAAGATTCTGTACACGCTGAACCAGCCCTACGATTTGGCGGGCCGCGAGCACCACAGCTCACCCAGCATGGGCATCACGCTGTTTGACTCCCACTCGACCAGTGTGGACGACCTGCTGAAACAGGCCGATCTGGCGATGTACCAGGCCAAGGCGGCCGGACGCAACACGCTGCGGTTTTTTGACGTCAGCATGCAAACCGAGCTCGAAAGCTGGGTGGCCATGGAGTTTGACCTGCGCGACGGTTTGCAAGGCGGTGAAGAGCTGGTCCTGTACTTCCAGCCCACCGTCGGCGCCGATGGCCTGCTGACCGGCGCCGAAGCCCTGGTGCGCTGGCAGCAGCCCACGCGCGGACTGGTCATGCCCGAGCACTTCATCGCACTGGCGGAGTCCACCGGCCTGATCGTCCCCCTGGGCCGCTGGGTCATGAACATGGCCTGCGAGCAACTGGCCCGCTGGGCCAGGAATCCGCGGACCGCCCATCTGAGCCTGGCGGTGAACGTCAGCGCGCGCGAACTGCGCGAGCCCAATTTCGTGCCCCAGGTGTTGAAGTGCTTGCAGCAGTGGTCCGTGGCGCCCAACCGGCTGCGCATCGAGCTGACCGAGAGCGTGCTGGCCCACCGCGTGGACGACATCATCGTCAAGATGAATGCACTCAAGGCGCATGGCATAGGATTTTCACTGGATGATTTCGGTACCGGCTACTCGTCGCTGAGCTATCTGAAGCTGCTACCACTGGACCTGCTCAAGATCGACCGCTCGTTCGTGCGGGATGTGTTGAATGACCCCAACGATGCCGCCATTGCGCGCACCATTGTGGCGCTGGGCACCAGTTTGGGTTTGTCCGTGGTGGCCGAGGGTGTCGAAACCGAAGAACAGCGCGATTTTCTGGCACGCATCGGGTGCTACGCCTACCAGGGGTTCCTGTTTGGCTGCCCGGTTCCCATCGAGCAATTTGAAGTATTTCTGGAGTTCCCGACGGGCCCCGCACCTTTTGCACCAATTTGATTGATAACTGGCACGGGTTTCGCTTTGGTGCATGGGGTAAGCCCATAAATAGGAACTGTGCACCATGTCGGGATTTAGTATTTTTTTGAAGACGGGCCATGCGCCCACGCTCTTCGCCTCGTTCTTGTATTTTTCGTTCTCCTGCTGCATTTGGGTGCTCAACGGCGCCATGGCGCCATTCATCTCCGAGACCTTCGGCCTGAGCCCGGCCCAAAAAGGCCTGATGCTCTCGGTCCCCATCATCGCCGGCGCGCTGATGCGCTTTCCGTTGGGACTCCTGTCGCAATACATCGGGCGCAAGAATGCCACCCTGGTCGAAATGGGCCTGATCATGGTGGCCATGCTGTTTGGCTTTTTCTTCGTCAAGAGTTTCAATGACCTGCTGGCCATGGGCGTGTTGCTGGGCATTGCCGGCGCCAGCTTTGGCGTCGCGCTGTCCCTGGGCTCGGGGTCGTTCCCGCCCAAGCACAAGGGCCTGGCCATGGGCCTGGTCGGCGCCGGCAATGTGGGCACAGCGGTGTCGGTGCTGATCGCCCCACCCCTGGCCCAGGCATTTGGCTGGGTCGCCGTCTACGGCATTGCCGCGGTCGCCATCAGCATTCCCATGATCGTGATGGTCGTGTTCGCCAAGGAGCCGGACGACCTGGATGCACACGCCTCGTTCAAGGAGCACATTGCCTGTCTGTTCGAAAAAGACGGTTGGGCCTTCAGCCTGATCTACGCCGTGACCTTTGGCGGCTTCATCGGTCTGTGCACCTTCCTGCCGACCTACTACTACGACCAGTTTGGCGTCAGCAAGGTGCAGGCCGGGCAGCTCACCATGCTGGCGGCCTTCATGGGGGCCGCGGTTCGCGTGCTGGGCGGCTGGATCTCGGACCGCTGGGGCGGCGTCAACACCTTGAACCTGGTGCTGTGCACCGTGGCCGTGACTTTGGTGCTGTGTGGTTTGGCCAATGGGTCATTGGCGGCCACCACCTTGCTGGTGATTGTGTGCTTTGCCGCCCTGGGTGCGGGGAACGGCGCGGTGTTCCAGCTAGTGCCTCTGCGCTGGCCACTGGCCACGGCGGTTGCGGGCTCCATGATCGGCGAAATTGGTGCCTTGGGTGGCGGCCTGGTGCCCAATGCCATGGGGCTGTCCAAACAGTATCTGGGCAGCTATGCGGGTGGTTTCTATGTGTTTGCGGGACTGGCGGTTGCCATGCTGGTGATGCTGCGCACCATGCAAATCCGCTGGACCCGCACCTGGGCAGAAAAAGGTGGGCGTGCGCGCAGTGCGTAGGTCTTGAGGAACGGGCGGCCAGGGGACGCGCATCTGGTTGCCCAACAGGCACGCAATTGTGCGTAAAGTGGGTGTATCCTAAGTCGGCACGGTTTGCGAAACTGGAGCCACTGCCGCGAGCGTCCCATTCTTATGCAAAGCAGATTGTCAAACAGCCGCTTCCGCCCGCCCTGGGCAGTGGCAATCGGCTGCATTGTTCTGTGCCTGACCGGGTTTGTACCCTGCAGTGCAGTCACTCAGGCGCCCGTCGCGACACCGGCTCAGCGCACACTCACCGTCGCGATGGATGACAACTATCCACCGTACATTTTTCGGGACTCCAATGGCGTCCTGGTCGGCTACCTCGTCGACTACTGGAGTCTTTGGGAACGCAAAACGGGTGTACGCGTGGACTTGCAAGCCAGCGACTGGGACCTGGCCAAGAAGCGCATGCAGACCCGCCAGGCCCAGGTCATAGACACGATTTTTAAAACCCCGGAGCGGGAAGAGACACTGGACTTCACCCCCGCCTATGCCCAGATCCCGGTATCCATCTACACCCATTCCGGGATTGGCGGCATTGCCAGTCTGGACCATCTGAATGGGTTTCTGGTCGGCGTCAAGGCCGGTGACGCCTGCATCGACACACTGAAAAATGCCGGCGTTTCGACGCTGCAGCCTTACCCCAATTACGAGACGCTGGTGAAATCAGCGGTGGCGGGTCAGGTCAGGATTTTTTGTCTGGATGAACCGCCGGCCAACTACCTGCTGTACCGGGAACACGCCGAGGGCAGTTTCAACAAGGCCTTCCAGCTGGATACGGGCGCGTTTCACCGTGCCGTGCACAAAGGCGACGTGCAAACCCTGGCCTTGCTGAACCGGGGTTTTACAGCCATTACCGACGACGAGAACCAGGCCCTGCGCAACAAATGGATGGGTACCCGCCTGGCCGGGCCCGACTACGCCCGCTACCTTGCCTACGGTTTACTCGCAGCGGCCCTGATCGGCACGCTGTTGCTGCTGTGGGGCGCCATGCTGCGACTACGGGTCGCGCAGCGCACCACCGAGCTCGACGCCGAGCGCACCCGTCTGCGCATCCTGCTCGAAGCTATCCCGGACCTGGTATGGATGAAGGATGTGGACGGTGTCTACCGCTTTTGCAACCCCACGTTTGAACGCTTTTTTGGTGCCAATGAGGCCGCCATCGTTGGCAAGTCGGATTACGACTTTGTTGAAAAAAGTCTGGCGGACTTCTTTCGCGCGCACGACGTGAAGGCGATTGAGGCCGGCAAGCCCAGCATCAACGAAGAGTGGATCACGTTTGCCGACGACGGCCACCGCGCGCTGCTCGAAACCACGAAGACGCCGGTTCGCCATGCCAATGGAGAGCTGGCGGGGGTGCTCGGCATCGCCCGCGACATCACCGGGCGCAAGCAAACCGAACAGGCCCTGCAGGAGAGCGAAAACCGCCTGCATACGATCCTGGACAGCGTGGAAGCCTATATCTACATCAAGGACAGCAACTACCGCTACCAGTACGCCAACCTGCGCCTGCGCAAGTTTTACGGAAAGACCATGGCGGACATTGTTGACCACGACGATGCGACTTTCTTTGACGCGGCGACGGCAGCACAGCTTCGCGAAAACGACAGCCGCGTGATCGAGCATGGTGAGCGCGTGGCCATTGAAGAAACCATTCCGGTCAATAGAAATGGGGCCAGCGTGGTTCACTTTTCCGTCAAGTTGCCACTGCGCGACAAGGACGGTACCGTCTACGCCCTGTGTGGCATCTCAACCGATATCACCGAGCGAAAAAGGCTCGAGTCCACGCTACGCATCGCGGCCACCGCGTTCGAGTCGCAGGAGGGCATGCTGATCACCGATGCCCATACGGTGATTCTGCGCATCAACCAGTCTTTCGCCGAAATGTCGGGTTATGCGTTGGAAGAAGTGATAGGGCAAACGCCCAAAATGTTCACCGCGGGCGGCCACGACGACGCGTTCTACGACGCCATGTGGGCCGCCACCAATGCCACCGGAAACTGGCAGGGCGAGATTTCCAGCCGGCGCAAAAACGGGGATATCTACCCCGTGTGGATGACCATCACCGCCGTCAAGGGCGAGGACGGGGTGGTGACCAACTACGTGGCCACCCACACCGACATCACGGAACGCAAGACGTCCGAGGAGCAGATCCGCCATCTGGCCTTCTTTGACCCGCTGACCATGCTGCCCAACCGCCGTCTGCTGACCGACCGGCTGCAGCAGGCCCTGGCCTCCAGCGGCCGCAACCAGCGCGAAGGTGCCCTGCTGTTCATTGACCTCGACCACTTCAAGACCCTGAACGATACCCTGGGCCATGATATGGGCGACCTGCTGCTCCAGGGAGCGGCCACGCGCATTGCCGGCTGCGTCCGCGACGGTGACACGGTGGCCCGACTGGGCGGCGACGAGTTTGTCGTGATGCTGGAGAACCTCAGTGACAGCAGCCTCGAAGCCGCCAGCCAGGCGGAAGTTGTGGGTGAAAAAATACTCGCTGCACTGTGCGTGCCCTACCAGCTGGGTGGCCGCGAGCACCGCAGCAGTGCCAGCATAGGGCTGACCCTGTTCGACGCTTCGGAAAACAGCAGCGAAGACCTGATGAAGAGGGCCGATCTGGCGATGTACCAGGCCAAGGCGGCGGGTCGCAACAACTTGCGCTTCTTCGACCCCAAGATGCAGGCGGAGGTGACGGCGCGGGCGGCGCTGGAGACGGATCTGCGCGATGGCCTGGCACACGCGCAGTTCGTACTCCACTACCAGCCACAACTGGACGCCCACGGAGCGGTGACGGGCGCGGAGTGCCTGGTCCGGTGGCAGCACCCGCAGCGGGGTCTGGTGTCGCCGGCGGACTTCATTCCGCTGGCCGAAGACACGGGGCTGATCCTGCCACTGGGTGCCTGGGTGCTGGAGACTGCGTGCCGGCAACTGCTGCAGTGGGAAAGCCAGGCGTGCACCGCGCACCTGACGGTCGCCGTCAACGTCAGCGCCCGCCAGCTGCATCAGGACGGTTTTGTCGACCAGGTCACCGAGACCCTGCGGCGCACAGGCGCCAATGCGAAAAACCTCAAACTGGAACTGACCGAGAGCCTGTTGGTCGCCAATGTCGACGCCACCATAGAGAAGATGCTGGCGCTCAAGGCCATCGGCGTCAGTTTCTCTCTGGATGATTTCGGCACCGGATTCTCCTCACTGTCCTACCTGAAACGACTGCCACTGGACCAGCTGAAGATCGACCAGAGTTTCGTGCGCGACATCCTGATCGACCCCAATGACGCGACCATTGCCACCATGGTGGTGGCGCTGGCCGCCAGTTTGGGCCTGGACGTGATCGCCGAGGGCGTGGAAACCGTGGAGCAACGGGACTTCCTGGCCAGTCTGGGCTGCCATGCCTACCAGGGGTATCTGTTCAGCCGGCCCCTACCCATTCTGGACTTCGAGAACTACATGGCAAACCGGTGATCTGGCGTCGTGAGGATAGCTATCTATTCGATAGCGATACACCAAATATCCACGAGGGCTAGGCGGCTATGTGCGGCAGGCGGACCGGGCGTCCCTTCTCTGGCCCACGCTCGCGGGCGGGCTTTTGCGGCGCGCCTACCGTCTTGGCGTTAACACTGCGATTGATGTGCCTGCTGCTGCGCAACCGCGAATGGGGCCGCCGAAGGGACACCCGATCCACCTGCCAAGTGGCCGATTTGCGGACGAGCGAGGCGGCACTGAAGGCGGGTGGTGCTGCTTGCGAGCGCAGGCTCCATTCGCGGTTGCCCCAGAACCGGTGTGCCAATAGCGGGGTTAATGCAGTAGCGCGGGCACACCCAAAACGTTCGCCCGCGAGGTGAGCCGGAGTCCGCAAGCAGCGACGCCCGCCTTGCGCGAGGTTGATACGAGAAGTTTCCTTTTACCTGGCTGTTGGAGAAGAAAACACTTCAACAGCTAACGCAGACAGAGCCCTATTTTGGCAAGAACAATAGCCAGAAAACCAGCAGCAGATTGAACAGCACCGACACCGCCAGCGCGGCCTTCCACAGCGTCGTGGGGTCGCGTTGCAGCAGCGGTGTGGCGGCGGGCGCGGACAGGGGCCGGCTGGCGCCGCGCTCCAGCGCCAGCAAAAACTCCTCGGCGGTCTCAAAACGCTGGCGTTTGTCGCGGGCCACGGCCTTCAACAGCACATGGTCCAGCCAGATCGGTATCTCGGGGTTGTG
>Ga0208398_100856_pt1 | contig 15091 bp, 13 predicted proteins | sample LakWasMe79_HOW10_2_FD_183905 | JGI IMG/M metagenome (GOLD analysis project Ga0208398, IMG submission 183905) | Freshwater sediment methanotrophic microbial communities from Lake Washington under simulated oxygen tension - Sediment Metagenome... | ecosystem: Environmental > Aquatic > Freshwater >...
AAGGGCAGCTTGAGCTGCGACTGCTTGCCTTCGGGGCGCTCTTGCACCACCTTGGCAGTACGGATGCCGCGCAGTGACAGTTTGTTCAGCTCCACGGTTGCCTCTGCCTGGGTTGCGAAAGCACCCAGCGACAGGCCGATTTCCAGGTCGGGGTTGGTCAATGCCTGCGGCACCAGCTTCATGGCCGCCAGTTCCCCCTGCTTTTTGGCCAACGCCTCGGCATTCGCGAATTTGCCCATGTACACAATCCAGCGGGCCGGCACGTTGATGGCCTCGATTTGCCATGCGCCCGGTGCCAAAGCGGATTCCAGTGCGTGGCGCAGGGTTGCCGCCTGCGCATCGTCAAACGGCCCCGCCACCAAGCATTCCTTGGGAGCCAGTTCGGCCTGCACCTGCGCCTCGACCCGCTTGAATTCAGCGGGGGTCAGCACCCGGATGGCCTCGGGCCTGACCTGTTGGGCCAGGCGCTGCGGCTCGCGCTGCTGCACAGGCGCAAAACCATAGGCCCGCAGCATGCCTTCGCTCCACGCGAAATAGAGCCCGTTGGCCAGGATCAAAATCAGCACAAACAGTCGCAGCATGGGTTCAGGATCCGTCGGAGGACGACGCCGGAGCCGGGCGCACGCTGACCTCGGCGCTGGAGATCTTCTTCAACCCGTTTTCGGTGTGGAGCAGCAGGGCGCCGCCGGCGTCAACCCCCCTGGCCATGCCGGTCGCACCATCGCTGCACACCAGTTCACGACCATACAGGAGATCGCGCGCATGAAAGGCGGTGCGCAACGGCGCAAAGCCCTCTTCCCCAAAGCGCACAATGGCGCGCACCAGAGGCGGAGCAACCAGCCCCAGCGCGAGCGCCGCGTCCACGCCGGGCAAGACCTCGCACAGCGCCGCCGCAGGGGTGCGCAGATCCTGGGCACGGGGCAACAGGATGTTGATGCCCACACCGACCACGGCATAGCGCTGCTCACCCACACTCACCGTTTCGATCAGGATGCCCGCCAGCTTGCGATCCTGCAGCCACACATCGTTGGGCCACTTGAGGCGCAGGTCGGGGTGCAGGCTTTCAACCACCGCCAGACCCACCGCCAGCGACAGGCCCGACCAGTCGGCTGGCGCCAGCGGCAGCCCCAGCGAAAAGGTCAGCGAGGACAGCCCATCCGCGCTCGCCGAGTCCTCGTCGCTCACCCACTGCCGCCCGAGACGGCCCCGCCCGGCACTTTGGCGCTCCGCCACCAGCAAAACAGGATCCAGCTGGCCGGCGCGCGCCCGGCGCATCAACTCGCTGTTCGTGGAATCGATCTGCGGCAGCACTTCGACCGAAAACGTCGGCAGTAGCGGCGACACCGCCTCCCAAATCGCTTCCGCCGGCCAAAGCATGTTCACTTCTTGCCGCGCTTTGGGGACAACAGGGTGCCGCGGCAGGTCTTGGCACCGCACCAGCAGGGGTGTTCAGCCTTGAGCTTCTTGGTGTAACGCTCATCCAGGATCAGGCCATAGTCGTAGCTCAACTCTTCACCGGGCGCAATGTCGCGCAAGGCCTTGATGAAGATGCGCCCGTCCACCTCGTCGGCCTCGCAGTTGCCGTCGCAGGAATGGTTGATCCAGCGCGACGAATTGCCGCCCACCCTGGCGTCGATCACGTGGTTTTCATCAATGTGGAAGTAGAACGTGTGGTTGGGGTCCTTCGGGTCGTGCGGATGGCGCGCCTGCGCTTCCTTCCAGGTGATGATTTCGCCCACGTATTCAATGATGGTCTCACCCTCGCCAATATCCTGCAGCGCAAACACGCCCTTGCCATGCACGCCCGAGCGGCGGGTTTGAATGCGGCGGGTGTCGCCACGGGGCATTGTTTTGCTCACTTTTGCTCTCTTTTCTGCACGTCGGACAACGGGACTCAAAAATTTGGTATGGTGAACCGTATGGGCGTGCGCAGGTGCGCGCCCACGTATGCGTATGCGCGCACCTGCGCGCACGCGAGAACTGGATTGTAGTCAGATGAAAACGCTAGTCATTGCCGAGAAGCCTTCCGTCGCCCAAGACATCGTGCGTGCGCTCACGCCCACTGCGGGCAAGTTCGAGAAGCACGACGAGTATTTTGAGAGCGACACTTTTGTGGTCTCCAGCGCTGTTGGCCACCTGGTGGAGATCCAGGCGCCGGAAGAATTCGACGTCAAACGCGGCAAGTGGAGCTTTGCCAACCTGCCCGTGATTCCCCCGCACTTTGACCTGAAGCCGGTGGACAAGACCAAGACCCGCCTGAACGCCGTGGTCAAACTGGCCAAGCGCAAGGACGTGGACAAGCTGATCAACGCCTGCGATGCGGGCCGCGAGGGCGAGCTGATCTTCCGCCTGATCGAGCAGTACGCCGGTGGCGCCAAGCCGTTGGGCAAGCCGGTTTCACGCCTGTGGCTGCAATCCATGACCCCGCAGGCCATCCGTGACGGCTTTGACCACCTGCGCACCGACAAGCAAATGCAGCCCCTGGCCGACGCGGCACGCTGCCGCTCCGAGGCCGACTGGCTGGTCGGCATCAACGGCACCCGCGCCATGACGGCCTTCAACTCGCGCGACGGTGGCTTTTTCCTCACCACGGTGGGCCGGGTGCAGACGCCAACGCTCTCCGTGGTGGTGGAGCGCGAAGAACAGATCCGCAAGTTCATCAGCCGCGACTACTGGGAAATCCACGCGTCCTTCGGCGCCCAAGCCGGCGCATACGCCGCCAAATGGTTCAACCCCGCGCACAAGAAGGATGCCGACGACGCCGAGAAGAAGGCCGACCGCGTCTGGACCCAGCGCGAGGCGCAGGCGATTGCCGACGCGGTTCGCGGCCAGCAGGCCACCGTCACCGAGGAAAGCAAACCCACCACGCAGGCCAGCCCCCTGCTGTTTGACCTGACCAGCCTGCAACGCGAGGCCAACGGCAAGTTCGGCTTCTCGGCCAAGACCACGCTGTCCATCGCGCAAAGCCTGTACGAGCGTCACAAGGCCCTGACCTACCCGCGTACCGATTCGCGCAACCTGCCCGAAGATTATGTGCCCGTGGTCAAGGACACCACTGCCATGCTGGCCGACAGTGGCATGAAGCACCTGGCCCCCTTTGCGGCCACGGCCATCCAGGGCGGCTACGTCAAGCCGACCAAGCGCGTGTTTGACAACGCCAAGGTGTCGGATCACTTCGCCATCATCCCCACGCTGCAGGCACCGCACGGCCTGAGTGAAGCCGAACAGAAAATCTATGACCTGGTGGTGCGCCGCTTCATGGCAGTGTTCTTCCCCAGCGCCGAATACCAGGTCACGACCCGCATCACGACAGCGGTCGGCCACTCCTTCAAGACCGAGGGCAAGGTGCTGGTCAAGCCGGGCTGGCTGGCCATTTACGGCAAGGAAGCCGCCGACGAAGTGGCCGACGCCAAGGACGGCGACAAGGGCCAGAGCCTGGTGCCGGTGCAGCCCGGCGAGAAAGTCAAAACCGAAACCGTGGACCCCAAGGGCCTGAAGACCAAGCCCCCGGCCCGCTACTCCGAAGCCACACTGCTGGGTGCCATGGAAGGCGCCGGCAAAACCGTGGAAGACGACGAGCTGCGCGAAGCCATGCAGGAAAAAGGCCTGGGCACACCCGCCACCCGCTCCAGCATCATCGAAGGCTTGATCGCCGAGAAATACATGCTGCGCGAAGGCCGCGAACTGATTCCCACGGCCAAGGCCTTCCAGCTGATGACGCTCTTGCGCGGCTTGGGCGTGGAAGAACTCTCCAAGGCCGAACTCACCGGCGAGTGGGAGTACAAGCTGGCCCAGATGGAGCACGGCAAGTTGAGTCGCACCTCCTTCATGGCCGAGATTGCCGCAATGACCGAGCGCATGGTGAAAAAGGCCAAGGAATACGACCGCGACACCATCCCCGGCGACTACGCCACGCTGGCCGCACCCTGCCCCAACTGCGGTGGCATCGTCAAGGAAAACTACCGTCGCTACACCTGCACCGGCAAGTCCGGTTCCGAGGACGGCTGCGGCTTCTCGTTCGGCAAGACACCGGCCGGTCGCACCTTTGAAGTGGCCGAAGTCGAACAATTTTTGCGCGACAAGAAGATCGGCCCGCTGGACGGCTTCCGCTCCAAGGCAGGCTGGCCGTTCACGGCCGAGATGGTCATCAAGTTCGACGACGAGACCAAGAACTACAAACTCGAATTCGACTTTGGCGATGACAAGAAGGGGGAGGAGAGCGGCGAGATCATCGACTTCTCCGCGCAAGAGTCCCTGGGCGTCTGCCCCAAGTGCGGCGGCTCCGTTTTCGAACACGGCAAGAACTATGTCTGCGACCGTTCGGTGCCCACCCACGCCCACCCCACGCCCAGCTGCGACTTCAAGACCGGCCAGATCATCCTGCAGCAGCCCATCGAGCGGGCACAGATGCACAAGCTTCTGGAGACCGGCAAGACCGATCTGCTGGACAAGTTCGTGTCCATGCGCACCCGGCGCGCCTTCAAAGCCATGCTGGCCTGGGACGCCGAGGCCGGCAAGGTGAACTTCGAATTTGCACCCAGCAAATTCCCGCCCCGCAAGACTGCGGCGAAACCTGGGATTGCTACCAAAACAGGAGCAGGTAACGCAGCAACGACGAGGGCTAGCGCCAAGAAAACCCCTGCAAAGAAAGCTGCAACCGCGAAGCCGACAGTCAAGGCCGCCGCCAAGACCGCCAAACCCAAGGCGCCCCGCAAGACCACGGCGGCCAGCGGCAAACTACCCAGTGCGGAACTGGCCGCGGTGATCGGCGCCGAGCCTGTGGCCCGCACCGAAGTCATCAAGAAATTGTGGGACTACATCAAGGCCAACGGGCTGCAGGACGCAGCCAACAAGCGTGCCATCAATGCGGATGCCAAGCTGCTGCCGGTGTTTGGCAAGCCGCAGGTGACGATGTTTGAGCTGGCCGGCATTGTTGGCAGGCACTTGAGCTAGGGTGCGACCGGCGCTCTGTCAACTAGCCGCTAAACAGAATGGGTCGGCATGGCGGCTTGGTGGGCCGCTATGCCGTTGAATCTCAGTCCTTTAGACTACCTGCGCCATTACAAACTACCGGGAGAATGCATTGCGTTTCGTCTATCTAGCGCTCAGTGTGGGCGTCTTCCTATCAGCGTGCGCCACGTCACCAGTGACTTTGACACCACAGCTGCAAAAGGGTCTGACTTCCGTCGACACGGTGGTTTATATACCGCAGTCCAATCTGAATGTTGACGTTGCGGCAAGCAATGCAGGCAACACAGGCCTCATCGGTGCGCTCATCATGAGTGCCATTGATGACAACCGCCGCGCCGCGGCCAAGAAGGCATCCGTCACGCTGATAGATGCTGTCGCCGACTTTGACTTCCGTGGTCGGATGACACGCCAATTGGATGCCGAGTTCTCGCGCGTCCAATCGGTGCGCCTTCAGACACCAATAGCACTGGAAACTACGGACTCAGAGTCGATGCGCCGTATGGCCTATGACCGCTCAGGCGCTACCGCCGTCCTCCTGACCAACGTACTTTATTCGCTGCAAGATGGCAAACTGATCATCGTAGCTACTGCTGCGATGTACCCGAAAGCACAGGAATTGATGGGATTCCGCTCTGCACCCGACAACAGCAACCCACTGGACAAGGGCAACGTCATCTACCGCAAGAGCTTTTCCTACTCCAAGGAAGCAATTACTCGCGAGAACATCCAGGCGGGTCTGAACGAAGGCCTATCCAACGTGGCTTGGCAATTGGCTTCCGATATCAACCACGTGGTTGGTTCTGGCGCAACGGCCTCAGCGATGCCAACGGCCCTCAGGCCGCTGACTGCAGTTGCAGCACCCCTACCCCCGCCGGCAAGTACCGCCCAAACTCCGTTGGCACCAGTGGGAAAGTCGGCGCCCGCCGCTGAACCGCGAAGCAATGCGGTAGAGAACGTTGACGCCGTGCCGTTCATCAGTGAGAAAGGTCGCGTGGCCTATCGCGAATGGCTGGCGCGTTCTGCTCCACGCGCGTTTGCTGTGTCTTCAAAAGGCAATTGGTTTGCAGCCGCAAGTCTGGCGCCGCAAGATAAGAGCATGCCAACCGATCCTACAGAGCGCGCTATTGTGGGTTGCGAACGCGCCAGCGGGACGACTTGCCACCTGTATGCAGTCAATGGCAAAGTCGTTTACGGAAGTGACTATGCACAGCGTTTGGCGACAGTGTTCGGAAATGGCAAGCCATCTGACAATGCCGCACCCACCACGTCACGAGAAACTGCGGTCGCGCGCGCCTATGGACACAACGGGTTCGCAACCATTGATGACCTTGACTTGGCGCCCTATCTATCCGAACGAGGACGCGCCGACTACGCCACTTGGCTCAAATGGCCCGCACCAAAGGCATTTGCAGTTTCTCCAAGTGGTAACTGGGGCCATAGTTCCGGCACCACGCCCAAGGACACCAGCATGCCCACGGACCCCGCAGAACGTGCGCTGGCCTTTTGCCAGAAGAATTCACCCACGCCCTGCAAGATTTATGCGCTGAACTTGAATGTGGTGTACGGCAAGGAATAGCTTCCAGTCCGCTATCAGTGCGGCGTCGGCGGGGCCGCCTCCTGCGCCGCCATCCACAAATGGTGGGCAATATGGGTGCTGAGCTTGGTGATGGCCAGTTCTATCAAGTCCGGGTGCAGTTCGTGGCCGACAAAGGGCACGACTTCGGCCGTGATGTCGCAGCCCATGTCGCGCAAGTGGTGGGCCGCGATCACGCTGTGGCTGTAGGGCACCAGTGCGTCCAGCTTGCCATGCAAAAAGTGGATGGTAGTGACGGCGGGTGGCGCGTCGGGCAGGGTGGTGAAACGCCCGCCCATGGCGACCACGCGGCTGGCCAGCATGGGTTGCAGCTTGCTCGCCTCCAGCACCATTTCCGCACCCTGCGACACGCCGATCAAGGCGGTGGCCGCAGCCGCGACGCCGCTGCGCGCCTGCCAGTCACGCACGGCGGTCTGCAGGGCCGGCAGAGCCTGCGCCACGCGCGCGGCCCGGTTTTCGTCACTGACGCCGGCCATGGCAAACCACTCAAAACCCTGGGGCGTGGCGGCGGGCGCATCGGCTTGCAGGGACACGATGGTGGCCTGGGGAAAGGCCTCGCACAAACGTTCGCCCAACGGCAGCAGGGACGCGGCATCGGCCCCGGCGGCATGGCACAGCAGAATCAGCTGCGCCGCGGAGTCTGCGGGCTCCTGGATGATGAGTGAAAGATCCGGCATATCAGCTCTCCTGCGGCACCTGGCCATCAATGTAGTACCAGCGCCCCTGCTCGCGCACAAAGCGGCTGAGCTCATGCATGCGCTCGGCACGGCCGCTGATCTTGCAGCGGGCGACAAACTCCACCACACCCACGTCGCCACTGGATTCGGCGTGGCGCACCTCCAGGCCCAGCCACTTGACGGGCTGCAGCTCCAGATCGCCCGGTGCCGTTGAAGGGTGCCAGGTAGCCACCAGGTAGTCGATCAGGCCCAGCACATATGCACTGTAGCGCGAGCGCATCAACGCCTCGGGGGTGGGGGCATGGACGCCTGCCATCAGGCCATGGTGCCACTGTCCGCAGCATGCGGCCAGGTCCAGTCCACTGCCACAGGGGCATTCGGTATTCTTCACTATCGCATCACTTTCTTGGCGCGTTGGGGCAGCCAACTGTAAGGCAACCCGAGCGATATTGCAGCGACAATGCTCGCCACCGTTTCCCGCCCGTCCCGCAGCACGTTTCCATCGTTCCTCATCCATGCACCACACCCTCTTTGACACGCCGGTTGTCAACACCCTGCTGCGCGTGCTGTCCATTGCATTTCTGAAACTCTCCGGCTGGAAGGTCGAAGGCCAGCTACCCGCCAATGGTCAAAAGTGTGTGCTGATTGCCGCACCCCACACCAGCAACTGGGACCTGCCCTACACGCTGATGGTGGCCTTCGTGCTGCGCCTGAACATCTACTGGATGGGCAAGGCGCAATTGTTCAGGTTCCCGTTTCGGCACTTCATGATGTGGCTGGGCGGCATACCGGTGCGCCGCGAGACCGCCAACAACCTGGTCGCCGCGTCCATAGACGCCATGAAAGCTGCACAGGGCCCGCTGCAACTCATCGTGCCGCCCGAGGGCACGCGCAACAAGACCCGCTACTGGAAAACCGGCTTCTATTACATCGCCGTGGGCGCGCAGGTTCCCATCGTCATGGCCTACATGGACTACGAGCGCAAGATCAGCGGACTCGGCCCGGTATTTCATCCCACAGGCGATATTGAAGCCGATATGGCGGCCATCCAGGCGTTTTACGCGCCCTTCAAGGGCAAGAACGCCGACCAGTTCCACGCCGGGCCGTAGGGCCCCGATCGGCGCCCGATACAATTTCTCGAGACATGAACCTAGGTCGCGGCGACATCCAGAAAATCATTCGTAGCAGGCATTTCAAGGGCCTGGTGTACGGTGGCACGCTGCTGTCCTTGATTACGCTGGGCGGCACACTGGGCTACCACACCATCGGCCAGCCCAGCGCGACCTGGATTGACAGCTTCTACATGACCTTCATCACCATCGCCTCAATTGGCTTTGGCGAGATCGTCGACTTGAGCACGCACCCCATGGGCCGCCTGTTTACCGTGTTCATTGCCGTGGTGGGCATTGGTACTCTGAGCTACCTGTTTTCGACCATGGTGGCCCTTTTGATTGACCCCGATCTCAACGCGACACTGAGGAAGAAGCGCATGGAAAAGCAAATTGCCGAACTCAAGGGGCACTACATCATCTGCGGCATAGGGCGGGTCGGGTCCAACGTCGCGAGTGAGCTGGTCAAGACCCGGCGCCAGTTTGTGGTTGTGGAAAGCGACCGCGGCGCACTGGACAACTGGCTGGAGCACCACCCGCATTCACTGCATTTGCACAACGACGCCGCCGATGACGAGGCCCTGCACCGTGCGGGTCTGGCCGCCGCCGCCGGAGTCTTCGCGGTGACCGGTGACGACAGCCACAACCTGATGGTTGCACTGTCGGTCAAACTGCTCAACCCCAAGGTGCGGGTTGTGGTGCGTTTGCACGACATCCGTAACACCAACAAGGCCAAACGCGCTGGTGCCGACGAGATCGTCTCCCCCGACTTCACCGGCGGCATGCGCATTGCGTCGGCCATGGTGCGCCCGCACGTGGTCAACTTCATGGACCAGATGCTGCGCAGCGATGACGGCCTGCGTGTGGAAGAGTTGCTGGTTCCCGCGAGTTTTCCGAGCACACCGCTGGGCAGCATCGTTCCCAAGTCAAAGGACTACCTGCTGATGGCCACCCATGAACAGGGCCAATGGATGTTCAATCCGCCGGACGATCACCCCATCCATGCCGGCGTCACGCTGGTCTTCATGGCCAGTCCGGATGGGCGGGCCCATCTGGAACGCCTGCTGACGGCGTAGGCGTCATCAGCTCCGCAATCACCCGGCGCAGCCAGCGCGTGCCGGGGTCGTTGTGGTAGCGCTCATGCCAGTGCTGCTTGACCGCGTACTGCGGCAACTGAAAAGGCACCGCAAAAGTCTTTAACGCGCCGCGCCCCTGCAACACATCCCCCAGCCGCGCCGGAATCGTAATGATCAGGTCGGTGTGCTCAACCACCAGCGCGGCCCCGATGAAGTTGGGAATCTTCAGCGAAATCTTGCGCTTCAACCCCAGACGCGCAATCTCCTGGTCGATCAGCAAGGGCGCGGAACCCGATGAGCTGATGACCGCATGGTCTTCCGCTTCAAACTGCTGCAGCGTCAGCGCATCCCGTATGCGGGGGTGGTTCGCACTGACCATGCAGACAAAGGTCTGGTCAAACAGCACCGTCTGGTAGAAGCCCGCCTCCAGCTGGGGCATGAAGCCAATGGCCAGGTCGGCCTCGCCACCCTCCAGCATGCGGGCAATGTCTGCCGACAGCGGGATGATGTCGATGTGGATGTTTGGCGCCGTGGCCCGCAGCGTTTCCCACAGCCTGGGCAGCAGCACCAGCTGGGTGATGTCGGTCATGCAGATGCGAAAGGTGCGCGCTGACGTGGCGGGGTCGAAATCATTGCGGTGGCCCAGCACCACGTCCAGTGCTTCGAGCACACCGCGCACCGGCCGCACCAGGCCCTCACCCAAGGGCGTGGGCTCCATGCCACTGGACGTGCGCACAAACAGTTGGTCACCAAAGTGGTGGCGCAGCTTGGACAGCGCCACGCTGACGGCGGGCTGGCCCAGATCGAGCGCCACCGCAGCGCCGGTCACGCTGCGGGTTTTGTAGATTTCATCAAAAACAGCCAGCAGGCGAAGGTCGATGGTGTTCATCGCATCGCCTCTATTCGATTTTCGAATACTCGGTATTCAGTCCAGTGCATTTACAGCATTTTGGCGCACTTCTACGATCCACCCCATCGCAAAAACACCTAGTGGGGAACACAGATATGCAAGAACTCGGACGCCTGGAAGACTTGCCAGAAGACTACCGTGCGGCGCTGACCGCACAAAACCTGGTTCCCCTGTGGCCCAGTCTGCGCGCGGTGCTGCCGCCCTTCAAGCCCGCCATCAAGACCCAGCCCACCTGCTGGCCGTACCAGGACTTGCGTCCACTGCTGCTCCAGGCCGGCGAGCTCACACCCATGGAAAAGGCCGAGCGCCGCGTGCTGGTGCTGGCCAACCCCGGCCACGGTCTGGAAAAAATGCAGGCCAGCTCCACCATGTACCTGGGCATGCAGTTGCTGCTGCCGGGTGAGTGGGCACCCGCCCACCGCCACACACCGAACGCCGTGCGCATGATTGTGGAAGGCGAGGGCGCTTACACCACGGTCGATGGCGAGAAGTGTTTGATGGCGCGCGGCGACCTGATCCTGACCCCCACCGGTCTGTGGCACGAGCACGGCCATGACGGTGACAAGCCCGTGGTCTGGCTTGACGTGCTGGACCTGCCCATTGTCTATTTCATGGAAGCGTCCTACGTCACCGAAGGCAAGGCCCAAACCGTGAACAGCGACGCCGCAGGCCTGGCCTACCAGCGTGGCGGTGTGGTGCCGGCGCCGGTGTTTGCCCGCACCCAGACAGCCTTCCCCATGCTGCGCTACCCCTGGGTGGATGTGCGCGCCGCGCTGGAAACCCTGGCACGCACCCAGCCGGAAATCGAAGCGGTGCAGGTGGCCTACATCAACCCCGAAACCGGCGGCGACGCTCAAAAGATTTTGGGCTTCTCGGCCCTGATGCTGCGCCCCGGCGAAACGCTGAACCTGCCAGCCCGCTCCACCGCCATGGTGTTCCACCAGATCGAAGGCAGCGCATCCGTAACGGCGGACGCCAGCCGCTTCACGTTGGCCGAGGCCGACACCTGCTGCATCCCCGGCTACACACCCATCACGCTGGCCAACCAGTCGGCCACACAGCCGGCCTTTGTTTTCATTGCCGACGACGCACCCCTGCAGAAAAAGCTGGGCCTCTACGAAGTCCGCGACGCTCGCAACGTCTGATCTTCCAACGCACAAAACATCCTCTCAACCATGACCCATTACCTCTTTGCACCCGCCCCCGTACCCTCCTTGGCCGTGCGCGGCGTGGACGCCCGCTTCCCAGTGAACCGCATCTTCTGCGTGGGCCGCAACTACCATGCCCACGCGGTGGAGATGGGCCGCCCCGTGGACAAGTCCACCATGAAGCCGTTTTATTTCACCAAGGCTTCCTCCACGCTGGTGGAGTCCGGTGCCACGGTGCCGTACCCGGCCGGCACCAGCAACTACCACTTCGAGATGGAACTGGTGGTGGCCATTGGCGCCCCCGGTTTCCGCGTCAAAGAGGCTGACGCCGCCAGCCTGATTTACGGCTACGCCGCCGGTTTGGACATGACCCGGCGCGACCTGCAACTGGTCGCCCGCGACCAGGGTCGCCCCTGGGATCTGGGCAAGGACTTCGAGAAGTCCGCCGTGTGCTCGGAGATCGTGCCCATGGGCAATCTGGGCGTGCTCGACAAGGGTGCCATCAGCCTGCAGGTCAATGGCCAGGCCAAGCAGACAGCCGATCTGGGCCAGCTGATCTGGAACATCCCCGAATTGCTGGCCGACCTGTCGCAGTACTACCACCTGCAACCCGGCGACCTGATCTACACCGGCACGCCCGAGGGCGTCGGCGCGGTGCAAAGCGGTGATGTGATTACCGGCTCGGTCGAGGCCGTGGGCGCCGTGACGCTGACGATCGGCGCCAAAGAGTAACGACATTCCTGCCTGAGGAGACAAGACCATGACACAACCATCACAACTTCCCGTCATCGTTGCCGGCGGTGGCATCGGCGGCCTGGCCGCCGCGCTGGCTCTGGTGCGCCAGGGCTTCACCGTCCAGGTGCTAGAGCAGGCGGCTGAAATCGGCGAGATCGGCGCCGGCATCCAGCTCGGCCCCAACGCCTTCCATGCCTTTGACGCACTGGGCGTGGGCGACAAGGCCAGAGGCCGTGCGGTCTACACCGACTACATGGTCATGCACGACGCGCTGGACGAATACCAGGTCGGCAAGATCCCCACCGGCGAGGCGTTCCTGAAACGCTTTGGCAACCCTTATGCCGTGATCCACCGCGTGGACGTGCACCTCTCGCTGCTCGAAGGCGCGCAGGAGACCGGCAAGGTGGAATTTCACACCAGCACGCGCATTGAACGGGTCGAGCAGGACGACACCTCGGTCACGGTTTTTGATCAGAACGGCAAGGCCTGGAAGGGCCTGGCCCTGATCGGTGCCGACGGCGGCAAGTCCGTGGTGCGCAAGCAATACGTCAACGACCCGCCGCGCGTCACCGGCCACGTGGTCTACCGCGCCGTCATCGACAAAAAGGACTTCCCCGAAAACCTGCAGTGGAACGCCGCCAGCATCTGGGTTGGCCCCAACTGCCACCTGGTGCACTACCCGCTGCGCGGCGGCGAGCAGTACAACGTGGTCGTCACCTTCCACAGCCGCAAACCCGAAGAGTGGGGTGTCACCGATGGCAGCAAGGAAGAAGTGCAGAGCTACTTCCAGGGCATCTGTCCCAAGGCGCGCCAGCTGATCGACCTGCCCAAGACCTGGAAGCGCTGGGCCACGGCCGACCGCGAACCGATTGACACCTGGGTCCATGGCCGTGCCACGATTCTGGGCGACGCCGCCCACCCCACGACACAGTACATGGCCCAGGGCGCCTGCATGGCGCTGGAAGATGCGGTCACGCTGGGCGAGGCCCTGCGCGTGCATGGCAACGACTGGCCCAAGGCGCTGGCGCTGTACCAGCGCTCCCGCGTGGCACGCACCGCACGCATTGTGTTGTCCGGCCGCGAAATGGGGCGCCTGTACCACGCCAAGGGTGTGGAGCGCCTGGTGCGCAACAGCCTGTGGAAGGGGCGCACGCCTGAGCGTTTCTATGACGCGATGGAGTGGCTGTATGGCTGGAATGTCAACAATTGCCTGGCCCAGGATTAGGCGACGTCCATGCTCCAACTCCATAACTTCTTCCGTAGCGGCTCTTCGCACCGCCTTCGCATTGCGCTGAATCTCAAAGGCTTGGACTACCAGTACGTGGCGGTCAGCCTGGGCAAGCAGGAGCACCTGAGCGCGGACTACAAGGCGCTGAACCCGCAGGGGCTGGTGCCGACGCTGGTCGATGGCGACACGGTGTTGACGCAGTCGCCCGCCATCATCGAGTGGCTGGAAGAACGCCACCCGACGCCCGCCCTGTTGCCAGCCAGCCCCGAGGATCGCGCCCGTGTGCGTGCACTCGCCGCATTGGTCGGCTGCGATATTCACCCGATCAACAACCGCCGCGTGCTGGAATACCTGCGCAACGTACTGGGTTGTGACGAGGCCGCCGTCAACGCCTGGTGTGCCACCTGGATCAACGCCGGTTTTGCGGCGCTGGAAGCCTTGCTCGTGGCGGACAAAACCCGGGGCGACTTCTGCTTTGGCGGCACCCCCACGCTGGCCGACGTCTACCTGGTGCCCCAGGTGGAGAGTGCCCGGCGCTTCAAGGTGGATCTGAGCCCTTACCCCGCCATCGTTGCCATTGACCAGGCCTGCGCCCGCCTGGATGCCTTTCAAAAAGCCGCACCGGCCGTTCAGCCGGACGCGCTGTAAACCCCACACAAAAAACCGGAGACAACCATGACCAAGACACGCTTTACGTTCCGCCTCGCCACCATTCTGGGCGCCTGTGCGCTCAGTCTCACGGCCCACGCCGCCGAACCCCTCAAGGTCGGCCTGGTGCTGCCCATGTCCGGCCCGTTTGCCGCCTATGGCAAGCAGATTGAGCATGGCGTGCGCCTGTACCTGGAGCAGAGTGGCGGCAGCTTCTCTGGCCGCAAGGTCGAGCTCATTGTCAAGGACGACACCGGTGTTGCGCCCGAAATCAGCAAGCGCGCCGCGCAGGAACTGGTGGTCAAGGACAAGGTCGACATCCTGGCCGGCTTTGGCATGACGCCCTCGGCCTTCGCCGCCGCGCCGATTGCCAACGAGGCCAAGAAGCCCATGATCGTGATGAATGCCGCGACGTCGTCCATCACCACGAAGTCGGACTACATCCTGCGCGTGTCGCAAACCCTGCCACAGGTGACCGCGCCCGTGGCGACCTGGGCCGCCAAGAACAAGATCAAAAAGGTCTACACCCTGGTGGCGGACTTTGGCCCGGGTCATGATGCGGAAGGACAGTTCAAGAAGACCTTCACCGCCGCGGGCGGCGAGATCGTCGGCGAAGTGCGCACGCCGGTAAAGAACCCCGACTTCGCGCCCTTCCTGCAAAAGATCAAGGATGCCAAGCCCGAGGCCGTGTTCCTGTTCTTGCCGCCCGGAGAACAGACCATTGCCTTCATGAAAGGCTTTGCCGAGCGGGATCTGGGCAAGGCGGGTATCCGCATCATTGCCACCGGTGATCTGACCGAGGAAGACGTGCTGGACGGCGTGGGCGACAACGCACTGGGCATCGTCAACTCCCTGCAGTACTCCGAGGCGCACAACTCGCCCGAGAACAAGGCCTATGTGGCCGCCTACTACAAGGCCTATCCCAAGGACCGCCCCAACTACATGTCGGTCAGCGGCTTTGACGGCATGCAGCTGATCGCCAAGGTGCTGGAGAA
>Ga0208398_100857_pt1 | contig 15067 bp, 14 predicted proteins | sample LakWasMe79_HOW10_2_FD_183905 | JGI IMG/M metagenome (GOLD analysis project Ga0208398, IMG submission 183905) | Freshwater sediment methanotrophic microbial communities from Lake Washington under simulated oxygen tension - Sediment Metagenome... | ecosystem: Environmental > Aquatic > Freshwater >...
CTGCTCGGCCAGACCGCCGACGCGGTGGCCGCGGTGCGCGCCGGCCGCTCGCTCACCGACGTGCTGGCCGCCTGCCCGGCCGAGTTGCGGGGGGGCACCCAGGCGCTGAGTTTCCAGGTGCTGCGCCGGCTGGGCAGCGCCGAGGCGGCGCGGGCCCTGATGGCGCCCAAGCCGCCGCCGCCGCCGGTGGACGCGCTGCTGGTCACCGCGCTGGCCCTGCTGTGGCCGGGTGACGATCCACCCCCCTATGCCGAGCACACCCTGGTCGACCAGGCCGTCACCGCGGCGCGGTCGCGCACGCCGGCGGCGGCCAACTTCGTCAATGCCGTGCTGCGCCGCTTCCTGCGCGAGCGTGCGGCCCTGGTGGCCACCGCCGAGCGCCAGCCGGTGGCCGCCTGGAACCACCCGTTGTGGTGGATCGAGCGGGTGCGCCAGGATTGGCCGACCCAGTGGCAGGGTCTGCTGGCCGCGGCCAACCACCACCCGCCGATGGTGCTGCGCACCAACCCCCGGCAGGGCAGTGCGGCGGCCTATCGGCAGCGGCTGGCCCAGGCCGGCCACCCGGCCCGCCCGGTCGACGATGCCGCCCTGGGCGGCCAGGCCCTGGTGCTGGACCGGCCTTGCGCGGTGGGCGAGCTGCCTGGCTTTGCCGACGGTGCGGTGTCGGTGCAGGACCTGTCGGCCCAGCGCGCCGCGGCCTTGCTGCTGGGCGGTGACGACCCCGCCGGCCTGCCGCCCCTGCCGGTCGGCGCGCGGGTGCTGGACGCCTGCGCGGCACCTGGCGGCAAGACCGCCCACCTGCTGGAGCGTGCCGACCTGGACCTGCTGGCACTGGACGCCGACGCCCGCCGCCTGGCCCGGGTGCAGGACACGCTGGCCCGGCTGCGCCTGCCCGCGCCGGGGGCCGGCCGGGTCACGCTGAAGGCGGCCGATGCCCGCCAGGTGGCGCAGTGGTGGGACGGCCAGCCCTTCGACGCCATCCTGCTGGACGCCCCCTGCACCGCCTCGGGCATCGTGCGGCGTCACCCCGATGTGCGCTGGCTGCGCCGGCCGGCCGACGTGGCGGCGCTGGCCACCGTGCAGCGTGAGCTGCTGGACGCGCTGTGGCCGCTGCTCAAGCCCGGTGGCCGCCTGCTCTACGCCACCTGCTCGATCTTCAAGGCCGAGGGCCAACAGCAGATCGACGCTTTTTTGCAACGCCAGGCCGCCTCCGGGGCCCGGCTGGTGCCGGTGTCGCCCGGCCACCTGATCGGTGTGCCGGACAATCCAGCCACTCCGGCCGCAGCCGCCAACGGCGACGGCTTCTACTACGCGCTGATCCACAAACCTTGATCCCCAGCCCCGATGCGCCGCGCATTCCTGCACCTGCTGCTGCTGCGCATCGCCCACCGCACCGAGGCCGTGCTGGCCGCGCTGCTGCTGTGCGCCGGCCTGCTGGCGGCACCGGGCGCGGCGGCGCAGGGGGTGGAGCTGAAATCGCTGCGTGTCGAGCGCCGCGACGGTGAGCTGAGCCTCGAGTTCAGCCACCGGCTGTCGCTGGGCGCTGCCATCGAGGACGCGCTGCACCGCGGCGTGCCGATGTACTTCAGCGCCCAGGCCACCGTCTACCGCAACCGCTGGTACTGGCGCGACGAGCGGGTGGCCCGTGTCAACCGCACCTGGCGCCTGGCCTACCAGCCGTTGACCGCCAACTGGCGCGTCAGCCTGGGCGGGCTGTCGCAGAGCTATGGCAGCCTGGCCGAGGCGCTGGCCCCGCTGTCACGCGTCAGCGGCTGGCGGCTGCTGGACGGCGAGAAGCTGGAGCCCGGCGAACGCTACTACGTTGAATTCAGCTTCAAGCTCGACAACAGCCAGCTGCCGCAGCCGATGCAGATCGACCTGGGCGGCGACTGGAAGCTGGGCGTCGAGCGCAGCCTGCGCGTCGAATGACCGCAATCGAGCCTGGCGGCCGGGCCGAGCGCCGGGCCGCTCCCAAGCCGGCCCGGGTCCCCTCGGGGGACCGCCCGACGTTCGCGTCGGGCGAGGGGTTCCAGTGACGAAGTCAGCGCGCTGGGTCCTGCTGGTGTCGTCGGTGGCGGTGCTGGGCGCTGCGCTGGTGCTGGCCTTTGTGCTGTCGCTGTCAACCAGCGGCGTGCTGGCCGAGCGGCACTTCGTCTGGCTGTTCTGGGTCAACGTGGCGGTGGCGGTGCTGCTGCTGCTGGTGATCGGCCTGGCGGCGCTGCGCCTGGCCACGCGGCTGCGGCGGCGCAAGTTCGGCAGCCGGCTGCTGGCCAAGCTGGCCGGCATCTTCGCCCTGGTGGGTGTGGTGCCGGGGCTGCTGATCTATGGCGTGTCCTACCAGTTCGTCGCACGCAGCATCGATACGTGGTTTGACGTGCAGGTGGCCGGCGCGCTGGACGCCGGCTTGGCGCTGGGCCGTGGCACGCTGGACGCCGCCGCCGCCGAGCTGGCGGCCAAGGCCCGCAGCGCCGCCGAGCGCCTGGCCGACAACCGCATGACCGCGCCGCAGCAGGCCATCGGCCCGCTGGCGCTGGAGCGTGTGCGCTCCCAGCTGGACGTGCGTGACGCCGTGCTGCTGGGCGCAAGCGGCCAAGTGCTGGCCAGCGCCGGCGGCAGCAACATCGCCCTGGTGCCCGAGCGGCCGGCCGCCAGCCTGCTGCGCCAGGCCCGGCTGGCGCGCAGCATCGGCGTGCTCGAAGGCCTGGACGACGAGCCGCCGCCGGGTGCGCGTCCCAGCGCCCGGGTGCGCGCCATCGCCCTGGTGCCCAACACCGACATCAACCTGGCCGCGGCCGCCGAGGAGCGTTTCCTGATGCTGGTGCAGCCGGTGCCCGACGCACTGGTGGCCAACGCGCTGGCGGTGCAGGCCGCCTACCGCGAGTACCAGCAGCGCGCCCTGGCCCGCGACGGCCTGCGCCGCATGTACATCGGCACGCTGACGCTGGCGCTGGTGCTGGCGGTGTTCGGCGCGCTGCTGCTGGCGGTGATGCTGGGCAACCAGATCGTGCGGCCGCTGCTGCTGGTGGCCGACGGCGTGCGCCAGGTGGCCGAGGGTGACCTCACCGCCAAGCCGGTATTCGCGTCCAGTGACGAACTCGGCGGCCTGACCCGGTCCTTCGCCCAGATGACCGAGCAGCTGGCGGATGCGCGGGAGCAGGTGCAGCGCGGCGTCAGCCAGCTGGAGGGCGCGCGCACCCGGCTGCAGACCATCCTGGACAGCCTGAGTGCCGGCGTCATCGTGTTCGACCGGCAGGGCCGCATCGACACCGTCAACCCCGGCGCCACCCGCATCCTGCGCCAGCCGCTCAGCGCCTACCGCGGCCGCCTGCTCGACGAGGTGCCCGGCCTGGCCGAGTTCGCTGCCGCCGTCTGGCAGCGCAGCGAACTGCACCGCACCAGCCCCGAGGACGGCGAGCGCGACCATTGGCAGGACGCCTTCGAACTGCAGCTGGGCAACGGCGAAAGCGTCAACCTGCTGCTGCGTGGCGCCACGCTGCCGCGCGAGGCGCGGCTGCTGGTGTTCGACGACATCACCGAGGTGGTGTCGGGCCAGCGCAGCGTGGCCTGGGCCGAGGTGGCGCGCCGCCTGGCGCACGAGATCAAGAACCCGCTGACGCCGATCCAGCTGTCGGCCGAGCGGCTGGAGCACAAGCTGGCGGCGAAAGTGCCCGAGGCCGACCGCGCCATGCTCAGCCGCTCGGTGGCCACCATCGTGGCCCAGGTGCAGTCGATGAAGCAGCTGGTCGACGAGTTCCGCGACTATGCCCGCCTGCCCGCCGCCCGCCTGCTGCCGCTGGACCTGAACGCGCTGGTGCTGGAGGTGCTGGGCCTGTACGCCTCGGCGCAGGAGCAGGGCCGGCTGCAGGCGCAGCTGGCGCCGCAGCTGCCGGCCATCGAGGGTGATGCGACCCAGCTGCGCCAGGTCATCCACAACCTGGTGCAGAACGCGCTGGACGCGGTCGCCGACCGGCCCGATGGCCTGGTGCAGGTCAGCACCGAGGCCGCCCAGGCCGACGACGGTGCGCTGCGCGCCGTGCGGCTGAAGGTCAGCGACAATGGCGGCGGCTTCGGCGACAAGGTGCTCAAGCGCGCCTTCGAGCCCTATGTCACCACCAAGGCCAAGGGCACCGGCCTCGGGTTGGCGGTGGTCAAGAAGATCGCCGATGAACATGGTGCGCGGGTGCGCATCGTCAACCGGCGCCAGCCGGCCTCGCCGGAGGCCGCGGGTGCGGCCACCGACGGGGCGGTGATCGGCGCCCAGGTTTCGTTATCATTTTCACGCTTTGCCCCGGCAAGCCCCTCTCCCTCCCCCGACATGCCGGCCCTCGCCCGGACCCTGGACCCCGCCCCTGGCGCAGCGCCCGACGTTGCGCCGAGGCAGTGAGCACGCATGGCAACGATTCTTGTAGTTGACGACGAACTGGGCATCCGCGGCCTGCTGTCGGAGATCCTGTCCGACGAAGGGCACACCGTGGAACTGGCGGAGGATGCGGCCGAAGCCCGCGCCTCGCGCGAGCGCCTGCGGCCCGACCTGGTGCTGCTCGACATCTGGATGCCCGACGTCGACGGCATCTCGTTGCTCAAGGAATGGGGCGCGGCCGGCCTGCTGAGCATGCCGGTGATCATGATGAGCGGCCACGGCACCATCGACACCGCAGTCGAGGCCACCAAGTACGGCGCCACCGCCTTCCTGGAAAAGCCGATCACGCTGCAGAAACTGCTGCGCGCGGTGGAGCAGGCGCTGGTGCGGCCGGCCCCGCGTGCGGCCGTGGCGCCGGTGGGCCAGGCCCTGCCGCCCGCGCCGGGGGGCCTGCGCAGCGATCTGCCCGTCGCGGGCGACAGTGGTGCGTCCGCCGGCCTGCCGGTCGGCGCGCCGCCGGCCCTGGCCCTGGGCCCGCAGGCTGAGCAGAGCTTCGACCTGGACCGCCCGCTGCGCGAGGCGCGGGACGCGTTCGAGAAGAGTTATTTCGAGTTCCACCTGGCCAAGGAGAACGGCTCGATGACCCGCGTGGCCGAGAAGACCGGCCTGGAGCGCACCCACCTGTACCGCAAGCTCAAGCAGCTGGGCGTGGACCTCAGCCGCAACAAGCGCAACGGCCTGTGAGCAACGCCTTGGCCTGAGGGCCAATTTTCAGGCTATACTCTTGGGCTCGATGGCCTGGTAGCTCAGTTGGTAGAGCAGCGGATTGAAAATCCGCGTGTCGGTGGTTCGATTCCGCCCCAGGCCACCAGAAATTCTCTAGGTGTGACAAGCACTTAGCAATGACGGCGGCCTCGGTGAGGTCGCCGTTTTCGCTTGCGGGGCCGGTTTGTGCTGCAAGTTGTGCAACTGCTGTGTGGTGTCAACAGCAGTCCAGTGCCGGGCGGTGCGCGTTCTTGCGCACCAATGCTCGCTGCTGCATCGCACTGCGCGCCACCCGCAGGCGATGGCTAAAAAAACTCTCTTCACGCAACTCCACACCTACTTCTGGAGTTGCCATGACCGACCGTACCCAGCCCGATACCCGGGCCCCATCCCACACCGACGCCGACACGTCTGTCGCAGCGAGCAGCGCGCCGACCGGCACGTTCGCCGTTGCACGCAAGGCCGGCACCCCCAAGGGTGCCAAGCGCGTGGACTCGCAGCCCTATCTGCACGGCAAGGGCTGGGCCATCCGCCGCAGCTACAAGGGCCGCAGCATCTTCCTGAGCGGCTTCAAGACCCCGGCCGCACTAAAGAGGGAGCTGAACCGGCGCCTGACCAGCATCGACAACAACGAGTTGCCCGTGGGTGCAGGCGCCCCGAAGACCAGTCTCGCCCAAGCGCTGCAGGACTACGGCATGGCCCGCCTGCCGTTCCTCAAAGGGGCCGAGCAGGAAGCACGCCGCATCAATGCCTACCTGCGCCCGGCTGGGCTGCGACTGCTCAATGTCGAACCGCTGCCAAACCAGGTTGACGTGCCGGGCAAATCCGGCAAGGGCGCGCACTTCCAAGTCACCTTGGTGCCGCACAGCGACGAGCGCGTCATCCCCAAGGGCCTGGGCGCGCATCGCAAGGCCCTGCTCAACGCCAATGCCAAGTCCGACAAGCGTCGTGCCGTGCTGGCCAGCACGGCCATGGCCGACGTTACCCGCGACGACGTGCAGGGCTTCATCGACCAGCTGAGCGCCGACGGCAGCGCGCCTGCCACGGTGGGGCTCGAGCGCTCCGTCCTGCGCGTCGTCTTCAACTATGCATTCGTCACCTGGAAGTGGACGGAATTGCAGGACAACCCGGCCTCCCGCATCAAGATGCCGCCCGTCAACAACGCGCGCTCGCGGGTGCTCAGCTACGACGAGCAGGCGATGTTGGACCAAGCGCTCAAGGATTGCCGCAATCAGCTCGTCGAGCCGACCCTGGTGCTACTGCGCGAAACGGCCATGCGCGCATCCGAGCCACTTGAGGAAGCCACCTGGAAGGACGTGAATTGGTCGCGCAATGTCCTGAAGCTGCGCGATGGCAAGACGGGCCAACGTGAAGTGCCGCTGTCTCCTCTGGCGATTGAGGCGCTGCAGAAGCTGCACCGCATGAACCCGGATGAGGCTGACGGACGAATCATCCGTATGTCCTACGAAGCCCTGAAGGGCGCCTGGCGCCGTGCCCTGGAGCGCGCCGGCATCGATGACCTGCACATCCACGACCTTCGCCACACAGCTGCCACCCGAATGGCCCTCGAAACAGGCAATATCTTCCTGGTGAAGGTCCTCGGTGGATGGAAAAACTGGGACATGCTTGACCGTTACGTGAACGTGGGCCCCGATGACGTCGTGAAAGTGATGCACGGCAAGGGGACGACTGCACCGAAGACCCAAGCGCAGCCCTCGCCCTCGCCTCATGATGTCGCGGTTGCCGCCGAGGGCGGAGCGCCGATGGACCTCGGTGAGGACCGGGCGGACGAGATGCCGCAGAGCCGCACCGACAACGTGTTCGCATTTCCCGTTCGACGCCGTGCCTGAGGCCTGACGGCTCGTCTCCCCCGAGCCCTCGCTTGCTTCGACCAAGGTGGGCCTGGGCACGAAGGGCGGGCATGGTCCTCGATGGGTTCCTCGGCATGAGCATGGGCTCAGTGCCAAGCCATGGCTCGGACATGCATGGGGTCTCCAACGATGACTAACGACAGGTGACGGGTGCATGAATGACAAGACCCTCAGGCCGGGTATGCCGGGCTGAGGGTCTTGGGCTAGGACTGGCGATGCCGTATCGCCGTTGGGAGCGGAGCGCGGAACTGGTGACCCTAACAATTGGCGGGACCAGCCGCAGGCTCCGAGCTCCCAAGCTTATCGCCGACGGCTGGCCATCGGGCTCCAGTTCTCCTGCATCTTGAAGGCGCGCTCCCTGAAGTTGTCGATGGCCTTGGCGCTCCAATAGCACCACTTGCCGATGCGCACACCAGGAGGAAACTCATTGCGCAGAACGAGGTTGTCCAGAGTGCGCGGGGAAACGCCAAGCTCGACGCAGACGTCGGCCTTCTTCATTCGGTTGGGCGTGGTGGACAGGATGGAAAGGGTCTCGGTGCTCATGGGGTCATCGATAAGTGGTTGATTCCCAGTGAAGTCACCCGCTTTTAAATTCGCGCGCATTCGCACGCATCCATCAGCATCCCTTCAAAGAGGGAGCGGTGTCACCGCGCAGACCGGTATCCAGGTACCCCTGCTATTGCCGAAAAAAGCGGGCCACCAGAAGGTGGCCCGCTGTAATCATCGGCACTGCAACACATCGGTATGCGGTCGTGCGTCGGATGTCTGTTACCCCGTTACCGTCGATTCGACAGAAGGTTTCGCAATCTTGGCGGCCTCAAAGGCGAGGATGAGCAGCGTGCCGGTCGGCTTGCCCTCCCTAGACAGGTAGAAGTCCACCTTCAATCGCCCCGTCACCTTGACGAAATCGCCCTTGACCAACTGGGGCTTTGTGTCCTTCATCACTCTCACCGTGTACCAGCATGTCTCGGCGTTGGCGCCGCGCTGGCTTTCTGCCACTCGGAATTCGTAGTAGTCCTTGCCCGTGGCCCGGGAGGTTTTGCGCTCGGGTTGCGTGGCCACATTCGCGAAAACTTGCATCTGATGTCCTGGTCTGCAACGGAAAAGCTCCGTCACCACGTATAGGCACCAGGCTTCGGGCGGTTTTTCACGTCGCCCGAATGGCGACGGCGGTCCAGAGAGCTCAGTGAAGCCCGTCTTCGGTCTTCTCCAGCAGTGCCGTCGGCGTCACCAGCGAGACGCTGAGGGTGTCGACTTCGACATTGGGCCAGAAGCTCGGCACAGCGTCGACACGCGCAAAAATCCCCAGCGCCAGCGGCATCTCGCTCACCAACTCGGACTCCGGCATGTCCGGTGCGGAACGCGCCATGGCGAGCAGTGGCTTGAAGTCACTGCGGGGCGCAACACTGGGGAGCACCAGTGCGTCCTTGTCTCCGGCGCAGCCCAGCATGAAGCCGTGGCGCCCGACGGTCATGCCCCGGATGCACGCAAGCGCCGGCCCGTCCCAGAGCGGCAGCAGGTAGCGATGCTGATGGCTTCCGACCTGATGCGTCATCACGCAGTAAACGTTGCCAGAGGGCGACTCGAAAGCGCTGAGCCGGAATCCCAGTTCTCCTCGCTCTGCGGCTCTCATCGCCTCGAACGTCGGTCGGGCAACGTCACCGCAGAGCATCCAGCGGCCACGAATGCCTGCGATGACCCCTGGCGGTTGGCCTCGGGTCGCCGAGGCCACCTCGCTCGGCGTCATGATGCGAGCCGGAAAGATGCGAGTCTGATGGGTGAGCGTGCCGGGTTGGTAGTGCAGGTCTTTCAATGCAGTCATGGATATGGCCTTGGTCGCGCGGTAGTGCGCTCAACGTGTAGCTACAACGGTGCACTTGAATGCTTCGGCGTCAGGGGTCATGCGGACCGCGGTCCATCGAGCGGGCTGGTGGGTGAGAGCCACGCGCCGTCGGACACTGGCCGGCGCCAAGGCAGGAAGTTTTCATCGAACCACCCCGCCGTCGAGTGCAGGTTCCGCGCGTCGATGCGCACCTTGGGCAACCACGTAGGCAGGTCCTGCACGATGACGCGCCCTGCCTGCACGTCGCGCAAGATGCAGCGTTGGTCGCCAGCGGCAACCTCCGTCGAAATCCACAGCTCGTATTCGCCTTCAGCGGTGCCAGGTTTCAGCTGACGCCGGCCCGTTGTCAGGGAGTGCTCCGATGTCTCCCGGACGAGCGCATTGAGGGTCGCAAGGACCCGGTGTCGAATTCGGTCCGTGCGACACCACACCACGACGCGCCGCAGTACATGGCCGGTGGCGGTGGTCCTGCCGATGCACATTACCTGCGCGCCGAGTGACGCCGCTCTCAGCGAGCCGCGTGCGCTGCAGTCGACCTCGAGGGCGGTGAGTCCGACGCCATCGGCATCGACCACGACGGCATCCGGGCGCCAGCTGATGGTCCGCTGACGTCCCCGGTCGATTGCGGACGTCGTCAGCAGACTGGATTTCATCGCGGAGCCGGGTGGCGCACCGCGGTTGAGCCGAGTCAGCAACTCCACCTCCGTCATCGCTTCAAGACCCCGCTGTTCGCAGCACAGCACGAGGAACTGCCCCCACATGCGGTGCTCCGGATTCGTCATGTCGCTGACCCTGCGCACCGACGCATGCGCCTCGACGCCACCTTCAGCCAGCCAGTCAACACCGCGTTGAGTCAGGCCATAGACCGTCTGAAACCGAGCGGTTTTGTATCGCTGCAGCAGCGCCTGTTTCACGAGCCCACGGACCACGCGCTGCGCGGCAGTCAATGCCGCCTTGAACGGGCGCTCCGGGTAGCAAGCGGCGGCGATGTCCAGGGTCCGGATGACGCGGAACCGGTTGCAGACCATCAATGCGACCAGCCAGCTGCGCTCTCGCAGCCGGCTCGTCGAGACGCGTGACGACAGGCCGCGCGGGACAGCCCGATTGCCTCCCTCTGCGGACGACGAGGAGCCTCTCGTGACCGGGTCGATGTGCACCCGGGGCGCCGCATCGATGCACACGCAGGCGAGACGCTCTGGGAACTGTGGTGACGCGGTCGATGCCGAAGGCGTTCTCGTGTGTGCAACTGCGTCGGCCGGATTGGTATCCGAGGGGTGAGAGTTCATGTTGGTGGCTCCGGGCAAGGGGTTTGATGTGCCACTGCGCGGTCGTTTGGTGCGGTCGACGGCAGCGGCGTGCGTGACATGTGTAGTCACTGCGCGGACCTCTGTGCCACCCATCGGCAATAGCCTGCACACCACGCCGCCGCCATGCAGAGGTGGGTCCCTCCGTTGACTGACCGAACAGCAGTCCGAGGGCTTGGGGCAGCTGTTCTCTCCCCTCGTACAGCCTCGCTCGCCTGGGGGCGCGCGTCGTTCACGTTGTCGTCGCGACGTCCATCAACGGGACCGTTCTGCCAGCCGGCTTCGCCGGTGCGAACCGCCGCCGCCCCAGAACGTATTTCTCGATGCCGAATGCCTCGTCGGACGGCTTGCCCAGCTCTTCTTGCGGCAGGCCGTGCTTCCACGGCTAGCCCCAAGCGCGGGAAGGCATTCGTTCTGCCTCCCGCGCCCGGGGGCCCCGGCCGAATGGGCACCGCTGGCGGTGCCTCGGCGACCGAGGGAGGCCCGCGCGGGGTCGGCGGCGGTTCGCACCGCCTCGCCGGCCCAGTCGCGAGCAGCCCGTCCGCCTTGATGCGCCGTCAATGGCACCCGAGACCCCGACACGATGCAGCTCACTTCAACGAGGGCCGCCGCTGGACGCGGCGCTGTCCGGCTTCTGGTTCACCAAGGTGAGACCCTGTGGCGCCCTCGGGCCGGAGGTGACATGAAAGCGCACTCCCGAAGGCGAGGATGCCGTCAGGCGCCGAATGCGAGGATGTCCGCGTTCACAGCCCAGCAACCGCCATTCCGAGGCGCGGGGCGATAAAGGTAGCCGCAAAGCCCTCCGCCGTTCGGCGAAACGAGCCAGCCGGTGCTGCAGGAGAAGCCTGCGCGGCGAAGCCGACGCAGCTCCGTCGAGGTCAACGCCCGGAGATGCGCGACCGGCTTGGACAGGATGCAGACGCGGTTCATCGGGCAGCCTTTATTGCATCAGCATCGTCTGCGGCAGCGTTGCTGCAACGTCCAAGTCCCTCGACGCGGAGCTTCGGTCGACGGACGCGGTTGCAGTCCCGCATGTACCTGTCGTAGCCCATTTGCACTGACCTCGGCAGGTAGATGAAGTGGCGCGGGTTGCCGAACGTCACCAACTCGTCCGGATAGACCTCCGTTTCCAGCAGACGATGAGCGCATTTGGGCGTCAGGTGGTCGCACCACTGAGCCATTCCGACATCAGTGAACACCGCCGCGCCCGGCAGGACGGCCTCAGGCGCGCCCGCCTCGACGGGAACCGACTGAACCACCTTCACCAGCGCGTCAGGTCGAGGCAGGCGATGGCGAGGCAGGGCGAGCAGCAGGCAGGCGATGTCGGTGCTCGCCACGTCCGTGAGCCAGTCGTGCAAAGTCTCGAGCTCGCCGCCATGTCCGATTTCGCCACGCAGTCGGGCGCCCATCGCGTCGTCGGGCTGCCATGAGTCGTACAGGCACTCGCTGGCGGGAACCTGTGCCGTCCGGAAGGAGGCGGTCATGCTGAGCTTTGGCTGGTCATCGGGAACTCCGAAGTTGTTGTTGATGACCTGTATTGCGACCGCTTCTATCCCTGAAGCACTCCCAGTCTGGTCACGGCGCAACGAGGGCTTGTGCCACTGGGCTGCAGAGGTCGCAGGGCTCGGTGACTACACGTGGTATCCCTCAATCAAGGTGGAGCCACCCATGCACAAAAAAGTCCGCGGCAAGACCGCCTACCTGTACCGCTCAAGCTGGGTGCCAAAAGGCGCCAGCGGCAATACCCATGGCTACTCGGTGCAGACGTACGTCGGCAGCCTGGCTGTTGATTCGACGTCGCTGCCCAAAGACCTTGAGGCATTGCTCACCGATGACGAGCGTCTCTACGTTGAGACCGTGGTCTGCCGTCCAGCCCGTGAGGCGGCCGACCAAGCACGAAAGGCGTCGGAGCAGCGGGAAGTCGACCCGCTCTGGCGTCTGACAGAAGCAGCCCGCCTGGTCGGCGACGCTGCCGAGTGCAGCCAACGGCGGCGAGTGCCGCGACAGCGGGTCCAGGAAGTCAGCGACGCCCTGGGCCGTGTCCAACTGCTGGAGCCGGCCGAGGTGAAGACGCCGCCTCAGGAGAAGCGACCCGACCCGCTGCTCGAAGCCTTGGGTGCTGTGCGCGCCGCCGCGGCCGCCGTGCGCGCCGGTTCATACGGTCGAGCGCCGGAAACCGGTGTCCGTTCGAGTCGCCCGTATCGACTCTGGTCGGACATCTACGAGGCCGTCTGCGGGACCGATGGAGAGACCAGCAACGGCAGCCTGATGCGGGCCCTGCAAGACCGGGGATTCGCAAAGTCCCGCCAGCGCTGACGCAACAAGTTCAGTCGCGCTTCTGCCCCACGGCAACAATCGCCGCGGGCGCAGGATGTTCGGCGCTGTGGGCCGGATATGCCGCGTACTCCGGCCTGCCCATCTTTACGTCTGCACGGTGGCCTTTGATGGCTTGCAGCACGGTTCGCCGCACCTCAATCATCGGTTGAAGGCGGAACGCCTCCAACACGCGACGCAGCGAAATACTTCCCTGCGCCACGTCGATGCCTACCGCATTGCACCAGGCCTGGATGCCGTACTCGCAGGCACCGATAGCCCGCGCGTCACCAACGCACACATCGATGCTGTCATAGCGGGCATACCGCGCAACGAAGGCGTCGACGGTGAGCTCGTGCAGGCTGACGTGCGCGCTGGCGGTGGCAGCAGCGCGTCTGACCTTCAACAGCACGCCTCGAATGGCGCTCTTTGCATCCGCTCCATGGAAGACCTCGCTGTCTAGCCGTGCAATCACTCCTCGGTGGACGGTGACGCCATAGCCCCGAGCTTGCGCCACCCAGACGGCTTGGAACAGCTCAATGTCCCCGCTGCGCATCAGCGGCTGCAGGTCGAGGGTCAGCATGCCGCCGCACGTCGCCAGCCCGCGACGTTGCACTCGGACGCGCCAGTCCGTCGGCACTTGGATGTGGTGATGGTCCTCGCCGGCGCTCCAGCCCTTGAATCGACCACGGTAGGTGTCGCGATTCGAACTCATGACTACCTCGTAGCCGACACTGCCAGGGTCACGGGTCAGTGAAACGCGAAAGCTCGTGCCGCCGGCCGCACCATGGCGCAGACACTTCTGGGCTGCCGCAAGAACGGCGGACTTCCGCAGCTGCTCCAACCGGTCTTTGGGTTTTCCGAGTAGTGCGTGCGCAGGACGAGCAACACATTGATGCTTTGTCGTGCTCGGGATATGTCCCAGTCGATTCAGGATTCGGGCCTGCACACGGTTGACTCGTTCCCGCTTGATGCTGTGGATGCGTTGAACCAGTGCCTCGACCATGGCGTCCGAACCGGAGAAGCCGTTGTGCCGCAAGACGAGCCGCGCGTGCTTCTTTGTTTCGACGTCAAGATGGAACGAAGCCAGCGCGCTGAGCTGATACGCAGAGGGTTGCTGGCGGAGCTGACCACGCACGTCGACAGCGGTGGCGGAGACTTTGATGGGCTTCATGTTGACCTTGTTGAAAGCCAGCAATCCGCTGGCGACAAGGTCTAGGGCCCCGATTTATCCGTTCCGAAAAAAATCGGCGATACGGTTGATGTCGCAAAACATCGGTGACTACACATGGTGCATGCATGTGCATGCGACCCAGGACATTCATCAGATGAACACCCCCCAAAGCTCTACCGCCAGTGCCAGTCCCAGCAAAAGCCACCCGGTCGAGGTTCCAGCTGAGGCTGTGGCGGAAAGCCGTGACGAACGGGTCAGCCGCCTCTACGCGTCACCGGGTGGCCCACTCATCGCGTGGCTTTTCGACGAGTGCCGACGCCGCGGCCAGGAGTACCGGCAGATGGCAGCCTGCCTTGGCGTGACGTACGGCTACGTCAACCAACTGCGCAACGGCATCCGCCTGACGCGACAAATCAGCGACGAATTTGCTGTGAGTTGCGGGCGCTACCTCGGCGTTCCACCTGTGGTCGTCAAGATGATTGCCGGACGCATTCCGATGTCCGACTTCATCCAGCCTCACGAGTTAGAGGAGGATGTGCTGGACCGTGCGATGTCGCAGATGCTCGACGACCCTGTCGCCCGCACGTCCTTGCCGGCAGACCTGAATGAGCTGTCGCTGGCGGCCAAACGGGCACTGGTGACGATGTACGCCGAGTCCTCCGGTCGCGACCTGCTCTGCCTGCGCCATCTGCCCGAGATGGTGCGCTGGCTCCAGCGGGCGGCCATGATTCATGACGAGTCCGAAGCCGAGGTGTTTCGCGGGCATCGCGGCATCGCTGGCTGATGCCGAAGGAAATCGATGACTGCGGAAATCACAGCCACCGACAGGTCTGATTGACCAAGGAGGGGTGAGCCACGGCTCGCCTCTTCTTTTTTTTTGAAGGAATAAAGAGGTGGGCTAGACATCCCAGCTGAGGGCGATTCGTGCCGCCAGCGGGCATGAACGGGCGCATCCGGTCGTCTTCGTGCTCTGACCACCGGCATGAAGCTAGAAATGTTTGAAGCAAAGCCCGTCCTCGAATTGAAGGACCTCGCAACCCTCTTGGCCCGTAGCCCAGAGACCATCCGTAAAGACTTGCGTCGGAACCCGGCCGCGGTGCCGCCACGCATCCTCATCGCCGGCACCCGCCTGCTGCGCTGGCGCACCGTCGATGTCAACGCCTGGCTTGCGCAGCGCGTCGAAGGGAGTCGTCATGACTGAGCAGGCACTGCAGAACCCATTCTCCCGTCCGCTGAACATCGGCCACATGCTGCGCAACGCTCCACCTGCGTTGGACCATGTTCTGCCTGGCCTGCTCGCCGAGACCGTTGGCCTGCTTGTGGGACCTGGCGCCGTCAGCAAGACCATGCTGGCGCTGCAGATTGGCATCGCCATGGCCACCGGAACACCGCTGCTGGGAGGGCTTGTCGGGGGCATCGGTGCCGGTCCGTTGCAGC
>Ga0208398_100859_pt1 | contig 15051 bp, 13 predicted proteins | sample LakWasMe79_HOW10_2_FD_183905 | JGI IMG/M metagenome (GOLD analysis project Ga0208398, IMG submission 183905) | Freshwater sediment methanotrophic microbial communities from Lake Washington under simulated oxygen tension - Sediment Metagenome... | ecosystem: Environmental > Aquatic > Freshwater >...
GTGCAGATCGACGACGCCATCGAAGCCGACCGCGTGTTCACCATGCTGATGGGCGACGAAGTGGAGCCGCGCCGCGACTTCATCGAGACGAATGCGCTGAGGGCGGCGAATATCGACGTTTGAGTTGTCGGGTGACAGCACAAGTGAAATATTCGTCAAGTAATTGAAATACTTCTGACACGTTAAATGCAAGGATCTGCCTAGTATTGGATAGCGAGCGGAAACCTTCGCCGGATTGAAAAATCTTTCGTGGTCGCAGAGCCCAAGGGCATGGGGTGATGTCGTGGGTGACAAACTGGTGCGGGATCGAATCCCTGAAATCATGCGAGCGGCAGGCCTTGCTCCAAGATTTCGAACCCTGAACTCGGACGAACGTCTTACTTGGTTAATTGCAAAGCTTCGAGAAGAGACCGATGAATTGGCCGAAGAGCCAAATCTCGAGGAGTGCGCAGATGTTCTTGAAGTTGTTTTGGCCATCGCGCGCGAACTGGGACATACAAACGAACAGCTGCAGCTAGCAGCGGCTGAAAAAGCAGAGCGCCGAGGGGCATTTGCTCTGGGCCTCGTGCTTGAAAAGGATGGGGGGACAGATGACCAAGACCAATGAAAGCCTCGACGGCGAGGCTTTAAGGCACGACTGTTTCTTGTGCAGACCGAGTGCAACGCTGCTGGTCCACGTGGGCACTGCTGGGTACGCTATTGCGGGACTGGGTCCGCTAGCCGATGGATATACCGTAGTCGCCACCCAAGGTCACTTACAGGGCCTAGCAGCCGCAAGCACAGAACTGCGTACAGCCTACTCGGACTACACCGAGACTTTGGCGAAAGCACTAACGGCTCGGTACGGGGCCTGCTTCATTGTGGAGCACGGGAATATGGCTGTTTGCGGAATTGAAGCAGAGGGCCGGGCGCACTGTTTTCATCCCCACTTTCTGCTTGTCCCGGACGCACGCTGCAGCCTGGACCCATTCAATGAGTATTTCGGATCAGGCCATCAGATGTTTGACAGCTTGATCGACGCAGTTTCATTTGGGGCTGATCGTGGACAGTATGTGCTTGCTGGTCAGTTCCCTGGACCATTTGCGGTCTATCTGCCACAAGGCGAATTGCCTCGGCAATTTGCGCGAGCTCTTTTAGCTGAGCAACTGGGCGTCGATGACCGTGCAAGCTGGCGCGCCATGCCCGACCTGCGTTGGACTTGCCGGAACGCGATCTCCGTGCGCGATGCCATTCGATCATGAGCGACCTAGACCAACTTGCTCAGCGCGCCCTTCACCTCACTGGCAAGGTGCAAGAGAAGATCCTGAATGTGTCAACCGACAACCAGGGGAAACCAAATCTTCATTGGGGCCAGTTCGTCGTTGCTCCTCGCCAGGATGCACAGGTAGGCGTGTATGGGTCGGCGAGTGCCGCAATCGTCTTGGGGCTCAATGGCCGCGATGATATTCAGGGCCGCCGTAAGGCTCGCGACGACCTCAAAACCTACGTCGAGAATGATGCAGAGGCACCGTTCGAGCTCGCTCACAATGTGAAGCTGGCGATGACGGTGCTCGCTCTAGCGCCTCAAGCTGGGACCGATGCAGATCCCAGAATGTTGCAGCTGCTAGACGAACTGCTAGGTCGCTGCTCGCCGACATCAAGTTTTTGGCCGGCATATAGCCGGCCAAAAATCTTGAGCGCAATTCCATTTCCAGGTCGTGACGCCGAGGTTGCAACAGCCGTAATTCTCATCTTGCTGGACGAAGTGCTTCGCAGCCTTTCTAGCCAGCGTTACGTTGCCCAGCAAGGCCGGATTGCAGCGATGGTGAAGGCTTCCGCTGATCGGCTGGAAGATGCCTTTGCTAGCAAACGAGCCACCCTTGACCGTTTTGCCACGCTCATCGCAGTTGCGGTCATTCTGAGCAAAGGACACGAGGCCAAGCAGCCATTGCGAGCCGCGTACCGCGAAGCCGTGAGGACGCGTGACTTCGCCGATCGCCGGGTGTTCTTTTATGAGTGCCTGAGACACGATGGCACCCTAACACGGGACTACTTCATTGTTCCGCCTGCGGTCATAGTCCCGATATTGTTGGGTAAGCCAACCGTCAAACCGATGGATCGTGCGCTAGCAATCACAGCGATGCACGACCTCCTGGACAAGCTGACTGATGAGGGCGTGTTTCAAGCCGGGCAGGACATGCCAAGTACCGTCGAGCAAGCGCTCGTGGGGCTTTCGCTCCAAGCTACAACTCGCGGACGACCAGAGTTCGGATTTAGGGTGCAAGTGGCAAAGGCTTGCCTTCAGGCCACTCAATCCGATCCCACGGGTATTCCCACGAAGTTCATTTCGATATTCGTACTTGGCCTTTGGGTTATCACCGCCGTGGTTATTGGCGGAAAAGCGATACCGCCATTCCTTCAGAAAACGCCCGTCTTCGCGCAAGCATATTGGCTCTCCTCAGCATCGCCAGAAGCAATCTCGCAGCTATTGCCCGCAGTTTGTGCAGCCTGGTCGGCTTCACGTGCACTATTCCTCCGAATTTTCAAGGGGGCACAGTCGTGAATATCTTTGATCCGCTGTATGGCAGGTTCGAGTTGCCAAATCTGTCTGGCAAGCTTTGCACACAGCCCGAAGTACGGCGGCTCTCTCAGGTTCGTCTTCTCAATTCCATTACGCCCACATTGGCAACCCTGAGTGAGCTGCGCCGCTACGCGCACACGCTGGGGGTATTGCACCTATTCTCAGTTTGGAAGCATGGAAACGGCAGACGATTTCCCACGAAGGACGTCGACGCACTTGAGGTCGCCATCATTCTTCATGACGTTGCGACACCCCCGTTCGGCCACTTGTTCGAATACGTCTTGAAAGAGACGTTGGGGTGGGACCACGAGAGCGCCGCCGTATCGACCTTGTTGAAAGATCACTCCCCCGCGTCAACTGCAAAGCCGATATTTGCCGGGCGCACGCCCAAGGTTCTCGACTATCTAGATCGGCTCGACGTGGATCTAGCCACCGTCAAAGCAATCTTGACAAAGCAGCACGCGCTGTCCTCGCTGATCTTTGGGGTCGTCGACTTTGACAATTTGGACAATGTCTTGCGAATGTGTTGGGCCCTAGGCATCCGTCATTCCACAAACGACGCGTCTGAGATCGAAGATCTGGCCTCGAGCCTAGACGTCATGCCTGATGGGAAATTGCTTCTGACAGGACAGGGGCCTGCTTTACTGAGCAAATGGGCCGCGCTGCGCCGCGCCGCTTACGACGTTTTGGTTTTTGATCAATCAACCGTGGCAAGTCAGGCGCTGCTGACGTATACGATCAAGCAAGGACTAGAGCGGGGACTCATTTCACCTGAAGACTGGTTGTTACACGATGAATCGCTACTTCTGAAGTTGTCTGCCGACCCCTTGCTTAAACAGATCATTGATCGTCAATACCTTGGCCAACTTCCAACGCCAGTGCTTTCAGTTCAGTTCCGATGGGCTGAATTGCCATTCTTCGATCTCCCTCGTCAGCAAGTGGAAGATCTACTACGAGAGACCTTGCAGCCAGTGATTGGTAGCCCACTTTGGATATACGTCTTTAAGGAGCGAGGAAGCTTCGAGAAGGAAGTGCGCTACCAAAATGATGGATCAAACACGATTAAGTTCGGGACCACTTCCCGGAGCCTCATAGTCTCTATCTTTACTGACAAGTCGCTCTCCAACCTCCAGGTGCGCAATGCCTCACATGTATGTATGGACCTCTTCGCCCGTCACGGTTTGGGAGCCGACGATGTTCTTCGTTCGTTAGTCAGCGGCGACGATGCTAGAAGTCAGCAACTCGATCTCTAGACTGTCAGAGTTAGATTGGGACTTTCATGGTGACAAGTCCGATTCGCCATTCTCTGACCTTCACTTTCATCCCGGTCGATTCGTACCGCAGATACCCGCAGCACTCGTCGGCAGCCTTACTGCTCCGGGCGACCGCGTGCTCGATCCGTTCTGTGGAGCAGGCACGACTTTGGTAGAGGTCCAGCGGCTAGGAAGAAGTGCAATCGGTGTGGACTTAAATCCCGTTTCATGCCTTGTCGCACGCGCTAAGACTTTTGCACATGGCGCCAAAGAGGTCGAGTCACACCTGGTGGGCGCACTAAATCGATTCACAGAGTTTCGTATGACTCTGCTGACGCCCAGCTCAAGTTCAGGTTCTATTTCGCCGCCGAGTGTGCAGCTGAGCAAGTGGTATCACGCCGAGACGGGCGCAGAGCTTTGCCGCATTTGGGCCTTCATTCAACAGGAGGATCAAAGTCCGTGGCGTGAGCTGCTACTGTTCTGCTTCAGCGCAGCGCTTATGCCTTGCTGTTCGGAGACGCGAACTTGGGGATATGTTTGCGACAACGTGAGGCCGCTAGAACACCGGTATGTCGATGCCAATTCCGTCTTTCGCGACAAAGTCGCCGCACTTGTCGAGTCATATCAAAGACGCGACATGCGTAGCACGCTCCGACCAGGTCGGCCTCACCCACCCGTGACGGTGCTTGAGGGAGATGCTGCACATCGACTCGCTGGTATAGAAGAGGACTCGGTTGATCTCATCGTCACATCGCCCCCGTATTTTGGCGTCGTTGATTACATCAAAGCGCAGCGGCTCACTATGGAGTGGTTTGGCATGGACATTGAGCCGTTTCGCACCCAGGAAATGGGCGCTCGCAGCAAACGATATAGACGCGCCGCCTTTGACCAATATAGCGACGATCTCGCAAACGTCCTTCGACAGGTGCACCGTGTCTTGAAGCAAGGACGCCCCCTCGCAATGGTTATTGGTGAGTCAACCAAGAGAGCGTCAACTAGAGATCGGCTCATGCATCTGCTGACGTCTACTGGCTTTGAGTCCGATCTAGTAATTGAACGTCGGATCGGTCCACGGCGAAGACAACCAGCGTCGCTTGAGAACGAGCTAATTCTCATAGCCACCAAACGCTAGCATTTCGTGTGCGACCTGAGTCCTACTAGGGCTTGACCATCACAAGTAGCGATTCACTGGCCATCGTGGCACATATCGAATTGCGATGAGGCATACGCTTTGACTGTATGCGACGGGTAATCTCAGCGGCGGGAGACATGCCAAAGAACTGATTAATTTCACGGCAGATATTGACCATTGGAACTGTCAGGCCTCCTATGGTCCGCTCCCCTAGAGTCCAAACGGCGATCCCGCCGTTGTCAAGGCGAGATAGCGAGGCACCAACGGCATCGAAGAAGTCCGCGGTAAAGGCCGCAGCTTTACCTTCGAGATCTGGTCGCCCTTGCGCACTAAGGGTTTGAAAGAAGCTAGCGAAACTCGGCAGCACTGCGGCCATCGTGATTGCTTTGTCTAGGTAGCCCTTAGTGCTCCCTCCAAGACTTGCCGTATCAGTCGCGTAAGCAGATGACAACAAAGCGCTATCGCCCTCTAGATCCTCTTGCAAGATCCAATTCAGCGCGAGGTAGGAGAACTGCCCATACGGAATGGTGGATTGATTGTCCCCATAGGGTGGGGACGTAAGTAGCAATTGCGCCCGTGGGCCGGTCAATGCCGAAATTGTGCGGACATCGCGACAGTGCAAGGTTGCCAAGGACGCGGCGCTTCGCTCGGTTCTGAGCTCCTCGTTGTAGTCAGTGGCATATCGCAGGCATGCATCGGCAAGCAACTCAGAGAAGCAGTCGAGTGGCCTCTTGACCTCATCTCTGTTCTCCACAGAGCGAATATGAAGCTTGTACGTTGTCTCGCGACTCAAGCTTGTTCTCCGAATAGTCTCGCTCAGTACAACCCAAAAGAACTGCCTAAGTCTCTTGTTCGACTCCGCGGAGATAGCGCGCCGAATGCGCGAAAGATCGATGCTTGCTTGCGGGGTAAACCACTTGTCCCGGCCAAAGAAACGTACCTCTAGCCGGCTCGATCGATCCGTAGATATGGATTCGATCACGTGCGCAGCACGGCGAGCCACCGTTCGCGGATGCAGGTCAAGCAGCTTCGCACGACAGATCAGGATGGCCAACGGGTTAATGTCAACACCGTCGAACTCAACACCTCGCCGCACCGCTTCGACCAATGTCGTTCCAGAGCCCACAAATGGATCTAGAACTCGGTTGAGGTGCGGAACAACCGCTATCGCCGCGCTAAGGACATCTGCTTGCATACGCGGAACCATCATTGCCGGGTACCGAACGATGCCATGGAGCCCTGGTCGCTGAAGCATCCGCTTGTATGACCAGTAGTCCTTATCCGCTCGTGAAAGTTCGTCGAGTGCGCGCGAGAGCCTTTTGGCCGTGATCGCTTGTCTGGAGGCTATGGGCAGCATGTTGTCGATGTCATGCTCTTGAGAAATCTTCTGGATCGCATGGTGGTGAGCAACTTGCCATGGCAAGTGGCCGATGTATCCCCGGCACAGGGATTTTGGCATGGCAACTTGTGAATCGCCCCGGGTTTTCTAGACACCTCTGAGCCTCAAACGTGAGGCCCAATAGGAGGTGCCATGAGCAAGCAGAGATACCCTGAAGAATTCAAGATCGAAGCGGTCAAGCAGATCACCGAGCGGGGGCACAAGGTGGCCGACGTGTCGGCCAGTGGTTCGAGCCCGCCTCCTCCGGGATTACCCCAGGGCGCGGCGCGGCGCGGCCCGCATCCACAGCCTTGTTCGGCTATCGCCGGCTCCCGCCTCCCTGCGCACAAATCGCCCATTCCTCCGCACGCCAGCCGCCCTGCCGACGCTGCCGCAGCACGGCGCCCTTTACGATTTCCCCATGCCGTCCCCGTCCCGCCGCCTGGCCGGCCCCCCTGCACCGATCCGTAGCACAATGCCTGCAACTGCTTCTATGCCGAGCACACCATGAACCGTATCCCACGCATCAGCGAAGCATCCATGCTGGCAGGCGAGGCCCGCATTCCCGAGTTGGCTGCGCAGGCCGGGCGGGCGGCGCATCATCGCGCTCTGGCCCAGAACGGCACGGTGCTGATGAAGTCCGCCAGCGGCATGCTGGTGGAGCAACAAGCCAATGGCACCGAGCGAGTCGTCAAGCCACTGCCGGCCAGCACGCCGGTGCGGGCAGGTGCGGTGCTCACCCGCAACAAGACGAAGCAGGCAAGAGAAAAGCCCTTGAAAGCCACCAGCGACGCGCCGTGAGCAGCGCTGCGGCCGCACCTGCGCAGGCTCGGCTGAGAGTGTTTGCCGGGCCCAACGGTTCGGGCAAGAGCACCATTTACGAGGTGCTGCGGCCGGAATGGCTGGGCGTCTACGTGAATGCCGATGAGATTGAAAAGGCGCTGAAGCAAGCGGGCACGCTGAACTTGGCCAGCTTCGAACTCAGCGCACCTCCGGCCGAGCTGCTGGCACGCATCAGGGCTTGGCTGCAAGACTCTGAGTTGCTGCGCAAGCATGGCCTGGCCGGCGTGGCTCAGCAGTTGCGCCTGGATCCGCCCTTGCTGCTGCGCGTGCCGGTTCAGGAGGTCAATTCCTATGTGAGCGCGGTGTTGGCAGATGCCATCCGTCGCGAATTGCTGGCACAGCGCAGCTCCTTCACCTTCGAGACGGTGATGTCGTCGCGCGACAAAATTGACTTCATGCGTGAAGCCCAGGCCAAGGGCTATCGCACCTACCTCTACTTCGTGGCCACCGACGATCCGGCCATCAACGTCGAGCGAGTGCGCCTGCGTGTCAGCCAGGGCGGGCATGACGTGCCCGAGGACAAGATTCGCACGCGCTACGAGCGCTCGATTGCCCTGTTGGACGAGGCCTGCAGCGCTGCCGACAGGGCCTATGTCTTCGACAACTCGGGTGAGCAACATGAGTTGCTGGTTGAGCTGGAAAGCGGCGAGGAGATGACCGTGCATGCGGCATCCCTGCCCGCATGGTTCAGCAACAGCAGCTTGTGGAAGTCATTCATCAACAACACGCCCGCAGACGGCGCGCAGGATCCGCGCCCAAGGTGATGGCCGGCCCGAGCTGCTGGCCTGCGCCTTTAGGCGTAAGGACCGCACACTTCTGGGCAGCCCGAACGCACGCTGGCGCTCCCATGCCGCAGCGCCCAGTTACGATTTCCCCATGCCGTCCCCGTCCCGCCGCCTGGCCTCCCGTCTGCTCCTGCTGCTGTTCCCGCTGATCCTCCTCCTTTCAGCCGCCGCCCACGCAGCCAGCAGCCATGACGCCAGCACTGGGGGCGCGACGCTGGAGGTGCAGTTCCGCAGCGTGCCGGTGCCGCAGAACACTTCGCCCGCGCTGGCGCAGGACAGCGCGGGCTTCATCTGGGTGGCTACCAACAAGGGCCTCACCCGCTACGACGGCTATCGCCTGCACCCGATCGAGCAGGCGGGGCAGACGCCGGCGCAGCGCAATCTGGGCTGGGTGCGGGCGCTGGCACCGGCGCGCGCGAGCGGCCGCATGTGGATAGGCACCGAGTTCCTGGGCCTGATGGCCTACGACCCCGAGCTGGGCCGCGTCGAGGCGCATGGCAGTGCCTCGGGGCCGGCCGGCCCGCACCTGCCGATACGCGCGCTGGCCGAGGATGGCGAGGGCGCCGTCTGGGTGGGCACGGTGGGCCAGGGCCTGTACCGCTACAGCCCGGCCAGCAGGCAGTTCGAGGCGCACCCGCTGCGCTGGCAGGGCGAGACCGAGGGCCGCGTGCTGGCGCTGCGGGTGGGGCGCGACGGCACGGTCTGGGCCGGCCATTGGCGCGGGCTCTCGCGCCTGCGCCGCGGTGGCCTGTGGGAAGCGCTGCCGCTGCCGGGGCTGGACGAGGGCAAGCCGGTGCAGGCCCTGGCCGAGGGCCGCGACGGCCGCATCTGGCTGGGCACGCAGGACGGCCGCCTGGGCGTGGTGGATCAGGGCGCGGTGCGCTGGGTGCAGACGCTGAACACGCCCATCCAGGCGCTGGCCGAGGCCGCCGATGGCCGGCTGTGGGTGGGCTCCAAGCTGGGCCTGCTGTGGGTCAACCCGCAGAGCGGCGCCATCGAGGCGCGGCTGCGCCACGACCCGCGCCGCCTCACCAGCCTGGCCGGCAACGACATCAGCGGCCTGCTGCGCGACCGCAGCGGTGCCATGTGGGTGACCGGCTATGGCCTGGGCCTGCAGCGCCATCAGCAGCATCCGGCGCTGGCGGTGCGCGGCCCGGATGCCGACCCCGCCAGCCCGCTGGCCGAGGCCGATGTGCGCGCGCTGCTGACGCTGAGGAATGGCGAGCTGCTGGCGCCCACGCAGGCCGGCCGCGTGGCGCGCCTCGATGCACGCCCAGGCCGCCCCGGCCATCAGCTGGCCACGCTGGGCAGCCTGCCGCGCGAGCGCAGCACGGTGGTGGAGTCGCTCACCGAGGCGCCGGATGGCAGCCTCTGGATGGCCGCCGCCGGCCGGCTGGAGCACCGCAGCGCCGCGGGCCGGCTGCTGCGCGACTGGCCGCTGGACGGTGGCCGCGCCCAGCGCCTGCTGGTGCGCGCTGGCGGCGAGGTCTGGCTGGGCATGCAGGAGGGCCTGTACCGGCTCGCCGGGCCCACCGCCGCGGCGCTGGAGCGCGTGCACCCCGCGGGTGGCGCGCCCCTGCATGGCGGCATCTATGCCCTGATCGACACCCCCGACGGGCTCTGGCTGGGCGGTCAGCAGGGCCTGTTCCGCGAGCGCGCGGGCCGGCTCGAGGCGGTGCCGCAGGCGCCCGGCGAGACCCTGGCCAGCCCCATCGTGATGGGCCTGCTGCGCGCGCGCGACGGCACCCTCTGGCTGGACACCACCATCAGCGGCCTGCACCGCCTGCGCGGCTGGGATGCCCAGGGCCGCGCCCGCTTCGAGCGCATCGGCGAGCGCCATGGCAGCGACGGCGTGTTCGGCGGCAATCTGCACGAGGACGGGCAGGGCCGCATCTGGAGCCAGCTCTACGTCTACGACCCCAAGGCCGACCGGCTCGACGGCTTCGGCGCCGCCGAGGGCGCGGCCTTCGGCAGCTTCTGGTTCTTTGCCAGCACCGAGCTGCCCGGCGGCGGCCTGCTGTTCGGCGGCAGCCGCGGCCTCTTGCGCATCCAGCCCGAGGCCTATGCGCCGGCGGCCGAGGACACGCCGCTGGTGGTCAGCGCGTTGCGGGTGAATGGCCAGCCTTATCACGCACCGGGTTGGCAGCAAGGGCTGGTGCTGCCCGCCGGCACACGCACGTTTGCGGTCGAGTTCGCCGGCCTGGACTATGCCGACCCGGCGCGCCTGCGCTACCAATACCGCCTGCAAGGCCTGGAGAGCGACTGGACCAACGCCGACGCGAGCGCGCGCAGCCCCAGCTTCGGCCCGCTCAGGCCCGGCCGCTACACGCTGCAGGTGCGCGCCTCGGCGCATGCCGCGGCCTGGGGCAGCTCGCAGCTTGAGCTGCCCGTCGAGCTGCTGCCCGCCTGGTGGCAGACGCTCTGGGCCCAGCTGGGCGGCGTGGCCCTGGGCCTGCTGGCGATATGGGGCGTGGTGCGCTGGCGCACGCGCGTGCTGCGCCAGCGCGAGGCGGAACTGCAGGCCCTGGTGGACGCGCGCACCGCCGAGCTGCGCGAGGCCAGCCTCACCGATGCCCTCACCGGCCTGCGCAACCGCCGCTACCTCGAGCTGCGCCTGCAGGACGACCTGCGCCTGTGCCTGCGCCGCTTCGAGACCGAGGCCGCCGGTGCGCCCGGCCCCGATAGCGATCTGCTGCTGATGCTGATGGACCTGGACCATTTCAAGCGCATCAACGATCAGCACGGCCATGCCGCCGGCGATGCGGTGCTGGCGCAGCTGGGCGAGCGCCTGCGCCGCGTGTTCCGCGACACCGACTCGCTGGTGCGCTGGGGCGGCGAGGAGGTGCTGGTGCTGGTGCGCGAGACCAACCGCGGCGATGCCGCCGAGCTGGCCGCGCGCGCCTGCGCCGCGGTGCGCGAGCAGCCCTTCGAGGTCGGCGCTGGCCTGGCGCTGCAGGTGAGCGTCTCGATCGGCTTCGCCGCCTTCCCGCTGGACCCGCAGCGGCCACGCGCCTGGGATTGGCAGGCCAGCCTGGGCCTGGCCGATTCGGCGCTCTATGCCGCCAAGGCCCAGGGGCGCGACGGCTATGTGGGGGCGGTGCGCGCGGACGGCCTGGCGCCCGCCGCGGCGCCGCGCGATCTGGCCGGCTGGCAGCGGGCGCAGGGCCTGACGGTGCATCTGAGCGGCTCACCATGAAACCCAGCAAGCTGCGCCAGCTGCTGGCCGCGCGCACGCCCGCGGCGCCGGCCCTGCCGCCCGAGCCGGAACAGAACGCCCGCGCCCTGATCGCCGCCATCGATGCCGGCGGCATCCCCCTGCACCCCGCCAAGGTCAACCAGATTGCCCGCGCGCTAGGGTTGGAGGTGGCGCGCGAGGCGCCGGTGGAACACACAATTGCTCGCATTCGCGCCCGGCTGGCGGGCTCACAATCGGCGCAGGGCAAGCCGGATCCAACACCATGACGGGCAGCAGACCAAGCAGGCAGGGTTCAGGGGCATGCGTCCGGCTGGCCGCGCTGGCCCTGTGCTGCATGCCCTGGGCCGCGCTGGCCGCCGACGCACCCGAGACGGCTTCGCCCGAGGTGGCGGAGGCGCTCGAGAACACGCGCCGCTCGGTGCGCTCCAGCACCGAATGGCTGGCGCGCGGGGTGGATGGCTGGTTCGGCAACAAGCCCTTCTCGCAGGGCGGCAAGGTCAGCGACGGCCTGCTGGGCCTGAGTCTGCTAACCCGCCAGCACGAGAAGGCCGACTTCAGCGTGCGCTTCAATGCGCGCGTGCGCCTGCCCAATCTCGAAGACCGTGCCTACCTCTTCCTCGGTCGGGATGACCGGCGCGAGGTCATCAGCGACAAGCCCGATGCCTTTTCGCGCCAGCAGCGCCTGCTGCCCGAGAACCCGGCCGACCGCGCCTTCTTTGCCGGCATCGGCCTGCTGGCGCATGAGTCGCTGCAGTTCCGCCTGGGCCTGCGCGGCGGCCTCAAGCCCTATGCGCAGGCGCGCTACAAGAAGCCCTGGCAGCTGGGCCCGGCCGATCTGGTGGAGTTGCGCGAGACCCTGTTCTGGTCGCTCGACGATCGCCTGGGCTCGACCACCGCGCTCTCCTACGAGCATGCCTTCAGCGCCACGCTGGCGATGCGCTGGCTGAATGCCGCCACCATCAGCCAGCGCTCGAAGAAGTTCGAATGGTCCAGCGGGCTGGGCGCCTACCAGTCCTTTGGCGATCAGCGCCTGCTCTCGCTGGAGGCCTTGTGCAGCGGCCAGCAGGGCTCGGGTGTGGCGGTGTCGGACTATGGCCTGCAAGTGAAGTGGGAGCAGCCGCTGCACAAGGACTGGCTGCTGGGCGAGCTGCTGATCGGCCACTTCTGGCCGCGCCCGGATGCGCTGAGCCCGCGTGGCCGTGCCTGGGCCCTGGGTGGCAGCCTGAAGATGAAGTTCTGACGCGGGCGATGTCGAATCCGGCTGCGGCCCTTCGTCGTGGCGATGCGGGCTGGAAAAAGCAGCCTGCGCTTCACGCAACCACCATCAAGGAGCCTCTCATGACCCAGGCCATCGCCTATCTCGCCTTCAACGGCAACTGTGCCGACGCCATGCGCTTTTACGAACGAACCCTGGGCGGCAAGCTCGAGCTGCTGATGAGCGGCGCCGAATCGCCCATGGCGGCGCAGATCCCACCCGAGTTCGCACATCGCATCCTGCATGCGCGCCTGGTGCTGCCCGGCGGCGGCATGCTTTACGCGGGCGACGCGCCGGCCCATCTGCCCTACGAGGGCATCAAGGGCGTCTCGATCACGCTGGACTATGCAACCGTGGCCGAGGCCGAGCGCGTGTTTGCCGCGCTGGCCGATGGAGGTCAGGTCACCATGCCCATGCAGGGCGCCTTCTGGGCCCAGCGCTGGGGCATGCTGGTGGACAAGTTCGGCACGCCCTGGATCGTCAACGGCGTGCTGCTGCCGGTCTGAGGACGCGCGGCTACAGGCCCAGCAGCGGCTCGCGTGTGATGGCCACGGCCATCACATAGCCCAGCATCAGCAGGCCCGCCAGATAGGCCAGCAGGCTGAACTCGCCGCGGCCCATGGCCCAGTGCACGCAGGCCATGTAGGCGGCGATGGCGATGAACTTGGCGAGCAGCCAGGTGTGCACCATCGGGTTGTAGTTGAGCGAACCCCACAGGCTCAGGCCGGCGATCACGAGCAGGAAATTGACGCCGAACACCAGCGCGCGCAGCCGTATGTCCAGCGGCCATTCGGCCTTGAACTGCAGCGCCAGGCCGCGCACCAGAAAGAGCGCCACGCTGCACCAGGCCAGCAGGATGTGCATCTCCTGCATCTGCGAATAGAACCAGCTCATATCGAATCCCTCTGTGCAGAGCTTGGGCAGCGCCCGGGGCGCTGTCAAGGCAGGCTGCTGTCATCTCGCTTTAGGAGGCCGGCGCTTGTGGCCGGCCGGGCGACATGGTATCCATTCCCTGGGCCAAGCCCTGGCCCGCCCTGCGGGAGCCGCCATGAGAGTTCGCAAGACGAGTGCTGGCCTGACGGTGCGCGCCATTGCCGGCAGCCATGTGGTGCTGCTGGCCATGCACCTGGATGCCAGCCGCTGCCCGGGCCTGCTGGGCTTTGCCATCCACCGCAGCGACCACGACGAGGACGAGGCCTATTGGCTGGAGGGCATGAAGACCTTCGCCGCCACCGATCCCGGCTTCGGGCCCGAGGCGCGCTACTCGACGCGCCAGCATCCGATCCAGGGCTTCACCTGGTCGGACTTCAGCGCCAAGCCGGGGCATCGCTACAGCTACCGCGTGGTGGCGCTGCGCGGCAGCCCGCAGAACCTGCTGGCCAGCGAGGCGGTGACGCTGACCGTGGCCACCGAGACCGAGGCCGGCGGCGATCACGATGTGTTCTTCAACCGCGGCGCCGCCGCCTCGCAGGAATACGCGCGCCGCTTTGCCGGCACACCCAGCCTGGCCCAGGCGCCCGACACCGACCCGCGCTGGGCCTGGCTCTCGCGCGGCGCCTTCGAGGCCATGCAGCAGTTCATCGCCGAGGCCAGCGGGCCCGCGTTTGGCCTGCGCGTGGCGGCCTACGAATTCCGCCTGCCGGCCGTGGCCGAGGCCTTGCGCGCCGCCAGGGCACGCGGCGTGGACGTGCAGATCGTCTACGACGGCTGCCCCAACCCGCCCGATGCCAAGACCGGCGCGGTGTTCCCGCGCGACGACAACCGCGCCACCGCGGCGGCCGCCCAGTTGCAGGCCGTCTGCACCGAGCGCGTGACCCAGGCCGGCGTGAAGAACCCGCCGATCTCGCACCACAAATTCATCGTGCGCCTGCAGGGCGGGGTGGCCGAGGCGGTGCTCACCGGCTCCACCAATTTCTCCAAGGGCGGGGTGTTCGGCCAGTCGAACGTCGTGCATGTGGTGCAGGACCCGAGGGTGGCGGCCGCCTATCTGCAATGCTGGCAGCTGATCGCCGCCAACCCCACGCCGGCGCAGCTGAAGCCGGCGCTGGCGGCGCTCAACGCCAAGCCCGCCGGCAAGCCCGTCAAGGGCGGCAACTGGCTGTTCAGCCCCCAGCCCGGCCTGGAAGCGCTGAACTGGTATGCCGAGATCGCCGCGCGCTGCCCGGGCGCACTCTTCATGACCTTTGCCTTCGGCATGAACGATCTGTTCAAGGCCGCCTACCGCCAGGGCCAGGCGCCCTTGCGCTATGCCCTGCTGGACAAGCTGCTGGGCCCCGGCATCAGCAAGGCCAGGCAGGCCGCGGAAGAGGCCGAGATGCTGGCGCTGCGCAGGATGCCGCAGAACCGCTTCGCGGTGGGCAACCGCATCGCGGCCAACAGCTTCGACCGCTGGGCCAAGGAAACGCTCACCGGCCTGAACACGCATGTGCAGTACATCCACACCAAGTTCCTGCTGGCCGACCCGCTGGGCCCCGACCCCATCGTCATCACCGGCTCGGCCAATTTCAGCGCCGCCTCCACCAATGCCAACGACGAGAACATGCTGGTGATACGCGGCAACAAGCGCGTGGCCGACATCTACCTGGGCGAGTACATGCGCTTGTGGAACCACTACGCCTTCCGCGAATGGCTGGCCGCCGGCGCGCCGGG
>Ga0208398_100862_pt1 | contig 15004 bp, 15 predicted proteins | sample LakWasMe79_HOW10_2_FD_183905 | JGI IMG/M metagenome (GOLD analysis project Ga0208398, IMG submission 183905) | Freshwater sediment methanotrophic microbial communities from Lake Washington under simulated oxygen tension - Sediment Metagenome... | ecosystem: Environmental > Aquatic > Freshwater >...
ACCTGGCCAGTTACCTGGGTTGGTTCCGGGCCCTGGATCGGTTCAGCCCTGCTGCCTCGCAGCCCGCGTCCTGGCTCGCTCTGGCCGTCGGCACATCGCATCGTCCATAGGTAACGCGAAATGAGCCAAAAAGAAACCCGCCAGCTCCTTCGAACTGGCGGGTTAGGTGAAAGCCCCAGGACGCAGCGGTTTCACGGCCCGTCCAGCCTGAGGATGCCTTCACCGCGTCTGATGTCGGGGACATCAGGCTGCTTCCCCTTCCCGCGGAATCCTCAGTTTCGTGGCGCTACCGTCTGCTTTCCCTGCTACCGGCTTCGCCACACTGCAAATCTAGCTGCTGTCGGGCCGGCCGCTTTGCGCTGGCTCAACAAGCAGCCGCGCGGGCTACTCGCCCAACTCGGCGCGTGCCTTCTGCTGGCCGCGCAGACGCCCGATGCGGTCTTCCAGCTGGCGCCGCATGCTGTCGAAGGCGTCGCGCAGCGCGACATAAGCGTCCTCGTTCTGCACATGGCTGACGCTCAGCTCATGGCCGGGGAAGGTCAGGTCGATGCGCACGACGAAGGGTCGGCCTTGCTGGCTGTGCTTGTGGTCCAGTTCGATGCAGACGCGGCAACTGGTCAGGTCGGCACAGAATTGCTCCAGCTTGAGCGCACGCTCCTCGGCGGCAGCGCGCAGGGCGGCAGATTCTTCCATGCCTTGGAAGCGGACATGCAGTGCTTGTCTCATGAGAGTCTTCTCCTCGTTGTCGCCAGCGGCCGCGCCCCTGATGGCCGCGAATCCCGCTTGGCATGGCTCTACGATGCCTGAGCCGTACCAAGCGGTCTTGATGCAACGCAAGACTCAGCCGAGCAGCATGCCGCGCTGCTCGATGAAGTTGACCACCTGGTCCAGCCCGCTGAGGGTCTTCAGATTCGTCATCACATAGGGCCGGCTGGGCCGCATGCGCTGCGTGTCCGCCTCCATCACCGCGAGATCCGCGCCCACATGCGGGGCCAGGTCGGTCTTGTTGATGACGAACAGATCGCTCTTGGTGATGCCGGGCCCGCCCTTGCGCGGGATCTTCTCGCCCGCCGCCACGTCGATCACATAGATGGTCAGGTCGCTGAGCTCCGGGCTGAAGGTGGCGGCCAGGTTGTCGCCGCCGGATTCGATGAACACCACATCGGCGTTCGGGAACTCGCCCAGCATGCGGTCGATGGCCTCCAGGTTGATGGAGGCGTCCTCACGGATCGCGGTGTGCGGGCAGCCACCCGTCTCCACGCCCATGATGCGCTCGGGCGGCAGCGCGCCGCTGATGGTCAGGAGGCGCTGGTCTTCCTTGGTGTAGATGTCGTTGGTGATGGCCACCAGGTCCCAGCGCTCGCGCATCGCCTTGCAGAGCATCTCCAGCAAGGTGGTCTTGCCCGAGCCCACCGGCCCGCCGATGCCCACGCGCAGCGGCGGCAGCTTCTTGGTGCGATGGGGGATGTGGTGCAGGATGCTCATGATCGGAACAGTCTGGAGTACTGGGTTTCATGCCGCGCCGACAGGATGGCGAGCATGGGAGAAAAGGCCTGGCGCCCGCTGTCGCCCAGGGCCAGCGCGGCCTGCACCGCCGCCGGGATGGCGTGGCTCAACCCGGCCAGGATGCGCTGCCCCGCCAACTGCCCCAGCGGCACGGCCTTGATGGCGGCCTGCACCATGTTCTCGGCCCAGCCGAAGGCATAGGCCAGCAAGGCCGATTCGGTGTCGGCGCCGGCCGCGGCATAGGCCAGTGCCATCACCATCGGGTAGCTGGGCGTGCCCAGCGCCAGGCAGGCCTGGATCTGCGAAGGGCTGGCGCTGTCGTGGTTGCGCAGCCACTCGATCAGTGAGCGGCCCATCTGCTCGCACTGCAGGCGCAGCTCGGCGCTCTCGCGCGTCTGCAGCACCCAGTCGTTGAGCGCCCGCAGGCGTGGCTGGTCATCGGCAAGCCAGGCCGGCAGGGCCTGCGCCAGCAAGGCCAGGTCACCACGTGTCAGCGCCAGGGTCAGGTGTTGCCTGAGCCAGCTCGCGGCACTCGCCTCGTCGCGCACCAGGCCATGCTCGATCGCGGCTTCCAGGCCCTCGGAATAGGAAAAGCCGCCCACCGGCAGCGCCGGCGAGGCCAGCCAGATCAGCTGCAGGAGGCTGGCCGGCTTCATCTTGTTCAGAAGAGGAAGTAGCGCTGCGCCATCGGCAGCACGGTGGCTGGCTCGCAGGTGAGCAAGAGGCCATCGGCGCGCACCGCATAGGTCTGCGCATCCACCTCCATGTGCGGCGCCAGGTCGTTGTGAATCATGTGGCGCTTGCCCACGCCACGGATGTTCTTCACCGCCGCCAGCGTCTTGGCCAGGCCATAGCGCTGGCCCACGCCCGCGGCGAGCGCTGCCTGCGAGACAAAGCTCAACGAGCCGCGTGCCAGCGCCCCGCCATAGGCGCCGAACATGGGCCGGTAATGCACCGGCTGCGGGGTCGGTATCGAGGCATTCGGGTCGCCCATGGCGGCCATCGCGATGCTGCCGCCCTTCAGGATGATGCTGGGCTTGACGCCGAAGAAGGCCGGCTTCCACAGCACCAGATCGGCCCATTTACCCACCGCCACGCTGCCCACCTCGTGGCTGATGCCATGCGCAATCGCCGGGTTGATGGATAACTTGGCCACATAGCGCTTGACGCGTGCGTTGTCGTTGCCCGGCCCGTCACCCGGCAGGGCACCGCGCTGCAGCTTCATCTTGTGGGCGGTCTGCCAGCAGCGGATGATGACCTCGCCGACCCGGCCCATGGCCTGCGAATCCGAGCTGAACATGCTGATCGCGCCGAGGTCGTGCAGGATGTCCTCGGCCGCGATGGTCTCGCGGCGGATGCGGCTCTCGGCAAACGCCAGGTCCTCGGCGATGGCAGGGTCCAGGTGGTGGCACACCATCAGCATGTCCACATGCTCGTCCAGCGTGTTGATGGTGTAGGGCCGCGTCGGGTTGGTGGAAGACGGCAGCACATTCGCCTCGCCCACCACCTTGAGGATGTCGGGCGCATGGCCGCCGCCCGCGCCCTCCGTATGGAAGGTGTGGATGCTGCGCCCCTTGAAGGCCGCCACCGTGTCTTCCACAAAGCCGCTCTCGTTGAGCGTGTCGGTGTGGATCGCCACCTGGGTGTCGGTGGCCTCGGCCACGTTCAGGCAGTTGTCGATCGCCGCCGGCGTGGTGCCCCAGTCCTCGTGCAGCTTGAGGCCGATCGCGCCGGCCGCTATCTGCTCGTGCAGGGCCAGCGGCAGGCTGGCATTGCCCTTGCCCAGAAAGCCCAGGTTCATCGGGAAGGCCTCGGCCGCCTGCAGCATGCGTTCGATGTGCCAGGCACCCGGCGTGCAGGTGGTGGCGAAGGTGCCGGTGGCCGGCCCGGTGCCGCCGCCCAGCATGGTGGTGACGCCGCTGGCCAGCGCCTCCTCGATCTGCTGCGGGCAGATGAAGTGGATGTGGGTGTCGATCGCGCCGGCGGTGACGATCATGCCCTCGCAGGCGATCACCTCGGTGCCGGGGCCGATGATGATGTCCACGCCCGGCTGGGTGTCGGGGTTGCCGGCCTTGCCGATGGCGACGATGCGGCTGTTCTTGAGGCCGATATCGGCCTTGACGATGCCCCAGTGATCCAGGATCAGGGCATTCGTCATCACCGTGTCCACCGCCCCCTCATCCCTGCCCCGCTGCGATTGCGCCATGCCGTCGCGTATGGTCTTGCCGCCGCCGAACTTCACTTCCTCGCCATAACCTCCGGCACGCAGGGTCAGGTCTTGCTCGACCTCGATGATGAGCTCGGTATCCGCCAGGCGCAGGCGGTCGCCCACGGTGGGACCATACATCTCGGCATAGGCGCGCCGTCCGATCTGGGCCATCACAGACTCCCTTGCACCAGGCCGCGAAAGCCGTAGACGATGCGCGCGCCGGCCAGCGCCACCAGTTCCACCGTGCGCTGCTGGCCCGGCTCGAAGCGCACCGCCAGGCCCGAGGCGATGTTCAGCCGCATGCCGCGCGCGGCCGCGCGGTCAAAGGCAAGCGCCGCATTGGTTTCGGCAAAGTGGTAGTGCGAGCCCACCTGGATGGGCCGGTCACCGCTGTTCTGCACCACCAGGGTGAGGGTGCGGCGGCCGGGGTTGAGCTGATGCTCGCCCGCGGGGGTGAAGAGTTCGCCGGGGATCATGCGCGCCCCGCCCTGGCCCGGCGATGTTTCAACCACAGCTGGCGCAGGGCCACGCCCGCGGCGGGTAGCAGCACCACCAGGCTCGCCAGCGCAGCGGGCTCGGACAGCCACTCCAGCAGCGCTTCAATCGCCGCATGGCTGTGGGCGTGGTCCGTCGCATGGGCAAACGCCAGTGCTGGCAGCAGGGGCAATACGGCAAGCAACGATCGTTTCGTCATCTCATTTCTCCTCTGTTTCGCAGCAGCAGCACAAGCGCCGCACAAGATCTGTCGAGCCCAGCGGAGCACGAGGATCCGGCTTTGCCGGTCCTGCGGGCTCGGCCCCTTGAGGGGGCGCGCGAAGCGCGTAGGGGGTGGGCCATCAGACGATGGGTTGATGAACGGTCACGAGCTTGGTGCCGTCCGGAAAGGTGGCTTCAACCTGGATGTCGGGGATCATCTCGGCCACCCCGTCCATCACGTCGGCACGCGTCAGCAGGGTGCGGCCCTCGCTCATCAACTGGGCCACGGTCTTGCCGTCGCGCGCGCCTTCCATCACCGCGGCGCTGATGAAGGCAACCGCCTCGGGATAGTTGAGCTTCAGGCCGCGGGCGCGGCGGCGCTCGGCCAGCAGGCCAGCGGTGAAGATCAGTAGCTTGTCGCGTTCACGTGGGGTGAGTTCCATGCACAAGGCTTAGCAAGCCGCGTGCCTCGCCATCCAGGCACGGAAGCTGCGACATGGGAGGGCCATGTCGACTGCCGCTCCCCAACGCGTCATCAAGGTGCGCCGCGACTACAACGCCTGGGTCGCAAGCGAAACCCTGGAGGACTACGCGCTGCGCTTCACCCCGCAGCGCTTTCGGCGCTGGTCGCTGTTCCGGGTGGCCAATACCGCGTTTGGCGCCGCCAGTTTTTTGATCCTGGAGGCGGTGGGCGCCACCCTGCTGCTGCAGTACGGCTGGGCCAATGCCGCCTGGGCGATTGTGGCCACCGGGCTCATCATCTTCCTGGCCGGCCTGCCCATCAGCATCTATGCGGCCCGGCATGGCGTGGACATGGACCTGCTGAGCCGCGGCGCCGGCTTCGGCTATATCGGCTCCACCCTCACCTCGCTGATCTACGCCAGCTTCACCTTCATCTTCTTTGCGCTCGAGGCGGCGGTGATGGCCTATGCCCTGGACCTGGCGCTGGACATCCCGCCGCGCTGGGGCTATCTGATCTGCGCCCTGGTGGTGATCCCTCTGGTGACGCATGGCGTCTCGGCCATCAGCCGCCTGCAGCTCATCACCCAGCCGCTCTGGTTGCTGATGCTGATCCTGCCCTTTGCGGTGGTGCTCTGGCGCGAGCCGGGCACGTTCGCGGGCATCGTGCACCATGCCGGGGAGCAATCGCACAGCGCCGGGTTCGAGCTGCGTTACTTTGGTGCAGCGCTCACGGTGGGCGTGGCCCTCATCACCCAGATGGGCGAGCAGGCCGACTACCTGCGCTTCATGCCGGCGCAGACCGCCGCGAATCGCCGGCGCTGGTGGGCCGCGGTGCTGATCGGCGGCCCGGGCTGGGTGCTGCTGGGCGTGCTGAAGATGCTGGGCGGTGCCCTGCTGGGCTGGCTGGCGCTGAGCCATATGGTGCCGGCCGAGCGCGCGGTGGACCCCAACCAGATGTACCTGGCGGCCTATGAGGTGGTGTTCCCGCGCTATGGCTGGGCAGTGGCGGCCACCGCCCTGTTCGTGGTGATCTCGCAGCTCAAGATCAACGTCACCAACGCCTATGCCGGCTCGCTGGCCTGGAGCAACTTCTTCTCGCGCCTCACCCACAGCCACCCCGGCCGGGTGGTGTGGGTGGTGTTCAACACCTTGATCGCCTTCCTCCTGATGGAGATGAATGTGTTCGAGGCGCTGGGCGCGGTGCTGGGCCTGTACGCCAATGTGGCGATCGCCTGGATCATGGCGGTGGTGGCCGATCTGGTGATCAACAAGCCGCTGGGCCTCTCGCCCGCCGGCATCGAATTCAAGCGCGCCCATCTCTATGACATCAATCCGGTGGGGGTGGGCGCGATGGCGCTGGCCTCCACGCTCTCGGTAAGCGCCTATCTGGGCCTGTTCGGCGAGCTGGCCCAGGCCTTCTCGGCGTTGATCGCGATGGCCACCGCCTTCATCGCCGCGCCCCTGATCGCCTGGGCCACGCGCGGGCGCTACTACCTGGCACGCCAGGGCCTTGGCGACGATGTTTGCGGCGGCTACGCGCGCTTGCAGGCCAGGCACTGTGTGATCTGCGAGCGCGAGTACGAGGGCCCCGACATGGCCCACTGCCCCGCCTACCAAGGTCCCATCTGCTCGCTCTGCTGCACCCTGGACGCACGCTGTGGCGACCTCTGCAAACCGCAGGCGCGCCTGGCCGCGCAATGGTCGGCGGCCCTGCGCGCCCTGCTGCCCCGCAAGACCTGGCCCTATCTGGACACCGGCCTCGGCCACTTCATCCTCTTGATGGCGGTGGTGATGCCGCTGCTGGCGGCGCTGTTCGGCCTGCTCTACCACCAGGAGCTGCGTGGCCTGACGGATCCCGCCGCGATCCAGAGCCTGGGCGCCGGCTTCCTCAAGGCCTACGCGCTGCTGGGCCTGGGCGCGGGCATCGTGGCCTGGTGGCTGGTGCTCACGCACCAGAGCCGCGAGGTGGCGCAGGAGGAGTCGAACCGCCAGACCGAGGCCCTGATGCGCGAGATCGAATCGCACCGCCGCACCGACGAGGCCCTACAGGCCGCCCGCCATGTGGCCGAGCGCGCGCAGGCCGCCGCCGAGGCCGCCAACCAGGCCAAGAGTCGCTATGTGAGCGCCATCAGCCACGAGCTGCGCACGCCGCTCAACAGCATCCTCGGCTATGCGCAGCTGATGGCGCAGGACCAGCAAGACCTGGCCCCACGCCGGCGCCAGGCGGTGCAGGTGATCAAGCGCAACGGCGAGCACCTGCTCTCGCTGATCGATGGCACGCTGGACCTGGCGCGCATCGAGGCCGGCAAGCTCTCGCTGGAGCTTGGCCCCATGGCCTTCGAGGACTGCATGCACGAGCTGGCCGAGATGTTCGAGCCACAGGCCGCCGCCAAGGGCCTCGAGTTCGTGTTCGAGCCGCAGGGCGAGCTGCCGGCCCAGGTGCGCGCGGACGAAAAGCGCCTGCGCCAGATCCTCATCAACCTGCTCGGCAACGCCCTCAAGTTCACCAGCAGCGGCAGCGTCACGCTGCGCGTGCGGCATGCGCGCGAGATCGCGCAGATCGAGGTGCAGGACAGCGGCCCGGGTCTGAGCGAGGCCGAGCTGCAGCGCATCTTCGAGCCCTTCACCCGCGGCAGCACGCGCGGCACCGGCGCGGCACCGGGCGCGGGCCTGGGCCTGACGATCGCCAAGATGCTGGCCGAGCTGATGGGCGGCGAACTGAGCGCGCGCAGCACGCCGAGCCAGGGCTCGGTATTCGCCGTCAAGCTGTTTCTGCCCGCGCTGCATGAGCCAGCCAGCGGCACGCTGCGCGGCCGGCCGGCGCCGCCACGCCGAGGCTACAGCGGCCCACGCCGCCGGCTGCTGCTGGTGGACAACGAGGCCGCCGATCGCGAGCTGCTCGCCGAGCTGCTGCGACCGCTGGGTTTTGCATTGCGCAGCGCGGCCAGCGGCCACGACGCGCTGGACCTGATCGCCGGCGGCTACCGGCCCGATGCGGTGCTGATGGACCTGGCCATGCCCGGCATCGACGGCTGGGAAACGATCCGCCGCCTGCGCCTGCTGGGCCTGCACGCACTGCCGGTGGCGGTGGTCTCGGCCAATGCCTTCGAGAAGGGGCAGGAGAACGAGGTGGGCATCGGCGCCGCCGACTTCATCACCAAGCCGGTACGCCACGCCGAGCTGCTGGACTGGCTGGGCCAGCGCCTGAGGCTCAGTTGGACCAGTTCGGCCGAAGCCGGGCCCCTGCCCGCCGCCTTGGCCAGCACGGCCCTGCCCGCCCAGCAACTGGCCGCCCTGCACGAGGCCCTGCAGCTGGGCTACTACCGCGGCGTGCTGCAGCAGCTCGACGCGATCGCCCGCCTCGCGCCCGAGTGCCTGGCCTTCGTGGAGCAGCTGCGCGAGCTGGCGCGGCAATTCCAGTTCGAAACCATGGCCGAGCTGCTGAGCCGGGAGCCCGCCGCATGACGCAGCTGAAGCCGCCCAAGGCCATCAGCGGCGAGCTGGTGCTGATCGTCGACGACGTGCCCGACAACCTCGCCCTGCTACACGATGCGCTGGACGAATCCGGCTACACGGTGTTGGTGGCCACCAGCGGCGAGGCGGCGCTGGCGCGCGCCGCCCAGGCCCTGCCCGACATCGTGCTGCTGGACGCGGTGATGCCCGGGCTGGACGGCTTTGAAGTGGCGAAGCGCCTCAAGGCCGCGCCCGCCACCGCCCAGATTCCCATCATCTTCATGACCGGCCTCACCGAGACCGAGCACCTGGTGGCGGCGCTGGATGCCGGTGGCAGCGACTATGTCACCAAGCCCATCAAGCCCAAGGAGGTGCTGGCACGCATGCAGGTGCATATGCGCGGCGCCAGCCAGGCGCGCCAGGCCACCCAGACACGCCGCGCGCTCGACGCCTTCGGCTATGCCAGCATCACGGTGAATGCGGAGGATGGCCGGTTGATGTGGCAAACCCCCTTGGCGCGCCAGCTCTTGATGAGCTACTACGGCACCCAGGCGCCCAGCACGCCGGCGCCGGTGCTGGCCTGGTTGCGCCGCCACTTGCACGCGGCCCAGGCCCAGATCGAACCGCCGCGGCTCTATGCCGAGCTGGGCAAGCAGCGCCTGAGTTTGCGGCTGCACCAGCGTCTCAGCGCCGGCGACGAGGCCGGGGAAAGCAGCGACTGGCTGATCGTCATGCACGAGCTCAGCGACGCCGCCGTGATCGAATCGATGGGCCTGGCCTTCAGGCTCACCTCGCGCGAGGCCGAGGTGCTGTACTGGGTGGTGAAGGGCAAGATCAACCGCGACATCGCCGACATCCTGGGTGCCAGCACCGCCACGGTGAAAAAACACCTCGAGCGCATCCACGCCAAGCTGGGCGTGGAAACGCGCACCGCGGCGGCGGCGATGGCGCTCACGCGCATCCGCCAGCTGCACCCGAACTGGGATCTGTAGCGCTCGCTACTTCTTGCGATCCTGATCGCGTTCGTTAGCGCGCTCGTTGCCGCGTTCATTGCCGCGCTCGTCGCCATGCTCCTTGCGCTTCTCGGCGGCTGGCAGCTTGCCGCGTGCCGGTGGCTCATGGGCCTGCGGCTGTTCGGGCACCGGCGGCCTTTCATGGGCTTGCGGCTTCTCACGCAGGGGTGCTGGTGGCGGCGGCGGCGGCTGACGCAGGGCCTCGCTGCGCGGCGGCGGGTTGGGCTTCACCGTCGGGGCGTGCGGGGCGGGCGGGGTGGGCGGCGGCGCCGGCATCAGCTCACGCACCGTGGCATCGCGTGGCCGATAGCGGTACTGCTGTTGCTGCAGTGCCTGCTGCTGTTCGGCCTGCGGGTAGCGCGCGGCCGGGTACTGGCGCTGGTAGCTGGGCAGCGGCGCCGGCGCCGGCGCGCTGCGGCGATCCCAGCGGTCCCAGCCCGGGCGTTGCTGCTGCCAGGCAGGCCCCCAATGCTCGCCCCAGCGCGGCGGCGCGCCCGGCTGCCAGCCCTGGAAGTAGCTGGGCGGGCTGCGGTAGTAGCGTACCGGGATGCGCAACACATACAGCGGCACCAGCTCGGGCCGCGTCAGCCGCCAGGGCCCGTTGTACCAGGGGCTGGCATACCATTCGTCGCCCTCCAGCACCCAGTACAGCCCGTCGTAGAAGAAGAAATTGACGCGCAGGCCCGGCGCGTAATACACGGGGTACCCGGGCACGCGCCGCAGCTCGGGATAGCTCGGCACGTTGATGCCGATCGAGACCGAGAACTGGGCGCTGGCAGGTCCGGCCAGGCCCATCAGCATCGTCAACATGAGCAGGGTATGCCGCATGGCTTGATCCTCCGGTATATGAACGCAATGGTTCAAGGATAGTGCTCACCACGGCGTCGCTCTGTGCGCTTGCGTACCGAAGCTACTTAATCCATTGCGGGAAGTAACCCAGCCCGTCCTGCACCGCGCTGTCATGCGCCGGCACCACCACCAGGGCAGGCTCGGCGGCCATCAGCGCACGCACCTGGCCCAGGCTGTCCAGGGTCTGTTGCGCGTGGCCATCCACCAACAGGCTGGCGGCCCAGAACTTGGGGCTGCCGGCACGCAGCGCGGCCAGGGTCCAGGCAACGTCGCCGATGAAGAAGAATTCGCGGCCCGAGTCGACTTTGACGAACAGCCCCATGGAGCCGGGCGTGTGGCCGGGCATGGGCACCAGCACCACCGTGCCGTCGCCAAACAGGTCCAGGCTTTGCGCATAGCCGCGATGCGGCCGGGCCTGGAAGTGCAGCGCCTCCCAGCGGATGCTGGGCGCGGCGAGCTGCGAGGCCCAGCTGCCGCCCGGGCCGCGGCTGGGCTGCTGGATCAGCGGCAGCTCCGCCGCGGCCACGCCAATGCGCGCGGCCGGAAAGTCCAGCACGCCGCCGGCATGGTCCCAATGGCTGTGGCTCAGCAGCACCAGGCCCGGCGGCGCCAGGCCGGCCTCCTCCAGCTGCTGACGCGCCGGCCGCACCGGTGCCTCGTACTTGAAGAAGGGCCGCCACCAGGCCGGCATGTCCTGCCGGTACTGGCCGTCGATCTGGCTGCCCATGCCGGTATCGAAGAGCAGCATCTCATCGCCATGACGGACCAGAAAGGCCGAGAAGTTGGAATCGATCTTGTTGGTAAAACTGCCGCCGGGCACCAGCAGGCCCTCGGCCACGGCCACGCGGGCGGTCTTGATGATGGCCAGCTGCACCGTCGGTGCGGCCTGGGCGCCAAGGCTGAGCCACAGGCACAGGGCGAGGAATAGACGGATAGGTTTGTTCATGGGCGCAGCCTAAAGCTGGGTCTATGCTCCAAGGTCAAGCCCCTCACGCAACTTGTTGCCGTCATGAACATCAGCCAGCTCGCCAAGGCCAGCCAGATCTCCACCGACACCCTGCGCTACTACGAGAAGCAGGGTCTGCTGCAAGCCGCGGGCCGCCAGCCCAATGGCTACCGCCGCTACGGGCCGGCGCAGCTGGAGCGGCTGCGTTTCATACGCGGCGCGCAGGCGCTGGGCTTCTCGCTCAAGGAGATCGCGGCCATCCTGCCGCGGCTGGCCGAGGGCCAGTTCGGGCGTGCCGAGATCGAGCACAAGCTGCAGGCCAAGATGGCCGAGATCGATGGCCAGATCGGTCAGCTGCAGCAGCTCAGGGCCGAGCTGGCAGCCACCTTTGCCTCCCTGCGCTGTGAGCCGCAGACCCCGCTCGACACGCGCGACAGCACCGCGCCCGACAGCGGCAGCGGCGCCGGCGTGGCGGTGTTGAAGCGAAGTTTCAGTCGTTGACGAACAAGCCCAGTGGCACGGCCGCGGCCATGGCGGCATAGCCGGCGTCATTGGGGTGCACATGGTCGCCGCTGTCGTAGGCCGGCAGCAGGCGCGCCGGCCGGCGCGGATCGCGCAGCACCGCGTCCACATCCACCATGGCATCGAACTCAGGCGCGTGGGCGCGCAGCCAGCGGTTGAAGGCGCGCCGCTGCCCGTCCTTGGCTGGGCTGTAGTAGCCGGGCGCGATGTCGGCATGCTCGAAGGGCGGGATGGTGCTGGCGATCACGCGCAGGCCCTGCTGGCGCGCGCGTGTGGCGAGCGCCTGGTAGCCCTGGATCAGCGCCGCCACGCGCACAGGCGCCTCAGACCTGGCAAGCGAACCGGGAAAAGCGATGTCGTTGGTGCCGATGCGCAGCAGCACGGCGCGCACGCCGGACTGCTGCAGCACATCGCGCTCGAAGCGCGCAGTGGCCGCCTCGCCGAGCGCCGCGCCGGCCGGGTTGCTAGGCTGGCGCGGTGCATCGCGCAAGAGCCGGTTGCCGATCAGGCCCTGGTTCAGCACCGCCCAGCCACGCCCTTGCAGGCGCCGCGCCAAGGCATCGGTGAAGCGACCGTTGCCATCTTCGGTGGAGCCATCGCCATCCACCGAAGAGTCACCAAACACCACCAGGGCCTGCGCCGGCGTGCCCTCACGCTGCACGTCCAGTCCGACCACAAAGGGCCAGGCGGCTATGGTCTTGGCCTCGGGCCAGGCGACGGCGGCGGTCTGGTCGCCGGCCGCCACATAGCTGGTCTGCATGGCCAGGAAATGCGCGGTGCCGGCCAGCGTGGGCTGGGGCAGGTAGAGGCTCAGCGCCACATCCGCCAATGCGGGCAGCGCCAGTTCCACCGCATCGCTCCAGACCTCGGCATGCGGCGCCAGCGTCACGCCGGAATGGCCGGCAAAGCTGAGCAGGCGCTCGCTGCCGGGCTGGATGGCCGCCCCCGCGCCGCGCAGGGCGATGCGCGCCGCACCCAGCACCAGCGGCTGGTCGCCATAGCGGTTGGAGAGCCTGACGCGCAGGCGTTCGCCGCCCAGGCTGGGGCGCAGGATCAGGCGCAGGCTCTGGTCCGCATACGCCGCCGGCTTGCCGGCCAGCGCAGCCTGCGGCGAGGCCGACCAACTGCCCACCCAGGGCGGCGCTGCAGCGGCCATCAACAGGCCCGGAAGCAGCAGGGCAAGCCCGGCAACAAGATGGCGAACGCGTTTGATCATGGGCAGGCCCGGATTGGCAAAGCGGCGAGTATCCGCGCCGCGCCGCCCGCATGCATTCGTCATGCAGCGCCACGTTCCGCGTAGGCACGCCGGTAGGCCTGCGGCGTCATGCCGGTGGCCTGCTTGAACATGCGGTGCAGGGCCCCCTCGCTGCTGAAGCCCAGCTGCTCGGCAATCGTCTTCACCGGCTGGCCGCCGCGCATCAGCTGCTCGCCCGCCTGGCGCAGCTTCACCAGGCGCAGCCAGCGGGCGGCGGGCAGGCCGGTGGCGGCCTGCACATGACGGCACAGGGTGCGGGGCGAGCGCGCCAGCGCCGCCGCCGCCGCCTCCAGGGTCAGCGCCGTGGCGGGCGTCTGCTGGGCCGTGAGCAGCAGCTCGCGCAACCAGGGCTGCTGCAGGGCCAGCAGCTCCACGCTGGCGAAGGCCGCGTGGCGCACGCACGGCTGCGGCAGCATCAGCACCTCCTGCACCTCGCGCAGGGCGGCCGGCTCCATGCGGCGCGCCAGTTGCGCCAGCATCAGTGGCAGATAGCCGCTGGCACCCGCCGCGGTGACGCAGCGCGCCGCGCTCACCAGCGGCGCGTCGAAACGCCACTGCACCTTGGGAAACAGGGCCTGCAGCGGCGCGGCCATCCACCAGGTGGCGGTGGCGGGCTGGCCATTCAGGCGCCCGCTGGCCGCCAGCAGCGGCACGCCGGCGCAGTAGCTCCAGAGCTCGCAGCGCGCCGGCAGGTCGCGCAAGGCCTGCACCAGCGGCGCCTGGGCCTGCAGCGCGGCGCGCAGCCCCGGCTCGGAGATCACCCACAGGCCGGGCAGCAGCAGCGCATCGCAGGGCTGCTCGGCCAGCGCGGCCTCGGCCGGCAGGGCCGGGCCATGGGCGCTCGCCACCGGCCGGCCATCCAGGCTCAGCCAGCGCAGGCGCAGTAGTTCGCGGCCGGCGCGCAGGTTGGCGGCGGCCACCAGATCGGCCACCGCGAACAGCCCGGCCGGCATGCAGCCGTCGAACAGCAGCAGGCCAAGCGTCGTGGGCAGAGGGTTTGGCATGAAACGCTAGGAGATTTTCATTTTTCGCCATTCTGCGCCAGCGCCACTTTTCCAACAATGGCGACATCCCAAGCGTTGAGACCTGACCCCATGCTGATCACCCAATTGCGCAACGCCACCCTGGTGCTCGAGTTCCAGGCCGAGGGCCAGGACTTCGTGATCCTGGTCGACCCCATGCTGGCCCCGCAGGGCGCCCTGCCCAGCCTCAAGTACCTGGGCGGGCAGCGCCGCCGCAATCCGCTGGTGGCACTGCCCGATGCGGCCGAGGCGCTGCTGGCACGCGTCACGCACTGCCTCATCACGCATTGCCAGCGCGGCCATTTCGACCACCTGGACCGCGCCGGCAAACGCTGGCTGCGCGAGCACCAGACGCCGGTGATCTGCATGCCGCGCGACGCCGACTATCTGCGCCAGCGCGGCCTGCGGGTCTGGCCCCTGTTGGGTGCCGAGCGCCAGCCTTTCCTGGGCGGCGGCCACATCACCCCGGTGCCCTGCGTGCACGGCCATGGCCTGGTGGGCAAGCTGATGGAGCATGGCCATGGCTATCTGATCGAGCTGCCCGGCGAGCCCAGCGTCTACCTGGCCGGCGATACCGTGCTGTGCGCGCCGCTGCGGCATTGCCTGCAGACGCTGCGCCCCGACCTGGCGGTGCTGCCGGCCGGCGGCGCGCGCTTCGACATGGGCGGCGAGGTCATCCTCTCGCCCGCCGACGTGGCCAGCGCCGCCGCCCTGCTGCCGCAGGGCACCATCATCGCCAACCATCTGGAAGCGCTGGACCATTGCCCGGGCAGCCGCGCCGGCATGCGTGCGCTGGCCGGCGCTGAGGGCTGGCTGCCGCGCCTGTGGGTGCCCGAGGACGGCGAGGCCCGGCACTTCCCAGCCCGCGCGGCATGAGCGCTTCTGGTGCATGGCTGCCCACATGCCGTGCGCAGCGCCTATTTCCGTGGATGGCTGACTGGAGTCGGCAGATTCTGTTGAAGAAGTCGGTGATCGGCACGAGTTCAGTCCTGCCAACCTAGTTGCGGAGGCTTGCAGTGCACCTTTCTTCTTCAGAACCAGGCCTTTCGACCCGGTTTTGAGGTTGATCGG
>Ga0208398_100863_pt1 | contig 15002 bp, 10 predicted proteins | sample LakWasMe79_HOW10_2_FD_183905 | JGI IMG/M metagenome (GOLD analysis project Ga0208398, IMG submission 183905) | Freshwater sediment methanotrophic microbial communities from Lake Washington under simulated oxygen tension - Sediment Metagenome... | ecosystem: Environmental > Aquatic > Freshwater >...
ACTTCACCGCTTACGGTATATGTTGTTGTTCCGCCGATACACTGCGGACTTGTTCCTGCTGTAACTGTTCCTGCATTTGCAGTCGCGGTAACTGTAAAAGGTTTTGAAGCCGATACTGTTCCGCCGCAACCTCCGGTCACTCTGTAAATAATATTACAGGTTCCTGCTCCTACTGCCGTAACTGCTCCGGTTCCTGCAACAACAGTTGCTACTGCTGTGTCGTCACTTATCCATCCGCCTGTGCCGCCTCCTAAAACTTCACCGCTTACGGTATATGTTGTTGTTCCGCCGATACACTGCGGACTTGTTCCTGCTGTAACTGTTCCTGCATTTGCAGCATCGGTAACTGTAATCGTTCCCGTAGCATCAGCTGATCCGGTACAAGACCCAGTCAAAGGAATTGTATAAGTAAAAGTACCCGATGCCGTAGGTGTACCACTGATAGTTATTGTATTCGATGCCCAACCAGCCGTAACCCCGGCAGGCAATCCAATCGGCGTGCCTATACCTGATGCATTTACAGTACTATGAGTAATAGCCGTTAATGCAGTATTGGTACATAATGTAGGTGTTGATGAAGCTGCTCCCGCCACTTTACCAATAGTTAAAGTAAAAGTTTTTCCTGCACTAATACAACCTGTACTAGTTTTTACCGTTATAACTCCTGTATAGGAGCCTGCAGGAGTATTTGCAGGAATGTCTAAAGTAATAGGACTACCGGATAATGTTCTATTGGCAATATCGATAAGATAACCATTTGGAGACCAAGTTATACTATATGTAGTAGGACTTCCGGTAGATGTGTAAGCCAAACTTGCTGTTGTAGTCCCTGTACAAATTGCTGCTGGATTAACAGGCGTAACAGTTACGGGATTTGCAGAAAAAGTAACAGTACCACTGCTACCGCAAGAACTCATTCCACAAGCATTTCTATAACGGGCATAATAGGTACCTGATGCCGTAGGATTGTAAGTAACTCCTGTAGCTAATACTGTGCTTCCACATGACCCTGAAAACCATTCTACATAAGTACCCGCAGTTGCTGATGCAGGAACAGACAAAGTGGTGCCAGAACACAAACTTGAAATTACAGGTGCTGCAGATGGAGCAGTTATAACCGGTACAATGACTATTGTTGCATCGGTATAAACTCCTGAAGTTACTGTTCTTCTATAATATGTTGTAGTGGCAAGTGGTGCCGGTGTATAATCTTTTGCATTACTAGTTCCTGAAACAGTGGTATATGTACCATTTACAGTAGTACTTTGCTCCCATAAATAAGTATATGTGCCATTACCTCCAGTTGGGGTAGAACCTGTTATAAGACCTGGACTTGTACCTGAACAAATTGGCAGTGCATAAGTAGCAACAATACTATACGTTTTTATTGTTCCAACACAAGGATCTCCAAAAGCAGTATTAAAAGCACCGGAAGCTGGTATCGTTGCCGTAGTATTTCCTAATAACCCAGTAGTTATCGAACGACTGTTTGATGCGTGACAGCCGCCAATAGTAAAATTAGGCGCTGTTCCTCCAGGAGTTCCGTAGCTCGCAAATTTCGTATTTATAAAAACATATCCATCTGGAGCAGTAAGGGTTAATGGCCCTGTGTTTTCTCCAACCGAAGCAAACAAATTAGATGTTGAATTGTTATATGCCGCATAATTATTATCAATTACAGAAATAACATTGATTATACCTGTATCACTGGTTCCTGCAGTAAAATAAGTGTCATTTTTATTTACAGCACTTGATTTTGTTGAACCCCAAGAACCTGAAAGCGGTCCTGTTCCGTGCAGCATCAGTGTTTTTGCTCCGTGTGTAGTAAATGTTCCCAAATTAGCCTTAACGGGTGCAACGATAGACCAAGTGTCGCTTACCGTTGTAACAGCTCCAAATATTTTGGTACCAGAACCCGAAAGTGTTAAATTATTATAGGTTAATGCCGCCGCACCTAAATTTTGATTTCCTCCATTAAACTCAACGGTACTTGTTTCAGCAGTAAAAGTACTAGCTGTACCACTTATATCTCCAGCAATTTTTAATGTACTGGAACCTCCATTTAATGTACCGGCCGATCTAGTCCATCCTCCTGTGAATGTATGTGTCAAACCGGTGCCTAAACTCATTATACCCCCTGATCCGTTTATCGTTAAGCTAGCACCGTTTACGTTTCCGGTTAATGTAGCTGTGCCCCCTGTTGTCTTAGTCATTGTAACCGCGCCAGTAGTCGTAAAACCTGCAATGCTTTGCGTAGCTGTTCCGTCTATAGTAATTGCAGAACTTCCTGCTGTAAACGTACCATTATTAATAAAATCTCCCTGAAAAGTCAGAGCATTATTATTAGTAAGTAATGTAGCCCCATTATTTATAGTCAATGGCACTCCTGAGCTGAATACTTTGGCTGCATTCATTGTTATTGATCCTGTATTGGCAATAACAACCCCGCCAGTTCCAACAAATGGAGTAATCCATTCAACACCAGCATTTCTCGAAGTAGCAGTGTTGTATTGCAAAGTGGCAGTGGCTCCATATGTAGGAGCTGCAGTAGCAGTGGCTGTCCCTTCCATAGAAAGAATACCATTTACAGTTGTTCCTGTAGTTGTCTTTGCAGCAGAACCGGAAAGTGTTAGATTATTATAAGTTGTAGCCTTTACCGTCTGAACCGCACCATTATAGTTCACAGTATTACCAGCAGCAGTTGCAGTAAGACCAGTAATTCCAGAAGTCCCTCCAATATTTAAAGTTCCTGTATTAGTCAAAGTACTCCCGCCAGCCAGTGCAGTTGAAACTGTAAGTGTACCGCTGTTTGTAGTTGTGCCGCTTATTGTTAAGCTTGGAATAGCAATAGTATTGGTACCACTAATAATTTTTCCTGAACCTGAAAAAGTATGGACTCCCGTGTTAGCAGTAAAAGTATTATTATTAGCTAAATTCCCTCCAAAACCAATTGCCGCAACAGCAGTTTCATTCCAAATTCCTCCTGAATTAACAGTAACGTCTCCTGTGAAAGTTTTATTACCTGTCCCTCCAAGAGTTAATGTACCTGTTACCCCTGTTGTCCCTGTCACTGCAAGGGTATTAGTACCACTTGTTATCAAAGCGGCTCCAGTGGCAACAGCAAGATTTCCGTTAATTGTAACACCGACATTCATCGTTGCAGTACCCGAATTGATATTTAAATTAGAAAATGCAGTTGCACTTCCTCCAATAGCTTGAGTTGTTCCAACAAAACTAACAATACTGGCAGTACCAGTGGCAGTGAAGGTCCCATTTTTTACAAAATCACCACTTACATTTAATAACGCAGTTGTACTATTAGCTAATGTTAAAGTAGCCGATGCATTAATCGTTATATTTCTACAAGCGGCAGTAGTTCCTGCAGCAATAGTAGGTTGATTGGGTGTTCCTGATGGTATCACCACATCTGTTGAGGCTGTAGGCACACCGCTGCACCAGTTGGATGCTGTATTCCAATCTGTACTGGTTACACCAGTCCAATAGCCTGTTGTACAAGAAGCCGCAGCAACATTTACTATACCTGTTGTGGTTGCAAAAAAAGTATCATTTTTATTGACAGCTGCCGATGAAGTACTCCCCCAAGAAGGCCCTGGGGTACTAGAACCGCCTAGAGTAAGCGTATTAGCGTTATGGATAAATGTCCCAAGATTTGCAACAGCTCCTGTGGCAATTGACAGATTTCCTGTAGTCGCCATTGCAGATGTAAAGGTTACCGCTCCAGCTGTATTACTATCCAAAACTGTACCTGTAGTACTAAATCCGGCAATACTTTGGGCAGCAGTACCACTCATAGTAATTGCAGAGCTCCCGGCATTAAATGTCCCACTATTAATAAAATCCCCTTTAAAGGTCAGTGCATTGTTATTTGTAATAAAAAAAGAGCTGCTTGCAATGGCTAAATTCCCATATAAAACTTCTGCAACCCCCAAACTTAGAGTTCCGGCATTCACCGATGTTGTTCCAGTATATGTATTTACTCCCGACAAAGACCAAGTTCCTAAGCCATTTTTATTTAAAGATGTTGGAGTTGATATGATTCCAGACATAGTACCTGAACTTCCTGTTGCTCCATCTAATGTTAAGCCAAATGCGCCTACTCCTACTGTTCCACTACAAGTTAATGTTCCTGAACTCGTTGCAGTTATTGTACTAGCCGACCCTAAAGTTATTGCACCACTATACGAAGCATTTCCTCCTGTATTGGTTAATGCTCCTGCGGGACTGGCTGTTAACCCTGCCCCATTTAAAGTCAAAGGTTCTGCCGTTCCTAAAGTGAAACCTTTTAGATCCAAAACTGCTCCTGCAGCAACTGTTGTTCGCCCTGCTGTTGTCCCAAGAGGTGTATTTGTTGCCCCTCCATTAGCACCTAGTCCTAATGTCCCAGCATTTACGGTAGTTATACCACTATAAGTATTCGAACCTGATAAGTTCAAAGTACCTACACCATTTTTTGTGACAGCAAAACCACCACTTATCACACCACTTATCGATAAATCTGTCGCAACTGACCCATCATTATCAACATCAAAAATTCGATTTGCCCCTAAAGCAACTGGACAGGAAATTGTTGCGCCACTTGTTCCTGAAGCTACATTAGTAACCGTTACATTCCCCCCTAAAGTAAGCGTTCCGGTTCCTGAAATAATTGAACCTGTAACAGCCCCACATTCTAAAGCCACACTGGTTGGTGTTCCAATTCCAAATGTAGATAAACCTAGAGTTGTATTAGCCTTAACGGTTAGTGCACCGTTAACTGTAATATTTCCCGCTAAAGTTTTCACACCACTGCCTGAAAGTGTTAGATCATTATAAACATAAATTCCTACAGCTTGTGCTCCAGTATTGTTATAATTTACAGTTCCAGTTCCACTCACAAAAGTTGCGCCATTTCCAAAATCACCCCCTACATTTAAAACACCACTAGTTATTGTCATACGAGAGTCTGTACCACCTGAAATTGTAATATTTCCCGTAACATTTAGAGTGTATGTATTTATAAAAATTCGAGCTCTATTTGCCCCACCGCCTCCACTAGTTCCATTAATAGTTAAAGACGCACAACTTTCATTTTGATTCAGAGTTACATCATAAGTATTAGCCAATATTACAACATCATTTGCATCTGGTATACCATCAGCATCAGTACCACTTGTTAATGTCCATGTTGTTGCGACATTCCATGCAGCATCAGCTCTTGAAGTAAATGTTGCTTGGGCATTCACAAATGACCCCATAAACAACAACAAAATTAAAAATACAAAGGCTTTGTTCAATCCCAAGCTTTTCAGTCCTGTCGGATTAAACAACCAAAAACGATTAGCTGAATCAATTTGAGAAAATTTAGCTGATTTTTTTTTCAACTTATCTATAGACGACAATAAAAAAGCAACTGCAGTAGGTAAAGTTCTAATCATAGATTTGGGGGTATTTGGGGTAATTGCAATAAAAAAAAGAAAAGTTCTCTAAAACACAATAAATAAGTATTTTACAAATGCTTTCCTCTCTTCTAACCTGTTTTTGGACTTATCAAAGCAAAAACCAGGTATTTATACGTAACAAAAATAATCATTAAAAATTATTCTTCTCTAAAAGTTTACAAATTGTACATTAATTTCGACAAAACTACCAAAATTCATTTTTTTTGTAAGCTTAGTATTATAATAAGCGCTTTTTTTAGTTCAAATTCACAAAATTGGATTTTGAAGAAACTATTGCTTTGCTATTTTTCATTCTAAAAACTTTCCAAAATTGCTATTTTTACGCTTCAAACAACTATGTTTTACAAAAAAGGGAATTACAAAAGGACACGCCTTTTCCCGACAAAAAGCAACAATCACCCAATGAAAGAAGTCTATTCCCTCAAAGAAGCCAAATTAAAAATAGAACATTTTTGTGTCTACCAAGAGCGCTGTCACGAGGAAGTGGTATCCAAACTATGGAGCATGAAATTGACCCAAAACGAAATTGACGAGATAATTGTCCATCTCATCGAGCATAATTTTCTCAATGAAGCGCGGTTTGCCAGCAGTTTTGCCAGGGGAAAACACCGTATCAAGCATTGGGGAAAAATCAGGATTACCAATGAATTGAAAATGCGTAACATCAATCAAACACTGATTAATCTTGCTCTAAAAGAAATTGAGCCTGAGGAATATATTACCAATTTTGAAGAACTGGCCGAAAGAAACTGGAATTCCATAAGTGAAACTAATGCGCTCAAAAAAAGAAAGAAATTTTGCGATTATCTGCTTCGGCGGGGTTTTGAAAGCAACTTGATTTATGACAAAGTACGGGAACTGGAGAATGGAAATTAATTTTCAACTATAAAGCCCGTATAAGATTCTATGTTTCCATTAATTACAAACTCAAAAGGACACTCACAGCATTTCCTCCAAAACCAACGGCATTGACCAAAACTTTACGAATAGGCTTTGTCTGTTTTTGCGCTTCCGCAAAAGGAACTCCGATGAACTGATTGTGCTGCATCATCAAAATAGCCATTTCCATACTCAAAATGCCCGAAGCACCAAAAGTATGTCCTATTTTCCACTTGTTTGTGGTCAATAATGGAAGGTTTTCACCGAAGATTTTCTCAATCGCTCTGTACTCGGTCAAATCTCCTTTTATTGTTCCGGGAGCATGCATCACAATAGCATCAACCTCAGAAATATCATTGTTTTTCAAAGCCATTTTCATCGATTTCTGAAAACAAACCGCTTCGGCAGATATCGAAATATTGTGCTCTAAAATTTCGGTAGCATAGCCAATGCCTTCAATAAAAGCCAAAGCATTTTCCTTTTCCCCTATTTCAAGACAGCACACTCCTGCCCCTTCACCCAAAATCATGGTGTTTTGTTTTTTATCCAAGTCAAAAGCTCTATTAGGATACTGTTCTTCACTTTTGGAGTAGATTTTCAATGCCCGCATTTGCCCAATCGTAAAATCGGTTAACGGAGCTTCACTGCCTCCAACCAAAAACTTGTCAGACATACCGGCCCTTAACCAAGCAACGCCATTAAGAACGGCATGCAAAGCAGTTGAACAGGTAATAGAATGCGAAATCTCTGGCCCCGTACTTTGTAAATCATGCGCCACCCAGGAGGAAATATTCCCCAAAGTAGTCGTTGGCGAAGCCAAAGTCTGTGCTTTCCCGGTTTCCAAATACTCCTGAAAATGTTTCTCAAACAAATCTGTGGCTCCTCGGGATGAACCAATATTGATACCAAATTCGGATCCTTTGCCCCAGCCCGCTTTTTCAATTGCTTTTCGCGAAGCAACCATCGCAAACAAAACGGACTTATCCAAGGATTTGTATTTTATATCCGATTCCTTGAGCGTTTCAACTTCAGCTATGGAATCGCTATCAAGGCCAGCAACGGCAGTATTTTGATGATCCAAAAACTGTGTTGAAAAACAAGGATTTTCCGAGAGGTAATTTTCCCAAACCGTATCAGGCGAATTCCCTAATGACGAAATGGAAGCTATGGCTGTTATGGAGATAATTTGTGACAAAATATTCAATTCTGATTTGACCGCAAAGGTCGCAAAGTTTTACTCAAAGACCACAAAGGAAAGTAATTTTATAACAACGAAAAAAAACGAATTGTTACAATTACAAATTTAAAATCATTTTGCGATTCTTTGCTGCTCCTTCATTCATCTTAGCAAAATAATTTTAAACTATTTCCAAAGCGCTTTCGACCACCTCATACACTTTTTGTAATTGTGCATCGGCAATCACATAAGGAGGCAGAATGTAAACGATATTCCCGACAGGACGCAGAATCACTCCGTTTTCAATAAAAAAATCATACAATCTGTTGCGCAATGTTCCGTAATAACTCGCCGAAGTTTCGGTCTTTATTTCCAATGCAAAAATAACGCCCAGCACTCTTGTCGTTGTGACCATTGGATGGTTTTCAATTCTTTTTTGAAAATCCAAATGGTTTTTATTGATTCGTATTAAATTTCGCTGCATTTCTTCGGTTTCTAACAAAGACAGGCTCGCCAAAGCAGCCGCACAACCCGTAGGATTAGCAGTAAATGTATGCCCGTGGAATAATGCTTTATTAATATCTTCATCATAAAAAGCATTAAATAAATCTTGAGTAAAAGTCGTAATCGCCATAGGGATAGTCCCTCCCGTCAAGGCTTTTGAGAGACACATCATGTCCGGCTGTTTCGTCAAATAGTCACAGGCAAAGGTTTTTCCGGTTTTTCCGAAACCTGTCATCACCTCGTCAGCAATTGTAAGCACATCATTTTCCTTGCAAATCTCCAGCAATTGATCCAGCGTTTCGGGTTCATACATGACCATTCCAGCGGCTCCCTGCACTAAGGGCTCAAATATAAAACCAGCGCAATTATTATTTTTTATAGCTTCCAGCAATGTATCAAAGCTTGCCTGCTCCTGTCCTTTCACCGGAACCGGAATCCGAACCACGTCGATAAACATTCCTTGAAAAGCCTGCGTATAAAACGAAATTCCGCTTGCGGCCATAGCAGCAAAAGTATCACCATGAAACGCATTTTCGAAAGCTATAATCGTTGTTCTTTTTTGACCTTTATTATAAAAATACTGCAAAGCCACTTTAATTGCCACTTCAACCGATGTCGAACCGTTATCCGAAAAGAATACTTTCTTTTGGTTGCTTGGCAAAATATCCAATAACTTTTCAGCCAAAATAATAGCTGGCTCATGTGTGAATCCGCCAAACAAAACGTGCTCCAGTGTAGTCAGCTGTTTGTAAATCGCATCGGCAATAAATTTGTTGGAATGCCCATACGGATTGACCCACCAAGAGGCGATGGCGTCAATATATTCCTTATTGTTTTCGTCCCAAAGCAATGCGCCTTCTCCTTTGGTTATCGCGATAGGAAGAGCTGCTGTTTTATGTTGTGTATAAGGGTGCCAAAGATTTTCCTGGTCTCTTTCGATTAAAGTCATTTGATTCTTAATTTTTATTCCAGATTGAAATTGATTTTTGCTATTAAAGTCCCAATAGATTCTCTCGAAACCGATCCGCATATTCTTTGATTACATTTTTATCAAAATACGGTTCCTGCTCTATTCTACCGATGCATTTAAGACCTGTTTTATTCAGAATGATTGATTCAGTAGATTTATTTTCATCACCGGAAAAAATAATTCCTCCAATCGCTATTTTACGATTAAACAATGATTCTATTGTAAGCAACGTATGATTGATGCTTCCCAGATAATGTCTTGAAACCACTATCACTTTATAATCGGGCTGAATCAAATCAATAACACAGTCAGTATCGTTCAACGGAACAAAAATACCGCCTGCACCTTCTATAACCAAATGGTTTTCGGTTTTAGGTTCCTTAATCTGTTTCAAATCAATGATAATCTCATCTATTTCTGCCGCAAGATGCGGACTTGCAGGCGTATGTAACGCATACGCATTGGGATAAAATTGGGACTTAGCGTTTGAAATATAACGCTTGATTTTATGAGTATCGGAATCATCCAAATCTCCTGCTTGAACTGGTTTCCAGTAATCGGCTTGTAACGCCTCAACAATAATAGAAGAGGCAATAGTCTTGCCTACGTCGGTAGAAATTCCTGTGATGAATAGTTTCATATTTTTATTTTTAGCCACGGATAATACGGATATTACAGATTGTCACTGATTTTTTAAATTTATTTTTCTGTCATTGGTATAAATAAACCTTTTGAACTCAGGCTCTTCTCCAAAATTAAGCAACAAGCCTACTTCAATTTCTGTAGCTTTTAGATAATTCATTGTTTGAGCCACAGAGCATTCATAAGCAATTCACAGGCCTTAAGCTCTACTATAACTTTATTCTCAACTAATAAATCTGCAATGTAGTCCCCGACAAGTTGTTTTTTGAAATAAACCTTAATTTGTTTTTGAGCTTCAACTTTGTAGCCTCTTGCTATTAATTCAAAATACATCGCATTTTGATACACTTTCTCAAGAAAACCGGCACCAAGTTCATTATAAACTTCGTAATAAACTTTTAATATTGAATCCGTTATAGATTTATGCAATAGGTTGGCCATATTTAATCTGTGTTAATCCGTAATATCCGTATTATCCGTGGCTAAAAAAAAGTATTCAACAGCGTTAATATTTTGGTTATATCTTCTTTTGTATTATAGTTATGAATACAGAATCGTAAACGCTCCTGCCCTTCGGGAACAGTAGGCGAAAGTATTGCTTTCACATCAAAACCATTTTGCTGAAGAGAATTAGCAATAGCTTTCACTTTTTCATTTCCCGGAATAATGACACTTTGGATAGCCGATTTACTTCGGATGAAAAGCGGGCTCAAGTACAGCATTTTTTTTACCTGATTAAAAAAGATAATATTTTCCCTGAGTGCCTCAAGCGCATTTTTATCTTTTCCCAATTGATAATATCCCATTAAAATTGTGGCAACCGAATGGGGAGAAAGCCCCGTGGTATAAATAAAACTTCGTGCAAAATTAACGAGATACGATTTCAGCTCCTTCGAACCCAAAACCACTGCCCCATGACATCCTAAGCCTTTACCAAAAGTCATTATTCGGGCAAATATCTTGTCCTGCAAATGCAAATATTGAATCAATCCTTCTCCTTTTTCTCCAAAAACTCCCAAAGCATGAGCTTCGTCAACCACCAGATAACAGCTGTATTTCTCAGAAACCATTACTAATTCTTCCATATTCGGACAATCACCATCCATTGAAAAAACGGATTCGGTCGCAATGTATATGGTTGTTGGTTGATGGTTGTTGGTTGATTGTTTTGAAATTAAACGTTCTAAATCTCCAAAATCATTATGCCTAAATTTATAAGACTTGGCATTCGACAATTGGATTCCGTCCCGGATAGAAGCATGGCACAATTCATCATACAAAATCAAATCACCTTTTTGGGGAATAGCACTAAAGAAACCAACATTGGCATCATAGCCCGAATTAAACAGCAAAGCCGATTCAGCTTGATGGAATTGAGCAATATAATTTTCGGTTTCGGCATATAAAACATGATTTCCCGATATCAATCGGGAACCGGTAGCACCATTACTTTTTATATTATGATCCAATAAAAATTGATGGGCCGAATTGAAAATCGCTTCTGATTTTGAAAAACCGATATAATCATTCGAAGCAAAATCAATTAAATCATTAGCCAGGGGAAGTACCCTTAATGATTTATTTTGCTCTCGGATGACGAGTTTATCGGCAAGCTTTTTGGGAAAATTCATAAAAGCAAAGTTATGATTTTTTAGCCATTAGTTATTAGTAGTTAGAATTGGCTTTTATGAATTTTAAACATTCAGCTAATGGCTAATTACTATTTACTAACAGCTATTCACCGAGCCCTTCTGCCTTCTTCTTTTTCTCAGCTGCTCTTTTTGCCGCTTTTGCTCTTCCAATAGGCAAGCCGGCAGTTACATAAAGAGAACGATTATACTGGTTGGGGCTGTCATCCCCTTTCAGAAGCGGTACCAATCCGTAATAATACTGCAGACCAATATTCAAGCCATATTTAGTTTTAATCCGATAACCCGCTCCAAACACTAAACCGGCATCGACAACATGGATCTTGTCACGAATATTGTTTTTATACTCCACATCTTCCCCATTATAGTTTTGGCGAAACAAATCATGCGCTGTGGACAACAAACCCAATTGCGTACCTGCCTTGACATAAATATTGTTTTGGAACTTGTATTTTATCGTCAAAGGAACATTAAAATAATTTATATTTCTTTTAACTGAACCCTCCGCAAATACAGCATCCAATTTTTCGTCATTCAATGAATAAACAGCAATGTCCTTGGCTCCCATTGTGGATTTCACAATTACTCCTGTGTTGAAAATCCAGGAAGGATTCTTTAGATTAAAATCAAAATAAAAACCCAAATTGAAATCCCTTTTATAATCCGAATCAAGATTTGAAATACTCGAAAAATTGGCACCACCCTCCAAACCAAATTCTATATTGGGAGAGTTTAATTTATCTCCAAAAATCAAAGACATTAAAACTTGTGACTGAGCCTGCTGAAAACAAAAAAACACTACAAGTAATGATAAAAGCTTTTTCATCTGTTATTTTATCTGTTTTCTTTAAAATCAATTATTATCTCTGTAATTATTCTATAAGATTATAATCCAAAACGGTATTGTAAACTGGTCATAAACTGCGTACGGCTTCCAAGGAAACCACATTCTGCACGCAACATAAAGTGCCTGTTATATTGATATTGTGATCCAATTATAAAATTCCACATGTCTTTTGGTGCTTTTTCCAATGAATATTGCACTGTAGATGTCTCAATTGTACTTAATGCACCATCTATTCCATTTAATAAATTACCTGCTTTATCAAGAGCATTATTTGCCGTCTCATATTTGGCTTTATTTGATGGTTTTGCTTGTTCAGCATTAGACAATCCATTCCACCAGGCATCAACCTGTACTTGTTTTTCATCCACTTTGGTTATCGCCTGATCTACTTTATCCTGAGCTTGTCCTGCATTTGGAAATAAATCTTTTATCGCTAATGACCCATTTGTTCCGCTTTTTAAATGAACCCTAAAAGCTCCTGTCCAAAACGCAATATTACTTTCGGGTTTATTAAATTTAAAAGTCTTGCCTAATCTAGGTCCAAAAATAAAACTCATAGCAGGTTTTTCAAGGGCATCAATATCTGTCCACGCTACGTTCATATCAAGAGCCAACCAGCCTCCACCAACACCAATGGTAGGAGTCATACCCAATCCAAATGTAGTCGCATTAAATTCGGCTTTTGTTCCAAAATCCATTACATTAGACCAATTATTATCAGCATCCGGAACCCAGATACCAGCGTTAATTGTTGTTGCTGTATTGGCTTTACCTAAAATACCATAGATATTCAAAAATGGAAACAACCAAATATCCGGTCTAACGTTAACTGCAGATGCTGTTACATACGAATCTGTAAAACGTATAATTTGGTCCAAATTATATTTAGATCCATTATTAAACCCAACTTCGAGATTATTAATAACAATGTCTGATTTTTGCCAAAAGTAATTCACAGAGACTCCTGCAGAATAAGGCAATTGGAATCCTTTCTTTGTTGCTTTGTCACCCCATATTGGCAAAGCATACGGATATGGCTTCTCCTTAATACTATCCAAAAGGGCTTCGTTTTTTTTACCAACTACTTTATTACTGTACACTTGTGAAAAGACATTAACACTTGACGCTAATAAAAAAACAAAAATTAAAATTTTATTATTTTTCATTATCCTAAATTTAAATTACTTATTTACTTACTAAAAATCATAAGGTAAAGTTAAAAAAATAATCTGTCAAACCTCATTGACTTTATATCTTTTCTGTAAGAAAATAAACAGCAGGCTAAAGTCAGACTGTTTTAATCAAAAAAAAATGCCTGACATAAGCCAGGCATTTTTTTTAAAACTCAATTGTCTTAGTCTGCTAAAACAATAACTTTATTATCTTTTAACTCAAGAGTTCCTGAGTTGATTTCCAAAGTATAATTTTGATCATTTATTTTGGTAAACAAACTTGCAGTTTCTTCGTCTAAATCAAAACTTGGAGCAGTAATATTAACCGTTCCTTTTTGCAGCAATGAAACTATTGGCGCGTGGTTATTCAACATTTGAAAACGACCGTCTACTCCCGGAACAGAAATAGAAGTGATTTCTCCTGAAAATAATTTCGCTTCTGGTGATACTATTTCTAAAATCATAATTATTTAGTTAATAGTTGATCGTTGATCGTTGGTGGTTGTTTCTAACAACTGACAACTGACAACTAACAACCAATTACGCTTCTGCCAACATTTTTTCTCCAGCTTCGATAGCTTCTTCGATAGTCCCTTTAAGGTTGAAAGCTGATTCTGGCAAGTGATCCAATTCACCATCAATGATCATGTTAAATCCTTTGATAGTATCTTTGATATCAACTAATACACCTTTTAAACCTGTAAATTGCTCTGCAACGTGGAAAGGCTGAGACAAGAAACGTTGTACACGTCTAGCTCTTGCTACTGCTAATTTATCATCTTCAGATAACTCTTCCATACCTAAGATTGCGATGATATCCTGCAATTGTTTGTATTTTTGAAGAATTTCTTTTACTCTTTGAGCACAATCATAATGATCTTTACCGATAATATGTGGTGCCAAGATTCTTGAAGTAGAATCCAATGGATCCACCGCAGGATAAATACCTAACTCAGCAATTTTACGGGATAATACTGTTGTTGCATCAAGGTGGGCAAATGTTGTTGCCGGAGCCGGGTCAGTTAAGTCATCCGCAGGAACATAAACCGCTTGTACAGATGTAATAGATCCTTTATTTGTAGATGTAATACGCTCTTGCATAGCTCCCATCTCAGTTGCCAATGTTGGTTGGTAACCTACCGCAGATGGCATACGCCCTAAAAGTGCCGATACCTCAGAACCTGCTTGTGTAAAACGGAAGATGTTGTCAACGAAGAACAATACATCTTTTCCTTGATCAGAACCTGCACCATCACGGAAATACTCAGCGATAGACAATCCTGAAAGTGCCACACGAGCACGAGCTCCAGGAGGCTCATTCATTTGTCCGAAAACGAAAGTAGCTTTAGACTCTCTCATTCCTGGCAAATCTACTTTAGATAAATCCCATCCTCCATTTTCCATAGAGTGCATGAAATCTTCTCCATATTTAATAATTCCTGACTCCAACATCTCACGAAGCAAGTCATTCCCTTCACGTGTTCTTTCTCCTACTCCTGCGAATACTGAAAGTCCACCGTGACCTTTTGCAATATTGTTAATCAACTCCTGAATCAATACTGTCTTACCTACTCCAGCACCACCAAACAATCCAATTTTACCTCCTTTTGCATAAGGCTCAATCAAATCGATTACTTTAATACCTGTAAATAAAACTTCAGAAGATGTAGATAAATCTTCGAATTTTGGTGCTTGCTTGTGGA
>Ga0208398_100864_pt1 | contig 14983 bp, 10 predicted proteins | sample LakWasMe79_HOW10_2_FD_183905 | JGI IMG/M metagenome (GOLD analysis project Ga0208398, IMG submission 183905) | Freshwater sediment methanotrophic microbial communities from Lake Washington under simulated oxygen tension - Sediment Metagenome... | ecosystem: Environmental > Aquatic > Freshwater >...
GGGCGCGGCAAGCAGCTTTCCATTGCCCGCCTGTACCTCGATGGTGAACTGGAGTCCGCGCTGCGCCTGGCACCCGTGGTGGATGCCATCACGGTGGATACGCCCACGCTGCACCTGGCCCACCTGGGTGATGGCCAATACGACATCGACGACATTCTGGCGACCCTGAACCAGGCCAGCGCATCCGCTGCGCCGTCGGCACCACTGCCGTTTGCCCTGTACAACCTCACCATCAACGGCGGTTCTGTGGATTTCACGGACCGACTGCCCTCCGGCGAACGCCGCCACACGCTGCGCGCGCTGCATCTGGCCGTGCCGTTTTTGAGCACGCTGGAGTCCAAGCGCGATGTCAAGGTACAGCCCCGCCTGGCGTTTGATCTCAATGGCAGCCATTTCGACACAGCAACCGAGGGTGCACCTTTTGCCCAAACCCGCAAGGGCGATGCCACGATCAAGATTGCGCAGCTGGACCTGGCGCCCTATTTGCCCTACCTGCCTGCCAGCTTGCCGGTGCGCCTGCTGAGCGCAGTGGTGGATGCCGATGTGCACCTGGGCTTTGAGCAGGCGGCCCAGTCCAAGGTCACGCTCAAGGGCATGGTCAAGGTGTCGGGGCTGGCGCTGGCCGACACGGCCGGTAGACCTCTGCTGGGTGTGGAAACCATGGCCGCCGAACTGGCCGATGTGCGCCCGTTGGAGAGAATCGTGCATCTGGCATCGCTGGAAGTCACCGCCCCCAAGCTGCAGGCGACGCGCAACCGCGCAGGGCACATCAACCTCGATTTCGAAAAACCCGAGGCAGCGGCAAATGCTACTAATAATATAGCGTCACCGTCAGTATCGACGAGGGCTAGCGGTCAGAAACCCTCAAAGTCTTTGGCGCCCGCAAGACCCTGGTCCGTCGCCGTGGAAAGCCTGAAGGTGCACCGTGGAGGCATGGCATGGACGGACGACAGCCTGCAACCCCAGGGCCGCCTCGAGTTGGCACAGCTGGAGCTACACGCCCAGGCCTTGCGCTGGCCGTTGACCGCAACGCCTTTTACGTTCGAAGCGTCGGCCGAATTGCCTTTGCGGGGCAAGGCCGCACGCGTGATGGCCAAGGGAGAAGCTAGCGAATCCGCCACCAGCGTGCATGCATCGGTGGGCGAGCTGGATCTGGGCCTGGCAGCGCCCCACGTTGCGCAGTTTCTGCTGCCCGGTGTGGCCGGCGTGCTGGATGCGGAGTTGGACCTGCGCATGCAGGGCGACGCACTGCAAGTGGCGGTACCCCGCCTGGCGGTGCGCGACTTTGCACTGAAGGGACCAAAAACGTGGACCGCCGCCGCAGCCGCAGCCGCCAGCAATGCCGAGCGTGCCGCCAACGAAATGCCCGGTTTCAGACTGCTGGAAGTGAACGATGCCCGGTTTGACCTGATGGCCCGAACCGGCACGGTGGGCAGAATGGCCCTGCGCGCGCCCAGTGCCACGGTGCACCGTGACGCCCAGGGGCAGTGGATGTTTCAGCGCTGGCTGAAACCCACGCCGTCTGCTGCGTCCGCCGAACCCCAGGCTCCCTGGCAAGTGGCGCTGGGTGAGCTGGCCATTGCCGATGGCACGGTCAAGCTCGACGACCGCAGCTTTGCCCGACCGGCGCGGCTTGAAGTGTCGTCCCTGCAACTGCAGCTCAAGGGCGCCACGCTGGATGGCACCAAGCCCGCACCGTTGACACTCACGGCCCGGCTCAAGTCCGGCCGCGCAGAGCCCGGAAAACTGAGCTACCGCGGCACCGTGATGTGGGCGCCGCTGGCGCTGCAGGGCAGTGTCGAAGCGACGGATCTGCCGGTGCATGGGGTCGCTCCTTACTTCGCTGACCAGCTCAACATCGCCATCCTGCGCGCCGACGCCAGCTACCGGGGCCAAGTGCGCTATGCCGCTGGCGCCGACGGTGCCCAGGTGCAGCTGCAGGGCGACGCGGCACTGGAAGACTTTCGTGCCAACAGTGTGGCGGGTACGGCTGCCGCCGGGGGGGCGGGCAGCGCCCCGGCCGAGTCGGACGACTTGGGAGTGGCCGAGGAACTGTTGAGCTGGAAATCGCTCAACCTGCCCGGCATCAGCCTGAACATGGCACCCGGCACAGCCACCCGCGCGCAGGTGCGCGAGGCCACGCTGTCGGACTTCTATGCCCGCGTCATCGTCAACGCCAGCGGGCGCGTCAATCTGCAGGACCTGGTGAAGGCAACGCCGGCCGACGCACCCGTATCGGCACCGGACGCTGCCAGTGCCCAGGCTGCACCGGCTGCCGTGGTCGCCATGGGCCCCATCACCTTGGTCAACGGCAAAGTGCTGTTCTCGGACCGCTTCATCCGGCCCAATTACTCGGCCGACCTGAGCGAACTCAATGGCAAGCTCAGCGCGTTTTCCTCACAGGCCACCGACGGCAGCGTGCAGCTGGCCGACCTGGAGCTGCGCGGCCGGGCCGAGGGCACCGCCTCACTGGAGATCACCGGCAAGATCAATCCATTCGCCAAGCCCCTGGCGCTGGACATCCAGGGCCGGGTGCGCGACCTGGACCTGCCGCCCCTCACTGCCTATTCCATCAAGTACGCCGGCTACGGTATCGAGCGCGGCAAACTCAGCATGGACGTCAAGTACACCGTGCAGCCCGATGGCCAACTGACCGCCAGCAACCAGCTGGTGCTCAACCAGCTCAGCTTTGGCGACAAGGTGGACGGTGCGCCCAACAGCCTGCCGGTCAAGCTGGCAGTGGCATTGCTGGCCGACCGCAATGGCGTGATCGATATCAACCTGCCCGTCAGCGGCTCCCTCAACGATCCGCAGTTCAGCATCGGTGCGGTGGTGTGGAAGGTCATCACCAACCTTATTGCCAAAGCACTGACGGCGCCCTTCAGTTTGCTGGCCAATGCGTTTGGCGGCAGTGGTGGGGAAGACCTCAGTTCCGTCAGTTTCGCGCCGGGCAGTAGCGTGCTCGCGCCAGAAGTCGCACTAGGCCTGGACAAGATCGCCAAGGCTCTGGCAGACCGACCGGTGTTACACGTCACGGTGGTCGGCGCTGCCAACCTGCAGGCCGAGCGCGACGCGCTGAAGCGCGAACGCCTCAAGACCTTGTTGTTGGCCGAAAAGCGCCGTCGCGCAGCGGTGGGCGGCCAGGACGCCTCGGCCGTGGGTGTGCTGACGGATGCGGAGTATCCGGTGCTGCTCAAGGACGTATACCGCCGCGCCGACATCGCCAAGCCCCGCAATCTGGTGGGGTTTGCCAAAGACCTGCCCGCCGCCGAAATGGAATCACTGTTGCTGGCCAGCATTTCCGTGACCGAAGACGCCATGCGCACACTGGCGCAGCAGCGCGGTGTGGCCGTGAAGGACTACCTGGCCAGCCGCAAAGTGGGCGCCGAGCGCTTGTTTCTGGGTGCCCCCAAGACCACGCTCCCGGACACCGCGGATGCGCCCTGGAAGCCGCACGCCGAACTGAGTGTCACCAGCCGTTAACGCTCTAGAACGCCGGAGTTTTCCGGTGTGCAGTGGATTTGACAAAGCGCCAGCGCCCCAGGACACATAACAGCGCGAAGCCGGCCAAGCCCGCCAGCGCGACCCGCACCAAGGGCGGCGCCCAGGCGCCGCCAAATGCACCGAACATGCTGGCCTTGATGCTTTCTACAACCCAGGTGAGCGGCAACCAGGGGCTGATTTGCGCAAACAGTCCGCCGCTGAGTTCCACCGGGAGGATGCCCCCCGATGAAGACAACTGCACCGCCAGAAGAAACATGGCGATGCCCTTGCCTGCATCGCCAAACGCCTTGGTCAGGGCAAAGACGATGAGCAGGAAGGCGATCGACGAAACAGCAATCGTCACCGCAAATGCCCATGGATGCACGACCCGGATTTTCAGGACATAGAGCACCACAACACACACCATCAGCGCTTGCAGAAGCGCGACGCAGGCCGGCAGAAAAATCTTGCCGATAGCCTGTGCGGGGCGGGAAAAGAATTGTGCGTGTCGCGGTAATACCCGGATGTGAATCAGGAACGCCGCCATCGCGGCTCCCAGCCACAAGGCTCCGGGAACCACGTTGGACGCAAATCCGCTGCCACTGTTTTCAACCGGTGCATCGATTTCCAGCACAGGTGCGACCGAATTGGCCAGGCCTTCTGCGCTGCCGCCCAGGCTGTCCACCTTGTCTGGCAACGCTGTAGTCAGCAGGTCGATGCCGGTGGTAAGGCGCTCCACACTCTGCTTGTTCCTTTGCGTCGCGCTCACCAGACTGGTCGCGTTTGCCGACACATCGCTTGCGCCCTTGGCCAGTTCGTCGAGCTGCGCATCTTTGGGAAACCGGTTGACCACGGCGCGCTCATCGCCGCCCATAGCCCGCAGGCTCCCTGACATCGCCTGGACGCTGTTTTTCAACCGGGTCGCCCGCACGTTCAGCTGGCTCTGTGTCGCACTGACGGACCGGATGTCCGCGTCGAGATCGGTCATGCCGTCGGCAAGCTTGCTCAGATGGTCTGCCTCGCCGCCCATCGCAAACAGCCTTCCCTTTGATTCCTCCCGCATCTCCGCCACGCGTTCACGCAGACTTGCCGCACCTCGCTGCAATTCTTCCATCGCCCGGTCCAGTTCCGCATGTCCGTTCTCCAGCACCCTGGCCCGGTTGGTCAGCGTGTTGATGTCGGCATTGCTGGGCCACGTGGCGTCCAGGGCCCTGAGGCTTGCGCCCAACTGCTTTGCGCCTGTGGTGATCTGGGCCACACCATCGTTCAGGCGGCGTGCGCCACCGGCCAGGGATTGGACTCCGGTGGTGGCTTGCGCCGAGCCCATGCTGAGCTCACGGGCACTTGCACGCAACTTGTCCACCGCGTCGTGCAGGCGTTCTACATTGCGTTGCGAGCCTGCTGCCTGGTGGAGCACCAGTACCCACCGCCGCTCGTTCAGACTTTCATTGATCTCGCGCCCCAGCGTCTCGGCGAAGTGCTTGGCGATGGCCGCTGTCTCATAGTTGTTGCCCTGGGATGTGTAGACCACAACCTTTCCGGCGCCGGCCTCCGCCCCGGGAACCGCGCTGGCGCTGAAGTCGCGCGGAATGATCACGGCAAAGGCCAGTTTGCCCTGGCGAACCAGGGCGCGGGCCTTTTGCTCGTCGCTGTACATCACAAATCCGAAGCGTCCACTGTCTTCGAGCCGGGTCGTGATCTCCCAGCCCACGTTGAACGCATGTTCCAAGTACTGCACGCCTTCGTCCAGGTTGACCACGGCGACTGGCAGAGCATCGGTCTTGGTTTCCGGGTCCCACACGCTAGTGATGTAGAGCACGCAGTACATGGCGGGCACAAATGCCAGCAAGGCACCGCTGAACATTTTCTTGGGGAAGCGAAGCAAATAGGCGGCTTCGTTGCGAACAATGAAAATGATTTGTAGAAGGAATCGCATGGTTTGTATTTTGTGCTGGAATTCCGAGTCTTGAGTGAACTTGATCCAAGTCAAACTGTAAACCTTCAGTCAGTCCTACATTGGGAGCATCTTCTTTGCCTTGAGGCCACGCACACCGGTGCAAGACCGCACGAATCCCGCAAAGAGGCCGTTTTTTCAACGAAGGAGTGTGATGATGAAAACGAAGTTGTTTACTGCGGTGATGGGGACAGCCTTGCTGGCCCTGGCGGGTTGCCAATCGGTACAGGACAAGGCCTCTCCCGATTCTTTGGTGGCCGTCTACACGACTACTGCACCCGATTTGGCGGCTGGTGCTGCCGATCCTTTGTGGGCCAAGGCCAGCCCCCTGTCGGCAGAGTTGACCGGCGGCGTCAACTTTGGTGCCAAGCCCGGTGAAAAAGGTGAGACCAAAGTCACCTTGAAGGCGGCTTACACCGCGGACATGCTGTACATGCTGATCCAGTACAAAGACCCGACCAATTCGGTACGGCGTATGCCATACCAGAAACAGGCGGATGGAACGTGGAAGAAGCTCTCCGATCCGTCGGACAAGGGTGGTGACGACAACATGTACTATGAAGACAAATGGGCGATGTTGTGGCCGGTGAATGAGGCGACTGCCAAGCCTTTTGCCAAGGAAGGTTGTGCCATGGCCTGTCATGAGGGCCAAGGCAAACCTTTCGGCAATAAGTACACCAATCTGCCCGGTCAGATGCTGGATATGTGGCACATGAAAGGCGTGCGCACGGGACCATGGGGCTTGGTTCACGACCAATACACCGACGATACGCGATTCGATGCCAAGACAGCGCCCAATGCGGGTCGCAAGGGCGACCCATCCACAACAAGTGAATACGCCAACATCAAACTGGTCAACGGCGTGCCTGAATTCATGAACGCTGATGCCAAGCCTGCCAACGCGGGTGGAACCTACTACATCAAGAAGGGCAACGAAGCGCCATTTGATAACAGCAAATTCAAGGCTGGTGATGAAGTGGCCTCCATCTTCATCATGTCGCAGGCAGGAACCGATGCGGGTGACGTGAAGACATTCAACAGCTATGCCAACGGTATGCATACCTCGGTGATCAGCCGCAAGCTGGTGACGGGCAGCAAGTTTGACGTGCAGTTCGATGACATGGCCAAACGCTACGGGTTTGGTTTCGCCGCCTTTGACAATGCCCAGGTGCGCCACGCCACGTCGGACGATCCGATGTACCTGGTGTTTGGCAAGAAGTAGAACATTGCAAGCGCTCTGGCGATGAGCGGGGTGCCTCAGAAAGGCTGATCATTGCGATCAGCCTTTTTTTCTTTGCTAAACAGCATCCGGCTGGAGTTGTGGCGCCGCTTTCGCAAAGGCGTCCAGCGCCAGACAGGCCTGCTCGATGCGTCGGATAGTGGGGAACGCATCCAGCGGCGTATCAAAGCGCCGCGAATTGGCGATCTGCGGAATCAGGCAGCAGTCGGCCAGTCCGGGCGCGTTGCCATGGCAGAACGTGCCGGTGGACAGGTTGTTGGCCAGCAAGGCTTCAATCGCCGTGAAGCCCACGCTGATCCAGTGCCGGTACCACGTCGCCTTGGTGGCTTCATCCACTTTCAGATCGTTGTCCAGGTATTGCAGCACCCGCAGGTTGTTTAGCGGATGGATTTCGCAGGCAACCGATTGTGCCAATGCGCGCACCCGGGCCCGGCCCAGCGCATCACGCGGCATCAACGGTGGTTCGGGGTGGGTCTCTTCCAGGTATTCCATGATGGCCAGTGACTGGCCGATGGAGTGGCCGTCGTCCACCAGCGTGGGCACCAGTTCGGCGGGGTTGACGCGTTGGTAGTCAGCAGTGTGCTGTTGACCGCCATCCTTGAGCAGATGGACTGGCGCGTAGGTGTAGGGCAGGCCCTTGAGATTGAGTGCAATGCGCACCCGGTAGGACGCCGAACTGCGAAAGTAGCTGTGCAAAGTGAGCATGGCCTGGTTCCTGTTACGACAGCGTCCGCGCCGGCAGCAGAGTGCCGCGCACTTCACCAAAGCCAATGCGTGCGGCACCGGGGGCCGTGCAGGCTCCACGGAACACGACTGTGTCGCCGTCTTCCAGGAAAGTACGCTTCTCCCCATTGGGCAGCATGATGGGTTCCTTGCCGCCCTTGGACAGCTCCATCAGGGAGCCGGCTTCATCGGGCGCGGGGCCGGACTGCGTGCCGCTGCCCAGCAGATCGCCGGGCTGCAGGTTGCAGCCGTTGACCGTGTGGTGGGCCACCATTTGCGAGACCGACCAATAAGCATCGCGGAAGTTGCTGTGGGACAGGCGGTGTTCGGCCAAGCCTTGTTCACGCATGGCGGCGGTCTGGACAAATACTTCCAGTTCGATATTTACCGCGCCTTGCTCGCGCAGTTCAGTGGAGTCGAGGTAGGGCAGGGGTGAAGGGTCGCCTTCGGCGCGTATCCAGGCCTGGCGATACGGCGCCAGCGCTTCCATGGTCACGATCCACGGTGACACGGTGCTGGCGAAGTTCTTGGCCAGGAAGGGTCCCAGCGGTTGGTATTCCCAGCCCTGTACATCGCGCGCCGACCAGTCATTGAACAAGCACATGCCAAACACGTGTTGCTCGGCTTGCTGCATCGACACGGGCTCGCCCAGTGCGTTGCCGGGGCCGATAAAGATGCCCATTTCCAGCTCATAGTCCATGCGGGCGCTGGGTGCCAAGACGGGCTCGGTCGCGCCGGGGCGCATGACCTGGCTGACGGGGCGGCGCACGTCCTGGCCCGAGATGCCAATGCTGGAGGACCGGCCGTGGTAGCCAATGGGAACCCACTTGTAGTTCGGCAGCAGGGGGTTGTCGGGCCGCAGCAGTTTGCCGATGTTGGTGGCGTGGTGCACCGAGGTGTAGAAATCGGTGTAGTCGCCAATCAGCGCTGGCACGGCAAACTCCGCATCGGCTTGTGGCACGAGACAGGTACTCAGGGCAGATTGCAGCGCGTAGCCCTCGCGCAGCGCACGCGACAGGGCCAGGCGCAACGCGGACCAGGCCGGCGACCCCATGGCCATAAAGCCATTGAGTGTGCTCGCGCAGCAGGCCTGTGCGGCCAGGTCGGCGTCGCCAGTGAACACGCTCTTGGACTGGGCGGCGGTCAGGTCCAGGATTTGGTCGCCAATGGCCACACCGACGCGAAATCGCTCGCCACTGCTGTAGCGGCGGAACACGCCAAACGGCAGGTTCTGGATGGGGAAGTCGGTGCCAGCGGTGTTGGCGGAGTCGACCCAGCTGCGCAGGTGCGGTTGATGGGTCTCGTTCAATGGAATCACGGCGTGCGTCCTTACTTGGACGAGAGCTGGCCCATGACTTCGGCTACCAGATCGGCGCCCACGTCCTTGGCAAACATGTCCCACACCGGCTTGACCTGGGCGCGCATGCGCAGGCGCTCGGCAGGGGTGATGTCGTTGATCAGCAGACCCTTGCCAGCCATGGTGGTTTCGGCACTCTTGGCTTGGTCACGGGCCACACCGCGCTGGAAGGAGCGGGTCTCAACCGCAGCTTCGCGCAGGATGGTCTGGTCGGCCGGGGGCAGGCTGTCCCAGAACTTCTTGGACACCAGCGGCAGGAAGGCACCGTAGGAGTGCTTGGTCAGCGACAGGTATTTCTGCACCTCATTGAGCTTGAGCGCGGCAATCACGGCCGACGGCGTGCCCTGGCCATCGACGGTGCGGGTTTCCAGCGCGGTGTACAGCTCCGGCACGGCCAAGGGGACCGGGTTGGCGCCCAGCGCCTTGACCGTTTCCTGCGAAATCTTGGCCTGCACGGCGCGGAATTTCAGACCCTGGAAGTCTTCCCATTTCTGGATCGGGTGTTTGCTGTTGGTGGCGTTGAAGAAGCCGTTTTCCCAATAGGCCAGGCCGATCAGGCCCTTGGCGGGCAGCTTGTCCAGCAGCTTCTGGCCGGTGGCGCCGTCGAGCACTTTCTCAGCGTCCTGTTCATTGGCAAACAGGAAGGGAAAGTCCAGAATCTCGAACTCCTTGACCATGCCGGTCAGCGTGCTGGTCTGGGGCACGGTGAACTCGATGGTGCCGCCCTGCAACGAGGATGTGACCTGCACGTCGTTGCCCAAGGAGCCGTTGTAGAACGGTTTGATCTTGATGCGGCCCTGGCTCTTCTTGTCGACCAGTTCCGCAAAGCGCGCCACGCCCTGACCCTGGTGGGTCTTGTCGGAAAGGGTGACGGCAAACTTGGCATTGATTTGCGCGAAGGCTGATGCGCTGAGCAGCGTGGCGAGTGCGATGCCGGTGAGTTTGGCAACGAGAGTCGTTTTCATGGATAGGTCTCCTGGGTTGTTGTGTGAGGGAAGCGAGGACGGTCTAGCGCCACCAGCCCGCGGGAATGGTGACCAGTGCGGGGAACAGGATCAGAGCCACCAGCACGATGGACTCGGCCAGCAGGAAGGGCAGCACACCCTTGACGGCCTGCGGCATACTGATCTTTCCAATGGAACTGACCACATTGAGCACCACGCCCACCGGCGGTGTGATCATGCCGATGGAGCAGTTCATGATGAAGATCACGCCAAAGTAGATGGGGTCTACACCGGCTTGAATCGCGATGGGCAGGAATACCGGCGTGAAGATCAGCACGATGGGGATAAAGTCCAGCACCATGCCGGCCAGGAACACCACCACCATCATGGCGGTGACCAGCAGCAACTGGTTGCCGGCGAACACCTGCATCCACTCGCCCACCTGGCTCGGAATGTCGGCCACGGTGATCATGTACGAGGCCACCATCGCCATGGCGGCCAGCAGCAGCACGACGGCCGTCGTCCGCGCGGTCAGCAACAGGCTGTGGTAGACGTCCTTCAAGCTGAGTTCGCGGTACACCACCACGCCCACAAACATGGCGTACATGGCGGCCACCACGGCCGCTTCGGTGGGCGTGAAGATGCCGAATTTGAGACCACCAATGATGATGACCGGCAGCATCAACGCCCAGAAGCCCTTGCCTAGCAGCACCATGCGTTCGCCCCAGGGCAGCTTGGGGGTGAGTTGCGTGTTTTCGCGGCGCGACACCAACCACCAGGCAGCGACCAGCGAGAGTCCCATCATCACACCGGGCACCATGCCGGCGAAGAAGAGTTTCGTCACCGATACATTGGCCACCACGCCAAACAGCAGGAAGCCAATCGATGGTGGAATCACCGGGGCGATGATGCCGCCCGCAGCCATCAATCCGCAGGCGCGGCCCACGTCGTAACCGGCCGAGCGCATCATGGGCACCAGGATGGCCGCCAAGGCCGCCGTGTCCGCCACGGCTGAGCCGGACAGGCTGGCCAGCAACACGGCCGCAATGATGGCCACGTAGCCCAACCCGCCGCGCAAGTGCCCGACAAAGGCACCCGCCATGTCCACAATGCGTTTGGAGAGACCACCCGCATTCATGAACTCACCCGCCAGGATGAAGAAGGGCACGGCCATCAGCACAAAGTTGTCGGCGCCGCCAATGGTGTTTTGCACCACAATTTGCGGATCGAATTGACCGAGCTGAAGCATGATGCCAATGCCTGAGAACAACAGCGCAAAGGCAATCGGCATGCCCAGGGCAATGGCGCCCAACAGCGTGCCCAAGAAAATTGCGGCGCTCATGCCTTGGGTCCTTTGCCATGCGTGGAAACCTGTTCGATTTCGGCTTCAATGCGCTCACCCAGATTCAGTGTCATGCTCAGTTCTTCGTCGGTGTGGGGCTGCGTCAGCGCGTCCCAGATATTGAACACAATGCTGATCCCCATGCCAACTCCAAACACCATGGCCGAGCCATGCAACCAGGCGTAGGAGATGCCCAATACGGGATAGCTGTTGTCCAGGTTGATGTTGGTCTGTTGCCAGCCACCCACTACAAAGATGACGCAGGCCGCCAGCATCAGCAGGCCGGTGACGGTGATGGCGGCCTTCTTCCACTGGGGCGGCAGGCTTTTGACCAGGGTGTCAAAGCCGATGTGCGCATGCTGGCGTGACGCCAGGATGGCGCCCAGCAACACGAGCCAGACAAACAGCAGACGTGACAGCTCTTCGGACACGGCAATGCCGGAATCAAAACCGTAGCGCAGCACAACATTGCCAAAAACCAGAATTGCCATCAGGGCCAAACAGGCCACGATGGTGAGCTCCAAAGCGCGGGTGACCGCTTGGGTGAGGCGAACAATCATGGGGGTGGACGATCAGGCGGCAACAAAGCCCTTGCCGTCATGCATCCAGGCGGCATGCTTGGGCGCTTTCTTGGTGCGGTCCCACTCGTTGAGCATGTCCCACTTCACATCGTCCAGCGCTTTGGCCATGGCCGGGGTCGCAGTATTAAAGGCCAGCTCCAGGCGGTGGCCACTGGGGTCGAAGAAGTAGATGGACTTGAAGATGGTGTGGTCGGTGACACCGATGACCTCGATACCAGCGGCCTCCAGCTTGGCCTTGGTCGCCAGCAGCTCGTCCATGCTGCCGACTTCAAACGCCAGGTGCTGGGTCCAGGCGGGGGTGTTGTGGTCACGGTCCATGGCCGGGCTGTTGGGCAGCTCGAAGAAGGCCAGGATGTTGCCCGCGCCCGCGTCAATGAAGACGTGCATGTAAGGGTCCGGCGCCTTGGTGGACGGCACTTCGTCTTCGGCAATGGCCAGCACAAAGTTCATGTTCAGGTGTTTGGCGTACCACTCGACGGTTTCCTTGGCGTTGATGCAACGGTAGGCGACGTGGTGAATCTTCTTGATGCTCATGGTGGTCTCCAGAATGGGGCGATGGGTCCTGTCAATGCATGCCATTAGAGTGGAGTTTGATCTATCATTCAAACAGATTTTTGTGATGAATTTATTTCACTAGCTTATGAATATCACGCTACGCCAATTGCGAGCCTTCGTGGCGCTGGCCGAGACGGGCAGCTTTACCGACGCGGCCGCCAGCCTGCACGTCACCCAGTCGGCCCTGAGCGGCCTGATCAAGGAGCTGGAGCAGACCTTGGGTGTGCAGGTGGTCAACCGCAGCACGCGCAAGGTCAGCCTGTCGGAAGTCGGGCGCGAGTTTTATCCGCTGGTGGCACGGCTGTTACAGGACCTGGATGGTGCGCTCGACACCATTGCCGATCTGAAGGCCCTCAAGCGCGGGCTGGTGCGCATTGCGGCACCGCAGCTGATGTCCGCTTCCGTGCTGCCCGAGGTGATTGCCGGCTTTAGGCAACAGTACCCCGATATTGAAATCCGTCTGCTCGACTGCATGGTGGAGCACGTGCTGTCGAAGGTGCACAGCGGTGAGGTGGACTTTGGTGTGGGCCCCGAACGCGAGTCGTCGGCCGATATCGAGGCCCAGACCCTGTTCGAGATTCCGTTTGTCGTGGTGTTTCGGCCGGATCACCCCCTGAACAAGAAGAAACGTGTCACCTGGGACGACGCACTGCGTTACCCAGTGATTGCCCTGAAGGGCGAATTCACACACCGGCTGCGGGTGGACCTGCATGAGTCCCTGCACGACGAAGCACTCAACCCGGCCAACGAGGTGGGTTTCATGACCACCGCCTTTGCGATGGTTAGCGCTGGTCTGGGCGTGACCACCTGTTTGCCCTATGCCAGCAGCCTGATCCGCCTGCACCAGTTGCAGAGTCGCCCCCTGCAGGACCCGGTGGTGCGGCGCAAGTTCTTTGTCTTTACCCGAAGGGACCGGCCCCTGTCGCCGGCAGCGGCGCAGTTCTCGGCCTATCTGCTGGACTTTGTGTCGCACCAGGCGTGGTGCACCGTTACGCCACGCCGCCCGTAATGGCTCGCGTCGGCAACAAGGCCGTAACGCTAGTTCGCGGAAAAAGGATGGGGTAGTGATGCCGGCTGAGCAGAACTGAAATGGAACTTGCGCACGACATTGCCGTCACGCACGATGTTGAGCAGATCGCTGCGTGCCGGGGACGCAAAGTAGTCGCCGTTGTGGCCGATGAAATCGCTGTCCGTCCACACGTACAGCCCTTCCCCGCGCGGCAGGTCGTTGTACTGGCTCCAAAAATTGAACTGGCTGGGTCTGGCCATGCGCGCCGTGTTGGCCATGATATGGGAGTCGGTGTAGTAGATGATTTCCGCACTCAGCTGGTGGGACGGCGTGACGGCAAATCTCCTGTCGGGGTACTTGGACAATTCGGCTGCCAGCTCCCGCCAGCCATAGAAAGCGTTCGTGGCGTCCGCGGCCACCAGATCCATGGAATAGCGGTCCAGGGGGATCACGTTGAACCGCGCATGCAGCGAGGTAAGGGCCGACAGCAGCAGGCTGGTCACGAACGCGGCAGACCATAACCAGCGCCGCTTGCCCGCCGCGTCGCCGAGGCAATACTGGGCCACCAGAATGCAGAGGGTCACATAGGCAAAAGCGGGCCAGTTGGGGGCGGCTGCTTTCTTGAATGACGACAGCACAAAGAACGCGATCACCGGCAGGCTGGTGCATGCCAGCAGCAGCGTTTCCCTGTCCTTCCGGAATATGCCAACCACTGCCGCCCAGATGCCCACGGCCCAGGCAACCGGGCCAATGATCAGGAGTTGCCCGCCCAGGAATTCGCTGACCTTGGCAAAAGTGTAGCCCTCGCCATTGAGGCCGTTCTTGAGCTGGAAGGTGAAAGATACCCAATCGTGCTGGCTGTTCCAGTACAGCACGGGCAGGAAACACAGGAATCCGATCAATACGGCGCGATAGGGGTACGTGGTTTTCAGCCAGCGCCTATCGTCTGTCAGCACCAGATACACCAACAAGCTGGGAAACAACAGGATGGCGGTGTATTTTGAAAGCAGTGCCAGGCCCAACGCCACGCCCAGCGCATACCAGCGCCATGCCTGGTCTGTACGCAACGCCTGCCAGAAAAGATAGACGCTCACCGACCAGAAAAGCAGCACCGGGGTATCGGGGGTTATCACCACCAGCCCCATGGTGGTCAGCGGGAGAACATTGAACAGAACGACGCTGCCCGCCGCAACCCGGACGTTCTTGAACAGCTGGAGGGCCAGGTGCCAGATCAGGCCGCTTAACACCAAGGAAACAAGAGTCCCCGAGAACCTGACCCATAGCTCGGACTTGGAAAACAGCGTGGTCAGCCAGATGCAATACGCCACCAGCGGCGGGTGGTCAAAGTAGCCGATGTCCAGATTGCGCGACCACAGCCAGTAGTAGGCCTCGTCCGGGTGCAATTGCAGCGACGCCGACAGGTACAGGCGCCAGACAATCAACACCACCACAAGAATGGTGGCGTTGCGCCCATTGAGTAATTTTTCCATGTAGTTTTTCGCTGGCAGTGACACGCCAGACTTGCACTTGATAACTGATTCTTGCCGTTAGATGCAATCCCAGCTTGATATCTATCAAACTCTGCTGCCCCGGCCGCAGAGGTTTCAACTCGCTATGCGCACCTTGCGCGCCACCCCATCGGCCCGCCCGATGTGCCCCAGTGGCAGCTCGGTACTGGACTTGATGCAGTTCAGCACGATGTTGGAGCGGATGTTTGCAACGCCTTTGATGCGGGTTAGCACGCGCAGCACGGACTCGGACAGCACGCCCAGATCGGCGGCCACGATTTGCAGGA
>Ga0208398_100865_pt1 | contig 14954 bp, 15 predicted proteins | sample LakWasMe79_HOW10_2_FD_183905 | JGI IMG/M metagenome (GOLD analysis project Ga0208398, IMG submission 183905) | Freshwater sediment methanotrophic microbial communities from Lake Washington under simulated oxygen tension - Sediment Metagenome... | ecosystem: Environmental > Aquatic > Freshwater >...
TCGTAGATGGTGACGTTCCGGAAAACCTGAAAGAAAAAATAGTTTTCTCCCTCGATATGGGAGCCCTGATTGCGGGTGCCAAATACAAAGGGGAATTTGAAGAACGATTAAAATCGGTGGTTAAGGAGGTCATCGCTGCCGAAGGGGATATTGTTCTTTTCATTGACGAAATCCACACACTTGTGGGTGCAGGCGGTGGCGAGGGCGCAATGGACGCCGCCAATATCCTGAAACCGGCTTTGGCCCGTGGTGAACTGCGCGCCATTGGAGCAACGACTTTGGACGAATACCAAAAATATTTCGAAAAAGACAAAGCCCTGGAACGCCGTTTCCAAAAAATCATGATTGAGGAACCGGATACTGAAAGTGCAATTTCGATTCTTAGAGGAATTAAGGAAAAATACGAAACACACCATAAAGTACAAATCAAGGACGACGCGATTATTGCTGCCGTAACACTTTCGCAACGCTACATCACCAATCGTTTCCTTCCGGACAAAGCCATCGACTTAATGGACGAAGCTGCTTCGAAACTGCGTATGGAAATCAACTCCAAACCAGAGGAATTGGATGTTTTGGATCGAAAAATCATGCAGCTGGAAATCGAAATCGAAGCTATCAAGCGCGAAAAAGACGAAAGCAAACTCAAAGTGTTGGGAATGGAATTGGCCAATCTCAAAGAAGAGCGCAACGTGATTTACGCCAAATGGAAATCCGAAAAAGAAGTCGCTGATAACATTCAGGACGTAAAGACCGAAATCGAAAATTTCAAATTCGAAGCCGAACGCGCCGAACGTGACGGCGATTACGGAAAAGTAGCCGAAATCCGTTACGGAAAAATCAAGGAAGCCCAGGATCGATTGGCTGAATATCAAAAACAATTGGCCGAAAACCAATCAGGAACTTCGTTGATAAAAGAAGAAGTTACCCGCGAAGATATTGCCGAAGTGGTAGCCAAATGGACCGGAATTCCCGTAATGAAAATGCTGCAGGGAGAACGCGAAAAACTATTACATCTGGAAGAAGAACTGCACCATCGTGTGGTTGGTCAGGAAGAAGCCATTCAGGCCGTGAGCGACGCCGTAAGACGCAGCCGCGCCGGATTGCAGGACATCAAAAAACCGGTGGGAACTTTCCTTTTCCTTGGAACAACCGGAGTTGGTAAAACCGAATTGGCAAAAGCCTTGGCCGAATACCTTTTTGACGACGAAAACGCCATGACCCGAATCGATATGAGCGAATACCAGGAACGCCACAGCGTGAGCCGATTGGTAGGTGCGCCTCCGGGCTACGTGGGTTATGACGAGGGCGGACAATTGACCGAAGCCGTACGCCGTAAACCGTATTCGGTGATACTTTTGGACGAAATCGAAAAGGCACATCCCGACACTTTCAACATCCTGTTGCAGGTACTAGACGAAGGCCGTCTTACGGACAACAAAGGACGCTTGGCCGATTTCAAAAATACCATTATCATCATGACTTCCAACATGGGAAGCCAGATTATACAGGAAAAATTTGAAAACCTCAAAGGAAGCGTCGAAGCCGCCACCGAAATCGCCAAAATCGAAGTGCTTGGATTATTGAAACAAACCGTGCGCCCCGAGTTCATCAACCGTATCGATGAAATCGTAATGTTCACACCGCTTACCGCCGAGAATATTACCAGAATTGTAAGCCTGCAGCTGAAAAGCGTCACCAACATGCTTGCCCAACAAGGCATCACGATGGACGCCACGCCCGAAGCCATCGCCTACCTGTCCGAGAAAGGGTATGACCCGCAGTTTGGCGCCAGACCTGTAAAAAGAGTGATTCAAAGAGAAGTCCTCAACCAACTCTCCAAAGAAATCCTCGCCGGCAAAGTGCATCCCGACAGCGTAATCCTGCTCGATGCCTTCGACAACGAACTCGTTTTCAGAAACCAAACCGAGCTGGTACACGGATAAATAATAGAATCATTTTTTAAAACTGCATCGTGGCAACACTTTGCAGTTTTTTTTTGTTTTTTGGGAGCAGATGTTTGGTGGTTTTCATCAAGTTCACTCCCGCTATTCGTTGCAATCTTGTGAGCCGAACCCCGGCTCACAAGGATTTTCACTTCTATCGGGGCTAGGCGAGATGTTTTGTTTTCAGAAGAAAAGAATCAAGCTACTATGTAATTAGTTAAGATATTTCTTGTTTTTGTTTAAAAATTATGCATTATATCGATTATTATTTACTTTATATGGATTTTTGGCACAGTACTTGAGATGCTTCTCTTGAGTATCAACACAATAAATACGGATTTAGGTTAAAAAACTGTCCATTTGTTAAGATTAGCAAAAGACTGTTTCGCTTTTTTACAAGTTGTGCAACATTTTGACCAAACTTCACGAAAAAAAACAAAAAAATATGAAAAATATTCATTTTATAGGATTTGTATTATGGTTCATTGGCTCATTCTTCTGTTTTAAATTATTTTCTATTTTATATAATTGGTTTGATAGTGGTGGAATAATTTTTAAATTACTTATTGTCTTTATTACTACAATCATTACTTTGTTCGGATTTTATAAGATTATAATATCGTTTTTGCTTTTAGTAAATAAAAATCACGAAAAATTCAATCTGATTTCCTCAACATTCTCTATAATTGGATTAATCGGATTAATTACATCCTATTTACATTATGGATTCAATTATACGATTGACAGAAGCGATACCTTTAGTCAAGCACTAACTTTTACATTTGGATTCTTTTTAGCTATTATTCTAATTAATGGTTTTGTTTTGTTTCCAAAATCACTTACCAAATACAGCAATTAGTTAATAGTCAAATTGAAAACCCCGATAGCGCGGATTTGTTATCCGGGCCCGTTCCTATTGTCAGATCAAGTTTGCTTTTTCTATTATTTAAAGGCAGAGCTTTATAAAGAATTTGCTAAATGGGATATTAATTATGTAAACTACTAAATATGAAAAAAAATATTTTAATTATTATTACCTCGGTTTTGTTAAGTTGCAATTCAAAAAATTGTGCTGAAATCTCATCAAAATTTAAAACTTATGAGCAAGTAATAAGTGAAGTTGAAAACTCAAGTTTTCAATTTCAAGAGGAAACAACAAAAAGTAGTTCTTGGATTGAAAAAGCAAATTATTATAGCTGTGATATGAAAACAGGATTTTTAATAATAAAAACTTCAAAGCAGGAATATATTCATAAAGACGTTCCAATAAAAATTTGGAAAGAATTTAACAACTCATCATCATTAGGGAAATATTACAACCAAAACATAAAGAATAGATTTCAACTCTATCTTGAGAAATAAAGGGATTACACAACTCACGCTACAAGCAACCCCGATTGTGCGAATTTGTAGCTCAAATCGCGCAGTTGGCGATCAGCTTGAAGCCAAATAGGGAGAAAAATAACTGAAATTATAACATTATACTTATTAGAAAACGCGAAAAAACATAAACTCTAAATAAATTAAACCTTAAATAAAATGAAAAAACTATTATTATTTGCATCTATTGCTTTATTCTCTTGCTCAGAAAATGAAGATGACAACTCAACTCCTACTAGTGGCAATATTGTATCAAAATGGCATTTAATTGATATTTTAGAAAACGGAAAATCGGTTTCAGGATATTCTTGTAATAAAGAATTTGACATTACTGAATTCACTTCAAACGGACAATCTATAACCAAATATTCTGATAAAGACTCTAAAAACGTTTGTACTCAATATACAGACAATGGAACTTATACTATTTCAGATAATATTTTAACTGACGTTCAGAAAAACGGATCTATTAAAATATATGAAGCGAAATACAAAATCAAAGAACTTACTGCAACATCATTAAAATTAGAACAAATATATCTTTTTGAAGCAGATAATAATGGTAAAAACCCATACACTACAAACTATGCAGAAGGAGAAAGTGTAAATATTTATACTAAACTAAACTAAACCCCGATTGCGCGGATTTGCAATCCGTGCCGCAATGATGCAAAATCACACAAAATAAAAATCAATCTTTGTAATTTACGGATTATAACCCAGCTCAGCGAAGTCTCCCGACTTCGCCGCACGCGCTGAGCAAGCAATACAAGTCTACAATCAAAATCATTGCAAGGAACGAAGCAATAACTTGCTGAACTGAAATAATTTATATGCTCTTCTATAACAGCTGCATTAATATTTTTTCTTAATTTTATAAAGCCTTTAAAAACAATATTTTACATTTTAATTTTCACATTTCACTTCCCAAATTTCTGTAAATCATTTTCAGGCTGATTTAAGTCTGCTCAATTTTTATTTCAAATAATTAATCTTCAAAAAAGGTAAAACTTGAAAATAAAAACCTAATTTTTCTTTCGGCTATTGCTCCAATTCTCTATTTGAAAGTAACTTAAATTAATACAAACAATAATTTTAATACTTAATCAAAATGGAAAACAATGCAAACGAAAAAAGTCTTTATGAACGTCTTGGGGGCAGAGATGGAATAACCGCCATTGTTGACGAAGTTGTTGAAGCCCATTTGGCTAATCCAGCCATTAACGCCCGGTTTCTTCCCCTAAAAAACGACCCTGAACATTTCACTCAAGTCAGACAGCATTTAATCGAATTTTTTTCGATGGGCAGCGGTGGCCCTCAAGAATACTCTGGTAAAGATATGCATACTGCCCATGTTGGAATGAATATTAATCAAGGTGAATATATGTCAGTTATAGACGATGTCCTCTTGACTCTTGACAAAAAAAATATTGATGAACAATCCAAAAAAGATGTACTTGCTATTCTTTATTCATTAAAAGGTCAAATGATTGGTGTATAATATATTTATCCTGATAACAATATTTGATCCGTATCCGTAACTATTAGCCTCACACAAAATAAAAGCCACAAAAATATTTTCTTGTGGCTTTTGCATTTACAAAAAATTACTATCCCAAAGTGAAGCCTTTGTGCTCAGCGAAGCCTCCCTACTTTGTACTTCGCTAAACTAACTATTCAAATCAACATCTAAGTTGTTGCAATAACAAAGCAAACCCAGTATCAAAAAAAACAGACGAACTTTCAGAAATGAAATACCTAGTGATTTTCAGTAAAAATTATTCAATTATTTTTATTACTTAAAAATTAGTCTTTTTCTTATGTTAAAATAAAATAAATGTATTTTGTCGGTTTTTAAATAAAGTTTAACTATATTTATACTAGATTTTGAAGGCTGAAACCGGACTGTAAGAGGTAACCGTTTGTCTTTCAAAGAATTTAAAAATAAAAAAACTTTTGTCTCTTTTCATTAACAAAAAGAATCAAATAAAACCCCACGATTATGAAAACAGCTTTGAAAAATGATAGAATATCCCTGATGCACATTTTAATTGATTTTTTTGCTTCAATTTATGATTTGGTTTATGATTCCATAGTTTTCATATTAAAAACTGTTATGAAATTAATACTGAAGATTAAAAAGTCAGGTCTGTTAAACATCTCAATTGCTTTTTTTGCATCTCTATATGATTTGGTATATGATTTTATCGTTTTTCTAAGGGACTATGTAAAATGGGCAACAGATTTCCATTCCGTTAAATCTCCTGATTTGACAAAACCTGCTGAGGAAAAAATCCGAATTCACAATCAAAATCCTTTCGATATTAGATAATTGTTCTATCAAGTTCAAATCAATATATAGGTTGGAAATATTTCAGGAGACAGATAACAATTAACAAAAGCCCGGCTGAAAAAAAACAATATCCTTAACTTTGGGCACATAACAAAAATGACAGTTGAAAACGTTTGTTTTCGATTTCTTTAAAAAAATAGAAATGAAGTTCAAAGGAATTATTTTTGATTTAGACGGCACATTGGTAAATTCACTTGAAGATATTGCAGATGCGATGAACAGTGTACTTCTTGGTCTCGGCTACCCTACACATGATTACGAAACCTATCAGTATTTTATTGGCAGCGGTCTTAGAAATCTGGTAAGCAAATCCCTTCCCGCTGCGCACAATGATGACAAACAAATAGATCATTGCTACCAATTGATGATTGAAGAATACAGTACCAACTGCACGTGTAAAACAAAACCGTACGAAGGGATTACAGAATTGCTGGAACACTTAATTTCAAACAATATAAAACTGAGCGTATTCTCCAATAAATCAGATGCATTGACCAAGAAAATCACTGCCGATTTATTTCCCGGATGTTTTGAACCGATAGTGGGTTTAACAATTGAACAGCTGAAAAAACCTAATCCATCTGAAGCTATTGAAATAAGCAAAAAACTGGGATTGAAAACCGAAGAAATTATTTTCGTAGGAGATTCTGGAATTGATATGCAGACAGCGAACAATGCCAATATGCATGCTGTAGGTGTGTCATGGGGATACCGCCCGGAAGAGGAGCTGTTTGCAAACGGTGCAAAACAGATATTGAGCAGTCCTTTGGACTTAATTCAGATTCTGCAGCCCGATGAAGTGAATACAGTTGCCCGATAACATGGAATAAACAGATTTATATTTGAATCTGTTTAAAATCTGTAGTTTCTGCCACAAACGTTTTTAAATACAATCTTCTGATATCAAATCATTTACACAAATCACAAAAGCAGAATTTTCTTTATCTTTGATATAGAAAAAACTGTAATCATGACAAGAAACATCTTCAAAAACGGAATTTTAGGAGGAATAATTGCCGCTGTTGTAATGTCTTCAATGGTGTTTTACATGAAAGCCAATCCAGGAGTACAACCCAGTGCGGCTATTGGTTTTATCAGTATGCTTCTGGCCTTTACTTTTTTGTACATTGGTGTCAGACAAAACCGTGATGTCAATAATGGTAAAATCTCTTTCGGGAAAGCATTCTTGATAGGCCTGGGAATTTCATTTATTATTTCAGCAATTTATGTTTTGGCCTGGATGGTTATTTTTTATAATTTTTTCCCTGACTTCATCGAAAAATACAGTGACATGGTCTTAAAAAACACCAATCCCGAAGAACTTGCCGCCAAAACCGCCGAAATGAATCAGATGAAAGAATGGTACAAAAGTCCGCTTATGATTATTTTGCTGACTTTTATGGAAATCTTCCCTTTAGGAATTGTGATTTCAATAGTTGCCGGATTGATTTTAAAGAAAAAATAAAGAGACCCGTATTAAGTCCCAAGTATATTTGATGCAGATAAACAAATGCGTTAGTTTTTCTCAAAATTCAGATAATCAACAACTGTGTCGCCTTTACTGTCATCTTTCAACTTTAAAGAAGTTCCTGTATTTTCAACTACTTTCCAATCCCCTGTCAAATTAATTAAAACATCAGGAGAACCAAATGCTATTTTAAAAATAGTACTGTGCAAATCGCTGTCACTCGTACTTTTGGCGACAGACCATACCCCTGCATAAGAATCAGTTCCTTTTAAAGCTGTCAATACCGTATTATTACCAAAGGTGAAATTATATCCTTCATAATTTGAAGTTTCCTCTTTGCCTGAATCATAAAAATAACTAACCTTCCAAGTCCCATCTTTTACTGTATCCGATACATCATCAGCTCCTGTTTTATAATCATCTGAATTACAGGAAGCAAAAGCAGTGATTACAGCAACAGCCAGCAAAACAAAACGTAATGTATTTCTAAATTTCATATTATCTGCAATTTTTAAATTACTCTCTTTTTCAAATTATGCATTTTGTAAAAATAAGAATTAATTGTTAATGATTGGTTATTAATTTTTAATGACTGATAACTAAAACCTGACTAAACATTGAACCTTCAAAACAAATTTCGATTACCGCAACCCAAAATTGATCATTTATCACTAATAATTAACTTTGGTTTTTTAACTCCTATTTGCGTATAGTTAATTACTAAAACAATAAATTTGTAAGTAACCATATTTTTAGCATCATGAGAATAGAAAACGAACTTAAATTAGGATTTAAAGACGTAATGATAAGACCCAAACGCTCTACGTTGAAGAGCCGGTCACAGGTTTCTCTGGAAAGAGATTACAAATTTTTACACAGTTCTTCCCCCTGGTCTGGAATTCCTGTCATGGGAGCCAATATGGATACGGTAGGAACATTTGAAATGGCATTGGAATTAGCCAAACAAAAACTTTTCACTGCCATACACAAGCATTATACGCTGGAAGAATGGGCCGAATTTATGAAGACAGCCCCAGAAAACATTCAGGAATATATCGCAGTGAGTTCCGGCACAGGCAAGAATGATTTCAAAAAAATAGGCGAAATATTCGACCAAAGTCCACGGTTAAAATTCATCTGTATCGATGTGGCCAATGGCTATTCGGAACATTTTGTAAGTTTTGTGAAAAAAGCACGCGAAAAATATCCCGACAAAGTAATTATTGCCGGAAATGTGGTTACCGGTGAAATGGTCGAAGAATTACTTCTGGCGGGAGCCGATATTGTAAAAGTAGGGATTGGCCCCGGATCTGTATGTACCACTAGGGTAAAAACGGGTGTCGGCTATCCGCAGCTTTCAGCTATAATTGAATGTGCCGATGCCGCGCACGGTTTGGGAGGCCATATTATAAGCGACGGCGGTTGCGCCACTCCGGGTGATGTAGCCAAAGCCTTTGGTGCAGGTGCCGATTTTGTCATGCTGGGCGGAATGCTTGCCGGACATAACGAGAGCGGTGGCGAAATGGTTGAAATTGACGGTGAAAAATATAAAAACTTCTACGGAATGAGTTCAGAAACTGCCATGAACAAACACGTTGGCGGTGTCGCCGAATACAGAGCCAGCGAAGGAAAGACAGTACAGGTTCCTTACAAAGGCGATGTCATTGATACCTTAAAAGATATCCTCGGCGGATTGCGAAGCACCTGTACCTATGTAGGCGCTTCCAAATTGAAAGAACTGACCAAAAGAACCACTTTTATCCGCGTACTGGAACAGGAGAATGTTATTTTTAATAAGTAATTATATGAACACACCGGCTGAAAGGCTGGTGTTTTTTTTTTAGGAGCACAACCTTGTTTTTCATTACAACTTCACTCCCGCTGTACGCAGTATTCCCGATTAATAAAAACTACAGCAAAAAAGCCTTGTTTTTCTAAATCGGGGGATACTTGCTCCCATCGGGGCTAAACAAGTAATTTAGTATTTCATAAATCCATCCAAAAGCATTAGTTTAGCATAAATAAACAATCGTAATCTCTCGGTTGAATTTCAACAAAACCAACACACTAAAAAAGCAATGACATCAGGTTTTTTTGCACTATTGGATGATATCGCAGCAATTATGGACGATGTTGCGGTAATGAGTAAAATTGCAACCAAAAAAACAGCCGGAATACTGGGCGACGATTTGGCGGTTAATGCCGAAAAAGCATCCGGATTCGTATCTTCCAGAGAACTTCCCGTTTTATGGGCAATCGCAAAGGGCTCTTTTATTAACAAACTTATTATTTTACCCATTGCCTTTCTGCTGAGTGCTTTTTTCCCTTTGGCTATCAAAATAATACTGATTCTTGGAGGTCTTTTTCTGGCCTATGAAGGCGCCGAAAAAATATACGAATACTTTTTTCCGCACCAACATCCAAAATCCGAAAGCAATACCCAGACTTTGTCTGAAACCCAAATTTTGGAACTTGAGAAAGAAAAAATAAAATCGGCCATATTCACTGATTTTATTCTATCTGTCGAAATTGTCATCATAGCGATGAGTACTGTAATCGGAAAACCTATTCAAAACCAAATCATCGTTGTTTCGGTAGTTGCTGTAATTGCGACAATAGGTGTTTACGGCATTGTGGCTCTGATTGTGCGAATGGACGAATTTGGGATTACACTTATCAAATTGAGTAAAGATAAACCTGGGATAACAAAAACAATTGGAAACATTCTTGTTCAAGCGTTGCCCAAAGTCATTAAAAGTTTGGCTGTTGTGGGTACAATCGCTTTGCTTATGGTAGCAGGAGGCATATTTGTACACAGTAATGAGTTTTTGCATCATTTGTTGCCCGTATTGCCTGCATTCATAAAAGAATTCAGCATCGGGCTTATAATTGGCTTCATCGTTTTGGGAATTGTTGCCTTATTTAAAAAGGTTACAGGGAAATAACTTTAGATATGAAAATAAACAGAGAATGGCATTTGGAAAACAAAATGCCTAAAAATCCAAGTTTAGAGCAAAGAATTCAATGGCATCTGGAACACGAAAAAAACTGCAAATGCCGACCAATTCCCGAAAAACTTTTGGAGGAGATGGCAAAAATAAAAGCCAAACCCAATAACGAATAATTATTGGGTTTGGCTTTTAGTCTATTCTCTATTTTCTCTTTAAACCAATTTTCTTTCCCCAATCTGCTGTCTCCACATGGCATAATACAGCCCTTTTTCATCCAGCAGGTCGTAATGTCTTCCCTGCTCGATAATTTCTCCCTGCTCCAATACATAAATTCTGTCAGCATGCATAATGGTTGATAAACGATGTGCTATCAACACTGTAATCTGATCCTGCTTGGAGGAGATACTTCTGATGGTTTTTGTAATCTCTTCTTCGGTTATGGAATCCAATGCTGAAGTTGCCTCGTCAAACAACAGCAATCTTGGGTTTCTCAATAAAGCCCTTGCAATAGACAATCTCTGTTTTTCACCGCCAGACACTTTAATTCCGCCTTCGCCAATGGTCGTGTCCAGACCTTTTTCGGCGCGTGCCAGTAAATTTTGACAAGCCGATTTTTGCAAAACATCGTTTATTTCCTCATCGGTTGCATTGGGTTTAACAAACAATAAATTATCTTTTATAGTTCCTGAGAACAATTGTGCATCTTGCGTCACAAAGCCTAATTGCTGTCTGAGTTCGGTTAAATCAATATCCTTGGAGTTTTTTCCGTTATAAAAAATATTTCCTTCCTCAGGAGTGTATAAACCCACCAGCATTTTGACCAAAGTCGTTTTACCACTTCCCGAAGGCCCGACAAAAGCAATGGTTTCACCTGCTTTGGCCTCAAAAGAAATATCTTTTACAGCATAGGAAGTCGCGGTTTGATGTTTGAAAGAAATATTAGAAAACTTCAAATTTTCAATCAGACCGATAATTTTTGGGTGAAGCGGTTTCTCTTCACTTTTAGCATTCATCAAATCACCAAAATTATCCATAGAAACCTTCGTTTCATTATAAGTGGCTATCACATTTCCAAGTTCCTGCAGCGGATTGAACAAAAAGAACGAGAAGAACATTAGCGTAATCATATCTCCCGGCTTGATGATTCCCTGAAAAATGAACATATACAATGCAAAAACCAAACTGGTTCTCATAAAGTGAACGGTTGTTCCTTGAATAAAACTCAACGAGCGGATGAATCGAACTTTCTTTAGTTCCAGACCCAATATTTTTATCGTGGTACTGTTTAGACGATTCACTTCCTGTTCTGTCAACCCAAGACTCTTTACCAATTCAATATTGCGGAGTGATTCGGTGGTTGCTCCCGCCAATGCGGTGGTTTCTCCTAGAATTTCTTTCGACACCTTTTTGATTTTTTTACCTAAAAAAGAGCTTACAAAAGCAACAATAGGAACCGTTGCTAAAAAAATAGGTCCCAACAACCAATGAATGTGTATGGCATAGGCCATTACAAACACAACCCCTATAAGCGTTTGAAAAACAAGCGAAATAGCCAAAGTGATGAATTTTTCACAATCTATTTTTACTTTCTGTAGCTTTCCTAATGTTTCACCGCTTCGCTGGTCTTCAAAGTCCTGAAACGGCAGTTCAAGGGCTTTTTTAATACCGTCAGTATACATTTTTGCACCCGTCCGCTGTATAATGATATTCGTAAAATAATCCTGGAAATTTTTGGCTATCCTGGACATCATTGCAGCTCCTAATGATAGCGCCAGCCAGCCCAGAACCGCTTTGGTAAAAAGTCCAAAATTATGATTGAAGCCTGCAACGCCAACACCGCATTGGTTCAATAATTTACCGATAATGATAGAGTCGCATAAGGAAAAACACTGGTTGACTGCTGCCAAAAACAACGCTAAAAATAATAAAGGCTTGTGTTCTTTGATATAGGTATATAATATTTTCATCGTTCTTTCTAAAATTGAAATACAAAACTACAACTATTGATAACAGTATCGCAAAAAAATCATACCGTTGCAGTCTCATTTATAATATCAATAACTTCTTTGGCAATCTGCAGACTCTTAAGTTTATCAGAGTGATTAAAAATAGGACTCGCAATCATCAATTCATTCACTTGGGAATACTTGATAAAGTCATTTAGTTCTTTGGTCAACGTTTCCCTGCTGCCTATAAATGAGCCTGCCGTCATTTGGTTAACGTGAAAACGGGATTCTTCACTCATATTATTCATCAGATCTGTCAAAGAATCCACAGGAGGCTGCAATGGTTTTCTGGTATTTTGAACCAAATTCTGAAACATTTGATACAAACTGGTCGATAAAACTTCGGCTTCATTATCCGTATCGGCAGCAATAACATTCACGCACGCCAATGTTTTTGGCTTGTCCAAATAAATTGAAGGCTTAAAATTTTCTCTATAAAATTCAAAAGCCTGAATCATTTGCCTTGGCGCAAAATGACCGGCAAAAGCATACGGCAATCCATAAGCCGCCGCCAATGTGGCACTATCCATGCTCGAACCCAAAATCCAAATAGGAACATTAACCCCTTCGGCTGGAAAAGCACGTACTTTTGCCCCGGCATTCTCTTCCGAAAAATAGTCCTGCAAAGCCTTTACATTCTTTGGAAACCGCTGGGATTCTTCAAAAAAATCCGGTCTGATTGCCTGAGCCGTCAGCGTATCAGTCCCGGGAGCCCTTCCCAAACCAAGATCAATCCGGTCAGGATACAGTATTCCCAATGTCCCGAACTGCTCGGCAATAATCAATGGCGAATGATTCGGCAGCATAATTCCGCCGGAACCAACGCGTATATTCTGTGTCTGACCAGCAATATAACCTATCAAAACTACCGTTGCCGTACTCGCAACGTGAGCCATATTATGATGCTCTGCCAGCCAAATCCGTTTATAGTCTAAACTATCAGCCAGTTGAGCAAGTTCTTTCGTTTTTTGCATCGTTTCATTAGCATTACTGCCTTGCGTAACTATAGCAAGCTCAAGTAAAGATATTGGAATCGGGGTTTTCATAATACGTGAAATTTGCACAAATTTAGACATTCCAGCCGAGGGCAATTCGCATAAAATGTTAATTCCGTTATAATTTTAAACCGCTTTTCTTTGCAGTTCTTTTGGAGCAGAACCCTATATCATTTCATCAACATTCCTCCCGCTCTCCATTGCAATTATTTAGACACACAAATCCTCTCAGAAATTAAATACCTACATTCACTACAATTATATCACAAAACATTCAATAACAAAGGAATGTGGTTTGTAAAATAATCACTTAGTTCCCAAAAAACAACGAATATTAATTTTAAGATGAATATCCAAATCATATACAGTCACCCACTAAAAGCCAACTGTTTCATTGTGTATAAAACACTGCACAAAAAAACGATAAAAAACTTCAAACAGGTTTTTAATCTGCTTTTATTTTGAGGCTCACAAATCTTTAATCTCCAACAAAAAGTCAATATTTTAATCTCAATATTTTAACTATTAACAGCAGATAAACTTTACATTTCTCTTGCCAATATGCATTATTTTTATAACTTTAGACGCAATAACACAAACATAATTAACATAATGAAAATAGCAATTTTAGGTACTGGAGCTGTTGGAACAACCATCGGCGACAGAATGATAGCATTAGGCCATGAAGTAATGATAGGCTCCCGAACCAATACTAATGAAAAAGCAATTCAATTTGTAAATAAACACGATAAAAATGCCAGCAACGGTACTTTTGAACAAGCAGCCACTTTTGGTGAAATTATTTTCAATTGTGTAAAAGGTGAATTTTCAATAGCAGCTTTGAAATTAGCAGGAAACGGGATCAACAACAAAATCCTTATTGATGTTTCCAACCCAATCGATACAAGCAAAGGTGCTCCTCTGAGCTTAATCCCTGAACTTTGCAACACCAATTCATTGGGAGAAGAAATCCAGAGAACTTTTCCAAATATAAAAGTGGTAAAAACATTAAACACTATGTGGAGTACTTTGATGATGATTCCAACCATGCTTAAAGACGGAGATCATACCAATTTTATTTGTGGCAACGATCAGGAAGCCAAAGACAAAGTAAAAAGTTTACTATTCGAAATAGGATGGAAAGAAGAATCAATATTGGATATTGGAGACATTACAGCTTCCAGAGGTACAGAAACTCTTTTATTATTATGGTTGAGAATCTGGGGAGCAACTATTGGTACTTTCAGCTTTAAAGTTGTCAATTAATAAATCATATAAATAAATTTTAAATGCCTTCAGAAAGACAATTTCCGAAGGCATTTTCATTTGATACCGTTACACGCCAAAAGCATTTTTACTCTTTGCAAAAAATGACTATTTTTGCAGTCTAATTTTTTTACCATGTCAAAGAAGAAATACAAAATAGCGGTCATTCAATTGAATCTAAACGACGTTGCCGAAAATAACCTAAAAAAATGCCTTAGCTGGGTGCGTGATGCTGCAAGTCAGGGAGCTGAGGTCATTTCGTTGCCTGAATTATACAGCAGTCATTATTTTTGTCAAAGTGAAGATGTTGACAATTTTGCTTTGGCAGAACCATTGTACAGCACTTCGTTTATTGCTTTCAGCGCATTGGCAAAAGAATTGGGAGTTGTAATCATTGTTCCTTTCTTCGAAAAAAGAATGGCCGGAATTTACCACAACAGTGCTTATATCATTGACACTGACGGTTCAGAAGCTGGATTGTACCGTAAAATGCACATTCCGGATGATCCTCATTTCTATGAAAAATTCTATTTTACTCCAGGTGATTTAGGCTTCAAGGCCTTCTCTACCGAAAAAGGAAAAATAGGAA
>Ga0208398_100866_pt1 | contig 14937 bp, 12 predicted proteins | sample LakWasMe79_HOW10_2_FD_183905 | JGI IMG/M metagenome (GOLD analysis project Ga0208398, IMG submission 183905) | Freshwater sediment methanotrophic microbial communities from Lake Washington under simulated oxygen tension - Sediment Metagenome... | ecosystem: Environmental > Aquatic > Freshwater >...
CGAGATCAGCATCGATTTGCGGCAAAGTTCGCGCGCCATAGATCCCAGGCTCCCGCGTTCCGAGGAGATTGAGATTGGGGCCGTGAATCACGAGAATCTGCATCAGCGACGTGCGTAGCGGTTTAGAGCCTGAACACTAGAAGCTTGAAAGGCTGAACTTTAAGCGTTTTAGGACCAGATCCCGCCAACTAGCCAAAAATAATCTGCTTGACCAGTTTGGCGCTTTGCGGCTGACTTTCGGCAGGCTGGTGGGGCTCCGGCTAGCTCAGGCCGCGCGCCATCTGGCGCAATTCGTCCAGCTGGGTGGCACCCAGTTTGCGCCAGACCGGCTCGCCCTGCGCATTGAAGGCCACCGAGAAGGGCAGGCCGCCTTGCGTGTTACCAAGTGTGCGTGCCAGATCGGTGCCGGTCAATCCGGCCAAACCGTTGGGGAAGTTGAGCGGCAGCTTGAGCAGGAACTCGCGCACCGGGCCAGGCGAATCTACCGCCAGCCCCAGCACCTGCCAGTTTGCATGCTCGGCCGCGAAGCGACTGATCTCCGGGAGCTCCTTGACGCAGGGCGCGCACCAGGTGGCCCAGAAGTTCAGCAGCAGGGGTTTGCCGCGCAGGCTGGCGCTGGCCAGGCCCTGGCCGTCCAGGGTCTCGAAGCGGGCGGCCCAGAAGGCGGATGCGGCGTCCGAGAGCGCCGGCTCGCCGCCGCGCTGGCGCAGCGCGGCGAAGGCGCCCAGCAGGGCGGCGCCGGCGCCGGCGGCACCCAACAGCAGGGTTTGGCGGCGCTTCATGCGGATTGCTCCAGCATCAGTTTGCGCAAAGCGACCAGGTCGCCGCGTTCGCTGCGGCCACGCGCGTCGCGCTTGAGGGCGCCGCGCTGATCGTCGTAGTCCAGGATGGTCATGGCAATGGTCACGCTCTCCTGCAGGGCGCGGCAGGGTGCGGCAAAGCTCAGCACCTGCACCGCCTCGCCGCGCGGCCCGGTGGTCTCGCCCGCCTCGTAGTCCACGCTCATGTTGATGAGCGCAATCTCGGCCGCCTTGCTGTCGTCGCAATACAGCTGCAGATGGATGTTGTTGAGCCGGGTGGCGGTGCCGCGCCAGACCGCACCGCACAGATGCGGGCGGAACTCGCCCAGCCGTTCCATCCATTGCGCGGCCAGTTCGCGCAGGGCCAGCAGCTCCTGCGGCTGGGTGTCGGCGCAGAACAGCGCCAGATAGTCGCGCACCTCGTCTTCCAGCTCGTCGTTGCTGGGCAGGGGCGCATGCTTGCCCAGGCCCAGCTGCTTGACGGCGCGACGCTTGGCGGGGCCGTACTCCAGACCTTCTTCCACCACCAGGCGGGCGGCGGTGGCGGCGATCTCGGCACTGACGGGATGTTGTTCCATGCTTATTCGGGTAGGGCCACGGCCGGCATGCGGGCCTCGATGGTCGCCGATCTGGAGATCACATAGGGGCTGGAGGGGCGTTTCTCGAAACGCTTGGGCGCCGGCAGCATCACCGCCAGGCGCGCCGCCTGCCAGGGCGCCAGCTGGCCGGCGTCGACACGGAAGTAGTGGCGTGCCGCCGCCTGGGCGCCGAACACGCCCTCGCCCCATTCGACATTGTTCAGGTAGATCTCGAGGATGCGCTGCTTACCGAGCAGGGCCTCCAGCAGCAGGGTGAGCACGAACTCCTGGCCCTTGCGCACCAGGTTGCGTTCACCGCTGAGAAAAAGGTTCTTGGCGAGCTGCTGGGTGATGGTGGAGCCGCCCACCACCTTGGGCGCGGGCTTGGCCGCCAGGCGTGCCGGGGCGCGGCTGCCCAGCTTGGCCAGGCGCGCTTCCTCACGCTGGTTCTTCTCCCAGGCCTTCTCCAGCGCATCCCAATCGACGCCACCATGCTCGCTGAAGCCGGCATCCTCGCTGGCGATCACGGCGCGCTTGAGCTGTTTGGAGATGCGGGCATCGTCCACCCATTGCTGGCTCCACAGGATCTGGTGCTTTTCCACAGCCAAACGCCAGGCTTCGGAGCGCTGGAAGCTGGTGGATTCGGGTGCCAACACATTCATCAGCGCGATGCGCGCGGCGAAATAGAGCTGCAAGGCCAGCACGGCGATGACCAGCAGCACCAGCAGGCGTAGCAGCGACCTCATGCGCCGCTCACTTGCCTGCTGCCAGCTGCGCGCGCAGCGCGGCCAGCACCGGCGCGGTCTCGGGCCGCACGCCGCGCCAGAGCGCAAAGGCCTCGGCCGCCTGCTCGACCAGCATGCCCAGGCCGTCGCGGCCCTCGGCACCCTGGGCGGCGGCCCAGTCCAGGAAGGGCCTGGCGGCCGGGCCGTACATCATGTCCACCGCCAGGCCGCCGCTACGCAAGACCTGACCCTGGACCGGCACACCCGCGCCGGCCAGGCTGGCGCTGGTGCCATTGACGAGGATGTCGAAGCCACCGCCGCAGTCGTCCAGGGTGGCGGTCGCAAGCCGCACGCCATGTTCGGCGGCCCAGCCCTGGTGCGAGGCCACGAGGGCCTCGGCCTTGTCCAGCGTGCGATTGGCCAGCACCAGCTCGGCCGGCCGGCCGGCGATCAGGCTGCCCAGCACGCCCGCCGAGGCGCCGCCGGCGCCCAGCAGCAGCACGCGCTGGCCCGCCAGGGTGCGATGGGCATTGCCTTCGATGTCACGCGCCAGGCCCAGGCCGTCGGTGTTGTCGCCCCACCAGCCCGCGTCGTCGAAGCGCAGGGTGTTGACGGCACCGGCCAGCGCGGCGCGCGGGCTGTGCCGGCGCGCCAGCGCGAAGGCCTCGAACTTGAAGGGCACGGTGACGTTGCAGCCGCGCCCGCCGGCGGCCGCGAAGGCCTCCACGGTGGGCCCGAAGGCGTCCAGCGGGCACAGCAGGCGTTCATAGACCAGCGCCTGCCCGGTCTGGGCCGCAAAGGCCGTGTGGATGAAGGGCGATTGGCTGTGGGCGACGGGATTGCCGGCCACGGCATAGCGGTCCGCTTGAACTGGGGGGCTGCTCATGGTTGCGCGCTCAGGCTGGTTTCCAACCCATCTTCACGGGTGAACTTGAAACGTGAGGTGATCACCAGCACCTCGGCGCCCTGGCGCATCGCGGCGGTGAAGGCGCCGAAGGGCCCGGCGGCGCGAGCGATGGCGATGGCACGGCGATCCAGCACCGCATTGCCCGAGCCCTGCACGATGTCGGTCTCGATTACCTTGCCCTTGAAGTCCACGTGGATGTTCATGGTCAGCTCGCCATACAGCTTGCGGCCCTTGTACTGCGGGAAGTCGCGCGTGCCGCGCTCCTCGATGCGGCGGCGCAGCGCGTCGTAATACTGGGCATAGACCACCTCGCGCGTGGCGGGGCTGATGTAGCGCTTGCGCGGGCGCGCGTTCTCCTCGTTCACGCGCTTCTCGATCTCGGCCAGCAGCTGTACCAGCTGGCGGCGCTTCTCGGCCTGCTCGCGCGCTTCGGGCGTGCCCTTGTCGCGCTGCGGGTCGGGCGGCGGCAGCAGGGCCAACTCGCGGCGCACCTGGGCCAGCAACTGCTGCTGCACCTCCTGCAGCTTGGCGATCTGGGCGCGCGAGAGCTCGGTGCTTTCGCCCTGCTCGGCGCGCGGCGAGGGCGCCAGCGGCGAGGTGGCCCGGCCCACCGTGCCTTCGCCGCCGCCGGTCAGGCTGGCCTGGGCCAGCGCCTGCGCCTTGGCGGGGGTTTCCTTGCTTTTGGCATTGACCAGCACCACCTCGAGCGGGGTGTCCTCGAACAGGCGGTTGAAGCGCTCCGGGTCGACGATGCGCAGCATCAGCAGGCCCGCATGCAGGCCCACGGAGATCAGCAGCGCAAGGTGCAGGGTGGAGAGCTTGCGCACGGCTCAGGTCGGAGCGGCCTCGGCCTTGGTGTCCGACGGCTCGTCCGCGCTCAGATCGCCGTTCATGTCGATCGCCAGCGTCAGCGGGCCGCTGGCCTCGGTCTCGTCGTCCTCGGGCAGTTCGACATCCTCGTCCGGCGCCTGGGCCTCGTCCAGGCGCTCGATCAGGCTGGCATGCAGGTCCAACGTCATCTCGTCGCAACCGGTGATGCGCACGCGCACATGGCTGCCGCGCGCCAGGCCTTCGCAGCCCAGCGCCTTGAACACCAGGGGCAGGGCGTCGGCGCGCACCAGCCCATCCTTCATCACCGAGGCGGTGAGTTCGGTGATGGCGTTCTGCTGCAGATAGCGCAGCGTCCAGTAGCGCTCGATGCCCGACTGGAAACCGTTGTAGGCGGTGTAGGCCGCGTCGAAGCCCGAGATGATGGAGAACAGCTGCGCGTCCTTGGGCTTGAAGGGCGCGGCCAGCGCGGCGGTGCGGCCATGGCGGGCGCAGGCAATGATCTGCCATTGGTTCACCAGGTCCACATAGCGGCGCAGCGGCGAGGTGGCCCAGGTGTATTGCGCCACGCCCATGCCGGCGTGCGGCAGGGCCCTGGTGCCCATGCGCACCTTCACGCCGGGCGCCAGGCTGGCCTGGCTGCGGTAGATGCCGGGCAGGCCCAGCTCGTGCAGCCAGCCGCCCCAGCGGCTGTTGGCCAGAATCATCGCCTCGGCCACGATCAGGTCCAACGGCGCACCGCGCACGCGCGTGCTGATGCTCACCAGCTCGCCGCCCTCGGGCTCGCTCACGCCGCCGCTGTCGAGGCGGAAGTTGTAGTCGGGGCGGTTGAAGTTCTCGGGCTTGCCTCGCACCACCTCGCGCTGCGCCTTCAGCGCCTGCGCCAGGCGGAAGGCAAAGGCCAGCTCGGCGGCATGCTCGTAATCGGCCGGCGCGGCGCCGGTGAGCGTGGCCTCGGTGATCACCGCGTCCAGCTTGTCATGGCGCAGATTCGAGACGATGGCCACGCGCTCCAGTTTCGTCTCGCTGGCCTGGATGGCCAGCGTGGCCTCGTCCAGCGTCACGTACAGCGACACCGCCGGGCAATCGCGCCCCGCGATCAGCGTGTAGGCCTGCACCACCTCGTCGGGCAGCATGGTGAGCTTCCAGCCCGGCATGTAGACGGTGGAGAGGCGCTCGCGCGCCACCTTGTCGACCGCCGAGTCCGGCTGTATCGCCAGGCCCGGTGCGGCGATGTGGATGCCGAACACCACCGTGCCCGTGCCCAGGCCCTGCACCGAGAGCGCATCGTCGATCTCGGTGGTGGCCGAGTCGTCGATCGAGAACGCCTTGGCACTGGAAAGCGGCAGCTCGTCCTTGATCTCCGGCGCCGTGAGGGCCGGGAAACCCGTGCCCTTGGGGAAGTTCTCGAACAGGAAGCGCTTCCAGTGGAACTGGTAGGCGCTGGTGATTGCGCCGGCGCCCTTGAGCAGGTCCAGCGGTGCCTTCTGCGCGCGCTTGGTGGCCTCGACCACGGCCTTGTACTCGGGGCCGTTCTTGTCGGGCTTGAAGAGGATTTTGTAGATCTGCTCGCGGATCGCATCCGGGCAGCGGCCGGCGGCCAGCTCCTCGGCCCAGGCCTCGATCTGCAGGGCCTGCTGGCGCTTGCGCTCCAGGCCCAAGAGGGCCGCCTTGACGATCTCCTCGGGCGCCTTCTTGAACTGGCCACGACCCATGCGGCGGAAGTAATGCGGCGCTTCGAACAGGCGGAACAGCGCGGCGGCCTGGTGGGTGACCCCGGCCTTGGCATCGAAATAGTCGCGCGCCAGGTCCGCAAACGCGAACTCGCCCTCGGGGGCGAATTCCCAGGCCAGATCCAGGTCGATCTGCTGGGCCAGGCGCTGGCCTTCGGCGAGCAGCTCGGCCGGCGCGGGTTTGTCGAACTTGAGCAGCACATTGGCCGCCTTCACTTTGACGCGCTTGCCCGAATCGAGCTCGATCTGCATCGAGGACTCGGCTTCGGACATGACACGGCCGGCGAGGAATTTTCCGGCTTCATCGAACAGGGCAAACATATGGCCGGCATTGTCGCTGATCGGCCGGGGCCGCCGGAGCGCTTCAGTAAGATGCGCGGCTCGGCTGTTACCGCAGCTCATGCAAAGGCAAATCATGAAACTTGCTCTCACTGCCCTGGCCCTGGCGGCCTGCACCCATGTCGTGGCGCAAACACCCTACCCGAGCACGCCGCAAAAACCGGTGAGTGACAACTACCACGGCAGCGTGGTGGTGGATCCCTACCGCTGGATGGAGGACATGAAGTCCGCCGAGTTCCAGGGCTGGCTGCGCACGCAGGCCGACTATGCCAAGGCCAGCCTGGCGCAGATCCCCGGCCGCGCGGCGTTGCGCGAGCGCCTCGGCCAGCTGGCCGACGCGGGCGAGAGCACCGGCGGCTACGAGATCGTCGCCGGCAAGCTGTTCTACATGAAGCGGGCACCGGGCCAGAACCAGTCGCGCCTGTGGGTGCGCGCGGGTGTTGATGGCGCCCAGGGCGCCGACCGCGAGCTGCTGGACCCCAACAACATCCCCGGCGAGCCCGGCAAGCATGCGATCGACTGGTACACCCCCTCGCCGGATGGCCGCCTGCTGGCGGTGGGCCTGTCCAGCGGCGGCTCGGAGAACAGCGTGCTGCGCGTGCTGGAGGTGGCGAGCGGCAAGTTCCTTGGCGAGGCGATTGCCTACACCGGCCTGAACCAGTACGGCGTGGCCTGGTTCAAGGACATCAGCGGTTTCGCCTATAACCGCCATCCGGCCGACGAGCGCTACAACAAGAGCGCCGTGTTCATGCACAAGCTGGGCCAGGACCCGAGCAAGGACCAGCCGCTGTTCGGCTGGGAGGTGGCGGCCAAGGAAAAGTTCGCGCTTGCCGATCTGCCCTATGTCTACCTCAGCAAGGGCTCGCGCTGGGCGCTGGCCGAGGTGCTGCACGGCGACGCGGTGGAGCGCTCCTACTGGGTGGCCCCGGCCGACCAGCTGCACCTGGGCGCGGCCACGCCCTGGCGCCGCATCGTCAGCCCGGCCGACAAGATCACCCAGGCGGTGCTGTCGGGCGACCAGGTCTATGCCCTGAGCCAGCAGAAGGCCTCGCGCCGCGAGCTGCTGAGCCTGGACCTGCGCGTGAAGACCACGCTGTTCCGCGGCGTGCTGCCGGCCGGCGAGAGCGTGCTGCAGCACATCAGCGTGGCCGACGATGCCGTCTATGTGAAGGCGCTGGACGCGGGCGTCAGCAAGCTCTGGCGCGTGGCCAAGAAGGGCGGCACGGCGGTGGTGGCCCTGCCCTTCGAGGGCACGTTGCGCGAGATCAGCCCGCTGGCCGGTGGCGAGCTGCTGGTGCTGCATGAGGGCTGGACCCAGGCGCCGCAAAGCCTGGTGTTGAACCCTGCCAAACCCGGCGTCGCCGCGCGCCGCGTCGACGTGCAGAAGCCCAACAGCCTGGATACCTCGGGCGTGCAGGCCCAGCGCGTGATGGTGAAGAGCCATGACGGCGTGATGGTGCCCCTGTCCATCCTGTCGTCGAAGGCGGCGCCACTGGACGGCAAGCGCCCCACGGTGCTGAGCGGCTATGGTGCTTATGGCATCACGCAGGAACCGCGCTTTGGTGCCACCCGCCTGGCCTGGCTGGAGCGCGGCGGCGTGTTGGCGATCTGCCATGTGCGCGGCGGCGGTGAGCTGGGCGAAGACTGGCACCAGGGCGGCTACATCCTCACCAAGCAGAACACGGTGTCGGACTTCATCGCCTGCGCCGAGTACCTGATCGCCAACAAATACACCTCGCCCGCCACCCTGGCCGGCACAGGCGGCAGTGCCGGCGGCATCACCATTGGCGGCGCCATCACGCAGCGCCCCGAGCTGTTTGCCGCGGCGCAAAGCGCGGTGAGCCTCTCGGACATGCTGCGCATGGAGTTCACGCCCAACGGCGCGCCCAACATTGCCGAGTTCGGCACCGTCAGCAACCCGGCGCACTTCAAGGCCATGTACGCGATCAGCCCCTACCACCGCGTGCAGGACGGCCGCGCCTACCCGGCCGTGATCGCCACCACCGGCGCCAACGACCCGCGCGTGGAGGCCTGGGAGCCCGGCAAGCTGGCCGCGCGCCTGCAGGCGGCCAACCCCGAGGGCTACAAGAGCAAGCCGGTGCTGCTGCGCGTGGACTTCGAGGGCGGGCACGGCATGGGCTCGGGCGTCGCGCAGCGCCTGGATGAAACCGCCGATGTCTGGAGCTTCTTCCTCTGGCAGTTCGGCGACGCGGGTTTTACGCCCAAGCGTTGATTGGCATCAGCCGGGTGCGTCCGCCTCGACGCGGTTGCGCCCGGCGCTCTTGGCGCGATAGAGCGCCTGGTCGGCGCGCTTGAGCACCGCGTCGATCGACGCATCGCCAGTGCGCAGCACGCTCACGCCGCAGCTGATGGTGATGGCGCGCCCGCCCACCTGCAGGGCCGTCAGGGCCTGCGAAATTTCTGCCGCCAGCCGCCTGGCGGTCTGCTCGGCGGTGGCCAGGCTGGTGTGCGGCATCAGCACGACGAACTCGTCGCCGCCCAGGCGCGCCGCCAGATCGTTGCTGCGCAATGCCGCCAGGCATACGGAGGCCGCGGCCACGATGGCGCGATCGCCGGCTTCATGGCCATGGGCGTCGTTGATGGCCTTGAAATGGTCGATGTCGAAACACAGCACCGCGCAAGGCGTGCCGTAGCGGGCATGTTCGTCAAAGCGCTCGCCGAGCATGCGCATCAGCTTGCGCCGGTTCGCCAGCCCGCTCAGCTCGTCGGTCTCGGAGAGCTGGCGCAATTGCAAGGCCATCTGATGGCGGGCGGTGATATTGCTGGCCACCCAGAGCACCGCGTCCTCGCCGCCCACCTGCAGGTCCAGCGCCTGCACGCGGCCCTCGAACCAGATCTGCCCGGCCGGTCCCTCTTCGGTCAGGCCCTCGACATCGGGCCCGCCCAGGCTGTACTCGACCACCAGCAGCTGGCGCTGGCTCAGCGCGATGCCGATCTGATCGCAGAACCACCGTGCCTTGGTGGCGTCGAGCACGTCGAACAGCGACCTGCCGACCAGGCTGCTGCCATCGTGGTAGTAGCGGCTGTCGGTGCCGCCGAGGATGGCTGCATAGCGCCCGCTGCGCGTCAGCACGAAGACCGGATCGGGCAGGGTCGCGACGATGGTCGACAGCTCCTGCAGTCCGAACAGGGAAGGCGTGCTCATGTGCTGCAGTGTAGGCGCCCGGGGGCTGGCTCAGACCGTCATGCCGCCAGACACCTCTAGCACCGCACCATTCACATAACTCGCCTCGTCGCTGGCCAGGAAGGCATAGACGTTGGCGATTTCCTCGGGCTTGCCCAGGCGCTTGAGCGGCACATGGGCGCGCATCTCGTCCATCACCTTGTCGGGGATGGTGCCGAGGATGGGGGTCTCGATGAAGCCCGGGGCCACCGCGTTGACGCGCACGCCCTTGGGGCCCAGTTCGCGGCTCCAGGTCTTGGTGAAACCGATCACGCCGAACTTGCTGGCGGCGTAGTTGGTCTGGCCAAAGTTGCCGTAGATGCCCACCACCGAGGAGGCGTTGAGGATCACGCCGCTGCCCTGGGCCACCATGGTGTCGGCCACCGCCTGGGCGCAGTGGAAGACGCCGCGCAGATTGACGTCGATGACGGCATCGAACTGTTCCAGGCTCATCTTCTGCAGGCGCGCGTCCTTGGTGATGCCGGCGTTGTTCACCAGCACGTCGATGCGGCCGTACTGTTCCAGCACCGCGGCCGTCATCAGATCGACCGAGACGCGGTCGGTCACGTCCAGCACGCGGCCCATGGCGCTGGCACCGGCGGCCTCGCAGGCCGCGACGGCGGCATCCACGCCCTCGGCACGCCGGTCGCACACCACCACGGTGGCGCCTTCCTGCGCAAACTTGATGGCGGTGGCCAGGCCAATGCCCTGGGCGGCGCCGGTGATGATGCAGACCTTGTTCTTCAAACGCATAGGAGAAAATCCGTCAGTTCGTGGAGGTAGTCGTCGAAATCGGAAAGGCCGTGGTCGCTGCCTTCCAGCAGCTTGATGCGGCAGGCGGCGTAGCGGGCCTGCATCTCGCGCCAGTCCAGCACCTCGTCGCCCTTGGCAATCACCGCCAGCAGGCGCTCGGGATGGGCCAGCGCGCCGAGGTGTTGCGCGCGCAGTTCGTCAACGAACTCGGCGCGGAAGAAGAACTTCTCGTCCGGGTTCTGCCAGCAGCTGTGCTCGCCGATATGGCGCGCCAGGTCGCGCGCCGGATCCACCGCGGGGTTCAAGAGCACGGCGCGGCAGCCGGTGGCCTGGGCCACCTGGGTGGCGTAGAAGCCGCCCAGCGAGCTGCCCATCACCGCCATGCGCTCGCGCGGCCAGGCGCCTATCAGTTCCCGCACCAGACTCATGGCCGCGGCGGGCGAGGGCGGTAGCTGGGGGCAGCACCAGACCAGGTCCGGGCGTCGCTCGGCCACCCAGGCCGCCATGCGCTGCGCCTTGGCTGAGCGCGGCGAGGAGCGGAAGCCATGCAGGTATAGCAGGTGGGTGGTGCGGAAAGTCATGGGGCCGCAGTCTAGCGTGCGATGAATGACGGTTTTCGAGGCCCGATCGGAGTTTGGCCGCATTGACGGGTGCGGCCGGCACGGCGACAGTCGCGCCTTTGCATCAGCAATTCCAATCCCATCCATGAGCCCTAACCAGAATCTCACCGTCATCGCGGCGGCCTTGTCGCTGCTGCTGGGCGCCACGGCCCACGCACAGACCGCCCCCGCTGCCCCTGCGAACGGCGCCTCGGCGCCCACCGCCATGCCGCCGCGCCCGGCCGCCGATGCTGCCGCACCCAAGCCCTTTGCCGAGGTGAGCAAGGATGCCAAGCGCCAGGACGGCCTGTTCCCGATCTGGCGCAAGGACGAGAAGGTCTGGCTGGAGATCCCCAAGGCGCAGTTCAACAAGCCCTTCATGTTTACCGTCAACTACGCCAATGCGGTGGGCGAGCGCGGCCTCTATGCCAGCCAGATGGGCCGCGCCCTGATGGCCGAGTGGCGCCGCATCGGCAACCAGGTGCAGCTGATTGCGCTCAACACCAAGTTCCGCGCCGACGGTGGCGGCAAGCTGGCCGGCGAGCAGGCCTTCTCGCCCAGCCTGCTGGCTGCCGGTGCGGTGGCCAGTGCCGAGCACCCGGAGCGCAAGTCGGTGCTGGTGGACGCGGCCCTGCTGCTGACCGACATCCCCGGTATGTCCACGCGCCTGGAGATGGCCTACCGCCTGCCCTTCGCGGCCGACCGCGCCAACTCCTATTTCGAGGCCGCGCGCGCCGATGCCAAGCTCAGCACGCTGACCGCGCGCATGCACTTCGCCACCCCGCGCATCCCGGCGCCGCCGCTGACCCCGGCGCCCGTGCCCATGCCCACGCCGCCGCAGGCCACGCCGGACCCGCGCAGCATGTTCCTGAGCTTTGTCTACAGCTTCAAGGCCCTGCCCGAGACCGTGATGGCGCCGCGCCAGACCGACCCGCGTCTGGGCCATTTCGCCGAGTCCTTCAGCGATCTCAGCAACGACAACAAGCCGAACCCGCGCGTCCACTATGTGAAGCGCTGGCGCCTGGAGAAGCAGGATCCGGCGGCCGCGCTGAGCGAGCCGGTGCAGCCCATCACCTACTGGATGGACAAGAACATCCCGGCCAAGTACCGCGGCGCGGTGGAGGCCGGCATCCTGGAGTGGAACAAGGCCTTCGAGAAGATCGGCTTCAAGAACGCCGTGGTCGCCAAGCAGCAGCCCGACGACGCCGATTGGGACAATATGGACGCCGGCCATGCCTCGATCCGCTGGTTCGTTGGCGCCGACGTGGGCTTTGCCATCGGCCCCAGCCATGCCGATCCGCGCAGCGGCGAGATTCTGGATGCGGACATCGGCATGAGCGATGTGTTTGCACGTGGCGGCCGCGCCTTCATCGCCGAGGACGTGGGCCCCGGCAAGCTGACCGCCCATGCGGCGCACGCCAGCGAGGACTTCTGCAACTACGCCCACGAAGCCGCCGCCGAAATGGGCTTCGCGATGGACGTGCTGGAAGCGCGCGGCGAAATCGCGCCCGACAGCCCCGAGGCCGAGGCCTTTGTGCAGGCGCGCATCAAGGACGTGATCATGCACGAGGTGGGTCACACCCTGGGCCTGAAGCACAACTTCAAGGCCTCCACCACCGTCACGCAGGCGCAGCTGAGCGACAAGGCCTACACCGAGGCCAAGGGCACCTCCGGCTCGGTGATGGACTACAACGCCTACAACCTCGCGCTGCAGGGTGAGGTCCAGGGCAGTTACAACAACACCACCCTGGGCGCCTACGACTACTGGGCCATCGAATACGCCTACAAGCCCCTGGCCTCCGAGGCGGAGGCGGCCGAGCTGGCCAAGATCGCCGCGCGCAGCACCGAGCCGCAGCTGGCCTATGCCGACGATGCCGACGCCGATCTGTTCGACGGCATCGACCCGCTGGCGAACCGCTTCGACCTCGGCGCCGATCCGATGGCCTATTTCAAGCGCCGCCTCAAGCTCTCGCAGGAGTTGTGGGGCCGCGTGCAGGACCGCAAGCCGCAGGCCGGTGACGATCCGCTGCGCCAGCGCCGCTCGCTGGTGAACGGCTTCAACCAGCTCTACCGTGCGGCCGAACTGGTGGGCAAGTATGTCGGCGGCATGCATATGCAGCGCGACCTGCCGGGTTCCACCGGCCGCACCGCCTTCACGCCGGTCGAGCCGGCGCAGCAGCGCGAGGCGCTGAAGTTCCTGGCCAATGGCCTGTTCAGCGCCGATTCCTTCCGCTTCCGCCCCGAGTTCCTCAGCACCCTGCAGGTGGACTATGGCGAGTGGGAGCGCGTCGGCCCGATGAACATCCCGGCCGCGGTGGCGCGCGTGCAGTTGGTGGTGCTGGACCGCCTGCTCAACGCCAACACCGCGCAGCGCCTGATGGACCTGCCGGCCTATGTGCCCGAGAAACAGCGCAAGGGCATCATCTCGCTCAATGAGGTTTATGGCACCTTGCAGTCCAGCATCTGGAGCGAGCTGAAGAGCGGTGCCGAGATCGACCGCCTGCGCCGCAATCTGCAGCGCGAGCACCTCAAGCGTCTGCAGGCCGTGCTCACCAAGGGCGGCGCACCCGGCGTGATGGCCGACGCCTACGCGCTGGCGCGCCTGCACGCGGTGCAACTGCAGAGCGATCTGCGCGCGGCGCTGGGCAAGGGCGGCCAGTCGGTGGAGACGCGCGCACACTTGGCCGAGAGCCTGGACATGCTGGGCAGCGTGCTGCGCGCCAACATGCAGCGCAGCTGAGTAGTTAGCTGAGCGGGCGGCTCGCCCGCAACACCAAAGCCGGCCGCGCGGCCGGCTTTTTTACTTCGACGGGTGGCGCCGCCCGTCCTGGGCCACGATGTCCCACACCGCGATGAACATGGCGGCGATCAGCGGCCCGATCACGAAGCCGTTCAGGCCCAGCACCGCCATGCCGCCCAGGGTGGAGATCAGCACCACGTAGTCGGGCATCTTGCTGTCCTTGCCAACCAGCAGCGGGCGCAGCAGGTTGTCCACCAGCCCGATCACCAGCACGCCATAGGCGATCAGGCCCAGGCCCTGGCCGATCGCGCCGGTGGCCAGCAGGTAGATCGCCAGCGGCAGCCAGACCAGGCCGGCGCCCACCGCCGGCAGCAGCGACAGAAAGGCCATCAGCACCGCCCACAGCACCGGCGCGTGCACGTCCAGCACCCAGAAGGCCAGGCCCCCGAGCGCGCCCTGCAGCGCAGCCACGGCGATATTGCCCTTCACGGTGGCGCCGATCACGGCGCGGAACTTCTCCATCAGGCGGCGCTTGTGGGCGGCACGCAGCGGCAGGGCATTGCGCAGCAGCACGGACAGGCGATCGCCATCGCGCAGCAGGAAGAACAGCAGATAGAGCATCACGAAGAAGCTCACCACCACATCGAAGGTGTCCTGGCCGAAACCGAAGGCCTTGGTGGCGATGGCCTGGCTGAGCTGCTTGAGCGCCTCGGTGAGCTTTTGCTGCAGGGCCAGCGGATCGCTGACGCCGAGTTTTTCCAGCCCGCTGAGCAGGCCGGCGGGCAGGGCCGCATAGACCTGCTGCACATAGCCGCTGAAGCTGAATTCGCCGGACTTGAGCTTGGCGTAGAGCGCCGCAGCCTCCTGGGCCAGCGCGATGCTCACCAGCGTCAGCGGCAGTATCACCAGCAGCAGCACCAGGCTCAGCGTCAGCAGCGCCGCCAGGGTGGCGCGTTGGCCGCAGCGCGCCAGCATCCAGCGGTGCAGCGGCGCGAACACGATGGCCGCGGCCGTGCCCCAAAGCACGGCGCCGTACAAGGGCCAGAGTATCCAGGCGAAGGCCAGCGTCACCAGCGCCAGCAGGACCACAAAGCTCTTGTCTTGAAGTGCGGGCGAGTCGTCGGAGGGGGCAGTTGGCATGGGGCGCTCTCGGCTGGCAGGAGAGCGGCCATGGTAGCCGGGGAGCTGGACTCAGCGGTCGGCCAGCGCCGCCAGCAGCTTCTCGTGGATGCCACCGAAGCCGCCATTGCTCATGCACAGCACATGGTCGCCCGGCTTGGCGGCCTTCACCACCGCGGCCACCAGCGCCTCGACATCGGCGCCGACGAGGGCCTGAGCGCCCATCGGCGCCAGCGCCTCCTTGGCGTCCCAGCTCAGGCCCCCCTGGTTGCAGAAGCTCAGGTCGGCTTCCTCCAGGGCCCAGGGCAGCTGCGCCTTCATGGTGCCGAGCTTCATGGTGTTGGAGCGTGGCTCGAACACCGCCAGGATGCGCTCGCTCGGCGCGATCTTGCGGCGCAGGCCGTTCACCGTGGTGCGGATCGCTGTGGGGTGGTGGGCAAAGTCGTCGTAGACTTTGACCCCGCCCGCTTCGCCGCGCAGCTCCAGCCGGCGGCGCACGTTCTGGAACGTGGCCAGCGCGGCGGCGGACTGCTCGGGCGTCACGCCCACATGCTCGGCCGCGGCCATCGCCGCCAGCGCGTTGAGCTGGTTGTGCTCGCCCAGCAGCGCCCATTCCACGCGCGCCACCTTGA
>Ga0208398_100871_pt1 | contig 14834 bp, 11 predicted proteins | sample LakWasMe79_HOW10_2_FD_183905 | JGI IMG/M metagenome (GOLD analysis project Ga0208398, IMG submission 183905) | Freshwater sediment methanotrophic microbial communities from Lake Washington under simulated oxygen tension - Sediment Metagenome... | ecosystem: Environmental > Aquatic > Freshwater >...
GCGCTGCCGGTGCAGGTGATCAGCCGCGAGGACATCACCAAGCAGGGCCTCACCACCGCGGCCGAGATCGTCGCCCGGCTCAGCGCCAGCGCCAGCAACCTGACCGATGGCGGCAGCATCGGCTACGGCGGCTTCCGCGACCAGATGGGCATGAATGGCGCCAATCTGCGCGGCATCGGCGTGTCGTCCACGCTGGTGCTGCTGAACGGCCGGCGCATGGCCAACTTCGCCTCGCCCGGCGATGCCTCGGGCGTGGACCTCAACAGCATTCCGGCCGCCGCGATCCAGCGCGTCGAGGTGCTGCTGGACGGCGCCTCGGCGCTCTACGGCAGCGATGCCATCGGCGGCGTGATCAACTTCATCACCCGCAAGGACTACCGCGGCGTCGAGCTCAATGCCAGCGCCGGCGGCACCAGCGAGGGCGGCGGCAGCAAGCGCACCGCCTCGGTGGCCGGCGGCATTGGCGACGCGAGCCGCGATGGCTTTAATGTGTTCGGTGTGGTCGACCTGCAGCGCACCAGCAGCCTGAACGCCAAGCAGCGCAAGTTCATCGACGAGCTGAAGATTCCCGAGCGCCTGCCGGACCTGCTCTCCAGCGCCTCCTTCCCCGGCAATATCCGGCTCAGCAGCAGCCAGCGCAATGCGCTCATCGCCGACGGCTTCTCCACCAATGGCAAGAGCGTCATCAGCAGCCGCACCATCAACCCGGCCGCGGCCAAGGGCTGCAATGCGCCCTCCTCGCTCTACCTGCCGGACGGCATCGGCGGCGTGGACGGTTGCACCTACGACTACATGCGCGACATCGAGCTCTACCCGGAGTCGGACAAGGCGAGCCTGTTCGGCCGCGGCGTGTTCGACCTGGGCAGCGGCCATCAGTTCTTTGCCGAGGCCTCGCTGAGCCGTTCCAAGACCCTCTACACCGGCACGCCTAACCGCGTCGATGCGGACATGGATGTGTCCAAGGTGCCAGCGCTGGCCGGCACCAGCCTGGCCCAGCTGGCGGCCGACGACGAAGACCGCATCATGACCGTGCGCACCCGCCTCAGCGAGGCCGGCCTGCGCACCAGCGAGCTGGTGTCCACCAACCAGCGCTATGTGGCCGGCGTGAACGGCACGCTGAGCCGGTGGGACTACGAGCTCGCCTTCAACCACAGCAGCAGCACCGTCTCCGACCGCGACCACCAGGGCTATCTCAACGAGCCCATGATCCGGGACGGCTTTGCCGCCGGCACGCTGAACCCCTTCGGCCCCTCCAGCGCGGCCGGGCTGGCGCTGTACGAGGCGGCACAGATCCGCGGTGAGGTGCGGCGCGCCGAGGGCAGCATGGACAGTCTGGACTTCAAGGCCAGCCGCGCGCTGTGGGCCCTGCCCGGCGGCGACCTGGCCCTGGCCCTGGGCGGCGAATTCCGCCGCGAGAAGCAGACCTACCGCCAGTCCGATGCGCTGGCGCAGGACCTGATCCTCGGCGAGACCTCGCAGGGCCCGGATGCCGCCTTCGGCCATGCGCGCAAGGTGGCCGGCGTGTTCGCCGAGCTCAGCGCGCCGGTCACCAAGGAACTGGAACTGCAGGCCGCGCTGCGCTACGAGCGCTACCAGGTCACCGGCAGCGCCACCAGCCCCAAGCTGGGCGTCAAGTACGTGCCGTCCAAGGAGTTATTGCTGCGCGCCTCGGTGGGCGCGGGCTTCCGTGCGCCCAGCCTGTCCGACCTCTACCGACCGGTCACGCAGGGGTCGTCAGCCACCCTGGTGGACCCGGTCTGCATGGCCGCCGACCCCGGCAACACGGTGACCGACTGCTCGGACCTCTGGGACACCTTCCAGTTCAGCAACCCCAAGCTCAAGCCCGAGCGCTCGCGCCAGTTCTCGCTGGGCGCGGTGCTGGAGCCGCAGCGCGGCATGAACGTCAGCCTGGACTACTGGAACATCCAGAAGCGCGAACTGATCAGCACCCTGGGGGTGGATTCCATCCTGGCCAATCTGGGCAAGTACGGCAGCCTGGTGCACCGCGACGCGGACAACTGGATCGACCATATCGATCTGGTGAAGGAAAACCGCGGCCGCCAGAAGATCTCGGGCCTGGACCTGGGTGTGGCGCTGTCGGGCCTGAAGAGCAGCATCGGCACCTTCGGCCTGCGCCTGAACGGTACGCTGACCTTGGAATCCAAGCAGCAGACCGGCAATGGCGACCCCTACATCAGCAACCTGGGCCACTTCATCAACGACGGCGTGGTGCAGCGCTGGCGTCACACCCTGGCGGCGGACTGGGAGCAGGGCACCTGGAGCGCCACGTTGTCCAACAGCTACCTGTCCAGTTACACGGACCAGACCGTGATCGGCAAGCCCGATCGCCAGGTGGGCGCCTACTCGCTGTGGGACCTGACCGGGGCCTGGAAGTTCAACGCCGCGCTGACCCTGCGCGCCGGGGTGAAGAACGTTTTCGACACCGCCCCGCCGTTCTCGCAGCAGGCCTGGTTCTTCCTGTCCGGTTATGACCCCAGCTACACCGACACGCGCGGCCGCTTCTTCTACCTCAGCGCGCAGTACCAATTCCGTTGAAGTGACCCACCCCCTACGCGCTTCGCGCGCCCCCTCAAGGGGGCACGCCCGCAGGCCCGGCAGAGCCGGATCCTCGGGCGTCGCTGGGCTTGGGTGGGGTTGCGCGACGCTGCTGCCGCCTGTCGGTGCAGGGAACTGAAATGAGGCGTCGTCCTTTCACTGCGACGGCGCTGCTGGCCATGCTGGCCTTGCCCGGGCGAGGGCGTGCGGCCGAGCCGGAGGCGAGCGCTGAAGCGCGCATTGCGCAGCTGGCGCGCGCACTGCCGGCCTGGCTGGCCGAGCTGGGGGTGCCGGGCGCCAGCCTGGTGCTGCTGCGCGAGGCCAGGGTCTGCTGGGCCGCCCACCTGGGCCTGCGCGAGCGCGGCGGTGGCGAGCCGGTGCGCGCCGACACGGTGTTCGAGGCCGCCTCGATGAGCAAGCCGGTGCTGGCCTATCTGGCCATGCAGCTGGTGCAGGCCGGGCGGCTGGAGCTGGACCGGCCGGTGCTGGACTATGCGGACGAGCGCTTCGAACCCGCGCAGCCGGCGCAGGCGCGCATCACCGCCCGCATGCTGCTCTCGCACAGCTCGGGCCTGCCCAACTGGCGCGCTGGCGATGATAGCGAGCATGGGCCGCTGCGGCTGGGCTTCGAGCCCGGTGCGCGCTTCGCGTATTCGGGCGAGGGCTACTACTACCTGCAGCGCGTGCTGGAGCGCCTCAGCGGCCTGCCGCTGCAGGCCCTGGCCGAGCGCCAGCTGTTCCGGCCCCTGGGCATGGGCCACAGCGGCTTTGTGCTCACACCTGCGCTGGCGGCCTTGCGCGCACGCGGCCACGACGAGGCCGGCCGGCCGCTGCCGCTCAGCGACTACCGCCGGGCCAATGCCGGCTACACCCTCTACACCACCGCCGCCGACTACGCCCGCTTCATCGCCGCCCTGCTGGAGCCGCAGCCCAGCGCGCCGCATGCGCTCGGCGCGGACTGGCGCGCCGCCATGCTGGCGCCCCAGCTGGAGGCCGGCGACCGCCAGCCCCTGCCGCGGCCGGCACGGGCGCGCGGCGACCAGGTGTTCTGGAGCCTGGGCTGGGCCATCGAGCGCGGCGCGCAGGGTCTCATCGCCTATCACAGCGGTACCAACAGCAGCGGTTTCCGCTGCTTCAGCCAGTTCGCGCCGGCGCGCGGCAGCGGCCTGGTGCTGATGAGCAACAGCCTCGCCGGTAACAAGCTCTGGCAGCGCCTGCTGGCGTTGCTGGGTGACCTTTGAGTGCGGCTCACGCTTGCCCGAGAATGCCGGCTCTTCACCAAAGAGCCGCACCATGCCCAAGAAGCAGTTGTTGTCCCTCGCCGCCGCCGCCCTCTGCGGCCTCGTCCACGGCCAGGCCGTCCAGGAGACACCCCTCGCCAGCCTGCCCTACACGCCCAGCCTCGACACGGCGGCGATGGACCGCAAGGCCGATCCCTGCGAGGACCTCTACCAATATGCCTGCGGCGGCTGGCTGGTCAACAACCCGGTGCCGCCCGACCAGTCGCGCTGGTCGGTGTATGCCAAGATGGCCAACGAGAACCAGCGCTACCTCTGGGGCACGCTGGAGCAGTTGGCCAAGGATGGCGCCGCCGGCGTCAAGCTGACGGCCAACCAGGCCAAGATGGGCGACTACTTCGCCGCCTGCATGAACGAGGAGGCCGCCAACGCGCAAGGCCTCAAGCCGCTGCAGCCGCTGCTGGACCAGATCGCCGCGCTGAGCAGCAAGCAGCAGCTGCCGGCCCTGCTGGCCGCCCTGCAGCTGGCGGGCGGCAATGAACGCTTGCTGTTCGGCTTCGGCGCCAACCAGGACTTCGCCAACTCCAGCCAGGTGATCGCCTTTGCGGTGGCCGGCGGCATCAGCCTGCCGGACCGCGACATGTATCTGCAGCAGGACGAGAAGGCGCTCAAGCTGCGCGAGCAGTTCCACGCCCATATCGCGCGCACCTTCGAGGCCCTGGGCGAAAGCCCCGCCGCCGCCGAGGCCGCCGCCCGCAGCGTGCTGGCCACCGAGACCCTGCTGGCGCGCGCCACGCTCAGCCGCGTCGACAAACGCGACCCCTACAAGACCTTCCACAAGCTGAATGCGCGCGGCCTGCAAGACCTGACCCCCGGCTTCGACTGGGCCGCCTACCGCCGCGCCCTGGGTCTGGCACCCGGGCTCAACACCTTCAACGTCACCGAGCCGGCCTTCTTCAAGGCGCTGGACAAGCATCTCAGGGCGATGCGCCTGGACGAGCTCAAGACCTATCTGCGCTGGCAGCTGGTGAGCAGCGCGGCACCCTATCTCAACAGCGAGTTGGTGCAGCTGAACTTCGACTTCTTCGGCCAGGCGCTGAATGGCGTGCCGCAGCTCAAGAGCCGCTGGAAGCGCTGCGTCGAGCTGGTGGACGCGCAGCTGGGCGAAGCGCTGGGCCAGGAGTTCGTGCAGAAGAACTTCAGCCCCGAGCTGAAGGCGCAGACGCAGCAGATGACCGGCGAGATCGAGGCCGCGATGGCCGAGAGCGTGAAGGCCCTGCCCTGGATGAGCGCGGCCACCAAGGCGCGCGCGATGGACAAGCTGCACAGCATCGTCAACAAGGTCGGCTACCCCGACCAGTGGCGCGACTACAGCGCCTTCCAGGTCTCGCGCAGCGACTTCCTCGCCAATGTGCTGCGCGGCAATGCCTTCGAGGCCAAACGCCAGCTGGCCAAGATCGGCAAGCCGCTGGACCGCGGCGAATGGGGCATGACGCCGCAGACGGTGAACGCCTATTACAACGCGCAGATGAACGACATCAACTTCCCGGCCGCGGTGCTGCAGCCGCCGCTGTACGACGCCAAGCTCGACGACGCGCCCAACTACGGCAACACCGGCGGCACCATCGGCCACGAGCTGATCCATGGTTTCGACGACGAGGGGCGGCAGTTCGATGCCAAGGGCAATCTGAAGGACTGGTGGACCAAGAAGGATGCGAAGGCGTTTGAAAAGCGCGCCGCTTGCGTGGTGGACCAGTACGCCCAGTACACCATCGTCGACGACATCAAGATCAACAGCAAGCTGACGCTGGGCGAGGACCTCGCCGACCTGGGTGGCCTGGTGCTGGCGCTGTCGGCCTGGAAGGCGCACACCGCCGGCATGCAGCTGGAAAACGACCGGGACGGCCTCACGCCCGAGCAGCGCTTCTTCGTCGGCTTTGCACAATGGGACTGCAACAATGCGCGCCCCGAGGCGCTGCGCGTGCAGGCCCTCACCAACCCGCATTCGCCGGGCCGCTACCGCATCAATGGCGTGGTGGTGAACATGCCCGAGTTCGAGAAGGCCTTTGCCTGCAAGCCCGGGCAGCAGATGGTCAAACCCGACGCGCAGCGCTGCAAGGTCTGGTAAACGCGCGGGCATGGCCGCCTGGGTTTGCTTTTTGTCGGCAGACCTGAAAGACTGCAAGTCACCATGCCGAACCGTCGCCGCGCCCTCTGGGCAATCGCCTGTCTGATGGCAGGCGGCGCTGCCGCCGCGGAGCCGGAGCTGCGCATCGCGGCCTCGGCGGCGCTGAGCGGGCCCGCCGCGATGCTGGGCCGGCGCTACCACGCCGGGGCCAGGTCTTGCTTCGAGCAGGTGAACCAGCATGGCGGCATCGCCGGCGCGCGCATCGTGGTGGACCTGCGCGACGATGCCTACGAACCCGAGCAGGCCGAGGCCAACACGCGTGCCTTCGTCGAGGATGAGCGCAACCTGGCCTTGTTTGGCTATGTCGGCACGCCCACCAGCAAGGTGGCTCTGCCCTATGTGCGGCGCTGGCGCATTCCCTTTCTGGGGCCCTTCACCGGCGCCGACATCCTCTGGGAGCCCGGCAATCCGCAGGTCTTCAATGTGCGCGCCAGCTACCGCGCGGAGGCCGTGGCGCTGGCCCAGGCGATGCAGCAGGCCGGCGTCAAGCGCCTCAACGTGATGTACCAGGCCGATCTGTTCGGCCGCGCCGGCCTGGAGGCGATGCGCGCCGCCAGCCAGCCCCTGGGCATTGCGCTGGGTGCGGTGGCGACCTTCAAGCGCAACACCGTGGAGGTGCAGGAGGGCGTGCGCGCCCTGGTGGGCAGGAGCAGCGCCGACGCCATCTTCGTGGTGGGCACCTACACCAGCATGGCGGCGTTCGTGAAGCAGGCGCGTGCGGCCGGCTACAAGGGCCGCTTCTGCACGCTCTCCTTTGTCGGCCTGGAGCCCCTGCGCGAGGCCCTGGGCGCCGAGATGAAGGGTGTGACCGTGGCCCAGGTGGTGCCCGACGCCGAGGACCGCAACATCCCGGTGGTGGCGGCCTACCAGCAGGCCATGCGCGAGGCCGGCGAGAAGAGCTTCGACTCCATCAGCCTGGAGGGCTACCTGGCCGCGCGCGTGCTGGTGGAGGGCTTGCGGCACGCGAAGCCGCCGCTCACGCGCGAGAGCCTGGAGCAGGGGCTGGCGACGCTGGGCGAGCTGGAGCTGGGAGGCTTTGGCGTGCACTACGGCGCCGAGCAGCGCCGCGGCTCCAGCTATCTGGGCTTGAAGACCGGGCCCTAGGGTTGCGGCATGCGGCCGCCGTAGCAGCCGGGGAAGATGTCGTGAAGCTCGCTAGAGCTAGACAGCACCGAGCCGCTTCGCGTCAGGCCTGACATGCAGGGGCTGGTCAGGGGTGCCGCTTCGATGTAGCTTGCTGCGATGAGGCAGCAGTTCGAGTACCACCCGCTGATCGGCTATCGCTACATTGCCGGGCTGCGGGCCCGCGTGCCGCATGAATCGGGTGGCTATCTGCTGCACACCAACGCGCAGGGCTTTCGCTGCGCACACGACTTCGAGCCGGCGCTGCGGCCTGGCAAGCCGCGTCGGGTGCTGCTGTTCGGCGACTCCTTTACCGCGGGTGATGGCGTGCGCAACGAGCTGCGCTATGGCGATCTGTTGGAGGCCATGCTGCCTGGGCTGGAGGTCTACAACTTCGGCTTGCCGGGCACCGGTACCGACCAGCAATACCTCAGCTGGACGGCCTGCGCGCAGGGGATCGAGCATGACCTCGTGATCGTCGCCATCCTGGTGGAGAACATCCGTCGCGTCGCCTCGCGTTACCGCCCCTTTGTCGACGAGGCCGGCCACAGCAGGTTGCTGGCCAAGCCCTATTTCGAGCTCGACAGCGATGGCGGCCTGCGCTTGTGTCAGGTGCCGGTGCCGCGCGAGCCGCTCGACCCCGCCAGCCTTGCCCCGGCCGAGGCCGGCTTTGTCGAACAGGGCGGCCGTCATGCCAGGTTGCGCGCCTGCGTGAACGCCCTGGGGCTGAAGCCACTGGCGCAGCGCCTGCATGCCTACCAGCCCTGTCCGGAGTATGAGGATGCCGAGCACCCCGCCTGGCGTTTGCTGAGCGCCATCCTGGCGCAATGGGCCACCCGCGTGCACGAGCATCGCGTGCTGCTTTTGCCCCTGCCGCTCTACCAGCATGTTGAAGAGCTCGCGGATGCGAGCGCCTACCGGGCGCGTTTTGCGGCGCTCGCCGCGGCCCTGGGCTGGCAGCTGCATGATCCACTGCCGGAACTGCTGGGCTACGAGATGGCGGCGCGGCGCGCCTTCCGCTTTGAGCACGATGTGCATCCCAGCGCGGCCGGCCACCGCGCGCTGGCCCGTTCGCTGGCGCCGGTGCTGGCCGCGCGGCTGGGGCTGACGCAGGCGCCGCAAGGGTGTGGGCCATGACTTGCCATGTGCTGGGCATCTCGGCGCTCTACCACGACGCCGCGGCCGCGCTGGTGAGCGACGGCGAGATCGTCGCCGCGGCGCAGGAGGAGCGCTTCTCGCGCCGCAAGCATGACTCGAGCCTGCCGCTGGGCGCCATCAACGACTGTCTGGAGCAGGCCTTTCTCGATGCCTCCGAGCTGGCCGCGGTGGTGTTTTACGAGGACCTCGCGCTGGCCTTCGATCGCGCCCTCAAGAGCCTGCTGCAATGTGCACCCGCCAGCCTGCCGCAGTGGTTGCAGGCCGCGCCGTCCTTGCTGGGCGGCAGGCCCGTGGTGGGTGCAGCCCTGCGCGCCCTCTTGGGCCCGGACATCCGCCTGCTGACGGTGCCGCATCACTTCGCCCATGCCGCCTCGGCGTTCTACCCCTCGCCCTACGAAGAGGCGGCCATTCTCGTCATGGACGGTGTGGGTGAATGGGCCAGCACCAGCATAGGCCGGGGCCGGGGTGGCCGCGTGGAGCTGCTGCGGCAGATCAACTATCCGCACAGCCTGGGCCTGCTCTACAGCGCCTTCACCGCCTATTGCGGTTTCAAGGTGAATTCGGGCGAATACAAGCTGATGGGACTGGCGCCCTATGGCCGGCCCATCTATGCGGGCCTGATACGCGAGCGGCTCATCGACCTTCGGCCCGATGGTTCGTTCCGCCTGCATAGCGAGTACTTCGGCTACCTGGGCGGCAACTGCATGACCAACGCGCGCTTTCACGCGCTGTTCGGCGGACCGCCGCGCGTACCCGAGGCGCGCATCACGCGGCGCGAGATGGATCTTGCCGCGTCCATCCAGCTGGTGCTGGAAGAGGTCGTGCTGGCGCTGGCCGCGCAGGCGCGCGCCCTCACCGGCATGCGTCGGCTGGTGCTGGCCGGCGGGGTGGCGCTCAATTGCGTGGCCAATGGCAAGCTGCTGCGTTCGGGCCTGTTTGATGAGGTCTGGATTCAGCCGGCCGCGGGCGATGCCGGTGGCGCCCTGGGCGCGGCGCTGCTGGCCACGCATGGCTACTTCGAGTTGCCGCGCCACCCGCCGACGGATGGGCGCGACGCGCAGCGGGGCAGCACGCTGGGGCCGGCCTATTCAAGTGCCGAGGTGCGGGCCTTTCTCGATCGCGCCGGCCTGCCTTACGAGCACATCGCCGATGCTGCGGCACTGGCGCGCCGCATCGCGGCGGCGCTGGCCGCGGGCCAGGTGGTAGGGCTGCTGAGCGGCCGCATGGAATTCGGCCCGCGTGCGCTGGGTGCCCGCTCCATCCTGGGCGACCCGCGCAGCGCGCAGATGCAGTCGCAGATGAACCTCAAGATCAAGTACCGCGAGTCCTTCCGGCCCTTCGCCCCGGTGGTGCTGGCGGAGCGCGCAGCCGCCTGGTTCGAGTTGGATTGCGACAGCCCCTATATGTTGCTGGTGGCGCCAGTGCGCGGCGCCAGCAGCGAGGCCCTGGCCGAGGGCGAGGACGACATGTTGCGGCTGCTCGCTTGCAAGCGATCCGCGCTGCCGGCCATCAGCCATGTGGACGGCAGCGCACGCGTGCAGACGCTGCGGCGCGAGCACCATCCCCTGCTGCACGCGGTGCTGAGCGAGTTCGAGCGCCTCAGCGGCTGCCCGGTGCTGGTCAACACCTCGTTCAATGTGCGCGGCGAGCCCATCGTCTGCTCGCCGCGTGACGCCTACCGATGCTTCATGCGCACGGGCATCGAGCTGCTGGTGCTGGAAGACTGCGTGCTGCAGCGTGCGGCGCAGCCACCCTGGGTGGAGGATGAGGACTGGAGGCAAATCCATGCACTCGACTGAGCAACAACAGTGCCTGCTCGGCGCGTTCTTCGAGCAGCGCCTGTTGCCGTTGGCCGAGCGTCTGCGGGCAGGCGGCCAGCCCTTGTTTCCGCTCGGGCCCGAGCCCGGGGCCGGCAGCTATTACCTGGCGGCGGCGCCGGGCGCACTGGGCCGGCCGGACTTCGAGCGCGGCCCGGCCACGTCCACGGCCGAGTTCGGCGAAGCGCTCGCGCGGCTGTGGCGTGACGATGCCGAGCTGCTGGGCCTGCTGCCCGAGCTGCTGGCGCTGATGCCGCAGCTTGCAGCGGCGCCGGATGCGCCGGCCGAGCTGTCGGCCTTTCTTTACGCGATGCTGTAACGCCGCAACCCCAGACGCTTGTGGTGCCTGGGGTGTTCGGGCTGCAGGGCCGGCGGCCTTGGTGGGCCGCGCCTGCACCGCGTGGCGTTGACCGGCGGTTGCTCGCTGCTGATTGCAGTGCAGTCAGTGTAGGCCGCGGGGCGGGGCAGAATATTGCGAAGATGGCTTGATCTTCACGAGCATTGGCAGAGAATTGCGTGAACACTAGGGATGCGAACATTCATCATGGAAATCGACCGAATTGACAGGCAGATTCTGGAAGTCCTCCAGCAGGACGGCCGCATCGCCAACCAGGAGCTGGCGGACCGCGTGGGCCTCTCGCCCTCGCCCTGCCTGCGGCGCGTGCGCGCGCTCGAGGAGGCCGGCCTGATCGCCGGTTACCGCGCCCTGCTGGACGCCAAGAAGCTGGGCCTGAGCCTGATGGCCCTGGTGCATATCTCGATGGACCTGCACACACCCGAGCGCTTTGCCAATTTCGAGGCCTCGGTGCGGCTCTTGCCCGAGGTGCTGGAATGCCTGCTCATCACCGGCCAGCAGGCCGACTACCAGCTCAAGCTGGTGGTGCGCGACATGGACCATTTCCAGAGCCTGCTGCTGGGCAAGCTGACGCGCATCCAGGGCGTCACCGGCGTGCATTCCAGCTTCGTGCTGCAGCATGTGGTGAACCGCACCGCGCTGCCGTTGGGGGGCTGAGCGATGGGCTGGTGCGCGCACCTGCTTGGCGCCCTGCTGCTGCTGCTGGGCAGCGCCCTGCCGGCGCAGGCCGATGCCATCAGCGCACCCGGCGACTACCGCCTCAGCCTCCAGCATGGCGGGCTGACGCGCCATTACCTGCTGCATGTGCCGCGCGGCCTGCCGCCCGGCCAACCCGCACCCCTGCTGCTGGCCCTGCATGGCGGCGGCGGGCATATGGAGCTACAGGCCGACGACGCCAAATACGGCCTCATCAGCAAGTCGGAACAGGCCGGCTTCATCGCCGTGTTTCCGAACGGCAGCAGCGCCTTGCCGGGCGGCCGGCTGGCGACCTGGAACGCCGGCCTCTGCTGCGGCCGGGCGCGCGACCGGGGTGTCGACGATGTCGGCTTTGTGCGCGCCGTGGTGGCCGATGTGCAGGCGCGCCTGCCGGTGGACGCGCGGCGCATTTACGCCACCGGCATGTCCAACGGCGCGATGATGGCGCAGCGCCTGGCCTGCGAAGCCGCCGATCTGTTCAGCGGCATTGCCGCCGTGGCCGGCACCGACAACACGCAGCAATGCCGCCCGGCGCGCCCGATCGCGGTGCTGCTGATCCACGCGCGCGACGATGACCATGTGCTGTTCGCCGGCGGCGCCGGCCCGCAGGCCTTCCGCGATCGCAGCCAGGTCACCGAATTCCGCTCGGTGCCCGCCACCCTGGCCGGCTGGGTCGCCCGCAACGCCTGCCAGGCCCAGGCCAGCCGGGTGCTGGAGCGGCCGGGCGCCTTCTGCGACCGCTACGCCGACTGCCGCGGCGGCGCGGCCGTGCAGCTCTGCGTCACCGACAGCGGCGGCCATTCCTGGCCGGGCGGCGGCCAGGTGCGCCGCGCCGCGCCCTCGCAGGCGCTCTCGGCCAACGATGTGATGTGGGACTTCTTCGTGCAGACCGCCGCGGCACGCTGACGGCGACGCGGCGCCGGTACGCAAGGCAGAGAAGCGGCATGGAATCGGGCCTTGACGGGCTTTGCCGGCCTGCGCTTTGGTCGAAAGATAGGACTTCCATGTTTGCAAACCAGCACTTGGCAGCCGTCCAGGCGCTTGTGCGGAGACGATGCCGGGCGCACATCGTCTGCATGCCTGCAAGGCCGCATGGCCGGGTGGGCAAGGGGTGAGCTGTCGGCGCCCTTTCGTCAAGTGAGGCCAAGATGTTGGAAGCAGATGAACGATCCGGACAGGCGTACCTGGCGCAATCCAGCCTTGCTGCGCCGAGCCGCAGCGCCTGTGACGCCGAGCGGGTGAAGATTCGCATCGCCAGTTCGGCGCTGCACCAGGGCGAGGTGGCGGCCCTGCTGGAGCGGCGCTACCGAGCGCGCGGCTACAGCGCCCCCGAATTGCAGGTCGATGCCGATAGCGAGCGCGCCATCACCCTGTGCGCCGAGACCGGGCAGGGCGATGTCATCGGTACGCTGACGGTCGCACTGGACGCCCCGCAGGGGCTGCTGTGCGACGAGGTCTATGGCGACTGCCTGCAAGCCTACCGCGATGCCGGCGAGCGGCTGTGCGAGATGAGCAAGTTCGCCGTCGAGGGGGCCGCCGAGCAGGGCGGCTTCGGCAAGACGGTGCTGGCCGCCCTGATGAACGTGGCCTATATCTACTGCCGGCTGCTGCATGGCGCGGACCGTGTCTTCATCGAGGTGAACCCGCGTCATGAAGTCTTCTATCGGCGCTGGCTGGGATTCAGGCGCGCCGGTGAGCTGCGCACCTGCGTGCGCGCGAATGCGCCCGCCGTCCTGCTGGCGCTGCCCCTGGCGCATGTGGACCAGCAGGTCAGCCTGGTGGCCGGGCACGCGGAGCCCGGCCATGCCAGCAGCATCTACCCCTACTTCGCCGGCGCCGGCAAGCAGTCTGCCATCGCCGCACGCCTGCGCACGGCGATGGGGAGGGCCATCAATTGAACGCCTTCATCCTTCATTTCGAGCTGACCCGACCGCGCCCTTGGGGGCAGCTGTGGACGGCGCTGCTGCAATGGCGCAAGACCTGGCTGCCAAGCGCGGTGCAAAGTGCTGCGGGTTGCGCCATACCCGACGCGGGCAAGCGTGCCATTCCAACCCCCTCGCATGCCCTGCAAGCCTTGCTTGACAGGCTGGGCCCGGCGTCGCAGGGGCTGAGCGATCTGGGCAGCGTGGCGCGCACCCTGCGGCTGGCGGGCGCGCACAACCCGCTGGCACACCTGGGCGCCGACACCTTGACGCTGGCGATGCGGCAGCTGGAGGACGTGGCGGACCTGTGCCATGACGCCGAGCTGGCCCTGCTGCATTTGCAGATGCACCGGCGTGTGGAGGAGCTGCGCACACGCGCGCAGGCCGCGCGCCATGCGCAGGACGTGCCGCCGGCGACGCAAAGCGGCTACGCTGGCGCAGCCTGAACCGGAGCCGCCTTGAACCCCAGTTACTTCGTCGACCCCGACATCACGCTGGCGAGCACCATCGCCAGCGAGTTCTATCGCGATCCCGGCAGCTTCGAGCTGGCGCGCCAGCGCGTGTTCGCGCGCAGCTGGCAATGGATAGGGGGCCTGGACGAGGTGGCGGCGCCCGGCTCGCTGGCGCCGCGCGAGCTGCTGGCCGGCCATCTGGACGAGCCCCTGCTGCTGGCCCGCGACGCGGCCGGCGAGCTGCGCTGCCTCTCCAATGTCTGCACGCACCGCGGCAACCTGCTGGTGAAGGCGCCCTGCCGCGCCGAGCAGATCCGCTGCAACTACCATTCGCGCCGCTTCGACCTGAGCGGCCGCATGACATTCATGCCCGAGTTCGAGCAGGCCCGCAACTTCCCGGCCGCCTCCGACCATCTGCCGCGCGTGCCCTTTGGCCAGTTTGGCGGCCAGGCCTTCGCCGGCATTGCGCCCGCCATGCCCTTCGAGGCCTGCTTCGGCCCGATCGTCGAGCGCCTGGCCTGGCTGCCGTTGCAGGCCTTCCGCCACGCGCCCGAGCGCGACCGCGACTTCGAGGTGGCGGCGCATTGGGCCCTCTATGTGGAGAACTACCTCGAGGGCCTGCACATCCCCTTTCTGCATCCGGCGCTGAACCAGGTGCTGGACATGCACAACTACCGCTACGAGCTGCAGCGCTACAGCAATCTGCAGCTGGCGCTGGCCAAGCCGGGCGAGCTCGCCTTCGAGCCGCCGCCCGGATCCGCCGAGCATGGCCAGCGCGTGGCGGCCTACTACTACTGGGTGTTCCCGAACCTGATGCTCAACTTCTACCCCTGGGGGCTCTCGCTGAACCTGGTGCAGCCGCTGGCGATGGACCGTACGCGGGTGAGCTTCCGCAGCTATGTCTGGGACGCCAGCAAGCTCGACAGCGGTGCCGGCAGCGGCCTCGACCAGGTGGAGCTGGAAGACGAGGCCGCCGTCGAGGCGGTGCAGCGCGGCGTGCGCTCGCATTGGTACAAATGTGGCCGCTACTCACCCACGCGCGAACAGGGCGTGCACCATTTTCATCGCCTGCTGTGCGAGTTCATGGCGCAGCCCTAGGCCACGCCCGCGAAATAGGCGCGCTGGCGGCTGCGGTCGCTGTTGCCGAAGTAGCCGCGCCACCACTTGTCCTTCACGTCCAGGTGCTTGAACTCGGGCGTGGCACCCGGCGCGCCGGCGGCCAGCCATTCGCGGAAGGCGTAGTGGTTCCACAAGCGCATGTACTCGCCCAGGTAGATGTCGGCCACGCGCTTGTTGCCGCGTATCACCAGCATGTTCTCGTCGTTGGCAT
>Ga0208398_100872_pt1 | contig 14830 bp, 12 predicted proteins | sample LakWasMe79_HOW10_2_FD_183905 | JGI IMG/M metagenome (GOLD analysis project Ga0208398, IMG submission 183905) | Freshwater sediment methanotrophic microbial communities from Lake Washington under simulated oxygen tension - Sediment Metagenome... | ecosystem: Environmental > Aquatic > Freshwater >...
CGGCCAGTGCCGCCTGCAGGCCGATGGCCTGGTTTGCTGTGGCGCGCACATAAGCCAACGCAAACGGATTCTTCTTCTGCGGCATGATTTTGCTTGCCCGCGATTGGGCGTCGTCCAGTTCAATAACACCGAACTCCATGCTGGCAAAGATCATCAGGTCTTCGGCCAAACGATCCAGGTTGACCATCGCTGCAACCACCAGGGCCATGCCCTCGATCGGGCCGTCTGCCTGCCACATGGCGTCACGGGCATGGGCAATCAGACCGTCAAAGCCCAGCAAGGCCGCAATGCGTTGCCTGTCGGGCGCCAGTATGGAACCGTTGGTACTGCCACATCCGGCAGGACTTCGATTGAAGTGCGCATGGAAAGCCTGCGCGCGTTGGAGGTCACGCAAGAGCGGGCCGACAAACCCGAGCAGGTAGTGGCCAAAGCTGGTTGGTTGCCCAGCCTGCAAATAGGTGTAATCGGCCATCAGCGCATGTTGGTGTGCGCCGGCCGTCTTGACGAGCTCGACGCCCAAAGCCACCAGCGCGTGAGACAGCGTGCGCACACCTTCACACACGGTAAGGTGAAAGGCGGTGGTGGTTGCTTCGCGCCTTGCGCGGCCGGTGCCCAGCCAGCCAGCGGCCGTGGTGTGCGCGGTGAGCCATGCCTCGCGGTTGGTGTACAGGTCGCCCAGCGCCGGATCGAGTGCCAGACCCTGCGGCAGTCCATGCAGGTCCAGCAGGGCTGCCAGCAAGTCTTTGCCAGCAGCTTCGGGTACCGTGCCGGCCTCGACAAGCGCCAGCACATAGGCCAAATCGACATAGCTGAAGGCCGACGCGAGCACGGTCTGGTGGCGCAACTCCTCGGCAAAGGCATTGGCGATCAGATCGTTGCCGGGTGCGGCAGCCAACCTGCCGCCGATTTCGAGCACATGTTCGGCTGCGGGGTTGCCAGTCACAAGGCTGGGCGCATCAGGGGTGGCTATGGTGGACTACCCCGTACTCTGTTCGGCCATTCCGCGGGGCGGGCGGGCCAGACTGTCACGGCCATCGATGGCCTGGCCGATCATGAATGCCTCGAATTGGTCCGGCGCGTAAAGCCCGTTTCTGCGCATTTCATCGGCTATCGGCTTGAGCGTTTCAAATCGCAAGCCCAGGCGCAAAGCCTCCAGCGCCAGCACACGGTCCGGCTCAATATTGCCAAGTCCGACGTTGACACCGAACCGCTCGATCAGTAGGGTTTGCTGGCGCTTCAGCGGTGCTTCCCAAATCAGGCGATCGGCCTTGTCGCCAAGAATTCGTGCAATCGTTTCCATGTCGTCGCTGACCAGGTTGCCCTGCTTGTCGAACACGCCGACACCGGTACCTGACTCGCGTCCTTCGACAATCACCCAGAGGGCACCCCACTCCAGGTCACGCAAGGCCTGGTGGGCCAGGCGTTCCATGGGAGGCTGCTCAGCCGGGTCCTTCTTGCCGACTTCGGTGACCACGACCAGCCCGGCAGCCAGGGCGCAGTCAATGGCACGCCTGCGCCTGAATGCCGACAGCTCGATGGTGCCGTCAGAAATTTCCACCGCAGTGAATCCGACTTCAGCCGCACGCATGGCGTAGGTTTCGCAGCTGTGCTGCAGAATCGCGGCCTCAAACAGCGTGCCGCCCGGGCAGCTCAGTATCTTGTGCGTGTTGATCAATTCCAGCTTTCGCTCAAGCACCGACGGCCGGACAAACACCGAGGTTCCGAAGCTGAGCTTCCACAGATCGATGTGGTCTCCGGCAACTTCCAGCAGGTCGGCTGTCGCCGACACGCCAAGTCCCGTGTCGATAATCATCGTCAAGCCCGTGGCGCGGGGTGCCGCAGTGCGAAGTTGCCGCCCGTCGGCAATCGCTGCAATGTCGCGCCAGTAGCTATTTAGCATCGTCGCTCCTGTCGGACAGCTGATGCAGGGCGCGCTCCACCATCACCAGGTCGGTGCCCCAGGGCACGGTCATGACCTGGCCGTCGCGTTCGATGTCGAACTCCAGCATGCAGCACTTGAGCAGCGTCGGCTCGCTGCGGCTGCCGGCGATGCGGCGCGGGCACATCTCAACTCTGGGCGGTTCATCACCGTAGTAATGGCGGTGAAACTGCAGACTGCGCTCGCAACCCACCAGCACCCAGTCACGGCGCTGCGCCGGCCGTTCGTCCAGAAAACTGACGGGTGCACCCAGATCGTCCAGTCCGCCCGAACGGCAGGGCACCAGATATTCCTGCGCCGCATGTCCACGTGCCAGCTTGGCGATGTCGATGCACTCCAGCTCCAGCCGGATCGGTGGCAGGTCGGCATAGGTGAGTACATGGCGCGCCAGGTCGTAGAGTTTTGCCGGCTCGGGGGGGCTTACTTCGACAATGCGCAGCACCAGGGGATCGGGGTGATGGATGAAATTGATGTGGTCATACAGGCCCCACACCACCAGAGTGCGATCAACCCCGACGCCACAGCGATGCGCCAGCGCGGCCAGTGCCGAACGGTTGGCGCAGTCGGTTTGTGCATCCTTGGCAAATACGCAGGTGTCGGGCAGTGCCAGTACCTCGACGGCAGTGATGGGCGAAAAAAGCGACTCGTTGTTGGTTCGCGTGATGGCAACGACCGACAGCTCACTGTCCTCCACGTGGCCGCGATGCAGCACGATGAAGTTGGTGCGGCGGTAGGCCTCACGACCCATCAGGTGCGCCGTGATCGCCTCCCCGGTCATCAACCCGTCATATGGTTGCACACTGACCTGCCGGTAAGGTAGCGGCACGACGTTACGCTGATCACGAAAGGCGAGGGTGGGGTGGTCCAAAATAGGCCTTTCGTCAAGCGCTGCCAAATGCAAAGCTGCGGGCCAGGTCACTGGCGCGAAGTTCCTTGCGGTGAACACCGAGCGAATCCAGGCGGCGAATCAGTGCGACCTCTTTCGCGTCCGGCAAGGGCATGGGCATCAGCGCATCGGCCAGGCGCAGGGGGAAACCCGTGTTGGCCGCAATCTCTTCAACCGTGGTATCAGGGTAGGTCGCCCTCAGGCGCAGATGGCCCTCCGCGTCGAAATCAAATAGTCCGAGTTCGGTGATGAGCCAATCCGGCCCGTTGCCGCGGTGACCGAGCTCGCTGCGCTTTCTTCCGTCCGTGGCACGGTGGCCCAAGGTGGTGACGAAGTCGCATTTGTCCACCAGACGCAACATGCGCTTGCCGTTCTTGCCGGGCGGGCTGCGGTGCGCCGGGGTCCAGAGGGTGAAGTTGCTCACATCGCAGGACAGGTTGCAACCGCCGCCCCCGCCGGGCAGCTTGAGCCGCAACTGCTCCTGCCCCAGCCGGGTGACGTTGGCATTGCCCCAGCAGTCGATCTGCAGGCCGGAAAGAAACATGCGGTTCATCCGGCCCGAGGCGGCCAAGTCGAACAGCTCCTCGATGTCAATCGAACATTCGGCACCCCGGTCCAGCGCCCAGTCGTTGGAGGTGGGGGTGAGAAATTGCAGCCGGGGGTTGAGGCCGTAGGTCGCGCCGGCCACAAAGGCCAGGTCCGGTGCGTGCGTGCGCTTGGCCAGGTGCAGGGCCAGTTGCACCAGGGGCGAGCCGAAGCCGTGAAACGCGAGGTCGCCGTTCTTCACGGTGCGGGCCAGATTGAAAATCATCACCTCGGCCAGGCTGCAGGTCGCGCTCATGGGGTTTCCTCCTGATAGAGCTTCATCCAGGCGTCATCGCCCTCCTCCCAGCTGCCCAGGCGTGTGCGCAGGGCGTCACCGCCTATGCGCTGTAGGTAGTCTTCATGGCTGGTGCAGGCGAAGACAAAGGGGTCCAGGTACTGCTCCCGGAAGGCCTGTGCGCCCGCGCTTGCCGCCGCGTAATAGGCAGCCGTGTGCGGGCGGTCGTAGGCATACATGGGGTAGCAGGCGGTGGGGTGCGCGCCCATGGGCACCTCGGCCAGGGCGGCGACATAAAAGTAGGGCACGTTGGCGCCGCCCAGCGCCTGCAGTTCGTGGTTGGACACGATGCGCTCCACCGTGGCAATCACCTTCTTCGATGCACGTGCGGCCAGGATGTCGGTGACCGGCGGACCTTCGATGCGCAGGTTGCCGTGGGCGTCGCCATACTGGGCGTGAATCAGCGCCACATCGGGTTGCAGGGCCGGCACCAGCAGCAGGTCTTCGCCAGTGAACGGGCACTTCATGGGCAGGTACTCCGGGTGCATGGCGGCAAAGCTGGTGCCCCGCACCGAACGGATGGGCATGAAGGGCAGGCCGAAGGCGGCCGCGCGCAACTGCTGCACCACGGTGTAGCAACAACTGTCTGCCACCGCGACCTCGCCGGACTCGCAGGCGCGCCGGTAGTTGGGCGCCATGCCGAAGTCCTGCTCGAAGCCCACATAGCTTTCGGCCGAGCGCGACACGGCACCGGCGCCGCAGAGCATGTCCACATCAATGCCATGCGCCGAACCCACCACCTGCAGGTTCTTGCGCCCGGCCCGGATCAGCGCGCGCAGCAGCGCCATGGGTTCGCGCGACGACAGGCCGCCCCCCACAGCGACCCAGTCGCCATCCTGCACATGCGTGACCAGTTCCTCCATACTGACCCGCTTGTCGCTGCTGGTGAACATGGCAGTCATATGGCCGTCATGCCACCATCAACCGCTAGGTTGGCACCGACGCAAAAGCTGGCGGCGTCCGACAGCAGGAACACCACCGCCTCGGCAATTTCCTCGGGTTTGCCAAAGCGCCCCAGCGGGTATTTGGCCAGGCGCTTGGCCATGGCGGCCTCGCTGGTGTCGCTGCCAAGAAGCGACTTGCCCATGGCTGTTTCGGCAATGGTGCCGGGAGAAACGCTGTTGACCCGGATGCCGTGCTTGGCGTATTCGGCGCCCATCTGCCGGGTGAGATTGACAATGGCCCCCTTGGCTGCACAGTAGGCCGCCATGCCGGGGATTCCCACCATGCCAGCCACCGAACCGACGTTGACGATGGATCCGTGCCCTTGCGCAATCATCTGGGGCAGCACCGCCCGTGAAGCTAGAAAAGTGCCTGTCACGTTGACCGCCCAGACCCGCTGCCAGCTCTCCGGGGTGCTTTCATGCACGCTGCCAAAACCGGCAATGCCGGCGTTGTTAAACAGCCCGTCAATGCCTCCCAGCGCCGCGCTGGCGGCGGCCACAGCTTGGTCCATGCTGGCAGCATCTGTCACATCGGCACCGATGCCGAATGCCTTTCCGCCTTCATCCTGAATCTGCTTGGCCGCAGCAATGGCTGCCGTGCCATCCAGGTCCAACAAGCCGACGGCGGCGCCCTCGCGCACCAGTCTGCGTGCAGTGGAAAACCCGATGCCTGCCCCGCCACCGGTAATGATCACTTTTCGTCCAGCCAGTATTCCAGTCATATCTGTCTCCTAAATAATTGTTTCTTGCTACTACTTGCTTGCGACTACAACGCCGTGTAGCCGCCATCCATCACCAAAGCCGCGCCGTTCATATACCGTGCCTTTTCGCTCGCCAGAAATTCGACGGCATCGGCCACGTCGCCGGTGGTACCAATTTCGTTCTGGGGTATGCGTGCCAGTACCTGTTCCCGCAAGTCAGGCTGATCCAGGCGCCACTGCGTCATGGGCGTCTCAATCATCCCGGGGCACAGGGCGTTGCAGCGGATGCCGCTCTTGGCATAGTCCACGGCAATCGAGCGCGTGAGCTGCATGACCGCTCCCTTGGACACGCTGTAGGCAGCGCGACCGGGAAACGCCACGAAGCTGGCGACCGATGCGATATTGACGATGACACCCCCACGCTGTGCGAGCATGTGCGGGAGCACCAAGTGGCAGCCCAGAAATACGCCCCGCACGTTCACCGCCATCACCCGGTCGAATTCATCCAGCGGCGTTGCGTGCACGCTGGTGGCGAGTTCGCTGCCGGTAATGCCCGCGTTATTGACCAATACATCCAAGCGACCGCTCACCAGCAGCGCCTTGTCGATCACGGCCTTTACGTCGTCTTCCCTGGCAACGTCTGCGACCAGCGTGAGCACTGAGCTCCGGTGCGCGTGCCAATGCTCCGCCGCGCAACGGGCCAGCACGTCGGCCGACATATCGACCGCCACAACATAGTCGCCAAGCGACAGTTGCCGCGTAGCAATGGCTAGGCCATTGCCCGACGCCGCGCCGGTAACGATGACGACGCGCTGCTGGCTCATAGCCCGACCAGGCGATCACTGCCGGCGCGCAAACGCGCCAGCTGGATGAAGTGGGTGGGGTTGAGGAACAATTCGTCCATCTCACCGAGCTGGTCAATCGTCAAGCCTTGTTTGACCAGAACGTTCAGGTACTGAAACGCATCCTTGCCACCGTAGCCCACGTGATGTGCTCCCACGATGAGCCGGGTGTCCCCGTCGATGATCAATTTCTGGAAACCCGACATGTGTGGCTTATCCATGGCATACAGCATGGTCCGGTCCGAGGCCGGCAGCCCGACGTTAAGTCCATTGGGGTTTTCAGGTGGCATCTTGATGATGACGATGTTTTTGTGCTTTTCCCTGGCCTCTTCTTCGCCCAGGCCGAGCCAGGTCACTTCATAGTGGGTGTGCAGGAAGTCGGGGAAATCTTTGGGCTCGTAATGGGACTCAACGCCCATCACGTTTCTCGCCGCATAGACGCCGCTCTTGCGCGCCTTGAACATCTCCATCGGCCCGCCAATCAGGTCGCCTACTGCGTAAACATGGGGCACCGAGGTCTGCATGCGTGAATTGACGATGACTTCTTTCTTGGAGCCCACTTCGATGCCCAGGGCCTTGACCGCCATGTCGGAATTAGGTGTCTCGCCCAGTCCCATGAAGACAAAATCCGTGGCCACCGTTTTGATGCCGTCCGGGGTGTTGACGACTACGCCCCTGACCTTGCCGTTCTCGTCGGACTCGATGCGGGTGACATCGCAGGTCTCCCATATCTCGATGCCCTGCTCCTTCATGCGGTCCAGGATGTAGCCGCGGGTTTCCAGGTCCGGAACCAGCTTCAGGCAGGTGCTGCGCACGATCATGATGGTGCGCCGGCCTGTGGCATTGAAAAAGCAGCCATACGACACGGCCGTCTTGCTGCCACCAATGACCACCACGGTGTCGGAGGGTTCGTAGTCCAGTGTTTCCACCAGGCTGGTGTGGGTGTAGACGCCCTTGAGTTCCTTGCCCGGTACATCCAGCACGTGGGCGTGGGCACCCGTGGCCAGAATCAGATTTTTGGTTTTGAAGCGGCGACCGGCCACCTCCACGGTGTGCGCGTCGATGATGGTGCCGCGCGCATTGAGGATGTACTCCAGATCGAGCTGCTCCTTGCTCTGGTAGTTCATGATGGCGTGCGGTCCGGTGCGTCCGCGCTTGAAGAGGTCCACCACCTCCTTGATAGAGGTGCGTACGCCGTCCATGTTTTGAAACCAGAGCTTGCCGCTGAAGGTGCGCTGGAGCATCAACTCGGCCGCGCAATCAGAAAACACGTGATGCGGTACGCAGGCATTGTGCGGGCACGAGCCACCCAGAAACGGCCACTCCTCAATAATCAGTTGGCGTCCACCCATGGCGCGCAAATAGGCCGAACCAAAGCGGCCGCTTGCGCCGCCGCCGAGGTATATGGCGTCGTACTCGCGCTGGTCGTTCTCGTCAATGTTGAATATCGCGGGGCTATCCGGTTTGTCGTAGACCTCTTCGATCTTGTGGCCCCATTCCTCGATACTCCAGTGCTTGTCCCGTACGTCCATCACGCTCACGTCGCTCATATCATTCCTTTTTATATTCTTCACTTGCTTGCAGGAGTTCTTGCCGGACTCCGTTAGTCACCCTGATATCAAAAACAACAGGGGCAAGAGGATGGGTGACGCAGCCGCACGGCACCGTCACCCCCCTCCGCAGCGCCATCCCAAGGATGGACTTGCGCAACTGTCCCCGGCTTGGGTGCGGCTTTGTCACTGCCGCAGGCACTGCAAATCCAACGCTCCGGGGGTTTTGTGCCGCTGAAAACCATGCCTTTGAATTCGTGTGTGCATTGCGGGCACTGAAGGGTCAATACAGGCATGGTTGTTCAGCCTTTTTTAGGTCAACGGTTTTGCAACTCGGCGCGAACGATCTTGGTTCCCTCGACCAGCGCATGGATCTTGTCCTTGGCGATGTAGCGCTGCAGCAGGATCAGACCGCAATCCGTGGTGACACCAAGACGGTCCGCAGGGATGTACTCCAGCAGTTTGCGTATGCGTGCCGCCACTTCTTCGGCGGTTTCTGTAATCGTGCTTTTCACATCGATTACGCCGGCCCAGAAGTCGACGTTATCGGGCAGTGGGTGTTGCTTCACAATTTCCAGTCCGGACAGGTCATCGCCGCGACGGCCGCAGTTTTCTAGATTCAGAACACTGATATTGGCTTCGTAGGCTTTGGGGATGATGGATGCCGTTGCCGAGGGCGCGCTGCCAACCCGCTTGGTGAGGTCGAATACCTCGCCCGCGTTGGCTGTCGAGTCAGGCATATATGCCGGCGTGCCGCCCCAATTGCCCCAACAAACGTGCACGATGATTTTGGATTTCTTGATCCCCTCGACCGCACGGTTAAACGCTTCGATGGCGTAGTCTTCAAAGAAGTATGGCCAGGTGAATTCGTCCAGTTGAATGAAGTCCGCACCAATGGCCTCGACTTCTTTCAAGTCCTCATTGATGGCGGCTGCAATGGCCATGGCGCGCTCGCGGCTGGACTTGTAGTACAAGTCATTCGTCACTTGCGCCAGAACCTGCACCCCGGTGTATTGCACCTTGATAGGCTTCTTGGTCGCCTTGCGCAAGGCCTTGGCCTGCTCAACCATGATCGCGCCGTAGCGCTTGATCTCTTTAGTAACCGTACCGGAGTGCAGACGGCTGTAAATGGGGAATCCCAGTTGGCCGCCTTTCAGGTCATATCCGAGACGGTGAAGGTAGTAATACACCGCCTGATCGGCGTAGTTGTCGCCGTGAACCCGTCCGTCCGTAATGATGTCCAGACCTGCCTGCTCCTGGTCGCGCACCATGGCACCCACTACGTCTTCCAATGCCTCCTGCCACGTTGAGTCTGGCGGCTGTTGGTCACCCGTGAAGTGGCGTGCGTAGGTCGCATCCCACCAGCGCGGGTTGGGGTAATTGCCGACCATGCTGGTAGGGATGAGTACGTCCTGATTTCCTATCTTCATTTTCTGTCTCCTATTTATTGCGTACGTCGGCAACCGACATGTACAGGTTTGGATATGTCAAGAGGTGCCCATAATTTGCATAAATTGACGAAGTAGGCGGGTTTGACATATCCATGTTAGTGCGTGATGATCAAGGGTGGCAATGGGGTAAGTTGGTTTTTTCTCTAAGGATTTACCCTGTTGCTCTCCAGCTGGAATTGGAATAGGAGATGTGTCAATTGCCGATGCCAGACCAGCCGTTGCACTGCTTTTGAGCCCTATATGACAGGCCCCGGCGGTACAATCCCTCTACTGCTGACTGATAGAAAGCGCGAAAAGTTATGAACAACTGTTACCCCCATCGATGCGATTGCGGCACTCGGGTGAACAACAAACAGAAAGTGGAGTCGGTTTGACAAGTCGTTTGCTTAACATCGAGGAAGCCGCCCAATTCCTGAACATCAGCAAAACCACCCTGCGTCGCTGGACCAAACTGGGTAAGCTGCCTTGTTCTCGTGTGGGTGTGAAGGGCGAGCGGCGTTTTTTGAAGTCGGACCTTCAGGCCTGTATCAGCGCCCCGGCGGCTCCCCTCGACCGGTTGCTGGTCTGCAACTCATCAGATCCCCTTGCGCAGCTCAACGCGGCTGCCGCGCGGGGGATCCCTCGCCACGTGTGCCTGCACTTTCAAGGCCGTGACGAACTTTGGACGATGTTCCGCCCCTATGTGCTTGAGCACCTAGCTCAGGGCGCGCCTATTTTGTACATTCACGAGGAACATTCACGCGCTGATGTTTGCGCCCGAATCCGGGCCGAAGGGTACGACCCGGAGCAACTCGAGCGGGACGGCTTGCTCCGACTGCTGGTTCCAGCGGATGCCTACTTGCGCGCCGATACGTTTGTTCCGGAGCGGATGCTTGATTTCATGGAAGCGGCCATACTGGCCTTCCGCGCTGCGGGTCACGAAACGGTGCTGATTTCAGGCGAAATGACCTGGTACCTGATGGGCACGCCCGGTGTGGAGAAGATGATTGATTACGAGTGCCTTCTCAACAAGCTTTTGCTTAGGTATCCGAACGTAACCATTGTTTGCCACTATGACTCTTTTAGACTCAACGGGGCGATCACTTTGGGGGCCTTGTGCAGCCATCCTCACGTGCATCTTGCGAACCAGTTTGCGCCAGGCTATTACTCCGACGCAAACGCTTCTTAAAGCGTTCGTTTCGTCTGGAGCACATCAACCTGACGGGCGATTACGTCTGGCATAGCAGCGCCAAGGTCGGTGCGGGCAAGTTCAGGCCGCTGCGGCCGCTTCCTGGGGCTTAACGTACTTTAAATTCCGTTTTCTACAGCGACCCCAATGGCAATCACTGCAAGCAGCGCTACCAGGGAGGAAATATAAGCTGTCTTTCTTTGCATTTAAGAATTCTTTCGGGGTTGTTTTGGGTTTAACCGGATTGATTCAATTTACCGGTGTGAATGCCGATGGTGGACATCTGGAAAGTGCGAGTGGCGATGCTTGAGTGTTGCGTGTTGATGTACATGGGTGTGAGGCTCCACGCCGTCCCATTCACAGTCGTGGCTGTGCTGATGGTGTTCGTCATGCCGGTGCTTGTGTCCGTGGAGTAGCTCTGCATGCTCATGGTCATGTACGTGGTGTTCCGTCAAATGGAGCCAAACACCTGCAGCCATCAATGCAGTGGCCGTCCAAAAAACGGCGCTTGTGGGTTCGGCAAATATTCCTATGGAAATTGCTGCTCCCACAAAAGGGGCGGTAGAAAAATAGGCCCCCGTGCGCGCTGTTCCAAGCCCGCGCAGCGCCAGCACAAACAGCACCAGACTCAGGCCGTAACCCAGAAAGCCAATCACCATCGCAGTGGACAGCAGCGGCAACGCAGGCCATGAGGCGCCGAGGGCAAATGCCAATGCGGTATTCACGCAACCGGCCACCAGCCCTTTGCTTCCCGCGACAAACAGTGCGTCCGATGCCGACACCTTGCGCGTGAGATTGTTGTCAATGGCCCAGGCCAGGCATGCGCCAGCCAATGCCATGGGACCCATGCCTGATGCTGATGACTCACCCGTGGGCCAGGCCAATACCGCACCACCCGCCACAATCAAGCCCATGGCCAATACGATGCGGCGGTCGGTACTCTCCTTGAACACTATCCAGGCCAGCATTGCGGTCAATACCGACTCAAGGTTCAAGTACAGCGACGCGGTCGCCGCAGTAGTGTGCGATAGCCCCACCATCAACAATAACGGCCCCAGCACCCCACCAAACGCAATCGCGCCCATCAACCACGGCCACTCGTGTGCAGGCATCTCCACCGACTTCCATCCGCGGTCACGCACCAGGCGCGTTAGCGTCAAACCCAAGCCACTTCCCAAATACAACAATCCTGCCAGGAGGAACGGAAACGAAAGATCCAAGCCATTGCCGATGAGCTGCTTGGCAAACGGTGTGCTGGCTCCAAACAGAATGGCGGCACCCAGGGCGGGCAGCGCGGCACGGTGCAAGGGCCTCATGTGGCCATGTCCCAATGTAATTTGATTTGCATCGTTGTCTCCTTGTCGTCATTCAACCCAAGTGGGTATGGCGTTCTGGCTTGGCTTCGGTTTCCATGGCGGCCAGGCCTTGCAAAATGCCACAGGCATCCACAGCCTGCTCGGTCTGGCACCGCTGGCGCAGCACAGCCAGCTGCTCTTTCAAATGCACGAGTTCGCGGATGCGCTCATCCACATGGGCCATGTGCTGATCGAACACGGCATTGATTGCGCCACAGCCTTCTGCGGGTTGGTCTGCCAGACCCAGCAGGGTATGGATTTCTTCGTGACTCATGTCGAGCGCGCGGCAGTTGCGGATGAAGCGCAAGCGCTCCAAGTGCGCAGGTCCATAGACCCGGAAATTGCCCGCCGTACGTGCGGTCTCGGGTAGCAGACCTTCTTTCTCGTAGTACCGGACAGTTTCCACTGTGGTCTGGGCGACCTGGGCTAATTCACCGATTTTCATGGCGGGTTCCAAATAGTTCTTGACTCTATAGTAGCTTCAGGTTGCGTAATAGGGTGAATTACTATGCAAAGCCCTCAATGTCTGCACACGATCACCACAAACACGAGAACGACAACAGCTCCGAAGAAGTGCATGGCCACTCCCATGCGCGTGAGCAAAATCAGGACCATGTTCACGACCACGGCCCGGATGCCTGTTGCGGCGGGCATGCGGTAAGCGTGGCAAAGCCCGCGTCACTGGCACGCGCCCAAAAGGAAGTGGCTGGTACGGGTGTGCAAACCCCCATTCGCATCATGCAGATGGACTGTCCAACAGAAGAGGCCTTATTGCGCAAAAAACTGGGCAGCATGGCAGGTGTGTCAGGCATGGAGTTCAACCTGATGCAGCGCGTGCTGACCGTGACCCACGAACCCGACGCCATGGAACCGATTCTGCAAGCCATCCGCTCTCTGGGCTTCACACCCGATATTGCCACTGGCGCGTCAACATCCACCGAACCGGCGCCCGAGCCCGCCAAGCCGTGGTGGCCACTCGCAATTGCCGGGCTGGCCGCCATTGCCTCGGAAGCGGCGCATTGGGCAGGGTTGCCAGCCTGGGTGGCCGCCGCTTTGGCTATCGTCGCCGTTCTTCTGAGCGGAATCACCACCTACCAGAAGGGCTGGATCGCTATCCGCAACGGTAACCTGAACATCAACGCGCTGATGAGCATCGCTGTGACAGGCGCCTTGGTGCTGGGCCAGTGGCCGGAAGCGGCCATGGTGATGGTGCTGTTCACCGTTGCCGAGCTGATAGAGGCCAAATCGCTGGACCGGGCGCGCAATGCCATCCAGGGGCTAATGCAGCTCACACCCGAGCGCGCCACGGTATTGCAGGCAGACGGCACCTGGGCGGAGGTGGAGGCTAAGGCCGTGGCCGTCGATGCCCGCGTGCGCATCAAACCAGGTGAACGCATTGCGTTGGATGGAAAAATCACCAGCGGCCGCTCCAGCGTCAACCAGGCCCCCATCACGGGCGAAAGTCTGCCGGTGGAAAAAACCGAAGGAGACCAGGTGTTTGCCGGCACGATCAATGAGTCCGGTTCGTTTGAATACAGCGTAACCGCTGCCGCGAATGACAGCACGCTGGCCCGCATCATCCACGCGGTGGAAGCAGCGCAAGGCGCGCGGGCTCCCACGCAGCGTTTCGTCGACCAGTTTGCAAAGGTCTACACGCCGGTGATTTTTGCCATCGCGCTGACCGTGGCGCTGGTTCCACCGTTGCTGATGGACGGCGCGTGGTTTGACTGGATCTACAAGGCGTTGGTGCTGCTGGTTATTGCCTGCCCTTGCGCGCTGGTGATCTCCACCCCGGTAACCATCGTCAGCGGTCTGGCGGCGGCAGCCCGCCAGGGCATTCTGATTAAAGGGGGGGTCTATCTGGAAGAGGGGCGCAAGCTCAAGTGGCTGGCGCTCGACAAGACCGGCACCATTACCCACGGCAAACCCGTGCAGACCGACTTTGTCGCGCTGCATGGCTGGAACGAATTGGACGTTCTCAGTTTGGCCGCCAGCCTGGCGAGCCGCTCTGACCACCCCGTGTCACGCGCAGTGGCCCAGGCGGCACAAGCGGATGGTGTCACTCTGCGCGACGTGCAAAGCTTTGAAGCTTTGCCTGGACGAGGCACCAAGGGGGTCATTGATGGCAAGCAGTATTTCCTGGGCAATCACCGCCTGATCCATGAGCAAGGGCACTGTTCAGACGATGTAGAAGCACGATTGGCCGTCTTGGAAGAGCAAGGAAAGACGGTCATTCTGTTGACAGACTACCAGGGCGTTCGAGGCCTGTTCGCGGTAGCCGACACAGTCAAGGACAGCAGCCGTCAGGCACTTGCAGAACTGCATGCGCTGGGCATCAAAACCGTGATGCTGACCGGCGATAACGCCCACACGGCCCGGGCCATTGCGGCCCAGGTGGGCATAGACGAAGCCCTTGGCGACCTGTTGCCCGAGGACAAACTCAAGGCGATTGAAAGCAAGATGGCGCATGGCGGGGCCGTAGGCATGGTGGGCGACGGCATCAACGACGCACCGGCACTGGCACGCTCCGACATCGGCTTTGCCATGGGCGCCGCAGGCACCGGCACCGCGATAGAGACTGCCGATGTGGCGCTGATGGATGACGACCTGCGCAAGCTGCCGCGTTTTGTGCGCCTGTCACGGCACACCCATGCCGTGCTGGTGCAAAACATCGTGCTGGCACTGGGCATTAAGGCTGTGTTCCTGGTGCTTACATTGACTGGCGCCGGCACCATGTGGATGGCGGTGTTTGCCGACGTGGGGGCCAGCCTGCTGGTGGTCGGAAATGGGCTACGGCTATTGCGCGCCGGGACGTCGGAGTAAGCCCGTGGACATTCTTCAAGCGCCTACCACGCATCCCTCCAACGACCAGCTCGCCCTTTGGCAAAAAGCGACCCCGCTACTCGACTACGGCCACGCCGCGATCCAGTACTTGATTGCGCGGCGTGGCTGGAGGCAGCTTGGTGAATACGAACGTATCGGCGCGGCTTACAACTTTGTGCGCGACGATATCGCCTTTGGCTACAACGCATCGGATGACTTGCCGGCCTCGCGCGTGTTGTCCGACGGCATGGGTCAATGCAACACCAAGGGCACGCTGCTAATGGCACTGCT
>Ga0208398_100874_pt1 | contig 14802 bp, 16 predicted proteins | sample LakWasMe79_HOW10_2_FD_183905 | JGI IMG/M metagenome (GOLD analysis project Ga0208398, IMG submission 183905) | Freshwater sediment methanotrophic microbial communities from Lake Washington under simulated oxygen tension - Sediment Metagenome... | ecosystem: Environmental > Aquatic > Freshwater >...
CCGACGAGCATGCCGCGCTGGAGCGCAGCATCCTGGCCGAGGGCTGCCGCGACGCGCTGGTGTTGTGGGGCGAGGTGCTGGTGGACGGCCACAACCGCTACGGCATCTGCATCAAGCATGGCCTGCCCTTCCAGACGGTGCAGAACCCGCGTTTTCAGTCCATCGAGGACGTGCACCTCTGGATGATCGACCAGCATCTGGGCCGGCGCAGCGTCTCGGACTTCCAGCGCGGCGTGCTGGCGCTGCGCAAGAAGGAGATCGTGGCCGCGCGCCGCGCGGTGGCCCTGCACACCGAGCCCGACGAGAGCCGTGCCGACGCGCCGCAGCTGCCGCCCACCGACCCGCTCAACACCCGCGAGGCGATTGCCAAGGCGGCACGAATCAGCAGCAACCAGGTGGTGCTGATCGAGAAGATCCAGAAGCAGGCGGCGCCCGAGTTGGTGGCGGCCGTCAAGTCGGGCGAGATCACCATCAGCGCCGCCGCCGCGGTGGCCAGCCTGCCGGTGGAAGAGCAGGTGGCCGCCGCCACCGCCGGCAAGAGCGAGCTCAAGCAGGCCGCCAAGCGCGCGCGTGCTGCCAAGGCCAGGCCGGCCAAGGCTGCCGAGGAGGCCCTGGCCGATCAGGCGGAGGGGGCCGAACGGGCTGCAGCGCAAGACCTGACCCCGTTGACCGAGTCCGAGGCCGAGGAGCTGCAGCGCCTGCGTGCGCGCGTGGCCGAGCTGACGGTGGAAAACGCCGTGCTGCGCCAGCAGCTCTCAGCGCTGCAGCGCTGAGTTCATCGCCGCATAGCCCAGGCCCTGGCCGAACAGGCCGGCGGTGGCCTGCTGCTGCAGAAAGTCATGCATCAGCGTCTGGGCCTGGCCATAGGCCAGCAGGAAGGGGGCCGGCCCAACGCTGAAGCGCTGCGCGCCGGCCGCATGCAGTTCGGCGATCGCCGGCATGCCGGGCAGGGTCATCAGGTTCAGCGGCATGCCGATCGCCGGGGCCAGGCTGCGCACCTCGTCGACGCTGGCCAGGCCGGGCAGAAAGGCGCCGTCGGCACCGGCCTCGCGGTACCGACGCAGCCGCTCCAGGCTCATGGTCACGGCCGTCGCGCCGCTGGCCAATTGGCGCAAATAGACATCGCTGCGCGCGTTGATGAAGAAGGGCCGGCCGCTGCCCAGCGCCGCGCGGATGGCGGTGATCTTGGCCGCCAGCAGGGCGGGGGCCTGATCGCCGTCTTCGAGATTGATGCCCACCGCACCCGCGTCGGCCACCGCACTGGCGAGCCTGGCCACGGCGGCCGGATCGGTGCTGTAGCCATCTTCCAGGTCGACGCTCAGCGGCACGCGGATGACGCGCGCGATGCGGCGCACCGCGGCCAGCAGTTCCTCGGGCGGCAAGGCGCCACCATCGGCATAACCCAGCGACCAGGCCAGGGAGGCGCTGGAGGTGGCGATGGCCGGCGCACCGGCCAGCTCGAACAGGCGCGCGCTGGCGGCGTCCCAGGCATTGGGCAGCAGCAGGGGCGCGGGGGCGTGGTGCAGGGCTTGGAAGGTCTGGAAGGCGGTCATGGCAGGTCTCGATGAAGAAGCCTGCATGCTAGGCCGCGCAACAATGCGCGTCTGGCCGTTTCCGGACTTGTACCCGTATGACCCAGCGGGCACCGCAGATCCGGCTTTGCCGGGCTGCCGGTGACGCCCTCTTGAGGGGGCGCGCGCAGCGCGTAGGGGGTGGACGACTACAGCGGCAGCTCGGTGTAGTAGCGCCCGCCGTGGAAGATCAGCGGCTGGGCGGCTTCGGCAAAGCTGCAGCGCTCCACCTCGCCGACGAAGATGACGTGGTCGCCCTCCTCGTACTGGCTGCGGTTGGCGCATTCGAACACCGCGGCCACGCCTTCCAGCACCGGCGCACCGCCGGCACCCTCGCGCCAGGCCACGCCGGCAAAGCGGTCGATGTCGCGGGTGGCGAAGCGCTGTGCCAGCGCCTTCTGGTCGGCCGCCAGGATGTTGATGGCGTAATGCGAGCCGCGGCTGAACACCGGCATCGAGCCGGCGCGCTGGGCCAGGCTCCACAGCACCAGCGGCGGCGCCAGCGACACCGAGTTGAAGGAGTTGGCGGTCAGGCCCACCAGGCTGCCGTCGGGTGCGCGCGCGGTGACGATGGTCACGCCGGTGGCAAACATGCCCAGGGCCGAGCGGAACTGCAGGGTGTCGAGCGGGTCGGCGGCAGTGGCCTGGCTGGGAACGGAGGGCGACAAGGTCATGCGCCTATTGTCGGGGCAGACCGAATGCCCCGCATTCTCTGCGGCAGATCAAACATCGCGGCCCCGCGCGCGCCTGCCGGCCGCGGAATTTGCGCTGCCTCATAAGCGGGGCGGGCGCACTGGGTTGCACTGCGCCCATGACAGAGGACGGGAGACCCTTATGTTGCCTTGGAACACATTACCCACGGGCCTGGACGCCACCGGTCCGCAAGGAATCAGCGGCGACTGCGACCTGACCCTGCTCAACCAGCAGCGGCTGCACGGCCGGCTGCAGCAGTTTCACGACGGCGATCTGGCCATCGACCTGCGCGTGCCACGCCAGCGCTGGCCCCTGAGCCTGCCGCTGCGCGAGGTGCAATGGCTGCGCATGCGCGCGCCCGCCGAGGCCGCCGCGGCGCTGGCCGCCGCACCGGCCGCGGCGGTGCCGATCCGCCTCAGCGGCCCGGCCGCCAAGCCAGTGCCGGGCCTGTGCCTGCGCTCGCGCGCGGTGCCGGGTGGGCTCTGGCTGGACCTGCTGGACGCCCAGGGCGAGGTGCACCGCTGGTTCGTGCACGACGTGCCGCAGGTGGAGCTGAAGCGGCTGAACTGAGGGGCAGCGTCAGCGCAGCATGGCCACGGCGGTGCCGAGCAGCTCATAGGTTTCCAGTTCGGCACTGTCCACCCAGGGCTGTGGCCAGGCGCTCCACACCACCGCCACCACCTGCTCGGCGGGGTTGATGTAGATGAACTGTCCGTAGATGCCCTCGGCGGTGAAGGCGCCGTCGTGCATCTCCAGCGCATCCGCACCGGTGGGGAAGGACCACCACTGGTAGCCGTAACCCAGCGGGTAGCCCGGGTAGAGCTGGCCGCAGGCCGTGGTGGCCGAGTCGGGGTGGCCGGCGAGATCGCGCCAGCCCGGCGACAGCACGGCCTGGCCGCCGATACGGCCCTGCTGCAGCAAGAACTGGCCCAGGCGCGCGTAGTCGCGCAGCGTGGCGCTGAAGTTGTTGCCGCCCATCTCGAGGCCGTCGACGCCGTCGAGCATCCAGTAGCCCTCGGCCTCCATGCCCATCGGGCCCCAGATCTTTTGCGACAGATAGTCGCTCAGGGTCCTGCCGGTGGCGCGCGCGATCACCGCGCCCAGCACATAGCTTTCGCCGGTGCTGTAGCAGAACGCGCTGCCGGGCGCGGCGGCGCGTGGGCGCGAGCGCATCAGCTCCATCACCGTGCCACGCCCCCCGCTGGAGCAGGCCTGGGCCAGCCTGGCGATGTCGGAGTCCGCGCCCGCGCCGTAGTCCTCGTTCCAGGCCACGCCCGAGCACATGCGCAGCAGCTCGCGGATCGTGTTGGCCTGGTAGGCGCTGCCCGCCAACTCGGGCAGGTAGCGCGTCAAGGGCTCGTCCAGGCTGGCGATGCTGCCGTCCTGCAGCGCCGCACCCATCAGCGTGGCGGTGAGCGATTTGGCCGCCGAGAACGAGGTCCAGCGCGTGCTGGCGTCGTTGCCCATCGCATAGCGCTCCAGCGCCAGCTCGCCGTTCTTCAGGATCAGCAGGCCGCTGCAGCGCTGGCGCTGCATGTAGTCGTCGATGCTGTAGGAGCGGTCCGCCAGGCTGTAGCTCAGCCCGGACAGCTGGCGGGCATGAACGGGCAGGGGCCTGGTGCTGCCGCCGCGGCGTATCAACCGGGTGGGCGCCAGGCGGTCGGCATGTCGAAAGGTGGCGACCTGGTTCTCCGGCGTGGTCGTGAGCAGGCTGGGCGAGACGCGCTCGTCGATCTCGTCGGCGCCGCCGCCGCAGCCGGCCAGCCAGGGCAGGCTGCCCAAGGCGAGCCGGCTCATCAGTTGCAGCGTGCCGCGCCTGCTGTAGGTGGATCTCATCGTGTCTCCGTCTTTGTTGGTGGGTGGGGAGGCGGGGCCGCCTCGGCGCCAGCGTAGGTGGGGGTGGCGCGGCGCACGAGTTCGCAGATGCAGGGTCCGCAAATGAGGAGGCTTCGCAGCCGGGCGCAGGCCGGCTAAGCTGGGGCGCCGCGCGCATCCTGTCTGCATGTCCGACCCCCTCAGCCCCGCCACCTTGGAGCGCTTCAGCGCCGCCCTGCTGCGGCTGGGGGCCTTGGCCCATGAGGCCAGCGCCGCCGAGTTTCTGGGGCAGGCCGTCAGCGTCCTGAGGGCGCAAATTCCGTTTGCGCGCGGCTGGTGGGGCCTGGGCACCGATCTCGGCCCCGGCAAGGTGCCGGCCATCTATCAGACCCAGACGATCGCCCTGCCGGACGGCTTTGCCGCCGAGTGGCGTGCCATCGCCCCGGCCGACCGCTTTGCCGAAACCACACTCAGGCAGGGCGGCGAGGTGCAGCGCTTCGCGGCCACGCAGGACGACGACTCACCCGCCGAGGTCGTGGAGTTCAGCCAACGCCATGGCCTGCACCACGGCATGGCCTTGCGCATCGATGCGCTGGCGACGGGGCATGGCTTCTTCATGGCCATCTACCGCGATGCCGAGGCCCCGCCGTTCGACGCGGCCGAGGCGCTGCTGTTCAAGCAACTGCTGCTGCATGCGCTGCAGCTGTGGCATCAGCGCCTGCGCGACGCGCTGTCAGCCGTGGCGCAGGAGGAGTTGGCGCGCGCCGCCGTGGCGCTGCCCGACGGGCGCCTGCTGTTCGCCGGCCCGGCCCTGTGCGAGCTGCTGTGGTCGCATTGGCCGCAGTGGGACGGCATCACGCTGCCGGCCGAACTGCTGGCCCAGCTGCGGTGCCTGCCCCAGCAGCTGCGCCTGCCCGGGGGCACGCTGCACGCCAGCCGCCGGGGCGAGCAGCTCTGGCTGCTGCGCCGCGCCGAGGCCGGCGGCCGGCCCGAGCTCGCGCCGCGCAAGATGCGGGTGGTGCATCTGTTTGCCGAGGGCAAGTCCTACAAGGAGATTGCGCGCGAGCTGGCCCTGAGCCCGGCGACGGTGCGTACCTATCTGCGCGATGCCTACCTGAGCCTGGGGGTCAGCAACAAGATCGAGCTGGGCGAGGCGCTGCGGGGCCAGGGGCGGAGCGCGCGGACTCCCTAGAATCCGCGCATGTCATCGACCCCCAGCGCCGCCCTGCCGCCCACGTCATCGCCGCCGCCGCAACCCAGCCTCAGCGCCCGCGCCGCTGCCCTCTACCGCCTGGCGGTGGTCTGCCTCTTGGGCTTTGCCTCCGGCCTGCCGCTGGCGCTGACCGGCCAGGCCATGCAGGCCTGGCTCTCGGCCGAGGGCCTGGACGTAGCCACCATCGGCTTCCTGAGCCTGGTGGGCATGCCCTATACCTTCAAGTTCCTGTGGGCGCCGCTGATGGACCGCTTCGAGCTGCCCCTGCTGGGCCGGCGGCGTGGCTGGATCGTGCTCACCCAGCTGTTGCTGGCCGGCGCGCTGCTGCTGATGGCCGGCACCTCGCCCGGCGCGGCCACGCGCGCCTTTGCCCTGCTGGCGGTGCTGGTGGCGTTTCTGTCAGCCTCGCAGGACGTGGTGATCAACGCCTACAGCACCGATGTGCTGGCCGCCAGCGAGCGCGGCCTGGGTTCATCGTTGCAGGTGGTGGGCTACCGCATGGCGATGATTCTCTCGGGCGGCGTGGCCTTCATCTGGGTGGACGTGGCGCAGGGTGGCGGCTGGAGCTGGCCCGAGGTGTATCGCCTGATGGCCGGGCTGATGGTGGGCGCCGCCGCCTTCTCGGCCCTGGCCCTGCCGCGCCTCAAACAGGCGGCCGCGCCGGCCAGCGTGGCGCGCCATGACATCCTCGGCTTTGCCGCCGTGGTGCTGGCGGTGGTGGCCGGCGTGGTACTCACCGAGCAAGCCCTGACCCCGGCGATCAAGGCGCTGCTGGCGCCGCTGTGGGCCGGCAGCGCGGTGGCCGTGGGACTGCAGGCCAAGTGGACGGACCTGGTGATCCTGCTGGCCGGCATCGCCCTGACCCTGCCGCTGGCGGCCTGGGCGGCGCGCGCGGCGCGCTTCGAGACCCTGCTGGGCGGCCTGCGCAACTATTTTGCCCAGCCCGGTGCGGCGGCCTTTCTGGCCTTCATCGTGCTCTACAAGCTGGGCGATGCCTTTGCCGGTGCGCTCATGACGCCCTTCCTGCTCAAGGCCCTGCACTTCGGCACCGCCGAGGTGGGCGTGGCCAACAAGGTGTTCGGGCTCTGGCTCACCATCGGCGGTGCCATCGTCGGTGGCGCGCTGATGCTGCGCATCGGCATGTGGCGCGCGCTGATGGCCTTCGGCATGCTGCAGGCGGCCAGCAATCTGGGCTTCTGGTGGCTTGCGCAGTACGGCGCCGGCAGCCTGGGCGCGCTGACCGTGCCGGCCTTCGACTGGGGCTTTGTGAAGCTGGCCCAGGCCACCCAGGTGGATGGCAGCCTGCTGATGGTGGTGGCGCTGGAGAACCTCAGCGGTGGCATGGGCACGGCGGCCTTTCTGGCCTTCATGATGAGCTTGTGCAACCAGCGCTTCACCGCCACCCAGTTCGCCCTGCTCTCGGCCTTTGCCTCGGTGGGCCGGGTCTGGGTGGGGCCGCTGGCGGGGGTGCTGGCCGAGGCGATCGGCTGGCCCGACTTCTTCCTCGTCTCCATCGTGCTGGCGCTGCCGGCGCTGTGGATGCTGAAGAATCTGCGCGCCAGCGTGGAGGCGCTTGAAGTCCCGGCCGACGCCTCAACCTTAGACGACTGATCATGAGTACCACGAATTTCGACGCGGGCGCCGACGCCCATCTTCCCAGCGCGCCGCGCTCCGGCTTCGGCCGTTGCGAGTGCCGCGCTTGCGCGGCCGTGCAGCCGCAACGGCGTTTGTTCACGGGCCTGCTGGCGGCAGGCACGGCCTTGGCGGCCACACCGCTATGGGCACGCGAGGGCGTGAACGTGGGCAAAAAAAGCTGGGCCGCCGATCTGGTGCCGGCGCAGCAGGTGGAGCAGGCCGCCGCCCAGCAATATCTGCAAATGCAGCGCGAGGCGGCGCAGCAGCGCGCGCTGGCGCCCGCCAACCATCCGCAGGTCATACGGCTGCGCGAGATCGCCAAGCGCATCGTGCCGCATGCGCTGGAGTGGAACCCGCGCGCCAAGGACTGGCGCTGGGAGGTGAACCTGTTCGCCAGCCAGCAGCTGAACGCCTTCTGCATGCCGGGCGGCAAGATCGCCTTCTATTACGGCATCCTCGAGAAGCTCAAGCTGGAGGACGACGAGGTCGCCACCATCATGGGCCACGAGGTCGCGCATGCGCTGCGCGAGCATGCGCGCGAGCGCATGGGCAAGACGGCGGCCACGCGGCTGGGCGCCAATGTGCTGTCCTCGCTGCTGGGCCTGGGCAATGTGGGCGATGCGTTGCTGGGCATGGGCAGCCAGCTGCTCACCCTGACCTTCAGCCGCGAGGACGAGACCGAGGCCGATCTGGTGGGCATGGAGCTGGCCGCGCGCGCCGGCTACAACCCGGCGGCCGGCGTGAGCCTGTGGCAGAAGATGGGCCAGGTCTCCAAGGGCGCGCCGCCGCAATGGCTGTCCACCCACCCCTCGGGCCCGACGCGCATCCGCGACATCGAGGCCAGCCTGCCCCAGGTGGCGGGGCTGTACCAGCGCGCCGAGAAGCCCGCGCGGCGCTTCGAGATCGCGCCGCCGATCCCGGCCCGGAAGGGCTGAGCCCGCGTCAGGTGCCGCGCACGTAGGGGTTGCTGCGGCGCTCCACGCCGAAGCTGCTCTCTGGCCCATGGCCAGGGATGAAGACGGTGTCGTCGCCCATCGGCCAGAGCCTCTGGGTGATGGAGCGGATCAGCTCGTGGTGGTTGCCGCCGGGAAAATCGCTGCGCCCCACGCCGCCGGCGAACAGCACATCGCCGACGAAGGCGCGCTTGGCGGCGGCCGAATAGAACACCACATGGCCCGGCGTGTGGCCGGGGCAGTGGCGCACCGTCAACTCCTGATGGCCGATGCGCACATGGTCGCCGTCCTGCAGCCACCGCGTGGGGGTGAACGGCTCAGCCGGCGGGAAGCCGAACATCTGGCTCTGCTGCGGCAGGCCATCGATCCAGAACTGATCGCCCGGATGCGGGCCGATCACGGGCAAGCCCATTTCGCGCGCCAGCTGGCCGGTGCCGCCGGCATGGTCGATGTGCGCATGTGTGAGCCAGATCGCCTTCAGGTGCAGGCCCAGGCGCTGCACCTCGGCCAGCAGCTTGGTGACTTCGCCGCCCGGGTCGATCAGGGCCGCGTCCAGGGTCTCGTCACACCAGACCAGGGAGCAGTTCTGCTGGAAGGGGGTGACGGGGATGGTGAGGTAGCGCAGCGACATGGCAGGGGGGCTGAGAACGAGGCATCGATCGGGCGCTCAATGTAGCGAACTTTGTGGCGGGGCGGCGAACGGCATCACTGACGCGGGCCGGCCGTGGTGGAATCAGGCTCTGCCATGGCCGGGCGCACAGCCCCTTCATTCCTATGAGCATCAACGTCGATCTTCGTCAGCTTGTCTACGCCCTCTCGGACGCGCTGGACCTGGTGGGTGTGGACGATATCGCGCATGGCAAACGCGTCGGCGTGATGGCCGCCGAATGCGCCAAGGCGATGCAGTGGCCGGCAGCGGAGGTGCACTTTCTGTTCGACCTGGGCCTGCTGCACGACATCGGCGTTTCCAGCACCGCCACCCACCAGCACCTGATCGCCGAGTTCGACTGGGCCGGCTCGCAGGCCCATGCGGAAACCGGCTACGGCCTGCTGAAGGACTTCGCCCCCTTGGCGCGCATGGCGCTGCCGGTGCGCTACCACCACACGCGCTGGGACGCCTTGATGGCCGGCCGGCAGCTGCCGCCGGAACTGGCGCGCCAGGCCAATCTGATCCTGCTGGCGGACCGCGTGGATGCGATGGCCGCGCCCTTCTATGCCAGCGGCCAGGTGCTGCAGCACCGCGAGCCGATCCGCCGGGAAATCGCCGCGCGCGCCGGCAGCTATTTCGCGCCCGAACTGGTGGACGCGTTTCTGACGGTGTCGGCGCATGAGGCGTTCTGGCTGAATCTCGAATCGAATGCGCTCGCCAACTATCTGGCCGACATGCTGGCCACCGCCCAGCCCTACCAGGCCAGCAACGCCGAGCTGATGCAGCTGGCCACGGTATTCGCGCAGATCGTGGATGCGAAAAGCGCCTTCACCCGCACTCATTCGCTGGGTGTGGCCAGGGTCGCGCGCCGCCTGGCCGAGCACATGGGCGTCTCGGCGGACCATTGCGAGAAACTCGAGATTGCCGGCCTGCTGCACGACCTGGGCAAGTTGCGCGTGCCCGATGCGATCCTGGAGAAGCCCGCGCCGCTGGACGAGGATGAGCGCCTGGTGATGCGCAGCCACAGCTTCGAGACCATGCAGATCCTCAAGAAGGTCAGGGGCTTCGAGGAGATCGCCAGCTGGGCCGCGGACCACCACGAGGCGCCCAGCGGCCTGGGCTATCCGCATGGCCTCGACGGCGCCAAGCTCGCGCTGGAGGCGCGCATCCTGCGCGTGGCCGACATCTTCCAGGCCATGGTGCAGGACCGCCCCTACCGCCAGGGCCTCTCGCGTCAGGCGGTGTCGTGCTTCATGGCGGAGCTGGCGGGGCGCCACAGCATCGATGCCTCGATCGACGGCGTGCTGCAAGCCCATCTGGATGAAATGATCCAACTGGCGCTGGCCGCGGCCTGACGCTACCTTTTTGAGTTAGCCCCGCTGGCGGGGTGCCAGCCGCCCCTGGCGCGTTTCGAGCGCACCGGCCGCGGCGGCCTTGAGCAGGCGCTGGAAGGAGGGGCAGGCCGCGTGGCTGGGCGCCGGGCAGGCGGCGGCATGTCGCAGGCCTTCGCTCATGGCCTGGAGTCGCTTGACCATGCGGTCGAGTTCGTCGGCCTTGGCGGCCAGCATCTGCCGGTCGATCTGCGGCCCGCCCTGCGGCGTGAACATGGTGCGGATCTCGTCCAGCGAGAAGCCGCCGGCCTGACCCAAGGCGATCAGCGCCAGCTGGTCCAGCACCGTCGGCGCGAACTGCCGCCGCGTGCCGTCGGTCTCCAGCGAACGGATCAGGCCCTTGCGTTCGTAATAGCGCAGCGCGGAGGCCGCAATGCCCGAGCGTTTGGCGACTTCGGAAATATCCATGGCGGTGCTTGACTTGAAGTTGACTTCAACTTCTATAGTGAATTCAAGGTTCAAGAACGTCAAGCCCAAACCGGAGATTGCCATGCCCGCGCTGCCCGACCTCACCCTCATTGCCCATACCGCCGCCGTCGGCATCGGCGCCACCGCCGTGCTGGATGCCTGGCTGCTGCTGATCCAGCGCCTGGGGGTGCCGACCGGCAGCTTCGCGATGATCGGTCGCTGGGTGGGCCATCTGGCGCGCGGCCGCTTCGCCCATGCCGCCATCGCCCGCGCCGCGCCGGTGTCACATGAGCTGGCGCTGGGCTGGCTGACGCATTACGTGGTGGGCATGGCCTTCGCCGCGCTGCTGGTGGCCTGGCAGGGCCCGGCCTGGCTGGGCGCGCCGCGCTTGCCGGCGGCGCTGCTCACCGGCGTGGCCACCGTGGCCATGCCATTGCTGCTGATGCAGCCCGCCATGGGCCTGGGCGTGGCGGCGAGCCGGACGCCCACGCCGCTGCGCAACAGCCTGCGCAGCCTGGCCAACCACAGCGTGTTCGGCGGCGGGCTCTACCTTGCCGCTCGCCTGCTGGCCTGATGAACACCCCTCCAACTCTGCAATGCCATTACCGAGGTACCGAGATGAAACGCATCGCCATCATTTATCACAGCGCCCATGGTCACACGGCGCATATTGCCCAGCATGTGCTGCGCGGCGCGCAGGCGCTGCCCGGCGTCGCGGCCGAGCTGCTGCGGGCCGAAGCGCTGGTGGCGCAGCCCGAGGCGCTGCTCGCCTACGACGGTTTCATCCTGGGCTCGCCCACCTATCTGGGCGGGGTCTCAGGCCCGTTCAAGGCCTTCATGGATGCCACCGGCCGTCTGTGGCGCACCCAGGCGCTGAAGGGCCGGCTGGGCGCGGGCTTCACGGTGTCCTCGCTGCCGGCGGGCGACAAGCAGTCCACCCTGCTGGCGATGTTCGTCTTCGGCATGCAGCATGGCATGCTCTGGGTGGGCAACCCCATCCTGCCCGAGCAGCATGCCGGCGTGCCCTATGAGCAGGCGGCGAACCGCCTCGGTTCCTGGTCGGGCCTGATGGCACAGGCCGGGCATGGCGCGCCGGCCGATGAGTTTGTGCCCGGCGATACCAAGACGGCGCGCATGTTCGGGCGCAACTTCGCCGCGACCCTGCTGCGGGTGGGCGCCGACGCGCCGGCCGAAGCCGCGCAGGAGGCCTGAGCGCCATGTTGCCCAAGCGATTCGCGCCCGCCCTGTTCGGCCTGACGCTGTCCGGCCTGATGTCCTTGCTGGTCGCCGGCGTGGCGACGCTGCGCGTCACCGGGCTGAACCCCGGCTTTGTCGGCGCCTGGCTGCAGAGCTGGCTGACCGCCTGGTTGATCGCCTTCCCGGCCGTGCTGGTGGTGGCGCCATTGGCGCGGCGCATGGTCAATCGCTGGGTGGCGCCATAGCCGGTGCGGCGGCGAGATCGAACACCGCTCGCACCAGCTGCGGCCCGTCGGGATGGGCGCGGGTGCTGGCGCCTAGGCCGCGCATCAGCACCAGCATGCGGCGGTTCTCCACCAGCACATCGCCGGTGAGCGCACGCAGGCCCTGCGCGCGCGCATGGCCGGCCAGGCGCGCCATCAGGGCGCGACCCAGGCCCAGGCTCTGCCAGTCGTCGGCCACGGCGATGGCGAACTCGGCCTCGTCGGCATGCTCGCGGCTGCGCACATAGCGGGCGTCGGCCACCAAGCGCGGTGCCAGCCGGCCATCGGCCGGCCACAGCGCCTGCGCCACCAGGGCCACATGCCGGTGCTGGTCCACCTCGGTCATCTGGCGCAGCAACTCGGGGCTGAGCTGGCGCAGGCCGACGTGGAAGCGCTTGTGGCGCGCATCCAGCGACAGGCCCGCCACAAAGGCCTGGGTGGCGGCGGCGTCCCTGGCGGTGATGGCGCGCAGCAGCACGGCGCGGCCACGCGGCAGGCGTAGCTGCTCGGTGGCGATGCCCAGTGCCGGCGCGGCGATGGCGGCGGCGCGCATCATGGCGCTCCGCAGGCGGCGCGTGCAGGGCGCAGTTCCAGCACGGCCGGGCCGCCCAGGGCGCAGACCAGCAGGTCCGCGCTGCCACCCACGGCCATGCCCTGGCCAGGCTCGAGCACGATGTCGCGCACATCGTGGTCGATGGTCACCCAGAGGGTGCCGGCCGCGCTGGCCAGGTAGGCTGGCCTGGCGCCACTCAAGCGCGAGACCTGGCCGCGTTCCAGCCGGAGTTGGGCTTGTTCGGTGCTGATCGTCAACATGGCGGGCTCCTGGGTGAGGTGCATTGCTGCATGCGGGGTATGCATGCTGGCCGGTTGCGCGGCGGGTCTTGCGCGGCTGCCGGTGTGGAGCGAATATTGGGCGCCCGCCGGGGCGCTGACAAACGATCAATCGGAACCCATTGCATTCCTCCAGCGCATGCAAGACAGAAAACCCCTGGACCGCCTGCCGCCGCTCGATCTGCTGGCCTCTTTCGAGGCCGCGGCGCGCCATCTCAGCTTCACCAAGGCGGCGGCCGAGCGCTTTGTGACGCAGTCGGCGATGAGCCGGCAGATGCGCGCGCTGGAGGATGAGCTGGGGGTGGCGCTGTTCACGCGCCGGCACCGCGCGCTTGTGCTCACCGCCGAGGGCCAGCGCCTGCTGGCCAGCTGCACCCAGGTGTTAAGCAGCCTGCGCAGCACCATGCGCGAGATCCGCGCGCCGCAGCAGCGCGAGGTGCTGGCGCTCACCACCACGCCGGGCTTTGCGGCGCTGTGGCTGATTCCGCGCCTGACCGCCTTCACGCGCGCGCATGCCGGCATCGATGTGCGGCTGGACGCGACGCTGGACAACCGCAACCTCGCCGCCGAGGGCTTCGACCTTGCGGTGCGCTACGGCAAGCTGGGTGCGCTGCGCGGTGCGCGCAAGCTCTTCGAGGAGGCGATGCTGCCGGTGTGCAGCCCGCGCCTGGTGGCCGAGCTGGAACTGCCGCTGCGTGAACCGGCCGACCTGGCCCACCACACCTTGCTGCATCTGGCGATGGATGGCGACGGCAGCGGCATGCCGATGGAATGGGAGCCCTGGCTGAGTGCCTGGGGCCTGGCCGATCTGCGCCCGGCCGCGCGCCTGAGCTTCACCAGTTATGCCGAGGCGATCGCCGCCGCGGTGGCGGGCCAGGGTGTGGCCCTGGGCCGCCGGCCGTTGGTGGATGGCCTGCTGGCGAGCGGCCAGCTCGTCACGCCCTTCGACGCCAACACCGCCTCGGCGCGTGCCTACCAGCTCATCGTCGACCCGGCCTCGCGTGCACGGCCAGCGGTGCGCGCTTTCGAGCAATGGCTGCTGGCGCAGGCGGCCGCGGCGAGCTGAGGGGCCATGAAAAGAAAAGGCCGGCCCCCGCGAGGGAGCCGGCCTTGCAGGGCCAAGCGTTGGCGCGTCAGTGCACGCCGTGCATCTTCTTGCGCATCCAGCCGTTCAGCATCATCAGCACCAGACCGGCCGCGATCGGGATCAGGGTGAAGATCAGGAAGAAGGTCGACAGCGAGTAGGTGGCCGAGATCTGGTCGATGTACGAGCCGGTAGAGCCCGCGACCTTGTTGGCGATCGCGGTGTTGAGGAACCAGACGCCGAACATCAGGCCCAGCAGTCGCTTGGGCGCCAGCTTGGAGATGTAGGACAGGCCCACCGGCGAGATGCACAGCTCGCCCATGGTGTGCAGCAGATAGGCCAGCGTCAGGTACATCATGCTGACCTGGGCGGTCTTGGCGCCCGGGGCGATGCCCGCAGCGCCATAGGCCAGCACCGCAAAGCCCAGGCCCAGCAGCACCAGGCCGACGCCGAACTTGATCGGGCCGCTGGGGTTCCACTTCTCTTCCCACATCTTGGAGAACATCGGCGCCAGCACGACGATGAAGAAGCTGTTCAGCACGCCGAACCAGGTGGCGGGCACATCGCTCTGCTCCATCGCGAATTCGCGGCCCAGCATCCACAGGCACAGGCCCCAGATGATGGCAAAGGCGGTGGCCAGCGACAGGTTGGCGACCCAGACCTTGCCGCCGGTGCTGCGATAGAGCTTGAACAACAGCCAGGAGAGGATGGCCGCCGGCACCACCGTCATCGCGGTGTTGATCAGCTTGAACACCAGGCCGCTGGTGCCCACCAGGACGCGGTCGGTGTAGTCGGCCGCGAAGATGGTCATCGAGCCACCGGCCTGCTCGAAGGCAAACCAGAAGAAGATGGTGAAGAAGGAGAACACGAAGATGGCCTTGAGGCGATCGGCCACCACATGCTCGGGGGTGTCGTCGAGCGCTTCCTCGGCCTGCTTCTCGCCGGGCTTGGCCGCGTCGCCGATGCTGCCGAACAGGCGCTGGCTGAAGAAGAACTGCAGCGCGCCCAGGATCATGAACACGCCGGCCAGGCCAAAGCCGAGGTGCCAGGACACCTTCTCGCCGATATAGCCGCACAGCGAGATGCCGAAGAAGGCACC
>Ga0208398_100875_pt1 | contig 14788 bp, 11 predicted proteins | sample LakWasMe79_HOW10_2_FD_183905 | JGI IMG/M metagenome (GOLD analysis project Ga0208398, IMG submission 183905) | Freshwater sediment methanotrophic microbial communities from Lake Washington under simulated oxygen tension - Sediment Metagenome... | ecosystem: Environmental > Aquatic > Freshwater >...
CGCCCTATGTCAACAGCTACCGCCGGCTGGCGCGCTTCACCGCGGCGCCGATCAACATCCAGTGGGGCACCGACAACCGCACCGTGGGCATCCGCAGCCCGCTGGCCACGCCCCAGGCCAGGCGCATTGAGAACCGGGTGATCGGCGCCGATGCCAACCCCTACGTGGCCCTGGCCGCCACGCTGGCCTGTGGCTACCTGGGCATCACCCAGCGCATCGAGCCCTCGTCCGAGTGCAAGGGCGATGCTTACCTGGGCGACTTCGCCTTGCCACGCAGCCTGGGCGAGGCGCTGGAGCTGCTGCGCGCCGAGACCGACCTGCACGAGGTGCTGGGCGCGTCCTTCATCACCGTCTACACCGAGGTCAAGGAGATCGAGTACGCCGAGTTCATGAAGGTGATCTCGCCGTGGGAGCGTGAACATCTCCTGCTGCACGTCTAGATCGAGAAAGACACCATGACCCGCTCCACCGCCGACTGGCAGGCCGCCGACGCCGCACACTTCCTGCACCCCTTCACCGACTTCCAGTCGCTGGCGCGCAAGGGTTCGCGCATCATCACCCGGGCCGAGGGCATCTACCTGTGGGACTCGGACGGCCACAAGATCCTCGACGCGATGTCGGGCCTGTGGTGCGTCAACATCGGCTACGGCCAGCCGGCCCTGGTGGACGCGGCGGCCCGGCAGATGCGCGAGCTGCCCTTCTACAACGCCTTTTTCCAGACCGCCACGCCGCCGGCCATCGCGCTGGCCGAAGTCCTGGCCGAGGTGACACCGCCGCAGTTCCAGCATGTGTTCTTCACCAGCTCGGGCTCAGAAGGCAACGACACCGTGGTGCGCATGGTGCGGCGCTACTGGGACATCCTGGGCCAGCCCGGGCGCCAGGTCATCATCAGCCGCCACAACGCCTACCACGGCAGCACCATGGCCGGTGCCTCGCTGGGCGGCATGGCCGGCATGCATGCCCAGGGCGGCCTGCCGATCCCGGGAATCGTGCACATCGACCAGCCCTACTGGGTGGCGCATGGCCAGGGCATGGACAGGGAGGACTTCGGCCTGCAGGCCGCACGCTGGCTGGAGGCCAAGATCCTCGAGATCGGCGCCGACAAGGTGGCCGCCTTCATCGGCGAGCCAGTGCAAGGCGCCGGCGGCGTGATCATCCCGCCGGCCAGCTACTGGCCCGAGATCCAGCGCATCTGCGACCGCTACGGCATCCTGCTCGTCAGCGACGAGGTGATCTGCGGCTTCGGCCGCACCGGCCACTGGTTCGGCTGCGAGACGATGGGCTTCCGGCCCGACCTGATGACCTTTGCCAAGGGCGTGACCAGCGGCTATGTGCCACTGGGCGGGGTGATGGTGGGCGAGCGTGTGGCCAAGGTGCTGATCGAGCAGGGTGGCGAGTTCGAGCATGGCTACACCTACAGCGGCCACCCGGTGGCCTGTGCCGTGGCCTTGGCCAATATCCAGCTGATCCGCGAACTCAAGCTGGTCGAGCAGGTACACGACGACGTCGGCCCGTACCTGGCCGCGTGCTTTGCCGCCTTGCGCGGACACCCGCTGGTGGGTGACGCCGAAACCTGCGGCCTGATGGGCGCGATCCTGCTGGTGAAGGACCCGGCCAGGCGCACACCGTTTGATGCCGACGTCGGCATCGGCATGGTCTGCCGCGGCCACTGCTTTGCCAACGGGCTGATCATGCGTGCGGTCGGCAACCGCATGATCATCGCGCCGCCGCTGGTCATCACGCGCGGCCAGATCGACGAGATGGTGGCGCTGATCCGCCGCTGCCTGGACCTGACGCTGGCCGACGCCCACCGCGAGGGCTGGCTGTGAGCTCGGCCCGCCGCCCGACGGCTGCCGCGTCACCGGCCGGCGGCGCGGCCAGGTCAGCGAAAGTCCTGCCCGGCGCCGCCCGCAAGGGTCAGAATTGACCGTCATCTGGCAGGCCATGGGAGAAGCGCGATGAAGGACCTGAAAGAACGCCTCGCCGCCCAGGGGGTGCACACCCTGATCGCGCAGTTCACCGACCTGCACGGCGTGGCCCGCGGCAAGTTCGTGCCCTTGGCCCACCTGGACGACCTGCTGACCGAGGGCGCCTGCTTTTCCGGCCCGTCGATCGCCGGCACCGGCCTGCCGCGCAGCGGGCCACGCGCCGAATACTGGGGCCGCGGTGCCGCCAGCACCGCCGTCGCCCTGCCCTGGATGCCGGGTTATGCCCGCGTGGTCTGCGACGGCTTTGTCGCCGGTGAGCCCTTCGAGGCCTGCCCACGCCAGGTGCTGCGGCGCCAGGTGGCCCGGCTGTCGGCCCAGGGCTGGCACCTGCGCAGCGGCATCGAGCCCGAGTTCTTCCTGCTCAAGCAGGTGGCCGGCCAGTGGATGCCGGCCGATGACGCCGACCGGCTCTGCAAGCCCAGCTACGACCTGAAGAGCCTGCCGCGCCAGCGTGGCTTCCTGCAGGCGCTGCAGCAGGCGCTGGAGGGCTGCGGCCTGGACGTGCTGCAGCTCGACCACGAGGACGCCCAGGGACAGTACGAGGTCAACTTCGGCGTCGACGAGGTACTGGCCAGCGCCGACCACCTGATGCTGTTCAAACAGGCCGCCCATGCGCTGGCCGAAGCCCAGGGCATGGTCTTCTCGATGATGGCCAAGCCGTTTGCCGACCAGCCCGGCAGCGGCATGCATTTCCATGCCTCGCTGTGGGCCGGCCACGCGCACGACCGCAACGGCAATGCGCGCAACCTGTTCGTGCCGCACCGCAGCGACGGCTCGGTGGACAACCAGGCCCAGCTGTCGCCGCTGGGCCAGCAGTTTGCCGCCGGCGTGCTGGCGCATTCGGCGGCGCTGTGCGCGCTGGCCGCGCCCACCGTCAACAGCTACAAGCGGCTGGTGATGGGCGGCGCGCAATCGGGCACCAACTGGGCGCCGGCCTATGTGACCCAGGGCCCCAACAACCGCACCGCGTTGCTGCGCACGCTGCATGGCCGCTTCGAGTGGCGCCTGCCCGATGCCAGCACCAACCCCTACCTGGCCAGCGCCGCGCTGATCGCCGCCGGGCTGGACGGGGTGGCGCGTGAGCTGCCGCTGCCGGCCGAGGTCACCGACGACCTGTTCACGCTGGACCCGGCCGAGGTGCAGGCGCGGGGCATCCAGCTGCTGCCGCAGAGCCTGGGCCAGGCCCTGGACGCACTGGCCGCCGACGCGGTGATCTGCGACGCGCTGGGCCCGGTGCTGACCGGGCAGTTCCTGCAGCTCAAGCGGGCGGAGTTCAACGCCTACGCGGTGCATGTCAGCGACTGGGAACTGCGGCGTTATGCGGCCACCTTCTGAATGAGCCGGCTGCCGCCCCGATGACGACGGCGCGCGCGCCCCTGCTCGCCTACACCTGCCTGGCCGCCAGCATGACGCTGGTGGGCAGCTATGTCGGCCTGTCGCGCCTGCTGGTGGCCAGCCTGCCGGTGTTCCTGCTGGCCTGGCTGCGCTTCGGCATCGCCGCCGTGGCCATGCTGGGCTGGGTGAAGCGGGCGCCGGGCGAGGCGCCGCTGTCGCCGCACGACCGGCGGCTGCTGTTCTGGGAGAGCTTTCTCGGCAACTTCCTGTTTTCGGTGTGCATGCTGTACGGCGTGGCGCTGACCTCGGCGGTGTCGGCCGGTGTGGTGATGGCGGCCATCCCGGCGGCGGTGGCCCTGCTCAGCCGCTGGTGGCTGGGCGAGCGCATCAGCCGCCGCACCGGTGCGGCCATCGCCTGCGCCGCGCTGGGCATCGTGCTGCTGGCGCTGGTGCGGCCGCCCGCGGCGGCCGGCGCCGCCACCACACCCACCGGCTGGCCCCTGCTGGCCGGCCATGCCCTGCTGCTGGGCGCGGTTTTCTGCGAGGCGGCCTATGTGGTCATCGGCAAGCGGCTGACGGGCAGCGTGTCACCGCGGCGCATCAGCGCGCTGATCAACCTGTGGGGTCTGGCGCTGGTGACGCCGCTGGGCCTGTGGCAGGCGCTGCGCTTCGACTTTGTGGCCGTCACCCCGGCCACCTGGGGCCTGCTGCTGTTTTATGCCCTGGCCGCCAGCGTGGCCACGGTGTGGTTGTGGATGAAGGGCCTGGCCCAGGTGCCGGCGCCGCGGGCCGGCGTGTTCACCGTGATGCTGCCGGTCAGCGCGGCCGCCGTGGGCGTGCTGTTCCTGGGTGAGCCCTTCGGCGCGGGCCACCTGCTGGCGCTGGGCCTGGCGCTGACCGGCCTGCTGCTGGCCACCTGGCCGGCGCGCTCAGCCGCCGGCCGTGCCTGAGGCCGCCGTGCGCAGCGCCGCTTCGTCGGCGGCAAAGACGCCGCGCTCGGTGATCAGCCCGCTGACCAGCCGCGCCGGCGTCACGTCGAAGGCCGGGTTCAGCGCGGCGCTGCCGTCGGGCACCAGCTGCACCTCCAGCACCTCACCGCTGGCGGCGCGGCCGCTGAGGTGGGTCAGTTCACGCGGCGGGCGCTGCTCGATCGGGATCTCGGCCAGGCCGTCGGCCAGCGCCAGGTCCAGCGTGGACAGCGGCAGCGCGACGTAGAAGGGCACGCCGTTGTCGTATGCCGCCAGCGCCTTCAGGTAGGTGCCGATCTTGTTGCAGACATCACCGCGCGCAGTGACCCGGTCGGCGCCGACGATCACCGCGTCCACCCGGCCGTGCTGCATCAGGTGGCCACCACTGTTGTCGGCGATCACGGTGTGCGGCACGCCCTGCTGGCCCAGCTCCCAGGCGGTCAGGCTGGCGCCCTGGTTGCGCGGCCGGGTCTCGTCCACCCACACATGCAGCGCCAGCCCGGCGGCCTGCGCCTGGTAGAGGGGCGCCAGCGCGGTGCCCCAGTCCACCGTGGCCAGCCAGCCGGCATTGCAGTGGGTCAGGATGTTCAGCGGCCGGTAGGCGTGCCGGTGTGCCAGGTCCTGCAGCAGGGCCAGGCCATGGCGGCCGATGGCGGCGTTGACGGCCACGTCCTCGTCGGCGATGGCGCCGGCCAGTGCCCAGGCGGCGTCGGCGCGCTGCGCCACGGGCAGCGGCGCCAGCGCGGCCAGCATGCGGCGTGTGGCCCAGGCCAGGTTCACCGCGGTCGGCCGGGCGCTGTCCAGCAGGGCCTTCGCCTGGTGCAGCTCACCATCGCCGGCCGCCACGCGGCACTGCAGCGCCATGCCATAGGCCGCGGTGGCCCCGATCAGCGGTGCACCGCGCACCCACATGTCGGCGATGGCCTCGTGCACCCGGGCCACGCTGTCCAGGCGCGCGATGGCCCAGGCAAAGGGCAGCCGCCGCTGGTCGATGACCATCACCGCATCACCGCCGTCGGCTGGCCACAGGCTGCGGCGGTGGATGCCGGCGACCTTCACGACAGCACCCGCCCGGCAACACAGCGCAGCCGCGCGACCAGGGCCGGGTCACGCGCCGACGGCGCGGTGATCAGCGCATGGTCCAGCGCCCGGCGGCAGCCGCAGGCCGGGCCGGCGGGGTCGTGGCTGATGGCCGCCGCTGCGTTGGCCACCAGGGTGCGTGCCACCTCGGCATTGCCCATCAGCACGCCGATGATGGCCTCCACCGTCACGTCGTCATGGCCGGGGTGCCAGCAGTCGAAGTCGGTGACCATGGCCACCGTGGCGTAACAGAGCTCGGCCTCGCGCGCCAGCTTGGCCTCGGGCACATTGGTCATGCCGATGACGTCGCAGTTCCAGCTGCGGTACAGCCGCGACTCGGCCAGGGTGCTGAACTGCGGCCCCTCCATCGCCAGGTAGGTGCCGCCGCGCACGCTGGGCACCGGCAGTGCGGCCAGTGCCGCCTGCAGGTGGTCACCCAGGCGCGCGCACACCGGCCGCGCCATCGACACATGGGCCACGCAGCCGGTGTCGAAGAAGGAACTGGCGCGGCCCGCGGTGCGGTCGATGAACTGGTCGACGACGACGAAGCTGCCCGGCGCCAGGTCGGCCCGCAACCCGCCCACCGCGCTCAGTGACAGCACGTCGGTGGCGCCCAGCTGCTTGAGCGCGGCGATGTTGGCGCGGTAATTCAGCGCCGACGGCGGCAGCCGGTGGCCACGGCCATGGCGTGGCAGGAAGGCCAGCCGCGCCGGCCCGGCGGCAGTGGCCAGGGTGCCGGTGAAGATCTGGTCCGACGGCGCGCCCCAGGGCGTGTCGACCGTGACCCAGGCGGTGTCGCTCAGGCCGGGCAGCTCGTACAGGCCACTGCCACCGATGATGGCCAGCACACCGTTGCCACCCTGCTTGCCCTGCCCGTCGCCGCCCATGCCCTGCTCCTCAGTTGACCAGCCCCCATTGTGAAGTCAACACCTCGCTGCGGGCGGGCGCGGCCGGCAGCCACAGCGTGACCTGGGTGCCGGCCCCGGGGGTGCTGGCCAGCGCCAGCCGGCCGCCCAACAGGCCCATGATCTCCTTGACGATGCTCATGCCCAGGCCGGTACCGGGAATGGTGCCCGAGGCATCGGCGCGGTAGAAGCGCTCGCTGACCCGGGCCAGCTGCTCCGCCGTCATGCCGATGCCGGTGTCCTCGATGCGCAGGCCCCAGGGCGCGGCCTCACCGCCAGTGGCCTCGCCGCGCAGCAGCTGCACCCGCACCGGGCCGCCCGCCGGCGAGTACTTGTAGGCGTTGGACAGCACATTGACCAGGGCCTGGTGCAGCTTGTTGCGGTCGACCCGCACCTGCGCGCCGGCCGCCAGGCCCAGCAGCAGTGGCGGCGCGCGCTCGTCGGGCGGGCGGAACTCGCCCACCACCTCACGCAGCAGCGCCCCCAGGTCCAGCGTCTCCAGCACGAAGTCGGTGCCGCGCCGGGCCTCGATGCGGGCCAGGTCCAGCAGCTCGTTGATGATGGCGATCATGCGCTGGGTCTGGCGGTTCACGATCTGCAGCACCTCACGCTGGCGCTCGGGCGTCAGCGGCCGGTGCAGCATCAACTCGCAGAAGCCGTAGATGCTGGCCATCGGCGTGCGCAGCTCGTGCGCCGCGGTGGACAGGAACTCGCTCTTCATCTGGTCGACTTCGGTCTCGTGCGTCACGTCGCGCAGGTACAGCACCTGCGAGATCACGCTGCTGCCGCCGCTGCGCAGGCCCAGCTCCAGCACCCGGCGCGAGGGCCGCTCGGTCTCGATCAGGCAACGCCGGGTGTCCGACGCGGCGTTGCCGTCCTCGCGCCGCAGCGCCTGGAAGCTGGGAAAGCGGTCGCGCGCGCCGGGGCTGCACAGCGCGGCCAGGCGGGTGCCGAAGCGGCTCTCATGCTCGCCCAGCACCGCTGCCGGGTCCAGCCCGGTCAGCTGCACAAAGGCCGGGTTGATGGTGCTGACGCAGTTGACCGCGTCGAAGGAGACAAAACCGTCGGGGCTGAGCGAAAAGATGGCGTTGAGCTGCTCGCTGCGCTCCTGCAGCCGGGTGACCAGGCCCGAGATCAGCAGCGAGATGGCCTCGATGTCGTCGGCCCCCCGGCCGGCCCAGGCCAGCACGCTGTCCGGCACCCCCTTGTCGTCGCCCGCGCCGGCGCCCGCGGCGCTGTCGGCCGCGCTGGCCTGGGCGGCCTCGCCGCTGGACAGGCCCTCCAGCACACCACGCAGCGTGCGCAAGGTGGCCTCGCGGCGGCCCAGTTCGGTGCGCAGGCGCAGGTCCAGGGCATGCCGCTCGCTGATGTCGCGGCAGGCCAGCACATGCCCCACCGGGGCACCGGAAGGGCCGAGGATGGTCGACAGCGTGGTGTCCAGCACCCGCTCCTGGCCGCCCGCCGGCCGCAGGTCGATGCGCCGGTCGCGCCAGGGCAGCAGACCACTCGCCAGCCCGTCGGTGCCACCCGGGCCCGGCGCGCCGGCAAAGGGGCCCCGGAAGGCGGCCGGCAGCAGCGCCTGCACGGCCTGGCCCAGCAGCACCTGCCCGGGCCGGCCGAACAGCGCGGCCGCCGCCGGATTGGCCAGCACCACCACGCCGGCGGCGTCCAGCGTCAGCACCGCGTCGCTGATGGCGCCCAGGGTCACGGCCGCCTGCTCACGCTGGGCCTGCAGGTTTTCGGCCGCCTGGTTCAACACCTCGAAGGTCTGGCGGAACTCGATCGGCGCGCTGGCGTCCATGGCATCGCGGCGGGCCGCGTCGCCGCTGCGCAGGTCCTCTTCCAGCGAGCGCAGCCGGCCCAGGTGGCCCAGCCAGTGCACCAGCGGCAGGCGGATCAGCACCAGGCCACCGACCAGGCTGAGCGCGGCCAGCACCAGCGCCGCCCTCGCCGGGCGCCACAGGTCGCCGGCGATCAGTTCGGGCGCAAAGCGCAGGCGCAGCACGCCGTAGTCGCGCCCGCCCACGCTGATCGGGCGGTTGGTGTCGTAGAGCCGGGCGTCGACCATGCGAGTCAGCCAGGCGGGTGGGCGCACGTCGGGTACATCGCTGCGCTGGGCCTGCACCTGGCGCCCCTTCAGGTCGATGAACGCCGCCGAGCGGAAACTGGAGTGGTAGAGCGCCCGCTCCAGCGTGCGCGCGATGGTGTCGTCGTCGCCGATCACCGCGCTGTCCGACACGGTGGGCAGGATCACCGAGGCCAGGGTCTCGGCGCGGGCTTGTGCGGCCTCCAGCTCGACGCCGAACTGGAACTGGTAGAACACCGCCAGGCTGCCGCCGACGAACGCCAGCAGGGTGACGGTGTAGAGCGCAAAGACGCGGCCCACCAGCGACCGCGGCAACAGGCCGATGCGCGGCCAGGACACTGGCCAGGCAGGCAGGTAACGCACCCTCGGGGGCCTGCTGGTGGCTCAGCGCAGGGCCGGCGGCGCGCTGCGGTAGAAGTCGCGGTAGGCGCCGTACTCGCTGCCGTCCGAGGCGATGAAATAGGCTTCGGCGCTGAGGCCGACCTGCTGCGACGCCTTCTCCAGGATGTCGCGGCCACGCGGGTCCTGGTGCATGCCGATGAAGGCCTTGGCCACCGCCTTCACGTCCTTGTCGGGCACCTTGGCCGCGGCCATCAGCGCCAGGTCATGCAGCGGGCCGGACGACCACAGCACCCGCAGCGGCTTGCCCTCGCGCCGGGCATAGCCTTCGGCCAGCTGCGAATTGGCCCCGGCCGCGGCCACCTTGTGGTTGAACAGCTGCGCCAGGGCCGCGTCCTGGTTGCCGGCAAACACCGGCTTGATGTTGACCTGGCGGGCCAGCAGCTGGGCATACGGCAGCTTGTAGGCCACCAGCGCCTCGGGGCCGGCAAACGCCACTTCCTGGCCCTGCAGCTGGGTCAGTTCGGTGACGGTGGAATCGGCCGGCACCACCAGCTGCGCCCGCATCGGCGGCGTCAGCCGGCGGCCGAACACCCTCCAGCCGAGTTGCTCGCGCTCGGGGCTGAACAGGTGGTTGCTGAAGATGAACTCCACCTCCTGCGCCAGCACATAGGCGGTGGTGTCGGCCGAGGTGCGGCCGATCTTCAGCTGCAGCGGCACGCCGCTTTTTTCCGACACATAGGCAATGATGGGGTTCCAGTAGGCCGCCGTGATGTTGATGCCGTACTGGTTGACCGGCGAGAAGCGGTAGCCCGGCGCATCGGCGGCCGAGGCGGCCAGCCCGCACAGGCCCAGGCAGGCCCAGGCGGCCAGCGGGCGGAAGAAACGGGGCAAGAAGGGCATGGCGCGCAGCGTCGGCACCGCAGCGCGGCGACCGGGTCCGTGGAGAAGGATGCGCGGGATCATGCCGCCGCCCGGCCCCTGGCCAAGGCCGGAACAGCCGGTGCAGCCACGCCCCATTTCCACCGATGCCGGCGCCGGCCCCGCAGCGGCCGGGCGGTGGCCGCCGCCGGCGGGTCAGGCCGTGGCCGGCACCTCGCCCAGGCGGGCGGCATGGGCGCGCCGAGCCACCTCGCGCGCCGGCACGGTCTTCAGGCGGTGGTCGCTCCAGACCTGGCGCCAGCGCCGGGCACCGGGCTGGCCGTTCCACAGCCCCAGGCAGTGGCGGGTGATGTGTGACCAGGGCGTCCCGTGCGCCGCCTGCTGGCGCTCGATGTAGGCCAGCATCTGCTGCTCGATGCCCAGTCGCCAGCCATCGTCGACCACCGGCGCGCTGCCCTCGTCCCAGAAGCGGGCATCCCAGTCGGCCATCAGCGCCGGGTGGTGGTAGGCCTCGCGGCCGATCATCACGCCGTCCACCGCCTGCAACTGCTCGGCGATCTGCAGGTTGTTGTTCAGGCCACCGTTGATGGCGATGGTGAACTGCGGGAACTCGGCCTTCAACCGGTGCACCAGTTCATAGCGCAGCGGCGGCAGCTCGCGGTTCTCCTTGGGGCTCAGGCCCTGCAGCCAGGCATTGCGGGCATGCACGATGAACACGCGGCAGCCGGCCTCGGCCACCGTGCCGACAAAGTCGCGCACGAAGTCGTAAGACTCGAAGCGGTCGATGCCGATGCGGTGCTTGACGGTCACCGGCAGGTCGTCGCCCAGCACGTCGCGCATGGCCGCCACGCCGTCACGCACCAGCGGCGCCTCGGCCATCAGGCAGGCGCCGAAGGCCCCGCGCTGCACCCGTTCGCTGGGGCAGCCGCAGTTCAGGTTGATCTCGTCGTAGCCCCATTGCCGGGCCAGGCGCGCCGCCTGGGCCAGGTCGGCCGGCTCGCTGCCGCCCACCTGCAGCGCCAGCGGGTGCTCGTCGGGATTGAAGTCGAGGTGGCGCGGCAGGTCACCGTGCAGCAGGGCGCCGGTGGTCACCATCTCGGTGTAGAGCCGGGTGCGGCGGGTGATCAGGCGGTGGAAGAAGCGGCAGTGCCGATCCGTCCAATCCATCATCGGCGCCACGCTCAGGCGCCAGGGGCTGTGGGTCATCGTCGTCAGGCAGGGTGGGTGCAGCGCCCGGCGGATCGGCAGGCCGGGCCGGGCGAGCGTCGGATTATCGGGCGCCGGGCGCGGCCGGGCCGGACCCTGTCGCGCCGGCCCGGCCCCGTGCGGCGTGCCACGCCTGTCGGCCGGCGCTCAGCGCACGCGCGCCGCGTTGGCGGCAATCCCCGCGGCCAGCCGCGGCATCAGCGCCAGCGGCAGGTCATGGCCCATGCCCGGCACCAGGTCGGGCTGGGCACCGGCGATGCGGCGCAGCAGATCGCGTGCGGCGCCCACCGGCACCAGCGGGTCGGCCTCACCGTGCACCACCCGGGTGGGTGCGGTGATGCGCCCCAGCAGCGCCGAGCGGTCGCCGTCGGCGGCCACCGCCAGCAGCTGGCGCGCCGTGCCGTCGGGGCGCCAGGCGCGGCGCACCATGGCCTCCAGCCGCTGGCGCTGGCGCGCCGGGTCGGGCCGGTACAGCGGGCTGCCGATGACATGCAGCAGCCGCTCCAGGTGCGCCACCACGTCGGGCACGGCATCGGACCGCGGCCGCGCCAGCAGCGCCTGGCGCACCGCCAGCCGTGGCTGCGGCAGGTGGCGTGCGCCGGAGGTGGTCATCACCAGGGTCAGGCTCTTGACCCGCCCGGGGTGCTGCGCCGCCAGGTGCTGGGCGATCATGCCGCCCATCGACGCACCGCAGACATGGGCGCGGGCCACGCCCAGCGCATCCAGCACGCCCAGCGCGTCGGCCGCCATGTCGGCCAGCGTGTAGGGCGAGGCCACCCGCAGCCGCAGCGTGTAGCGCAGCGACGCATGCAGCAGGCTGGGCACCCCCACCCGCTCGAAGCCCTGGCTGAGGCCGGCGTCGCGGTTGTCCAGCCGGATGACGCGGAAGCCCCGGGCCACCAGTTCGGCCACCAGTTCCTCGGGCCAGCCCAGCAACTGCATGCCCAGGCCCATGATCAGCAGCAGCGGTTCCCCCTGGGGCGGGCCCTGCACGTCGACCTCGATCTGCAGGCCGTTGGCTTGGAGCTTCATCGCCGGCTCAGCGCGCGCGGCGGGTCTTGGTGGGGGCGGTCGTGGGCACTGCCGCGGGCTTGGACTTGGGCTCGGCCACCGTGGGTGCCGCGGCACGGCGCGCCGTCCGTGCCGGCCGCGCCGGGGCCGCCACCGCCGCCACCGCCTGGCTGACGGCACCGCGCACCACGCCGCCGACCACCTGGCCCACCACCCCCCCGACCTTGTCGCCGACCTGCTCCAGGCCCTCGGCCAGCCGCCGCCGGGCCTGGCCCACCGCGGCCCGGCCGGCCTGGGCCAGCGTGGACGGGGCCGGCGCGCGCGCTGGCGCCTCCAGCAGGCACAGGTCCTCGTAAGCGATGCGGATGGCGTCGGCCAGGGCCCGCACGTCGGGCATGGCACGGGCGTCGGCCACCAGGCCAAAGTCCATCTGCTGGTCGTAGCTCTCGACCGTGATGTTCAGCGCCAGGCCATGGGTGACGATGGAGGTGGGGTAGTTGCACAGCATGCGCGCGCCAGCCAGGTACAGCGGCACCGTCGGGCCGGGCACGTTGCTGATCACGACATTGGCCAGCTGGGGAATGCGCTCGGCCACCTTGGCCTTGCCGTACAGCGCGGTCACTGCCTCCACCAGCCAGGGCACGCCGATGGACGGGTAGTCGGTGGGCAGGATGCTCTTCAGGCTGCCCATGGTCTGCTTCATCGCCGCGGTGGCGGCCTTGACATGGGCCAGGCGTTTGCCCAGGTCGGCCACCTGGGTGCCCAGGCTGACCAGGCTCATCGAGGCCTGGGTGTCGGACGTGGTGTCGCCCTGGGCGCGCAGCGACACCGGCACCGCCGCGACCAGCGACTTGCGCGGCAGCGTGCCCTGCTTGGACAGGTAGCGCCGCAGCGCGGTGCCGCACAGCAGCAGCACCACGTCGTTCAGCGTCGCATCATGGGCCTTGCCCAGCGCCTTCAGCCGGTCCAGCGGCAGGCTGACACCGGCAAAGGCGCGGCCGCGGGTGACCGACTGGTTCAGCACGGTGCGCGGCGCCAGCGTCAGGTTGCTGACGGCCAGCCCGCCGCCCTGTCCCCGCAGCAGCCGGGTGTGCGACAGCGCCGTGCCCGCAGCGCCGGCCAGCGTGCCCAGCGTGGCCGGCAGGCCCTTGATGATGCCGGCCACCTGGGCCGCCTCGTTGGCGATGGCCCCCCGCAGCATCTGGCCCATGCCCAGGCTGAAGGTCTTGGTGCGCCGACTGGGCCGCAGCTCGATGGGCCGGCCCTCGGGTGTGGTGTCCAGGATCATGCGGGCCACGGCCACCGCCGCCTGGCCGTCCACCGCCGCATGGTGGAACTGCGAGTACAGCCCGACCCGCTTGCCGCCGTCGGCGCTGGGCGCCAGGCCCTCCAGCACGAAAAAGCGCCACAGCGGGCGCTCGCGGTCCAGCAGCTGGGCGTGCAGCTCACCCACCACCGCCTCCAGTTCGGCCTGGCCGTCGCCCAGGCGGGCCGAGCGTGGCAGCTTGACCGCCACGATGTGGTGCTTCAGGTCGGGCTCGGCATCCACCCAGGCCGGGTTGGCCAGGTTCAGCGGCATCCACCACAGCCGCCGGCGCAGCACCGGCACCAGGGGCAGGCGCCGGGCCATGTGCTGGCGCAGTTGGCTGACGAAGCTGCCCTGGTGGCCGGGCGGCAGCTGGTAGATGTTGAGCGCGCCGACATGCATGGGCATCTCGGGCGTCTCAAGGTAGAGGAAGGTGGCGTCCAGGCCGGCAAGCTGCTTCATGGCCCGCATGCTAGGCCGGCCCCGGTCGGGCCTGGGCGGGTGTTGACCCTAAACTGCCGCCGGCTTGTGCTGGGTCATGCGGGCGCAACCGGCGCCGGCCGGTCAGCCCGGCGCGGCGGTGCGTTGACGCTCACGCAAGGCCAGCCATTCGTTGAACAGCAGGGCACCGATCACCAGCGCACCGCCGCTCAGCGCGGTGGGCCCAGGCGCCTCGCCCGCCCCCACCCAGGCCAGCAGCACGCCGAAGATCACCTCCAGCAGGCCGATCAGCGAGATCTCCGGCGCCGGCAGCACCTTGGTCAGCCCCACCACCAGCAGGCAGGGGATAGCCAGCTGCACCACGCCCAGCCCGCCCAGCAGCGCCAGGTCATGTGCAGTGGCGGAAAACGGCAGCGACAGCGGCAAGGTGACCGCCGCCGACATCAGCGCGCCCAGCAGCACGGCGGGCAGCATGTCCGGCTCGGCCACCGCCGGGTCGCGCGCATGGCGCTGGTGCAGGTGCTGCAGCAGCGTCCAGTTGGTGGCGCCGGCGATGGGCACGCCCAGCGCCACCAGCGCGCCGGTCATCGAGCCGCCGCCCGCAAAGGCCTGGCGCCCGAACATCCAGGCGATGCCGACACCGGCCACCGCAATGGCCACCCAGGTGCGCCGCGGCAGCCGGTGGTGCAGGAACAGCCGCGAGAACAGCGCGGTGAGCAGCGGCGCGATCGACATCGTGATCAGCACCGTGGCCACGGTGGTCAGCATGATGGCCACCATGAAGTTGGTGTACATCACGGTCCAGCACAGGCCCGACACCCACAGCGCCCAGCCGCCGCGGCGGATGTCGGCCCACAACCGTGGCCCGCGCAGCCACAGCAGCGCCAGCACCAGCGCCGCGGCGTTGAAGGCGCTGCGCCAGAAGGTGACCTCGAAGCTGCGCGCCGCCTCCAGGTGGCGGGTGACCACGCCGGCAATGCTCCACATCAGCGTGACCAGCACCATCAGCAGCACGGCACGGGAATGGCTCGGTCGCATCTTGATCGGTTGATTCGGGCGGCGGGGTGAACGGAAACGGGCCGCAAAGCGGCCCGGTCCTGACAAGCGGGTCGGCGGTTATTCGCGCGACGCACGCTTGCGGTCATGCTCCGACAGGTAGCGCTTGCGCACGCGGATGCTCTTGGGCGTGATCTCGACCAGTTCGTCGTCCTCGATGAACTCGACGCCGTATTCCAGCGTCA
>Ga0208398_100876_pt1 | contig 14766 bp, 10 predicted proteins | sample LakWasMe79_HOW10_2_FD_183905 | JGI IMG/M metagenome (GOLD analysis project Ga0208398, IMG submission 183905) | Freshwater sediment methanotrophic microbial communities from Lake Washington under simulated oxygen tension - Sediment Metagenome... | ecosystem: Environmental > Aquatic > Freshwater >...
TCACCTCATGCTCGCCGTCCAGCATGATGATGGGGCGCACGGTCACGCCGGGCGACTTCATGTCGATCAGCAGGAAGGAGATGCCGGTCTGCGGCTTGCCGCTGCTGTCGGTGCGCACCAGGCAGAAAATCCAGTCGCCGTACTGGCCCAGCGTGGTCCAGGTCTTCTGGCCGTTGACAATGTATTTGTCGCCTTGACCCGTACTGACACGTTCGGCTTTGCACTTCACCGAGGCCAGATCCGAGCCCGAGCCCGGCTCGCTATAGCCCTGGCTCCACCACACCTCGCCGCTCATGATGCCGGGCAGGTGGCGTTCCTGCTGCTGCTTGCTGCCGAAGGCCATGATCACCGGCGCCACCATCACCGGGCCGAAGGGCACCACGCGCGGCGCACCGGCCAGCGCGCATTCCTCCTCGAACAAATGACGCTGCACGGCATTCCAGCCCGGGCCGCCGAACTGCTTGGGCCAGGCCCAGCCATGCCAGCCCTGCTTGCCCAGGATCCTGGCCCAGCGCTGCAAATCGTCCTTGTTCAGGCGCAGGGCGTTGTGCACCTTGTGGCTGATGTCGGCGGGCAGGTTGGCGGCCACCCATTGGCGGATCTCGGCCCGGAACGTTTGTTCCTCGACGGTGAAGTTCAGGTCCATGCGTGCTCCTTCGCTGATGGGCGCTTTTTAGCACGGTCGTTCGTTTTTCGGCTGTCTCTGCCGGGACAGCCCGGGGGCGGGCAAGGGATGGAAGAATCCGGCCTGACACAGCCCTCAGGACCCCCATGAACACGAACAAGCAAACCAGGCCGGTGCTGGCCATCCACGGCGGCGCCGGCACGCTCTTGCGCAGCAAGAGTTCGCCCCAGCAGGAGGCCGCATACCTGAGCGCCTTGCAGCGCATCCTCGCCGACGGCCAGGCCCGGCTCGCGGCCGGTGCCACGGCTATGGATGTGGTGGTGGAGGCGGTGCGGCAGCTGGAGGAATGCGAGCTCTTCAATGCCGGCAAGGGCGCGGTCTATACCGCTGCCGGCAGCCATGAACTGGACGCGAGCGTGATGGATGGCGCCACGCTGCAGGCCGGCGCGGTGGCGGGTGTCACACGCACCCGCAATCCGGTGCTGGCGGCGCGCGCAGTGATGCTGCACAGCGAGCACCTGATGTTTATCGGTGCCGCGGCCGACGCCTTGGCCGCGCGCCATGGTCTGGAGCAGGTGGCGCCCGACTGGTTCGGCACGCCGCTGCGCATGGCGCAGTTGCGGCGGGCCAAGCAGGCCGAGGCCGGGGTCTTGCTGGACCACGATGGCCAGGCTCTGGCCTTTAAGCAAGACTCCGGCCCGATCGACGAGCAAAGCAAGTTCGGCACCGTGGGCGCAGTGGCGCTGGATGCCCTGGGCCATCTGGCCGCCGCCACCTCCACCGGAGGCATGACCAACAAACAGGTCGGTCGAGTCGGCGATTCGCCCGTCATCGGTGCCGGCTGCTATGCCAATGACGCGACGGTGGCGATCTCCTGCACCGGCACCGGCGAGGCCTTCATGCGCAGCTGCGCCGCCCACGATGTCTCGGCCCTGATGGAATACCTGGGTCTGTCCGTGCAGGAGGCGAGCCGCCGGGTGGTGATGGAAAAACTGCCGGCGATCGACGGCCGCGGCGGGCTGATTGCCGTGGCTGCGAACGGCGAGGTCGCCATGCCCTTCAATACCGAAGGCATGTACCGCGGCTGCGCGAGGGTGGGCGAGGCGGTGGTGGCGGCGATTTACGCGGAGTAGAGGTCCAAAGCAGGGGAGCGCCGTGAAAAAGCCACCCGCAGGTGGCTATTTGAGAGGGCAGCGATGGCTTAGGCGCGCTTGCTCTGGCGCCTACGCACGCCAACAGCCCCCAGTGCCGCGACTGCCATCAAGGCCAGCGAATTCGGCTCGGGCGTTTCCTTCGGGGGGGGCGTGCCATTGCCGGCAAAAGCCAGCAGCTTGAAGGCGTCGGTGCCACCCTTCCAGGTGCTATCGTTGTCAGCGCCATTGAACGCCGTAATCAGCCACCAACTGGACTTGACGTCATTGATGTTGAGGTCTCCCGTGGTGGCATTCGACGCCATGCTTGCGGTGTCGCCGAGCAAGGTCCAACCCTTGCCTTGCAGATTCTCGGCGTTGGCAGCGGCCAGGTCGGCCGTGGGCACGCCGCTACCGGTGTAGTAGTACACCGACATCTTGGCCGAGTTGTAGGTGCCGTAGTCACCCGTCGTGCCGCTGGTGGTGCAGTTGGTGATGCCCGAGCAGGACTCGGTGGACTTCCTGACTGTGGCGTTGCTGGTGGCGGCTGTCCAGCCAACCTTGATGTTGTCCAACGCGACACTTGCATCCTTGCCACTCGAACCGAAGTGCAAGAGGAAGCCATCCAACTGCTGCACATTGTCGGCAGCATGCGGGCCGGTTTTGTCCGACTCAAGGCTGTTCAGAGTTCCAAAACCATTGCCGCCCCAGTCAGCGATGGCCGTATTCGAGAAATTCGTGCGGTCTTTTACATAGTTGCTGGCGCTCAGCGAGTTTCCGCTACCGTCGTATTTCGACAATTTGGCGGAGAACGCGGAGATCACCACTTCCGAGGCGTAGACCGTGCTGGTCGTGCACTTGTAAGAGTTGCCGACAGCGGCCGAATAGGTGCCCGAATAGGCCGAGCCGGAGCTGAGTGCGCAATTCGACTTGTCCCAGGTCGCATTCCAGGTGGCGGCCTGCGATGCTCCGGACGCCAGTAGCAGCAACAGTGCCGCGACTGGCGCCGTTGTGAACCATGGCTTTGATGACGACATTTTGATCTCCCGCCCGGGGTATAGGTGCTTGGCTCGCATCACTGACACAAGCCTTTGCAGATAGTGCCGAGTCTAAGTGAGTGCCTTGCACCTGCATGCCCCTCACTTGAGGGTGTCTAGCAAGAGTTGGGCAGCTTTTGCCTCGGGGGAACCCGGATTCTTCTGCACGCTGGCGCTCAACTCCACCTTGGCTTCGCTGAGTTTGCCTGTCTTGGCTAGTACGGCGCCCAGGTGATAGCGGATTTCCGCATTGTCGGGCGCACGCAATCGGGCATCACGTAGCACTGGCAAGGCGCGTTCCACCTGGCCTGCAGCGAACAACGCCCAGGCGTAGGTATCCATCAGAATGGGGTTGCCTGGTTGCTGCTTCAGCGTTTGTTCGGCCAGTTTCAGTGCGCCCGGATCCTTGGCCAGCAGCAGGACATTGGCCAGGTTGTTGAGGGCCTGCGGATCGCCGGGATTCATGGACAGCAAGTTTTCGTAGGCGGCACGCGCGCTGCGCAAGTCCCCCATGGCGACAAATTGATCGGCCAGCGCACGATACGCGGCAAGGTCCTTGGGGTGCGCCTTGATCCAGCGCTCCAGCGGGGCCAGGGCGAGCTTCGCTCCACCGGACTGACTGCTCAGCGCACGGCTGAGCCGGATCGCCGTCCTGGTGCTAGGCTCCACCTCATGTGCCCGCTGCAGGGCCTCGACCGCTGCCGCCGGCTGACTTCGCGCCAGCGCAAGCTCCGACAGAAGCGTGTAGCCCTGCTCGCGCTTTGGTTGCAACTGGATGATGCGCCTGATCTTCTGTTCGGCCTTGACGAGATCGGGTTGTCGCAATGCCACGGTGGCCTGCATGATCAAGGCCGGCAAGAAGTCGGGCGAGAGGGCGATCGACTTGTCCGCTGTGTAGGCGGCACCCGCAACATCGTCTGCCAGAAGTTGCAGGCCGGCGATGTCCGACAGCGCCGATGCATCGGCCGGAGCGCGGCGCGCCGCCTGGGTCAACGTAGCGCGAGCCCCAGGCTTGTCGGCGTTCGCCAACTGCGTCTGCGCGTACAACACCAAGGCGGCGGCATTCTCAGCCGCCTTTGCCAACATGGTCTTCGCTGCCGCAAGGGCATCGACTTCTTTGTGCTGGCGTAGCAGCAGTGAGACCAAGGCAGCGTTGGGGCGAACATCCGGCGCAGGCGCTACATCCACAGCCTTCTGGGCGTAGCGCAGGGCCTCATCGGGCCGCTGGCGCCGCTCCGCCAATGCACTCATCGCCAGCAGGGATTCCAGGTGGCGCTCGTCCTGCCTCAGTACTTCACTCAAACCCTGCACGGCAGCGTCCAAATCTCCCCGCAGTGCGGCGAGTCGTGCCAACCCCACGCGGGCTGGCGCCAACGACCTGTCGAGGGCCAGTGCCTGCTCGAAACTTTGCTTGGCGGCACCGACATTACCAGCTGCGGCCAGCGCTTCGCCCTGCAGGGTGAGCAGGCTCGGATTGTTCGGATTGGCCTTTACCAGCTCAGCGGCCCGCGTGGCCGCCTTGGCATATTGCGAGTCCCGCATCAGCAGCCCGACCAGGGTGATGCCGGTTCCGAGTTGATGCGGGTCCTTCTTCCATGCGGCCTCCAGGGCCTCCCTGGCCTCGCCATAGTGCCCCCCTCGCAGGAGACTCATCCCCAGCATCGATCGGAAGTCTGGTCGCTCCTTGGACTTGAGGGCCTCCTGCATCAGATAGGTGGCACGTGAGTGCCGCCCTTGGGCGATGTTGGCAGAAGCCAGCAGCATCAAAGCCTGGGCATCGCCCGGCTGCCGGATCAAGTAGGACTCCAGAATCTCAATAGAGCGTTCTGGCGAGCTCTCCCCCATGTAGATTCGTGCCAGCAATTTGGCAACCGGACTCTGAGGTTGCGCGCGGTGGAAGGCTTCCAGGTAGGGCTTTGCCTTCAGTGGCTCGCCCAGGTCGAAATGCGCCAGCCCGTTTAGCAGCATCAGCTGCGGCCGGTAGCGCAGAAATGCAATTGGAACCGGATCGATCAATCCAGTCACCTTGGCATAGCCAGCTTGGCTGGCAGCCTTGTCGCCGCTCGCATCCGCCAGCATGGCCTGCATGTAGACGGCACGCGGCTCTTGAGGCGAAAGCCGCAGGACTTCAGCAAGGTCGGCCGCGGCTTCCCTCGACCGTTGCTGATCAATGAGCAGGCCGGCGCGGGCGATACGTGCCTCGACATGGTCAGGCTTCAGCGCCAGCACCCGGGCGTAGACGTCCAGCACCGTCTTGCTGGCTTGCGTCAGGTGCAGCACCGAGGCCTTTTGATACAGCGCGTCCGCAGAGTCTGGCGCCAGCTGGATGGCGCGCTCAGCTGCGTTCATGGCTTCGGTGAGCTGGTTGGAGCGAATCCGTACCAGCACCTCGGCGATCCAGCTGTCCACCGCACCTGGTTCAGCGTTACGGGCCTCGTCAATCAAGATCAGGGCCTTCTTCGGCTCACCCATATCGGTGCGGGCAGCAGCGTGTTGCAGCGCCAGCTGCCTTCGGACATCTCCGGGAAGTCCGGCCAGGTCCAGGCGCGGTTGCTCGAAGATTTCCGCCTGCTTCCCTTGCGCGATCAATGCCTTGGCGAGCGGCACCACGACCTCGGCGCGATTGACTCCCAGCAGCAGCGCCTCGGACAGCGCCACCTCGGCCGCGGCCGGCTGGCTGTCTTCCAGCAATACCTTGCCGAGCAACACATGCACCGTCAGCAAATGCCGGTCCTGCTGCGCGGCATTTTTGAGCTGAACAATCGCCCCGGCCAAATCCTTGCGCTCATAGCGTGCCAGCGCATCCTCGTAATACTTGGAGGCCTTGGCCTTGTCGGCCCAGGCCGCTGCGGTCAGCGTGGTCGCTAAGGCAATTGCCGCGAACCGCAGCAGGCAATTCGGCAAGGCCTTGCGGCTGACTATTGGCATGGTGAGTGGAGAGACTGGTGGGGGCGGCTGGATTGTCATGGAAGCGCGAGCGTGTAGCCGTGGCGGTGGCTCGGAGTCCAGCACAGGCTTGTGCACAAGTCGACGATTTCGGTGTGCTGCTGGTGCATCCTGTCAGAAGCGCAGGTCCAGGGTTAGCACATCGTTCTCGCGCTTCATCTGGAAGCGCGTGAGAAAGCTGTTGCCCAGCAGCACATGGCTCATCTGCGCAGGGATGACGATGGCCTCGACATTGCGCACCTCGACGTCGCCGATGCGCACCGTGTTGAGAGTGACCACGTGGGCCGGTGCAGCACCGTTGGCGGTCTGCGTCAGCACGCGGCGGCCCTCGCGGTATTTGAGCCCCATGTGCTCGGCCTCGGCTTGGCTGATGGCGACGCTGGTGGCGCCGGTGTCGACCAGGAACTGCGTGCTCTTGCCGTTGATGCTGCCAAGGCTGGTGAAGTGCCCGCCCGGGCCCGAACTCAGCACGATCTGGCGGCCGCTGCTGGCAGCGGTCGCGCCGTCGCCCAGCCGCACCTGCGCCGCGCCCATCAGCAGGTTGACGCGCCGCCCCTCGATCTCGACCACCGCGCGACCCTCGTCCAGGCTCAGCAGGCGCACGCCGCGCACCGTCTGGCCCAGCGTCAGGGTGCGTGCCTCGCCGTCTATCATCAGCAGCGCCGCCTTGCTGCCCAGGCTGCCCTGCAGGCTGACATTGGGCTGGGCATGGGCGGCGCCGAGCGCCAGCAGCGCAAGGGTCAGAGCGGCAAGGCGTGGCAGCAGCATGGCGGGCTTCAGTCGCGGAAGTTGTCGTAGCTCAGCGGCACGTCGGTGAAGTCCTTCTTGAACAGCGCGATCGCGGTCTGCAGATCGTCGCGGTTCTTGCCGGTCACGCGCACGGTGTCGCCCTGGATCGAGGCCTGCACCTTGAGCTTGCTGTTCTTCACCGCGGCCACCAGCTTCTTGGCCAGGTCGGCCTCGATGCCCATCTTGATCTTGTAGACCTGGCGTACCTTGTCGCCACCCAGCTTCTCGATCTTGTCCTTCTTCTCCAGGAAGCTGATCACCACGCCCTGCTTGGTGAGCTTGCCGTACAGCACCACCTCGATCTGCTCGAGCTGGAACTCGCTGTCGCCGGTGGCGTGGATTTCTTTTTCCTTCTCCTTCAGCTCGACCTGGGCGCTGGTGCCCTTGAAGTCGAAGCGGGTGTTGATTTCCTTGCTGCTGTTGTCCACGCCATGGCCGATGTTGACCATATTGGGTTCGAGCTTGGTGTCAAAGCTGGGCATGCTGTTTTTTCTCTGCAAAAGGGAAGGGGCCGGTTTCGAGCCCCTCGATCTGGGAAAATTCTGCCATGCAGGAACAAGCTGTAAATCCCCCCATACCCGGCTCGCCCGCCGCGGCGCTCGGCATCGAACGCGATGTCAATCTGAAGCCCTACAACAGCTTCGGACTGCCCGCGCTCGCCGCGCGCCTGGTGCGCATCCGCAGTGAAGCCGATGTGCGCCGCGTGGTCGATCACCCCGAACTGGGGCGCGCCCCAAAGTTCGTGCTGGGCGGTGGTAGCAATATCGTGCTGACGCGCGATGTCGCCGCCGTGGTGTTGAAGATGGAGATTCCCGGCTTGCGCCTGCTGGAAGAACGTGAAGACGCCTGGATTATCGAGGCTGGCGCGGGCGTGCCCTGGCACGAGGTCGTGCAATGGGCGATCGAGCAGGGTTATCCGGGGCTCGAGAACCTGGCCCTGATCCCCGGCACGGTGGGTGCGGCGCCGGTGCAGAACATCGGTGCCTATGGCGTGGAGCTGAAGGACCGGCTGGAGAGCGTGCAGGTGATCGACCTGGTGACGGGCCGGCCGGCCCTGCTGCCCGCCGGCGTCTGCCGCTTCGGCTACCGCGACAGCGTCTTCAAGCAGAGCGGCTTCGGCGGCCTGGCGGGCAAGAGCGTCATCACCAAGGTGCGGCTGCGCTGCCCCAAGCCCTGGCAGCCGGTGCTGGGCTATCTGGACCTGGAGCGCAAGATGCAGGAGAGCGGCATCAGCGCGCCGACGGCGGCGCAGATCTTTGCCTGGGTGTGCGAGATCCGCCGCGCCAAGCTGCCCGATCCGGCGCGCATCGGCAATGCCGGCAGTTTCTTCAAGAATCCGGTGGTGAGCGCCGAGCAGTGTCGCGACATCATCGGCCGCGACCCCCATATCGTGCATTACCCGATGGCCGACGGCAGCGTGAAGCTGGCGGCCGGCTGGCTCATCGATGCCTGCGGCTGGAAGGGCAAGTCGGTGGGCGGCGCGGCCGTGTACGAGAAACAGGCCCTGGTGCTGGTGAACCGCGGCGAGGCGCGCGGCGCCGAGGTGGTGACGCTGGCACGCGCCATCCAGGAGAGCGTCTACGGGCGCTTCGGCATCCGGCTCGAGCCCGAGCCTATCGTGCTCTGAAGTGCTCTAACCGAGTAGTTGGTGGCGCTGCAGGGTGGCGGCGCTGGCCGTCAGCTGCTGCAGCAGGGCCTCGGTCAGCCGGCGCAGGCCGGCCTGGTCCGTGGCTCCCTGCTTGGCCGCCAGCTCCAGCGCCAGCGCCGGCGCGGCGGCAAAGCGCAGGCCCAGATTGGCGGCCGCACCCTTGATGCTGTGGGCCGACTGGTAGAGTGCCTCGGCACTGCCGCTCTCGAGCGCCGCGTGCAGCGCCGCCTCGAATTTCGGCACGCTGCCCAGGAAGGTGCGGAACAAATGCTGCAGCGTGGCGTCCGACAGGCTTTGGCGCAGCGTGCCGATGGCGGCCATGTCGATGTCGGCGCCGGCGGGGTCGGCCGGCTGGGCATCGGCCGCTGCATCACCCGCTGCATCACCCAGGAAGCGCGCCAGCGCTTCCATGCTGACCGGCTTGGCCAGGAAGCCGTCCATGCCCGAGGCGATCGCGCGCTCGCGCGATTCCGCGAAGGCGTCGGCCGAGAGCGCGACGATGCGAACATTGCATTTGGGCGCCGGCAGGCCACGCATCAGGCGCGCCGCCTGGAAGCCGTCCATCATGGGTGTGTGCAGGTCCATCAGCACCAGATCGAAGTCCTGCGCGCGCAGCTGCTGCAGCGCGTCGAAGCCGTTCTCGCAGAACTCGGCGCGGTGGCCCAGGCGGCTCAGCACCGCTTCCAGGAAGGCGCGGTTGGTGGCGTTGTCTTCCGATACCAGGATGTGCAGCGGGCGCGGGGCTTGCGCGGGCTGGGTCGGCACCGCAGTGGTCGCGCTGGTTGGCGCGGGCGCTGCGCAGGCCGGCAGGCGCAGCTCCAGCGTGAACACCGAACCCAGGCCCAGGCTGCTGCTGACATGGATGTCGCCGCCCATGGCGCGTGCCAGGTTGCGCGAGATCTCCAGGCCCAGGCCGGCGCCCCCGAAACGGCGCGAGCGCTTCGCGTCACCCTGGCTGAAGCGCTGGAACAGCCGCGCCTGGGTGCCGACGTCCATGCCGATGCCGGTGTCGCTGACCTCGAAGCGCAGCAGCTCCAGGCCCAGCGCATCGACCTCGCGGCTCAGGCGCAGGCCGACGCGGCCGCGCTCGGAGAACTTGATGGCATTGCTGAGCAGGTTCAAGAGGATCTGGCGCAGCCGGGTCGGGTCGGCCAGCACCCAGTCCGGCAGCTCGGCGCCGATCTGCAGCGTCAGCTCCAGCCCCTTGGCGCGTGCCTGTGGCGCGCTCAGCTCCTCCAGTTCGCGCAGCAGCGCCGCCAGCCGGATCGGCTCGGGCTGGATGCTCAGCTCGCCGGCCTCCATCTTGGAGACGTCGAGGATGTCGTTCAGCACCGCCAGCAGATGCTTGGCGGAATCCTGTGCCGCCTGCAGATGGGCTTGCTGCGGTGCGCTCAGCGGCGAATCGCGCAGCAGGCCCAGCATGCCCAGCAGGCCGTGCATGGGCGTGCGCAGCTCGTGGCTCATATTGGCCAGGAAGGCACTCTTGGCGCGGCTGCCGGCCTCGGCCTGGCGCTGTGCGGACTGCAGATGCTCGGCCAGCGTCTCCTGCTCATGGGCGTAATGGTCCAGGCGCCGGAACTGCCGCACGATCACCCAGGCGAAGCCCAGCGTCAGCCCGCATTGCAGCAGGGTCAGCCAGAGGCTGAGCCGGCTCTGGTCCTGCACCATCTGGTTGCGCTCGGTGACCTGGGCCGCCACATGGTGCGAGGCGGTCAGCGAGAGTTCACGGATCGGCGCGGCCAGCAGCTCCATGCGCGCCTGCACCTCGCGCAGTTGCTCGCCATGCTCGCGCACGTAGCGGGCGTTCAGCGGCAGCTTGTCGGCCCAGTCGACGAACTGCAGGCTGTGCTCCACAGTGGCGCGGTAATGCGGATGGTTGGCCAGCACCTTGGTGGCATGTTCGCCCTCGATCAGCTTGAGGCGGCTGACGAAGATCTCGTAGCGCTGCTCCACCTGCTCGGGGTCCACCGTGGGCGCGGCGCTGGCGGCCTGCTCCAGCAGCAGGCGCAGGCGCAGGAACTCCACCTCGTACTGGAACAGGCTCCAGACCAGGTAATCGTCCTGGTAGCGGTGCGTGGCGTTGAGCAGCTCGTACTGGCGCGTCTGCAGCAGGCCCACGGCCGCGAAGGCCAGCGCCAACAGACCGCCCATCGCGGCCAGCAGGAGGCGCCAGCGGCGGCGCTGCGGAGTAGCCGCCTTCACCTAACGCACTTCCAGGGCTTTGAGCTGCCAGGCCGAGCGGCTGTAGTAGATGCTGTTGCGCAGCACCGGCTCGACATCGAAGGGGTAGATGATGAACAGCGGCCCCTTGTCGCGCAGCGACATCGGCTGCTCGTCCATCAGCCGCGCCACGATCACGGCGTAGCGCTTGGCATCGTCCATCGGGATGCTGACGCGATAGTCGTTGAGCGCGATCGCCTCGATCTGCTTGCCCTGCGCGCCCGCCGCCGCCAGCACATCGCGCAGCAAGGGGCCGGTGAACTTGTGGGCCGCTGGGTACCAGGGCGTCTTGGTGGTGAAGCTGTGCTGGGGCAGGCGCTCCAGCATGGCCATGTCGAACAGGGCGCGGCCGTCCCGGTTGGGCTGCTGCAGCGTGCCCGCGATGCTCAGCACCACCGGCCCGCTGGGCGCATCCAGCGCCCAGGCGGGCAGGCACAGCGAAGCCGCCAGGGTCAACAGCGCGCGCCGCACGAGGCTCAGGCCTTTTTGTCGTCGTGCTTGAGCTGGGGCAGGGCGCTGGCCGAGCCGGGTTGGGCCGACGCAAGCAGCCCGACCTGGGCATAGGTGGCCAGCTTGGCGCGCGTGTCGACGATGTCGAGATTGCGCATGGTCAGCTGGCCGATGCGGTCGGCCGGCGAGAACGGCGCGTCCTCCACCTTCTCCATCGACAGGCGCTCGGGTTGGTAGGTCAGGTTGGGGCTGCGCGTGTCCAGCAGCGAGTAGTCGTTGCCGCGGCGCAGCTCCAGCACCACCTCGCCGGTGACGGCACGCGCCACCCAGCGCTGGGCGGCCTCGCGCAGCATGATGGCCTGCGGGTCGAACCAGCGGCCTTGGTACAGCAGGCGGCCGAGCTTGCGGCCGCTCTCTCGGTACTGCTCGATGGTGTCCTCGTTGTGGATGCCGGTCACCAGGCGCTCGTAGGCGATGAAGAGCAGGGCCAGGCCGGGGGCCTCGTAGATGCCGCGGCTCTTGGCCTCGATGATGCGGTTCTCGATCTGGTCGCTCATGCCCAGGCCATGGCGGCCGCCAATGCGGTTGGCCTCCAGCAGCAGGGCCACCGGGTCGCTGTACTCGACGCCGTTCAGCGCCACCGGCATGCCTTCCTCGAAGCGCACCGAGACCTCTTCGGCCTTGATCGCCACGTCCTCGCGCCAGAAGGCCACGCCCATGATGGGGTTGACGATCTTGATGCCCGAGTTGAGCTGCTCCAGATCCTTGGCCTCGTGGGTGGCGCCCAGCAGGTTGGAATCGGTGGAGTAGGCCTTCTCGGCCGACATCTTGTAGCCGAAGCCGGCCTTGGTCATGAAGGCCGACATCTCGGCGCGGCCGCCCAGCTCATCGATGAAGGTCTGGTCCAGCCAGGGCTTGTAGATCTTCAGCGCCGGGTTGGTGAGCAGACCGTAGCGATAGAAACGCTCGATGTCATTGCCCTTGAAGGTGGAGCCGTCGCCCCAGATGTTGACGTCGTCTTCCTTCATCGCGGCCACCAGCATGGTGCCGGTGACAGCACGGCCGATCGGGGTGGTGTTGAAGTAGGTCACGCCGGCGGTGCTGATGTGGAAGGCGCCGCTCTGCAGCGCGGCGATGCCCTCATGCACCAGCTGGGCACGGCAGTCCACCAGCACCGCCTTCTCGGCACCGTACTGCATGGCCTTGCGCGGGATCTCGTCGTAGTCCGGCTCATCCGGCTGGCCCAGATTGGCGGTGTAGGCGTAGGGGATGGCGCCCTTGTTGCGCATCCAGTGCAGGGCCGCGCTGGTGTCCAGGCCGCCGGAGAAGGCGATACCGACCTTCTGGCCGGCGGGGATGTGCTGAAGAATGGTAGACATGGGGGCTCGGGGGGAAAGCTCGGGGGTGGGCCACGACATGGGCCCTGCTGGGGGTATTTTCTGTCAAATTTGAAATCACCCGGCCGCGCCGCTCGGCCGGGCGTGTCGCTGCTGAGACAGGCAGGGTGTGCGCGGCCGTGGAAGATGCGGACAAACAGGAGACAAACCTTCATGAGCGCAGAGACCGCAAGCCCCCAGCAGATCGCCCAGCGCAGCCATTGGCCTAAGCGCCTGCCCCGGGAGCTGGAGATCCCCGAGACCTCGCTGTGGTTCAACCTCGAGGTGGCGGCGCGACGCTATCCGCACAAGCCGGCCACGCTGTATTGCGGCGCGGTCAAGAGCTACCGCGAGCTGCATGACGAAGCCCTGGCCCTGGCCGGCTGGCTGCAGGCGCAAGGGGTGGGGGCGGGCGACCGCGTGGCCCTCTTCATGCAGAACTGCCCGCAGTTCCTGGTCGCCTTCTATGCCGTGAATCGCGCCAACGCGGTGGTGGTGCCGGTGAATCCGATGAACCGCGCCGAGGAGTTCGGCCACTACATCACCGATCCCGAGACCAAGCTGGTGATCTGCAGCGCCGACCTGGTGGGCGTGGTGGCGGCAGCGAACGCTGCACTGCCGCCAGAGCGGCGCCTGCCGGCCATGCTGGTCACCCGTTATGCCGATGCCCTGCCGGCGGGCGGGCCGGGCGCCGACATGCCCGAGGCGATGCGCCAATGGCTGATGGCCGAGCCCGACATGCCGGCTGGTGTTGCACGTTGGACGGAGGCGCTGGCCGCCGGCCTGCAGCCCGGCCCTCATCAGGCGAAATCCGATGATCTGGCCCTGCTGCCCTATACCTCGGGCACCACCGGCCTGCCCAAGGGCTGCATGCACAGCAACCGCACGCTGATGTCCAACACCTGCGGTGGCGGCCAATGGGGCTATGCCTCGGCCGAGGCGATCTGCCTGGCGGTGGTGCCGATGTTCCACATCACCGGCCTGCTCTACGGCGTGCTGGGCCCGGTGTTCCTGGGCATGAGCATCGTCATCATGCCGCGCTGGGAGCGCGAGCTCGCTGTGCAGCTGATCTCGCGGCACAAGGTCACGCACTGGACCTGCATCCCGACCATGATCATCGACCTGTTCGGCAGCCCCAACTACCAGCGCTTCGACCTCTCCAGCCTGCGCTATCTGAGCGGTGGCGGCGCGGCGATGCCGCAGGCGGTGGCCGAGCGCCTGCAGCGCGAGTTCGGCCTCACCTTCGCCGAGGGCTATGGCCTCACCGAGACCGCCGCGCCCTCGCATGGCAACCCGCCCGAGCGCGCCAAGCTGCAATGCCTGGGCATACCGATCTTCGGCGTCGATTCGCGCATCATCGACCCGGTCACGCTGGAGGAGCTGCCGATCGGTGAGGTGGGCGAGATCATCACCAGCGGCCCGATGGTGTTCAAGGGCTATTGGCACCAGCCCGAGGCCACGGCCGCCGCCTTCATCGAGCGTGAGGGCAAGCGCTTCTTCCGCACCGGCGATCTGGGGCGCATGGACGAGGAAGGCTATTTCTTCATCACCGACCGCCTCAAGCGCATGATCAATGCGAGCGGCTACAAGGTCTGGCCCTCCGAGGTGGAGCTGCTGCTCTACAAGAATCCCGCGGTGCAGGAGGCCTGCATCATCGCGGCGCGCGACGCCTATCGCGGCGAGACCGTCAAGGCGGTGGTGGTGCTGCGCGCCGAGGCCAGGGGCAAGACCACGCCCGAGGACATCATCGCCTGGTCGCGCGAGCATATGGCGGCCTACAAGGTGCCGCGCATCATCGAGTTCGCCGACAGCCTGCCCAAGTCGGGCTCGGGCAAGGTGATGTGGCGTTTGCTGCAGGAGCGCGAGCCTTCCTGAGTTTTTCTATCGCCGCCCTTGATCTTGATTAAGACGCCGGGCGGCGCATGCGGGTGCAATGCCGGCTGTTGAAATAGAAGCCCCGAGTGCCCTGACATGCCACTGTTCCGAGGCCGGCGCCTGCGCGTGCGGCGTGCCGCCGTGCCCACCGCGCGCCTGTCCCTGCTGCTGACCTCCCTGCCGCTGCTGGCCATGGCCGCCCTGGCCATGCTGCAGATGCCCGAGCAGGCCTGGGTCTGGGCCGCGCTGGCCCTGCCCGGCCTGGGCCTGAATGTGCGCGTGCACCAGCATTGGCAGCGCCATGCGGTGCGCCGCGTGATGCGCGAGCTCAACCAGGCTCAGCTGGCCGAGCAGGCGCGCCAGGCCCAGGCGGTGGCCGAGGCGGCCAACCGCGCCAAGACCGATTTCCTCTCGCGCATGAGCCATGAGCTGCGCACGCCGCTGAACGCGGTGCTGGGCTTTGCCCAGCTGCTGCGCGCCGAGCTGCCGCAGCAGCAGGGCACGCCGCATCGGCATCTGGACCATATCGAGCGCGCCGGCTGGCACCTCACCGAGCTGATTGACGATGTGCTGGACGTCTCGCGCATCGAGGCCGGGCGGGTGGCGCTGCGCGTCAGCGAGGTCTCGCTGCGCGCGGTGCTGGACGAGGCCTGGGAGATGAGCCTGCCGT
>Ga0208398_100877_pt1 | contig 14752 bp, 17 predicted proteins | sample LakWasMe79_HOW10_2_FD_183905 | JGI IMG/M metagenome (GOLD analysis project Ga0208398, IMG submission 183905) | Freshwater sediment methanotrophic microbial communities from Lake Washington under simulated oxygen tension - Sediment Metagenome... | ecosystem: Environmental > Aquatic > Freshwater >...
GACACTGCCCGGTGACGTGATGGACGATGCAGGCCGGCCCACCGGACCGCTCTGGGGACGAGGCCGCGTGATCACCACCGATCAAGCGCAGGCCCTGGAAAACGGCGTGGCTGAACGTCACGCCACCTTGTGCGACGGCATGGAACACGCCGGTCTGGACCAGGAGCGCCGCGCCCTGGTGGCGAGCCCGGTGGAAATGTCATGGGAATGGCCGCAAGCCAATCAAATGGTGCTCACGTTCTCTTTGCCCGCCGGAAATTACGCCACGTCCGTGCTGAACGAAATCCTCCGCACCACGGAGCCTGACCGGCACACAGCGAACGAGTCTGCGGTTCTCGAGTGACGGTGTCCTCACCTCGGGTTGATGGGCGCAGACCTTGTTCCTGGCACACCGTTTACCGCCCGGCTGCTTTCCCGTCGCTGCGTGTTCGTACCTGATTCGGCAGGTGGCCACCGCGGCGACCTGTCTTCAACCTTCGGGGCACCAACTCGTTCATGACGCTGACCGACGCCGCCACGGGTCACTGGTACGGGCTGGTGCTGGTCGTCTGCGACCGTTCGTTCGCGGTGCGGCGCGGCAGGGCGGCAAAACTGGCGGCAGTCGTCCGCTCGCCTGCCGAGGTTGGTGGCCGCGGCGCTGCCGAGCTCAAGGTAGGCTTGATGGTGGACAGCGTGAATCGGACTAGGGCCTGTTAACACAACCGCAGGCCATCGGCGATGAGCGCAAAGCTGATGAAGGCGGTGAACATGACGTCGAGTTTTTCGAACCGGGAGAAGATTCGACGATAGCCCTTGAGGCGCCGGAACAGACGCTCGACTTCGTTTCGGCGCTTGTACATCTCACGGTCGTACTCCCACGGCTCGATGCGCGTGCGCAAGGGCGGCACCACAGGAATGAAGCCCAGGTCGAGCGCCAACTGTCGGGTCTCGTTGCCCTCGTACGCGCGATCCATGAGCAAATGCAGCGGTCGGCTTGGAGCGCCCAGCCGCTTCAGCAAAGCGCGTCCCTCTGGCGCATCATGCGCCTGGCCCGGCGACAGCGAGAAGGTTACTGCTGTGCGTGCGTCCGCCGCGAGGAGGTGGATCTTGGTGTTCCAGCCACCACGGGACTTGCCGATAGCTTGCGGACCGTTTTTTGGGGCGCACCGGTGCCGTCCGGGTGCATTTTGACACTGGTGCTGTCCAGCGAAACTGCTTCGATCTTGATTTGCACGACCTGTGATTGCTGCAATTGCTCGAACGCCCGATCCAACACACCCGACTTCGCCCAGCGGCTCATACGCGTGTAAATCGTGTGCCAGTTGCCGAAGCGCTTGGGCAGGCCTCGCCACTTGCAGCCGTGCTCCGCCACGTACAGGATGGCATTGATCACCTGCAAGTTCGACAAGCTGACATTGCCACGCTGCGTAGGCAAGCAGTGCTCAATCTGCGCGAACTGCGCTGCTGTGATCTCCATGCGTCAACTGTTGCACTAGTCGCTCCGATTTGCAATTAGTGTTAACAGGCCCTAACCGGATCGACTGACCGCAGCTGCGGTCTTCTGCAGTCACCGACTGCCAGAGCGATGCCCTTGCATTGCTCGCCAGACCCAGGGTCAGACCGTCGGCCACTGTTCGAAAGCCTCGAAGGTTCCCGCGGACTCGAATACCTGGACCGATTCGACGACCGCTGCGTCAGGGCCTCTGCGCGACCAGGCAATCAGCCAGTCGACATCGCCTTGATCGCCAGCCACCGTGGCCTCCACGGATCCGTCGCTGCGGTTGCGCACCCAACCAAACACGCCAATCCGCCTGGCCTGTTCCGCCATCGACCAGCGGTAGCCCACACCTTGGACGCGGCCGCGAATCTCGATTCGAACAACGATCTGCGTCACGAGGGGGCCGGCGAGATCTCGTCAGTGGCCGCCATGTGGCACCAGGCGAACCACGTACTCAGCGCCAGCCGATCTGACTTGCGGCGATGGCCAGAACAACCAGCACCATGACGGCGAGGGCCGGCGCAAAGCCGCGCAAGCGCGAACGCTGGCGGAAGAGCTTGCGATCAGGGGGCCAGAACAGGTGGGTGAGTTGCACAGCGTCATCCTAAAACAATCGTTGCCTGGCATTGATCCCCACTCTGGGGGAACCTCATCCATGGTGGTGTCATGCCTTTGCGGTGACGATCTCCTCCAGCCGCGTCGTGTACCGGGGAGAACGTCTCAGCTGCCTGCCGGCGTGCTGGTCATGGCGCGGTTGGTGCTGGGCACTGGCCACCGTCACGGCACCTCTGCCGAGGCGCCGGTTGAGCGTGTCGATGGCTTCCATCAATCGCGGCGACTCTGTGCCGAGCGCGGCCCGGCCTTGCGCGCTGGACCCGAAGAGGTCCAACTCGCCTTGTTGCTGCTCCCGCGGGTGCAGGTCCACCAACATGACGCCGGCCTTGGCGTAGTTGAAGCCGGCCCGGTACATCTGCTGGACGGCACGCACGGCTGCCGCCACGATGACGCGCGTGTCGGCGCTGGGCCGCACCAGCGGCACTGTGACGCTGCGGCTGTGCTGACGGTCGTTCTTGCGGAAGGGGCTGGTGGTGATGAACACCTGCACCGACCCGGCGGCTGCCGCCTGCTGGCGAGCCTTCTCGGCCACGCGGATCGCGAACTGGCTCACGACCTCCACCAGTTCCGGCAGGTCGGTCACCGCGGCGCCGAAGGAGCGCGAGCACATCATCTGCTGCTGCGTCGCGGGCTCGTGGTCGACATCCATGCAGACCGTGCCCCGCAGTTCCAGCACCGTCTTTTCCAGCACCACGCTGAACTGCTTGCGCAGCGTCACCACGTCGGCATGGACGAGGTCGAGCACGGTGCGGATGCCGCCCTTGTTGAGCCGGGCCGACATGCGCCGGCCCACGCCCCTGACATCACCCACCTCGGTCGCCCGGAAGACGGCCTGCACGTCCCTGTGGCCGACATGGCCCAGTTGGCCGACCTGCGCAAGGCGGGCGTCGTAGGACCCCGGCTTGCGCTCGGCCATCTTGGCGACGTGGTTGGCCAGCTTGGCCAGTGTCTTGGTCGGCCCGATGCCGACACTGATCGGCAAGCCTGTCCACCGCAGCACCTTTGCCCGCATCTCGCGGCCGATCGCCACCAGGTCACCCGGCACGCCGTCGAAGTCGAGAAAGCACTCGTCGATGCTGTAGACCTCCTGCCGCGGCGCGCATTCGCCCACCAAGCTCATCATGCGGCTGGACATGTCACCATACAGTTCGAAGTTGGCCGACAGCGCTATGAGCCCCGCCTCGCGTTCGAGGTGCCGCACCTGAAACCACGGCTGCGCCATCTTCACGCCCAGGTCCTTGGCCTCATTGCTGCGGGCGATGCAGGCGCCGTCATTGTTCGACAGCACCACCACGGGTCGCCCGATGAGCGAGGGCCTGAAAACCCGCACGCAACTGACATACATGTTGTTGACGTCCACCAGCGCAAACATGGCACCGCCCTAACTGCCGTCCACATCGTGTCAGACCGGCATCGCCTTGATGACCTGGGTGACGACGCCCCAGATCTCAAATGCATCACCTTCCCGCGCCACGATGTCGGCGCAGCCGGCCTGCGTGGCCTGGAGCCGGAGATCGTCGCCTTGCCGGCTGAGTTGCCGGCAGACGAACTCGTCGTCGACTACGGCGATCACCACATGGCCAGTGGACGGCGGGATGGCACGGTCGACCAGCACCAGGTCGCCGCTGTCGATGCCGGCCTCACGCATGGCGTTGCCGGCGATGCGCATCAGGAAGGTGGCTTGCGGGTGGAGCACGAGGATGTCGTCAGGTCCAGCCGCGTGACACCGGTGTCGCCGGACGGCGGGGGGTGCCTCCGGCGGCCTGGCAGGGGCCTGAAAACCTGAGACCAAGTCGGGCTCAAAACCAACCCCGACACCCGACCCACGGACGGCCATTTCAGGCTGATCGTGGACGATTCAGCTACATTCAAACCAGTTCCTGCGCGCCTCCCCGGCGCTGCCCACGGCAACCCCGTTTTGCCGTCCACGATCAGCCTGAAATGGGCGTCCACGATCGCTGAAATACGCATCAACGTCGGCGATGGGCACTGTAGATGCCTGTAGCCGGCGCCCATCGGCTACGCCGGCTTCTCTTGAGTTGCTCCCTTGGTGACGCTCAGCAATGTCTCGCCCGTGGCGACCAGCTTTTCTTCGCGCGACGTGACGGCGAAGAGTTCGCACGCCGTGAAGACCTGCGTCTTGCCGGCCTTGACAACTCTCGCCCGCGCGATGAAGTGCTCGCCCTGGGCTGGCCGCAGGCAGTTCACCGAAAAGTGTGCCGCCAGCACGCCGCTGCCGGCGACAGTGACGGCCGCAAAGCCGCAGGCAGTGTCAATCAGGGCGCCTATCAGCCCGGCGTGCAGGAAACCGGTGTACTGCCCGAACTCGGCCCGCCAGGGCAGGGCGAGTTCGACCTGCCCAGCCGATGCCGACTTCACCTCCAAGCCGCACCAGCGGTTGAACGCGGCGGATTGGTTGATGGTGATGAGCAGCGCGTGCACATCCTGAACGTTTGCCATCGAGTTGCTCCGATGTCCATCAAGTTCAAAACAAAGCGTCAGGCGTGCAGTGCCGGGTAGTCGGTGTAGCCCTTCTCACCGGGGGTGTAGAAGGTCTGCGGGTCCACTGGATTCAGCGGCGCCCCCTGGCGCAGCCGCTCCACGAGGTCCGGGTTGGCGAGGAACGGGCGGCCCATCGCGATCAGGTCGGCGCGGCGACTGGTCAGGGCTTGCTCGGCCTGCGCCTTGTCGAAACCGCCGGCCAGGATGAAAGGTCCGTTGAAGGCGTCGCGCAGGCCGGCCTTGAGGCCCTCCGGAACGGCCGGTGCCCCGAGTGCCGAATGGTCCAGCACATGGGCATACATCAGGCCGAGTGCGGACAGTTGCTTGGCCAACGCCAGATATTGCGCGTCGACACCCGGGAATGCACCGGCGCCGTTGAACACGCCATAAGGCGACAGCCGGATGCCGACGCGGTCAGCGCCGATGGCCTGGGCAGCCGCGGCGGCCACCTCCAGAACCAACCGGTTGCGGCCCTCGGGCGTGCCACCGTAGCCGTCCACGCGGCGGTTGATATTGGCGTTCAGGAACTGTTCCAGCAGGTAGCCGTTGGCGGCGTGCAACTCGACGCCGTCGAAGCCGGCGTCCATGGCCAGGCGGGCAGCCTGCACGTACTCGTCGATGGCGGTCGCGATGTCCGCGGCCGTCATGGCGCGCGGCGCCGTGTGCGGCTGGCTGCCTTGCACATCGGTCCACATCTCGCCCGGGCAGGGCTCCGACGATGGTCCGAGCACTTCAGCGCCGGCCGGCAGGTTGGCGGCGTGGCTGACGCGGCCGGTGTGCATGAGTTGCACCACGATCCGGCCACCCTGGGCGTGCACGGCATCCGTCACCCCCTTCCAGCCGGCCACCTGCTGGCGGTTGAAAAGGCCCGGAATGCGGGCGTAGCCCAGGCCGTTGGGTGACGGCGAGGTGCCTTCGGTGATGATCAGGCCTGCACTGGCGCGTTGCGCGTAGTAGGTGGCCATCAATGCATTGGCGGTGTTGTCTTGGACAGCGCGGCTGCGCGTCAGCGGCGACATCACGAGGCGGTTGGCGAGCTGAACCTGACGCAGTTGGAAGGGATCGAAGAGCATGGGTTGTCCTTGACGTGGTTGGTGATGGCCCAGTGGTGACACGCACTGCGGGCCAAGCCTGGGCCCGCCACGAGCGCCTCAGGCTGGCTGCGGCAGATAGCTGGGCGTGGGGGCGGTCATGCCCTGCTTGACCTGCTGCGTCAGCGCATCGGCCAGCACCTCGTGCTGCCCGGCTTCCAGCCCGTCGAGCGCGCGGCTGACGATGTCCTCGGCGCTCGACTTCGGTGCGTCCAGGCCGCGCGTGAGGTCGGTATCAACGTAGGCCATGTGCAGTCCCAGCACCTGGGTGCGCTGCGCCGCCAACTCATGGCGCAGGGCATTGGTCAGCGACCACGCGGCGGCCTTGCTGGCCGAGTAGGCCGCCAGTTCGCCGCCGTTGACCCAGGAGGCGATCGACAGCACGTTGAGCAGGCCGCCGCCACCGTTGGCCTTGAGCACGGGGGCAAAAGCCTGGCTCATGCGCAGCATGGCGAAGAAGTTCGTCTCGAACAGGCGCCGAGCGACGTCCTCGCTGTCGGCCGCCAGAAATCCACCCGGCTGTGCGATGCCCGCGTTGTTGATCACCAGCGTCACGTCCGGCGCTTGCTGGGCGGCTGCCTGTACGTCGGCCGGCTGGTTCACATCGAGCCGCAGCGCCTGCACACCCGGCAGGGTCACGCTGGCCGGGTCTCGCGCAGCGGCGTAGACCTTGCGCGCGCCGCGGGCCAGCAAGGCGCGGCAAAAGGCCGGGCCGATGCCACGATTGGCACCGGTGACAAGGACGACGGCGTCTTGAATCTTCATGAGGGTCTCCTGGAACTGAGGGGCAAGAAGCCCACGGCTGCTGCAAAGGCAGAGCCCGCAGGGCGGTCGGTCGAACTGGCCCTGGGGCCAAGCGGGGTCATCAGGCTCGGTGGCTGATCAGCGCATGGACACCACCACCTTGCCCTTGGCGCGGCCGCCTTCGACATGGGCCAGGGCCTGGTTGGTGGATGCAAACGGGTAGACCTTGTCGATCACCGGGCGGATGGCGCCCGCATCGACGAGTCGGGTGATCTCGCGCAGTTGGCTGCCGTCGGCCCGCATGAAGAGGAAGCGGTAATCGACGCCCCGGCTGCGCGCCTGGCGCCTGACGCCCACACTGAGCAGCCACATCACCGCCCTCAGGGCAGCCGGCGCTGCAATCTGCCGGCCGAAGGCGGGATCCGGGGGGCCGGAGATGGAGATCAGCCTTCCGCCGGGCCTGAGCACGCGCAGAGACTTCGTCAGAGCTTTGCCATCCTGGCTGTGCAGGACCACATCCTGGTCGCGCAGCACCTCCTCGAAGTCCTGCGTCTTGTAGTCGATGACGGTGTCCGCGCCCAGGCGCCTGACCAGGTCCACGTTGGCCGTGCTGGTGGTGGTGGCAACGCGGGCACCCCGCTGCTTGGCCAACTGGATGGCAAACGTGCCCACCCCGCCCGAGCCGGCCTGGATGAAGACACTCTGCCCCCTCTTCAGGGCAGCCATTTCCACCAGCGCCTGCCACGCCGTCAAGCCCACCAGCGGCAGCGAAGCGGCTTCTGCCATGGTCAGCGTCGCCGGCTTGAGCGCCAGGGACGACGCCTTGACCGGGATGAACTCTGCAAACGTGCCGATGCGGAAGTCATCGGCCCGCGCATAAACCTCGTCACCCACCTTGAACGGCTGCGCCCGGGCGCCCACCTTCACCACCACGCCGGCCACGTCGTGGCCGAGAACCAGGGGCATGCCATAACGCAGGATGAGCTTGAACTCGCCGCTCCTGATCTTGGCGTCGAGCAGGTTCACGCCAGCCGCGTGTACCTCCACCAGCACCTCGTCATCGCGCAGTTCGGGGTCCGGCACGTCGGTCAGTTGCAGCGTGCGCTCCTTGCCGTATCGGTCGAGCACGAAGGCTTTCATGCAAGTTCCTTGTTGGACAACCGATTCATCGATCCGAGAAATCCATTTGAAATGATGGTCATCATATATTTTGGCGAACGCGGTGGCTGATGGCGTGGATCAGTCTTGCTGGGGCACCAGATGGACCAGTGCGGCTTGGCAGAGGGCGTCCGACAGGCCCGGTTCATCGACGGCGCGGGCCAGCACAACGGCCCCGACCATCGTGGCCACGGTGACGAGCGCCTGCTCGTGGGCACCCGGTTGCCCCCAGTCGGGCGACTGGCGCGCCACCAGGTCAACCATCTCCTTGATGCGTCGCGTGGCCGCGCGCCGGACCTCAGGCGCTTGGCGCGGCATCTCGGAGCCCAGCGCGGCCACCGGGCAGCCCAATTCTGGGTTGGCAACATGGGCCTTTGAAAGATAGGCGCGCAACATGGCCGCCAGGGCCTGCGCCGGCGGTGCCTGAGCGACCACTTCTGCCGCTGCCGCCACCGATTCGGCACCTGCCCGATCCGCGGCTTCGGCCAGCATCGCATCGCGTGACGCGAAGTGGGCGTAGAACGCCCCATGGGTGAGCCCGGCCTGCTTCATGATGTCGGCCACGCCGGTGCCGTCGTAGCCGGTCTTGCGGATGGCGCGTGCGGCCACCGTCACGATGCGCTCGTGCGACGCCTCTTTGGCAGCGGTCCTGGCATTCGGTCTTGCTTGTCGCATGATGGTCATCATACATCGTTGACAACCAGAACAACAAAACCCATCACCGGGTGGTGGGCAGCCCCTCGTCACCCCAGCGCGTGACCCGAACAGCCAGCGCGGCCGCGGACCCGAACACGGCCATGCCCAGTGCGACCAGCGCGAAGACCGTCCAAGGCTGGGCTGATGCCTGCAGCAGCGTCCAGCCACCGATCGCCACGACCAGCAGGCGCAAGGTGCCGGCCAGCACCAGGCCACCGACCTTGCCCGCGCCCAGCGCCGAGAAGTACAGGCTCAGGCCCAGCCCGAACAAACCGTAGACCGGCCCGGCCCAGCGGAAGTACAGCCCGGCCGATGCCTTTACGGCGGGGTCGTGTGTGAACAATTCGACCCACAGGCCTGGTGCGATCGCAACAACCCCACCCAGCAGGCCCAATGTGGCCGTGGCCAGCAGGGCCGCGATCCAGGCGACGCGTTTGGCGCGGGCCACCATGCCGGCGCCGATGGCCATGCCCACCAGCGGCACCGAGGCGACGCCAATGGCAAAGCTGATTGGGACCAGCAGGAACTCGAGCCGCGCGCCGATGCCGTAGCCCGCCAAGGCCGTCGCACCAAACTGCGCCACCAACCGTGTGAGGATCAACACCGTCGCCACCGTCTGCAGGGGCGAGATGCAAGCCAGCGCCCCGACCTTGAGGATGTCGGTCAGCAAGCCCCGCTGCAGCGGCGTGGCCCGAACCGCCAGACTGACCCTGGACCGGCCGCTGCGCAGGTACCAGAACAGATAGACAGCGCCCACGCTGAACGCGATGACCTGCCCAGCGGCCACGCCGGGCATGCCGAGCCGGGCGAACGGCCCCCAGCCCAGGCCCAGCGCCCCGCCGATGACTACCTGGGCCAGCGAGACCAGCAGAAAAGTTGCTGACGGCACCAGCATGTTCCCGGAGCCACGCAGCACCGAGGCGAAGGTGTTCATCAGCCAGACGCCGAGTGAGCCACAGAACGCCACGTTGGAATAGGCGATGGCCTGCGCCAGCGCCTCACCGCGGCCGCCCAGGCCGGTATAGATCGCTGGCCCGCAGGCCAGCATCAGCAGGCCGTTCAACCCGCCGGCGGCCAGGCCGATCCACAGCGCATGCACGGCCAGGGCGTTGGCCCGCTCGGGCGCGCCGGCCCCCAGCGCCCGACTGATCGCGGCCGATACGCCGCCACCCATCGCGCCGCCGGAGAGCATCATCTGTAGCATCACCATCGGGAACACCAGGGCCATGCCGGCCAGCGCTGGCACACCGAAACTGCCGACATAGGCCGTCTCGGCCACGGTCGCCAGCGCCGTGGCCAACATCGCCGCCATATTGGGCAGCGCAAAGCGCAGCAGCGCCGGCAGGATCGGTGATGTCAGCAGCGATGGCGCTGGTGCTTGGCGCGGCAACGGCGGTGGTGGTGCTGCCGTGGCCCTCATGCGCGGTCCGCCTGTACCTGCGCCTGCACGCGCAGCTGCCCGCAGCCGCTCACCACTTCTCGTTCCAAGGCCGCAGCACCACCTCGAAGGCCCAGGTCGACCGGTGCTGGCGGTGCAACTGCAGATAGGTCTCGGCAATGCGGTCGGGGTCGGCCATGTTGTCGTCGGTGGCCGTGCCGGCCAGGCGGTGGGCGCGGCTGCCGTCTTCCTGCCGCCAGCCGACGGCGGCATCGATCGGCACGTTGACCACATGGATGCCTTGGGGCATCAGTTCCCGTGCCATGCTTTGCGCCAGCCCGGTCTTGGCCTGGCAGGCCATGGCGAACGCGCCGCTGGCCGCAAACCCCTTCAGCGCCGCACTGGCGTTGGTGAAGATGATCGTTCCCTTCGCGCCGTTGGCATCTGGCGTATTCGCCTGCATCAACCGCGCGGCCTGCTGGCCGACCAGGAAGGCGCTGAACGCGGCGTTGCGCAGCGTGTCCAGCGCCAGGGCTGGATCGGCCTCGGTAATGCCTTTGCGGAAGATGCCCGGCACCCGGCCGTCGATGTTGTGCACTACCAGGCGGGGTGCGCCGAGGTCCTGCGCCACCTGGGCAAACAGCGCCGCCACGCCGGCCGCGTCGGCCGCATCGCAGGCATAGGGCCGCACGCCGTGCGCCTGCCGCAGTGATTGCAGCACCGGCTTGTCCGGGTTGCGGGCGGCGATGGCCACGGCCATACCGCTTTGCGCAAACAGCCTTGCGCAGCTGGCGCTGATGCCGGGGCCGCCGCCGACGATGAGTGCCACCCCAGGCGTCAGGGATGCTGAATCGTGCTGATCGGTTGAAGCCATGTTGTGGACTCCTGAAGTGGCCGTGCGGTAGAGCGGGTCGGTGGCGCCGGATCAGGCCGGGTCAGCGCGGTTCAGCGCCAGCAGGCGGTCGCGTACCGACTTCAGCAGCGCGTCGGACTTCTTCGGGTCGGTCTGCACCCGCGCCAGCAGCACGGCGCCGACCATCGCGCTGACCGCCAACATGGCGTCGCCTTCGTCCTGGTCGTGCAGCGATTGCGCTAGTTGCGCGACGAAGTCGTCGATGTGCGCCGACATGACGGCACGCGACGCTTCGTCGGCGCGCGACACGTCCGAGGCCAGCGCGGCGATCGCGCAGCCGTCGGTGCGCGCATCCCGGTGCGCGCGGCTGACATAGCCCTTCACCCGCGTCTCGTAGCTGCGCGGCGCATCACCAGGCTTCATGCTGGCGGTGGCCGTCTTGGCGCCTTCGACCAGCGCCCGCTCCAGCGCCTGCGCCAGCAGGTCGGATCGGGATCCGAAGTGGTTGTAGAAGCCGCCGTGCGTCAGATCCACGCTGCGCATCAGCTTGCTGACGCTGACCGATTCCAGGCCGGTGTCGCGCACCGCATCGGCCGCCTTGCGCAGGATGCGCTCGCGGCTCTGGGCCTTGTCGGCTTGTGAATGTCCCATGGTGGTTTCCCGCGTGTTGACCTTCTGGATTGTAGTCATCATACTGAACAATGACGATCATCATTCTGAAGCATGATGATCGTCATCCTCAAGCGAGACGTTCAGCCACCGGTATGGACGCCGGCCACTCGGCACCTGGAGACACCATGGCCCCTGACCCCCAGCACGCGCTTACCCGCATCCACCAGCTCATGGCACCCTGGGTGACCGGGACGCCCGACGCGCCAGCGGTGCGTGATGCCCACCTGGCACTGACCTACGCTCAGCTTGATGCCGCGGCCCGCACGGCGCAGGCGCACCTGCAAACGCTGGGTCTGCGCCCGGGCGACCGACTGCTGGTGGTGGGCGAAAACTGCGTGGCGCTGTGCGTGCTGGTGCTGGCAGCCAGCCGCATGGATGTCTGGTCGGTGGTGGCCAACGCCCGGCTGTCTGACCGCGAGATCGACCTGTTCATCGACCATGCCCAGCCGCGCCGGGTGCTGTACACGCCGCATGTGTCGCCCGAGGCCGCCCGCCACGCCGAGCGCCACGGCGCCCGCAGCCAGCCCTGGCCGGGCCTGGGCGACCTGCCGGTGGGGGCGTTGAACGCCAGCACCGTGCCGGAGCACTGCTTTGCCGATGCACGCGAGCAGGTGGGCTGCGTGCTCTACACCTCGGGCACCTCGGGCGCGCCCAAGGGTGTGATGCTGACGCACGCCAACATGCTGTTCACCGCCACCAGCGCTGCGCGCATGCGCGGCCTGCAGCCCGGCGACCTGAGCTACGGCGTGCTGCCGATGGCCCACATCGTTGGCCTGACGGCGCAGTTCATGGGCAACCTGTGCGGCGGCGCGGCACTGGCCTTGGCGCCCCGCTTCACGCCGGCCGAGACCGCCCGCATGCTGCGCGACGAGGGTGTCACCGTGTTCACCGGCGTGCCTGCCATGATGGCCAAGATGCTGGACTGGTCGCGCGAGACCGGCACGCCGCTGACCGCACCTCGCCTGCGGCTGATGACCGTGGCCGGCTCACCGATGACACCGTCGCTCAAGCAGGAGGCCGAAGCCACCTTCGGCCTGCCGCTGGATAACGGCTATGGCCTGACCGAATGTGCGCCAACGGTTGCGCAGACCCGCACCGGCGAACGGCGCAGCGACTGCGCCGTCGGCCACGCCATCCCCGGCGTTCAGGTGCGCGTCGTCGGCCCGGGCGGCGTGGCCGTGCCGCCCGGCGAGGTGGGCGAACTCTGGGTGCGCAGCCCCGGGCTGATGAAGGGCTACTACCGCAGCCCCGATCTGACGGCCCAGGTGATCGACGCCGACGGTTGGTTCAACACCGGTGACATGGTGCGCGCCGAGCCCGACGGTGCACTCACCATCGCCGGCCGCAGCAAGGAGCTGATCATCCGATCGGGCCTGAACGTCTACCCGGTCGAGGTGGAGCAGGCCATCAACGCCCACCCCGAGGTGGTGCAGTCGGCGGTGGTCGGCCGCACGGTGGACAGCAACGAGGAGGTGGTGGCCTTCGTCGAACGCTCGGCTGGATCATCACTGGACGGCGCCGCGCTGCGGGCCCACCTGCGCGACCACCTGGCACCCTACAAGATCCCCGGCGAGATCCGTTTTCTCGCCAACCTGCCCGCCGCGCCAACCGGCAAGTTGCTCAAGGGCGTGATGAAGACCATGGCGCAGCAACCGATGCCCACCGATTCCGGCGCGCCCACTCCGTGAAAGCACCCCCCATGTCCGACAGAAAAGCCATCCTCGTCATCGGTGCCGGTGACGCCACCGGCGGCGCCATCGCCCGGCGTTTTGCCCGCGAGGGCTACATCGCCTGCGTCACCCGGCGCACGGCCGACAAGCTGCAGCCGCTGGTCGAGCAGATCCGCGCCGACGGCGGCGAAGCGCATGCCTTCGGCAGCGACGCGCGCAAGGAGGACGCGATGGTGTCGCTGGTCGAGACGATCGAGCGCGACATCGCGCCGATCGAGGTGGCGGTGTTCAACATCGGTGCCAACGTGCGCTTCGGCATCACCGAGACCACCGCCCGCGTCTACCAGAAGGTGTGGGAGATGGCCTGCTTCAGCGGCTTTCTGATGGGGCGGGAGACGGCCCGGGTGATGCTGCCGCGCGGCCACGGCACCATCATCTTCACCGGCGCCACCGCCAGCGTGCGCGGGCGCGAGGGATTTGCCGCTTTTGCCGGTGCCAAACACGCGCTGCGGGCGCTGGCCCAGAGCATGGCGCGCGAGCTGTGGCCGAAGAACATCCACGTCGCCCACACCGTGATCGACGGCTCCATCGACACCGAGTGGATCCGCACCAACTTCCCCGAGAGCTACGCCAAGAAGGACCGGCAGGGCATCCTCAGCCCGGAAAGCATTGCCGAAGCCTACTGGCAGATCCACCAGCAGCCGCGCGACGCCTGGTCGCACGAGACCGAGTTGCGGCCGTGGATGGAGGCCTGGTGAGCGCCGCCAGCCCTGTCCGTCCCGCCCCAACCACCCCGATCGGAGCCCAGTGATGCAGCCCGTCCATGTCCAGTTCCTGTTCGACTTCGGCAGCCCCAATGCCTACCTCTGCCACAAGGTCATCTCGGCGATCGAGGCGCGTACCGGCGCCGTGTTCGACTACGTGCCGATCCTGCTGGGCGGGCTGTTCAAGCTGGCCAACAACCGCTCGCCCGGCGAGGCCTTCGCCGGCATCCCCAACAAGCAGGCCTACGATCGGTTGGAGATCACCCGCTTCGTCGCCCGGCACGGCTTGACGAAGTACCGCTTCAACCCGCACTTCCCGGTCAACACGCTGAAGATCATGCGCGGTGCCTGTGCTGCGATGAAGCTGGGTTGCCTGCCGTCCTATGTCGACGTGGTGTATGCGGCTATGTGGGAGGACGGCAAGAACATGGACGACCTGCCCACCATCACCGCCACGCTGGACGCCGGCGGCCTGGACAGCCAGGCGATCCTGACCCTGTCCCAGGACCCCGACGTCAAGGCCATGCTGCTGGCCAACACCCAGCGGGCGCACGACCATGGCGCCTTCGGATCGCCCAGCTTCCTGATCGGCCGCGAGCTGTGGTTCGGCAAGGACCGGCTGCGCGACGTGGAAGACGAGATCGTGCGGCTGACGTCGGCATGAGCACCGCAACCCGCCAGCCCGGTTCAGGCGCCAAGCCCTTGGCCGTCATCACAGGTGTCGGTCCCGGCACGGGCGCGGCGCTGGTGCGCCGTTTCCAGCGTGGCGGCTACCGGGTCGCGATGCTGGCCCGCCAGGCCGAGCGCCTGCAGGCGCTGGCGCAAGAATGCCGCGACGCCTTCGCGGTGCCCTGCGATGTCAGCGATGACCAGGCGCTGGCCGCCAGCCTGGCCCACATCACCGATGTGGCCGGGCCACCAAGCACGGTGGTGCACAACGCCGTGGGCGGTTCATTCGGCAACTTCCTGGCCATCGACCCGGCTGTGCTGAAGACCAACTTCCACGTCAATGTGATGGCGCTGCTGCACCTGGCCCGCTGGGCGACGCCGCAGATGCAGGCCGCCGGGTCAGGTTCGATCGTGGTCACCGGCAATACGGCCTCGCAGCGCGGGCGGGCCAACTTTGCCGGCT
>Ga0208398_100881_pt1 | contig 14657 bp, 18 predicted proteins | sample LakWasMe79_HOW10_2_FD_183905 | JGI IMG/M metagenome (GOLD analysis project Ga0208398, IMG submission 183905) | Freshwater sediment methanotrophic microbial communities from Lake Washington under simulated oxygen tension - Sediment Metagenome... | ecosystem: Environmental > Aquatic > Freshwater >...
GCAAACATGAAGCCGATGCCGGTGTCGGCGATGGACCGGGCCACCGCCTGCGGCGACAGCGTCATCGGCACGCCCAGGGCCTCCAGCACGTCGGCGCTGCCGCTCTTGCTGGACACGCTGCGCCCGCCGTGCTTGCTGACCCGCGCGCCCGCCGCGGCCGCCACGAACATCGAGCAGGTGGAGATGTTGAAGGTGCTGGAGCCGTCGCCGCCGGTGCCGACGATGTCGACCAGGTGGCGGCGGTCGACCACGTCCACCTTGGTGGCGAACTCGCGCATCACCTGCGCCGCGGCGGTGATCTCGCCGATGGTCTCTTTCTTGACGCGCAGGCCGACCAGCAGCGCGGCCATCATCACCGGCGACATCTCACCGCTCATGATGCGCCGCATCAGCGCCAGCATCTCGTCGTGGAAGATCTCGCGGTGGTCGATGACCCGGGTCAGGGCTTCGGTGTTGGTGATGGGCATGTCGGTTCTCGTGACGGGGTCAGGAAGCGAAGAATTCGCCAGCGGCGACGATGGCGCGGTCAATGCCGGCCTCGTCGACGTCCAGGTGGGTGACGAAGCGCAGGCCGATCAGGCCGGTGGCCAGCACACCACGCGCCTGCAGGTGGGCCAGCAGCGCGGCGCCGCGTGCGGCGTCGCCGTCGGCCAGGCGGGCGAAGACGATATTGGTCTGCGGCGGCGTCACCACCAGGGCGGGCAGCGCGGCCAGGCCACCGGCCAGGCGCTTGGCCAGGGCATGGTCGTCGGCCAGGCGCGCGACATGGTGGTCCAGCGCAAACAGCGCCGCGGCGGCCAGCAGGCCGACCTGGCGCATGCCGCCGCCGGTCATCTTGCGGATGCGGTGGGCGCGGGCGATGAACTCAGCCGAGCCACACAGCGCCGAGCCGGCCGGTGCGCCCAGGCCCTTGCTGAAGCAGACCGAAACGCTGTCGAAGCCCTGCGTGATGCGCGACGCCGGCACGCCGCTGGCCACTGCGGCGTTGAACAGCCTGGCACCGTCCAGGTGGGTGGCCAGGCGGCGGCGCCGGGCCAGCGCCAGCGCCGCCTCCAGGTAGTCCAGCGGCAGGGCGTTGCCGTTCCAGGTGTTCTCCAGCGCCAGCAGCCGGGTGCGGGCAAAGTGCGCGTCGTCGGGCTTGATCGCCGCCTCGACCTCGGCCAGGTCCAGCGTGCCGTCGGGCTGCTGGGCGATGGGCTGGGGCTGGATGCCGCCCAGCACCGCCGCGCCCCCCCCTTCGTAGCGGTAGGTGTGGGCCAGCTGGCCGACCAGGTATTCGTCACCGCGGCCGCAATGCGCCAGCAGCGCACACAGGTTGCTGGCCGTGCCGCTGGGCATGAACAGCGCGGCCTCGAAACCCAGCTGCCGCGCGATGCGCGCCTGCAGCGCGTTGACCGTGGGGTCGTCGCCAAACACGTCATCGCCCACCGGTGCCGCGGCGATGGCTGCGCGCATGGCCGCGGTGGGCCGGGTGACGGTGTCGCTGCGCAGGTCCACCGTCACGTCGGCCCCTTGCGCGGCGGGCACGCCGCGCGATCCCGCCAGAGGATACGGGCCGGCTTGGGGCGGCCCGGCGCTCGGCCCGTTCGCTGCGGCAGCCATGGTCAGCCGCCCCGCCCCAGGTTCAGGAAGTTGCGCAGCATCGCGTGGCCATGCTCGGACAGGATGGACTCGGGGTGGAACTGCACGCCTTCCAGCGGGTTGGCGGTGCCGGCCAGCTCGCGGTGGCGCACGCCCATGATCTCGCCGTCCTGCGAGGTGGACGTGACCACCAGTTCCTTCGGGCAGGTGGCGCGCTCGATCACCAGCGAGTGGTAGCGCACCACGCTGAACTGCCGGGGCAGGCCGAGGTAGACGCCCTGCTGGTCGGTGGTGATCACGTCGGCCTTGCCGTGCATCTGCGTCTGGGCGCGCACGATGCGCCCGCCCAGCGCCGCGCCGATGGCCTGGTGGCCCAGGCAGACGCCCAGGATCGGCATCGTGCCGATCAGGCCCTGGATCGCCGGCACACACACGCCGGCCTCGGCCGGTGAGCAGGGGCCGGGCGACAGCACCAGGTGGTCGGGCTTCAGCGCGGCGATCTCGGCCACGCTGATCTCGTCGTTGCGCAGCACCTTGACGTCCTGGCCCAGCTCGCCGAAGTACTGCACCAGGTTGAAGGTGAACGAGTCGTAGTTGTCGATCATCAACAGCATGCCGTTCCCCTCAGAAGCCTTCTTCGACCAGCTCGGCCGCGCGGATCAGGGCCCGCGCCTTGTGCTCGGTCTCCTTCCATTCCAGCTCGGGCACCGAGTCGGCCACCACGCCGGCCGCGGCCTGCACATACAGCGTGCCGTTCTGGACGATGCCGGTGCGGATGGCGATGGCCACGTCCATGTCGCCGGCAAAGCTGAGGTAACCACAGGCGCCGCCGTAGATGCCACGCTTGACCGGCTCCAGCTCGTCGATGATCTCCATCGCCCGGATCTTGGGCGCGCCGGTCAGCGTGCCGGCCGGGAAGGTGGCGCGCAGCACGTCCATATTGCTCATGCCGTCTTTCAGCAGGCCCTCGACATTGCTGACGATGTGCATCACATGCGAGTAGCGCTCGACGACAAACGCCTCGGTCACCTTGACCGAACCGGTCTTGGCGATGCGGCCGATGTCGTTGCGCGCCAGGTCGATCAGCATCAGGTGCTCGGCGCGCTCCTTGGGGTCGGCCAGCAGTTCGGCCTCGGTGGCCTTGTCGTGCTCGGGGCTGGTGCCACGCGGCCGGGTGCCGGCCAGCGGGCGGATGGTGATCTTGTCGCCGTCGGCGGTGTGCTCGTGGCGCACCAGGATCTCGGGCGAGGCGCCGACGATCTGGAAGTCGCCCATGTCGTAGAAGTACATATAGGGCGACGGGTTCAGCGAGCGCAGTGCGCGGTACAGGCTGAGCGGGCTCTCGGTGTAGCGCTTTTTCAGGCGCTGGCCGATCTGCACCTGCATCATGTCGCCGGCGGCGATGTACTCCTTGCTCTTGAGCACGGCGGCCAGGTAGGCCTCCTTGGAGAACTCGCGCTCCACCGGGTGCGCCTGGCCACGCTTGACCGGCGGCGCGGTGACCGAGTAGCGCAGCTGGTCGCCCAGTTCAGCCAGCCGGCGCTTGGCCTTGAAATAGGCCTCGGGCTCGGCCGGGTTGGCGTAGACGATCAGGTAGAGCCGGCCCGACAGGTTGTCGATGACCGCCAGTTCCTCGGTCTGCAGCAGCAGGATGTCGGGCGTGTCCAGGCCGCCGGGCTTGTGCACCTTGGCCAGCTTGGGCTCCATGAAGCGCACCGCGTCGTAGCCGAAGTAGCCGGCCAGGCCGCCGCAGAAGCGGGGCAGGCCCGGCCGCAGCGCCACCTTGAAGCGCGCCTGGTAGGCCTCGATGAAGTCCAGCGGATTGCCCTCGTGGCGCTCGACCACCGCACCGTCGGTGACGACTTCGGTGACGAAGCCGCTGGCACGCAGCAGGGTGCGCGCAGGCAGTCCGATGAAGGAGTAGCGGCCGAAGCGCTCACCGCCGACAACAGACTCCAGCAGGAAGCTGTGGCGCGCACCGCCAGCCAGCTTCAGGTAGAGCGACAGCGGCGTCTCCAGGTCGGCAAAAGCCTCACTGAGCAGCGGGATGCGGTTGTAGCCCTGCGCGGCAAGGCTCTTGAATTCGAGTTCGGTGATCACGGGTCAGGACTCCTGGGGTCCGGCGCCGGCGCACTCCGGCACGGCGCATGCGGACAGGGCTGGTGTTCAGCGGTTCGGGTGGTGCGGCGTGGTGGGCGCGGCGCCAACCGGTGGGACCGTGGGGCAGCACCGGGGCGCCAGGTGGAGAACCCGCGCCAGGCCCGGCGGCCAACGGCAAATCAGACCGATGCTGGCGAGCGTCGCCAGGGCCAGGCTCCCCGGTCGGCCGACCCTTTGGTCTGTTTGCGCGTGATGAACATGGTTTTGAGTGTAGCAGCGCACCCGCCCAAGTCCCTGCGCCCACCGCGGGTACGGAACTGCTGGATTTATCAGATCGAGCTACATTGCGGCCCCTTCGGGTACTACGCCGCCAACCGGCTGGCCACCCCATGCCCGCCACCCAGGACCCGACATGCTGCTCCACCCTCTTCTTGTCCCGGCATTGGCCCTGGCCCTGCTGCTGCCCGCGGCGCAGGCCCAGACCACGGGCGGACGCAACGCCGCGGTCGAGCTGGCTGGCGTGCGCTACCCGCCGTCGCTGGGCCTGGGCGGCAGCACGCTGCTGCTCAACGGCGCGGGCATCCGCTACAAGGCCATCTTCAAGGTCTACACCGCCGGGCTGTACCTGGCCGAGAAGGCCGCCACCCCCGAGGCCGTGCTGGCCACCGCCGGCCCCAAGCGCCTGCAGGTGGTGATGCTGCGCGACATCGACGCCAACGAGCTGGGCAAGCTGTTCACCCGCGGCATGCAGGACAACTCGCCGCGCGAGGAGTTCATCCAGTCCATCCCCGGCACGGTGCGCGTGGGCGAGATCTTCGCGGCCAAGAAGAAGCTGGTGGCCGGCGAGAGCTTCAGCGTGGACTGGCTACCCGACAACGGCACCCAGGTGCGCGTCAATGGCAAGCCCATGGGCGAGCCGATCCGCGAGCCGGCCTTTTTCAACGGCCTGATGCGCATCTGGCTGGGCCACTCACCCGCCGACCACCTGCTGAAGGACGCGCTGCTGGGCAAACCGCCGGCACAGCGCTCAGACTTCTGAAGAGGCGCCCGCGTCGGCCGCTCGCCACGCCGCCAGTGCACCGTCCAGCCGGCTGATCACCGCGTCCGGCGCCGCCTCAGCCACCGGCCGGCCGTGGTTGTAGCCATAGTCGACCAACAGCACCGGGCAGCCCGCGGCGCGCGCGGCCTGGGCGTCGTTGCTGCTGTCGCCGATCATCAAGGTGTGCGCCGGCCGTGTGCCCAGCGCACGGCAGGTTTCCAGCAAGGGCAGCGGATCGGGCTTCTTGCGGGCAAAGGCATCACCACCGAACACCTGGGCAAAAAAACCGTCCAACCCCTTGGCCGCCAGCAGCGGGCGCGCAAAGGCGGTGGGCTTGTTGGTCAGGCAGGCCAGCATCAGGCCGGCCGCGGCCAGCGCCTGCAGGCCCTCGACCACACCCGGGTAGACGGCTGAGAACTGGCCGTTGATGGCCAGGTAGTGGTGCTGGTAACGCGCCCAGGCGGCGTCGTACAGCCCGGGCTCGGCCCCCACCTGGGCCAAGGTGCTGCGGATCAGGTGCTCGCTGCCCTTGCCCACCGTGCGCTCGATGAAGGCACGGTCCACCGGCGGCAGGCCGTGGTCGGCCAGCATGGCGTTGAGCGCGGCATCGAAATCGCCGACGGTGTCGACCATCGTGCCGTCGAGATCGACGATGGCGGCTTGCAGCGGCAAAAACGACATGGCGGCGAGCGTCCCAATGACAAAAGGCTCCCTCGCGGGAGCCTTTTGAAAACCAACTTTGGTGGCCTGGGGCGGAATCGAACCACCGACACGCGGATTTTCAATCTCCCCAGAATCCGAAGGCTGACAGCAGCTTAGGCGCATCTGCTTCTACAAAGCAGCCAGTGAAAAAAGTCTAGCACGCCCGGTAGAACGGGCCACGTTTTGGCGGTTTGTAGAACAGGATTTCAGAGCTTCAGAGCGGTTGCGCCGCATGGCACCGCGACCCATGGCGCGCTACCATCCGCGCATGCGTGCACAGATCGCCGACGAGTTGACCCAACTGAGCGCCGCTGAAAAGCGCGAGCTGGGCGAAGCGCTCATTGCCAGTGCCGAAGCTGACGCCTATGCACCCGCACTGAGCGAGGCGCAGCGCGCAGAGTTACGCGCCAGGCTGGCGCATCACCGCGCGCATCCCGAGGCGCCAGGTGTGACCCTTCAGGAGTTGAAGGCCCGGCTTCTCGGCACGGCGGCGTGATCGTCCGGCTGGAGTACAAGCGCCTCGCCGAGGCGGAGATTGCCGAGGCGTTCGCCTGGTACGACCAAGACGGCATCGGCCAGGGCCTCGCGTTCTTCGCCGAGCTGGAGCGGGTGGAACGCTTCATTCGCCTGAACCCGCTGCTTTACCCGCGCGTGGAAGGCGAAGTCCACCGGGCAAACCTGCGGCGCTTCCCCTACGCCCTGTTCTATGTGGTGGATGGCGACACGATCAGCGTGCTGTCGTGCTTCCACCAGCACCGCGACCCGATGACCGGGCCGGCCGGCGGCGATCCCCTCTAGGCCATGGGGGGCTGGGGGCGAGCCCCCAGTGGAGGCCGAAGGCCGGGAGCATCCCTGTTAGGCATCGGGCAGAGTGCTAGGCCAAAGGGCGGCCTCCGTAGAATCAAGCAATGCCAAAGACGCCTGAAACGAACGCCTCTGAAAACGGCGGGCCAGAGCTCGATGACCAGGCAAGGACGGGAGATGCCGCCCAGGCGACTGGTGACGAGGGGGCCGGAATAGCCAGCGCATTGATTCGGGCCCGGAACGAGTTGGGGCTTTCGCAGGCCCAGTTGTCGACGCAAAGTGGCGTTTCGCGTTCAGCGATCAAGGGCTACGAGAGCGGACGCAACATGCCCGGGGCACGGGAATTGAAGGCCTTGTGCCATGTGCTACAGGTTAGTCCGACCGAATTGCTGTACGGCTCCGAAGAAGCCTTCCGAGGGCGAGCGTACCTAGGGTCGGGCGTGGTTTGGACAGAAATTCGGTCAAGCGATACGGATACGAGTCCAAGCGAGGCGGACACAAGCCGCGCACGCTGGCGCCTGCATGCAGTTACCTCGCTTCTTGCGCTCGATGAAGTGGCTGCGCTATCCAAATTGGCACGGTCGATTGCGGTTGCGCGCCACGGTGTGGATCGGGTGAACGGGGTTATACGAGTAGGCGACAGCGTTGAAGCCCTGGCCCCGACAAGGGGGCCACTGGGAGCCGCCTTTGAGCAGATCGATAGCTTTGCGGCAGCACTTGATGCGGAGGCAGCGACGCGCGCAACCCTCGATCGCCAGCCAAAGCCAGACGAAGCGGAATGACCGCAGACTGGTTTCGAAAAAAGCCAGTTGACCCGTAGGACGACCGTGGTGTAGAGTTGAGCGAAGAAGGCCATGTGGTTTTCTTCGCAACCAACCAACTGCACCCACATGTTCAAACCCGCATCTCTCACCAAAGACCTGTCCAAGGCAGCCCGCCGCGAGCTGGGCCTTTCGCAGAACGATGTCATCAAAGCCACCGGCACTCAGGCTTGGCGCCTGAAGCAGTTCGAGGGGCGCGGCATCGAGTTGGAATTGTCCGATCTGCGCCAGCTCTGCGAGTTCTACGAGTCGCAGGGCGTTGACCTCGATGAGCTGGCCGCGCATCTCGGCCGGGCCGCAGCAGTGCCGGCAGGCGGCGAATCGCTAGCCGACGAACCCAAGGCAAGCCGCCTGCGCCTGCTCTTCTCCGACAAGCTGGCATCGGAAGAGGTTGATCGGCTCATGGAGCGTGTCGAGGTGAACGATGACCGCATCGGCGCACTGGTGAAAGCCAAGATCGAGCGCGGCGGCTTCGGCGGCGACATCACCGAAGAGTCGCAACAGCAGGTGCAGGAGTTGTTCGGCGCGATGGCCGAAAACTACCTGATCTACCGCCTGCTTCAGGGCCGCAACATCATCGAGGCGTCACGCCCGACCAAGGAAGCGCGCACGGTGGGCGAGTTCGTGTCCCAGTGGATTCAGGAATCGCCCGTGGCGCCCGAGTTCGCGACCATCGAAGACGGCGCCCCCGTCGAGCAGGAGTGAGCGCCATGCAAGCCCCTGTGACGATGCTCAAGAGCACGGCCGGATCGAAGGCCGCCATCGTGCTAGCCATGCTGATCGGCCTGGCGCTGATGACCGCGCTGAATAAGCCTGCCACCGCTGCGCCTGGCGCCAAGCGCGCACCCTGACCCCGGGCGGGTAGCGCCCGCCCCTCCCTGAACCACCTTGCCACAACGCGGCTTTGGGCCGCGCTGGGCGGAGCCTTGCCGATGAACACCCATCGTCGCCACCTTCTACCGCTGGACTACCTGTTGTGGTTGCCCGAGCACGGTTCGTACGTACAGGAGGCCCAGCAGTTCAGCCGCCGGATCGTCCGGGCAGTTGACCGGTCAACCGCCCTGCGGCTCCCTGAGGAACAGGCCCTAAGGGTGGCCCGCCGACTGGTGCGGCGAACCGGCCAGGTCATCGAGCTGCGTCCGGTCCAACCAGCCTGGGCCAACCAAGCGGGGCGACCGGCATGAGTGCGCCGAACCGCCCTGACCTGGCCGCGCTGGCGGCCGCCTTCGACCTCACCGACGCCGACATCGAGCAGGCAGCAGAACGCATTGCCTGCCAGGTGCGCTACCTGGGGGCGCGGTGGCAGCGCGAGGGCACGGCGGAAGGCACCGCGCTCAAACGCCTGCGCGCCGTGGCCCGGCTGCATCACGTGGAGCTGCCGACAAAAGTCGGGTTTGCCCAGTGGCTGAACCGCCTCAGTGATTCGGCATGGTGGCGCCGGGCGCTGCGCAAGCGCCTGCGCATCGTGGAGCACCAAGCCATCCAGCGCGGCGGCGTGCACCGTCACGCATCGCCGTACGTCTCGGCCAAGGGCATGCGGCGCTACGACGCCGATCAACGCCGGCTTGCCGCGTTGCTGGCCGAGCTGGAAGTGGTGAATGTTGGCACCGGAGAGGTGATCCCGCTGGATGACGTGATCGCCAGCAGCCAGGCCAACCCCTCCAACCGCCGAAAGGCCATGATGGTCCGAATCAAGGGCATCGAGGCCCGGGCGCGCGACAAGGGCCATGAGGCCCTGTTTCTGACCATCACGGCACCCAGCCGCATGCACGCCCGGCACCACACCGGCCAGGCGAACAGCGAGCACGACGGCAGCAGCCCGCGCCAGGTGCAAACCTACTTGCACGGCGTGTGGCGCCGCGCCATGCGCAGCATGCAGCGCGAGGGCTTGACCGCCTATGGCATGCGCACCGTCGAGCCCCACCACGACGGCTGCCCGCATTGGCACGTGCTGATGTTCGCCCCGGCCGACCAGGCGGAAGCCATGCTGCGGACCCTGCGCGCCTGCGCCCTGGACGACAGCCCCGACGAACCCGGCGCGGCCGAACACCGCTTCACGGTGGCGCGCATCGACCCGGCCAAGGGCAGCGCCCTCGCCTACGTGGCGAAGTACGTTTCCAAGAGCATCGACGGCGAAGGCCTGGGCGACGACACCGAGAGCAACACCAGCGGCGCCGACACCGCCCGGCGTGTCGTGGCCTGGGCGCGGCGCTGGGGCATCCGGCAATTCCAGTTCTTCGGGCTGCCGCCCATCACGCCGATGCGCGAGCTGTACCGACACGACGGCGAGGGGTTCGACAGCCCGGCCCTGAGCGAAGCCCACCAGGCGTGCAAGGCGAACGACCACGCCGCCTACATGGGCGCCTGCGAGGCCCACCGCATCACCTTCGGCGTGCGCTACGTCGAGCGGCCCAGCACCCGCTATGCCGACGAGCTGGCCCGCGCCATCAGGGGCCTGAACGCCAGCGCAGCCGACCTGCTGGCGCCTCTGGAACTGACCACCCGCACCGAAACGTGGTGCATCCAGCCGCGCAAGCGGACACCCGCCGAGGGTGGTCTTTGCCTTCCTCGGACTCGATTCAATAACTGCGCGCAGCCAATGGAATCAACGGCTTACAGCGCGCCCAACGAGGCGACACCATGCACCAATCGACAGCCCGAGATGGCGACATGCTGAAGCCTGGCCCGTTGGTCCTCGGCATCCCGCTGACGCATCCCGACTTCATCGCAGCAACCCAGCGGCTCGCCGCCACCGGCGACCTGTCCGGCCAGGTTTGCGTACAGGCCCGCCGGAACCACCGAGACGGCCCCTACTGGCTTTGTGGAGTGGTGTTGGTGCTGCATGTCGGCAACGTCGAGATGTTCAAGGTGCGCACCGCCATTGATGAGTTTTGGGCCACCGGACGAGACCTGCGGCTGTGCTCACCCAATGGCCGTTGCTTCTGCGACGACGGCCCGGCAGAAACCCAACCCGAGCCCGAACCAGCCCGGTCAACCACTGGGACGATCGCCAAGAAAACCCAGCAACCATGCGGCTTCCAGCCCGGTTGCGCAGTTCAACCCACCGGACATCCGACGTGATGCAACCGCTGTTTCTGACCTCCGACGAACTGGCCGAGCTGACCGGCTTCAAGGCCGCGCACTGCCAGGTGCGATGGTTGACGCGCAACCGCTGGCGGTTCGCGCTGAACCGGCGCAAAGCGCCCCGCGTGGCCCGCGACCACTTCAACGAACGCATGGGGTGCGGCGGTGCCGCTGGCATGCGCCACGCCGATCTGACCAACCAGGCAGCGGCGGGTGAACAGCCCAACTTCGCCGCCCTCGCCAAGCGCTGACCATGGGCCGCCGCCGCACCAGCAACCACGACTTACCGCCAGGCCTTCACATGAAGGGCGAGCGGTACTACCACGTCACCAGCACCGCCCCGCGCAAGTGGACGCCCCTCGGCAAGAACCGCGCGCGGGCGCTGCTGGACTGGGCGCGCATCGAAGGCGAAGAGCCCGATCCGACTGTGCGCACCTTCGATGTCATCGCGCAGCGGTATGAACGCGAGGTGATGCCGACCAAGGCACCACGCACGCAGCGCGACAACCTGATCGAACTGGACAAGCTGCGCGCCGTGTTCGGGAAGATGCTGATCGAGGCCATCAAGCCCCACCACGTGCGCGGTTACCTTGACGCCCGAGGGCAGACCGCCAAAGCCCGCGCCAATCGTGAGAAGGCCCTGTTGAGCCACGTGTTCAACAAGGCCCGCGAGTGGGGATATACCGACGCGCCCAACCCCTGTCAGGGGGTGAAGGGCTTCACTGAAGCCGGCCGTGATCGCTACGTCACCGACGCGGAGTTTCAGGCGGTGCGTGCGAAGGCGGACCCGACCCTTCAGGATGCGATGGACATCGCCCTGTTGACTGGCCAGCGGCCCGCCGACGTGCTGAAGATCCAGCGCGACGACATCCGCGACGGTGCGCTGTTCGTGGCACAGAACAAGACCGGGGCGAAGCGGGCGATTGAACTGGTGGGCGAGCTGGCCGACGTGATCGAGCGGATCAGCAGCCGGCCCCGCGTGCGGCGCAGCGCCTTCCTGATCCAAGACGACAACGGCCAGCCTTTGAGCTTGCTGGCCTTGCGCGGGCGATTCGACAAGGCACGCAAAGCCGCTGGCGTTGCGTTCCAGTTCCGAGACATCCGGGCCAAGACAGCCAGCGATACCGGCGACCTTGGGCACTCGCAGCGGTTGCTAGGTCACAAGAACCGGGACATGACCGAGCACTACGTGCGCGAGCGAATCGGCCAGCGGGTCAAGCCTCTGCGTTGACCGGATCCGGAGCGCGTTTATCGCCAAATTCCGCCCAATACATGCGAGGGCTTCGTAGGGACTCTGGCACATCAATCTTCCCGAAAGGCAAGAGGCCCGCTAATGCGGGCCTCTTGATTTCCTGCACAAGCAGAGCTTCGGCGACTATGCCGCCTTCTTGTGCTTCGGAAGCGCCCCTGGTTTATGAGTCGTCACAGGCACGGCTACGGCAGCTTCATCACAATCAACGCTCGGGGCCGCGAATGCAGGTCGCTCGTTGGCGCGAGCGGCCAACAACTGCTTCAACTCGCTATCAACCCATCGGGTCAAGACCTGACGAACCAGCGGCTGATATCCGAGGCCATGCAACTGGGCGAGAGCCTTCAGGTTGTCGACAAGACTGCGCTGGAGCCGAATAGAGATTGGATGGAGGTCAAGCGCACTGTCTAGGTCGGCTGCAATGTCAGGGGCAACGGCGACAAACTCTTCATCTGCCCCGACACTTCGGTCTTCCCAAGCGTCATCGCTGACGACGAACTTGGTTTTGGCATTCATAGGTAACTCCTTATTCGGTAGCATCGTTGGCCCGCTAGGAAGCGTGCTTTTTGTAAATCGCCAGCTCCACTCCATTCGGTGGAAAAGCCGTCTTAATGTCGACAATCTTGGTGATCGGATCGAAGATGTAACAAATCTTCAGATTCACCCCGTAGTCGGTCTCGGCAATGAACCATCGTGTAAGAGGGTCAGTGACGTGTTGAGCCCGCGTGTCGAAGAGGTCACGTCCGCTGCGATTCGCAAAGCACTGCACGATCATGGCCTCCGTGACGTTGTGCTTCGTACGCAACTTCTCCCGTACTTTCGGCGAAATGAACAGACCCACGTGTCGCAACTCCTTCGGTGCCAGAAGCCGGACTGTATATACAACAGCAAGACCTGGCTAGCCTCTCGGTTAAGTAGAACCACCTAGATCGTGAGCAAGATCACCTTTGCCTCGCCTGAGGCTCCATCTGCGTCACCAGACAGCCCGATTGAGAGGGTGCCCGGAATGTGGCGTGAAAACACCGCGTACCTTGACCTCATGCTCGGGGAGCCATCGCAATCGACAGAGCCGCAGACTAAACATCGCTCAGAACGATGCGCGCCTACTCCGCGTCAAGGCCTATGCGCTCAGGACCCTGAGGTCTCACGTGGCTTGTCCACCGTCAAGTTCTAGCCGGCTCTTTGTAGAAGAGCGCCACGCGCTGTAGAAAAGCCCCGACCGGTGAACCGTGCGGGGCTTTCGTCTAAGTGCTTGTCAGCACTCGGAATTCTTGGTGGCCTGGGGCGGAATCGAACCACCGACACGCGGATTTTCAATCCGCTGCTCTACCAACTGAGCTACCAGGCCATCGAGCCAAAGAGTATAGCCTGAAAAATGGGGCTCAGGCCAAGGCGTTGCTCACAAGCCATTGCGCTTGTTGCGGCTGAGGTCCACGCCCAGCTGCTTGAGCTTGCGGTACAGGTGGGTGCGCTCCAGGCCGGTCTTCTCGGCCACGCGGGTCATCGAGCCGTTCTCCTTGGCCAGGTGGAACTCGAAATAACTCTTCTCGAACGCGTCCCGCGCCTCGCGCAGCGGGCGGTCCAGGTCGAAGCTCTGCTCAGCCTGCGGGCCCAGGGCCAGGGCCGGCGGCGCGCCGACCGGCAGGCCGGCGGACGCACCACTGTCGCCCGCGACGGGCAGATCGCTGCGCAGGCCCCCCGGCGCGGGCGGCAGGGCCTGGCCCACCGGCGCCACGGCCGCACGCGGGGCCGGCCGCACCAGCGCCTGCTCCACCGCGCGCAGCAGTTTCTGCAGCGTGATCGGCTTTTCCAGGAAGGCGGTGGCGCCGTACTTGGTGGCCTCGACTGCGGTGTCGATGGTGCCGTGGCCGCTCATCATGATCACCGGCATGCTCAGCAGGCCGGCCGCGCCCCATTCCTTGAGCAACGAGATGCCGTCGACGTCGGGCATCCAGATGTCGAGCAGCACCAGGTCGGGCCGCAGGCGCTCGCGCGAGGCGCGGGCTTCGGCCGCATCCTCCGCCAGTTCCACGGTGTGCCCTTCGTCGGACAGGATCTCCGACAGCAGGCCGCGGATGCCCAGTTCGTCGTCAACTACAAGAATCGTTGCCATGCGTGCTCACTGCCTCGGCGCAACGTCGGGCGCTGCGCCAGGGGCGGGGTCCAGGGTCCGGGCGAGGGCCGGCATGTCGGGGGAGGGAGAAGGGCTTGCCGGGGCAAAGCGTGAAAATGATAACGAAACCTGGGCGCCGATCACCGCCCCGTCGGTGGCGGCGCCAGCGGCCTCTGCCGAGACCGGCTCGCGCCGGTTGACGATGCGCACCCGCGCACCGTGCTCGTCGGCGATCTTCTTGACCACCGCCAGGCCCAGGCCGGTGCCCTTGGCCTTGGTGGTGACATAGGGTTCGAAGGCGCGCTTGAGCACCTTGTCGCCGAAGCCGCCGCCATTGTCGCTGACCTTCAGCCGCACCGCGCGCAAGGCGCCGTCGTCGGCCTGGGCGGCCTCGGTGCTGATCTGCACCAGGCCGTCGGGCTGGTCGGCCACCGCGTCCAGCGCGTTCTGCACCAGGTTGTGGATGACCTGGCGCAGCTGGGTGGCGTCGCCCTCGATGGCCGGCAGCTGGGGCGCCAGCTGGGCCTGCAGCCGGCCCTGCTCCTGCGCCGATGCGTACAGGCCCAGCACCTCCAGCACCAGCGCGTTCAGGTCCAGCGGCAGCAGGCGCGCGGCGGGCAGGCGGGCGTAGTCGCGGAACTCGTCGACCAGCTGCTTCATCGACTGCACCTGGGCCACGATGGTGGCCACCGAGCGGCTGAGCATGGCGCGGTCTGCCTCGGGCACCTTGGCCGCCAGCTTGTGCTCCAGCCGCTCGGCCGACAGCTGGATCGGCGTCAGCGGGTTCTTGATCTCGTGCGCCAGGCGCCGCGCCACCTCGGCCCAGGCCACGCTGCGCTGGCCCGACACCACCTCGGTGATGTCGTCGAACACCAGCAGCCGCGCCTCGCGCGGCAGCGTGGCGCCCCGCAGCAGCAGGTTGACGCTCTCGCCGTTGCCCAGCTGCAGCTCGAAGGCGTCCTGCCAGTGGTCACGCTCGCCGTCCTCGGGGCTGGTGCGGTGCAGCTCGCTGCGCTGCCAGACCGCGGCGGCGAACTCGGCCAGACCGGGCACCTCGTCGAGCAGGCGGCCGCGGTAGGCGCTGAGCGGCTGGCGCAGGATGCGGGTGGCGCCGGGGTTGACGGTGTCGATGCGGCCCTGCCGGTCGAACACGATGACGCCGGC
>Ga0208398_100884_pt1 | contig 14602 bp, 16 predicted proteins | sample LakWasMe79_HOW10_2_FD_183905 | JGI IMG/M metagenome (GOLD analysis project Ga0208398, IMG submission 183905) | Freshwater sediment methanotrophic microbial communities from Lake Washington under simulated oxygen tension - Sediment Metagenome... | ecosystem: Environmental > Aquatic > Freshwater >...
AGTGGCGGCAAGGGCATGCCATTCGCATTGCCCCCCGTCGGCCAGGGTGACCAGATCGTCGTTCTCGATGACAGGGGTCTGAAGGTGACGGCATTTCGCGTGGACCACGCACCCATCGATCCGGCAGTCGGCTACCGGTTTGACTACAAGGGGCGCTCAGTGGTCATCACCGGGGACACCAAGAAGACCCCCAGCGTGCAGGCCATCGCCAAGGGCGTAGACATTCTGGTCCACGAGGCACTGCAACCGAAGCTGGTCAAAATTCTGGAAACCGGCTTCGCCAATCACAACATGGGCAATATGTCGCAAGTCATGCGGGACATCCTGAACTACCACACCACACCCGAAGAGGCCGCGGCCCAGGCTGCAGCAGCTGGCGCCAGGGAATTGGTACTCAACCACATTGTTCCACCACTCCCGTTGCGCTTCGCCTACCCGGCTTTCCTGGGTGATGCGGCAGCTTTTTACGACAGACCCATCACTGTCGGCGAGGACGGCATGCTGTTCAGCCTGCCAGCCAACTCCACAATCATTGAACACAAAAGGCTCTACTGACATGCGCACACTTCAAGGCAAATCGGTCGTCATTACGGGTGCAGCCTCCGGTATCGGAGAAGCCCTTGCGCACGCCAGCGCCGCGCGCGGAGCGCGTTTGCTGCTTGCCGATATCGATGCAACAGGACTGGACCGCGTTGTCTCGGTGTTGAAAGCCAGCGGGGTCGAGTGTTCGGGCCTTGTATCGGACACTGGCGACGAAGCGGCTGTCTATGCGCTCGCGCAGGAGGCCCAGACCCGGCTCGGCGGCACCGATGTGCTGATCAACAATGCCGGCGTCGGCCTGATGGCGCCCGTCGAGAAACTGCGCACAGCCGATGCACAGTGGCTCATGAACATCAACTTCTGGGGTGTCGTGCATGGTTGCCAGGCCTTCATCCCGCAAATGCGCCAGCGCCCGGACTCGGTGCTGGTCAACGTCTCCAGCATCTTTGCCATGGTGTCGATTCCAACGCAGGGCATCTACAACGCCAGCAAAGCAGCGGTGCGCGGCTTTAGTGATGCATTGCGCGAAGAACTCCGGGGTTCCGGTCTGGATGTGCTGTGTGTACACCCCGGGGGCATCAAGACCAATATCGCCAACAGCGCGCGCATCACCGATGTGTCGATGGTGGCCGACTCCGACCAGGAAATGCGCGACAACTTCACCAAGCTGGCACGCACCACCCCGCAGCAGGCAGCTGCGGTCATCCTGCAAGCGATTGAGTCCCGCAAGACCCGCGTGCTCATCGGGGCCGACGCCAGATGCATGGACTGGATGTTCCGCCTGTTTCCAGCCCATGCCTCGCACTGGCTGAGCAATATAGGGCAATGGATGCGTCGTCGCAGTGCGGCAAAGGCAGGTGCCACGCCAAGCCAGGGCAAGGCCGTATGAAGCCGCTCCCGTTCATCGACAAGGCGCACATCCTGCGCACCCCGGAAGGTCGTTTCGCGCACATCACCGATTTCCCCTATGTCGCCAAGTATGTGGAAATTGGTGGTCTGCGCATTGCCTATATCGACGAAGGCCCCCGTGAGGCTGCACCAGTTCTGCTGATGCATGGCGAACCTACCTGGTCCTACCTGTACCGCAAAATGATTCCCGGCCTGCTGGCGGCGGGGCACCGGGTCATCGCACCCGATCTGGTGGGATTTGGCCGATCTGATAAACCCACCGCCAAAGGAGACTATTCCTATGCCAACCATGTGGCCTGGATGGTCGCCTGGATGGAGGCCATAGACATCAGAAATGCCACGCTGTTCTGCCAGGATTGGGGGTCCCTGATCGGACTGCGCATGGTGACCCATAGTCCCCATCGATTTGCCCGCGTCGTGCTGGCCAATGGGGGTTTGCCAACTGGCGCACAAGGCGTGGTACCCAAGGCCTTCAAAATCTGGCGTGCGTTTGCGCGATTCAGCCCATGGTTCCCGATCGGACGCATCGTCAGCTCGGGGTGTGCGCAGAAGCTGAGTCCGCAGGAAATTGCAGCTTACGACGCACCCTTCCCTTCCAGCAAATATGAAATGGCGGCCCGTCTGTTCCCCACCTTTGTACCCACCACACCCGCTGACCCCGAGCGTGCGGCAAATGAGCAGGCCTGGGAAGTTCTGAAGCAGTGGCACAAACCATTCCTGACCCTTTTCAGCAGCCGCGACCCCGTCACCCGCGGCGGCGACAAGATATTTCTGAAACTGGTGCCCGGGACAGCCAACCAGCCCCATGCCACGACGCGGGGTGCCGGGCATTTTTTGCAGGAAGACAAGGGGCCACAACTGGCCAAGGCCATCACGGAATTCATAGCATCAACACCCACTTAGGCTTTTCGAATCACCAAGCAAGAAGGAACGACATGAACAGTTTTTTTAAGGCCCTTTGCCTGGGCACGTACGCACTGGCACTCACCGTGCCCTTCGTCACGATTCCCCTTGATGCAGGTCCGTATCTGCAAAAACTGGCTCTGATCTTGTTGGCCGCCCATATTCTCGAGTTGCCCATTGCCTACAGGTACCTCAGTCTGTACAAAGGATCGTTCATCGACAGCGTGGCGCTGTCACTGATGTATGGCCTGCTGCATTGGCAGCCTCTGGCAAAGGCCAGCAAGCACTCCGCCCCCCGTTGAGCATGCGAAGCAAGCCCGCTCTTGACAGGTGGCAACGGATCGGCATCGGATTCTCTTTGTACGCGGCTGCGGTCACTCTGGGGCTCGGTTCGGCATGGTGGGTACTAAAAAAGGCACCTTGGATGATGCAAACCGTACAGGTTGGTGCATGGAAAGGCAACCTGCTAGCAGGCAGCCCGGACGCAGACATGTACACCCGCTCCACCATCGCGCTCAACGCCTTGTTGGCGCTGGGCCGCGACGAAACCATGTACTTCATCGCATCGCAAGATGATGCAGGGCATCCGCTGCGGTCCAATTGCAGCTACCGCGTGGAAGGCGTACCACCCAAGGCCAGGTGGTGGAGCATCACGGCTTATGCAGACGACATGTTTTTGTTTGACGCCCCCAATCAACACTACAGCCTGAACGGCACCACTGCACGACTCGACACCGACGGCCGCTTTGTCTTCACAACCGGTGGACAGGAACAACCCGGAACCCACTGGCTCCCGACTCCGGGACGCCGTGGAATGGTACTGACTCTTCGCCTGTACAACCCTGAACCAGAACTGCAGGCTGCGCCTGCGTCGCTTGTACCTCCTTCCATCAAAGCTGTGGGGGCATGTGTATGAAGCGCCTTTCGAACCTGCAGCGCCTATGGTTCTATCGAGTGCTAACACTCATCACAACTGCGATCTTGGTGCATATCCTCGCCGTGTGGGCAGCACCACGGTTGATCATGCAGGTGCTGATGCACGGTCCCATCGCGCAGACGATGAATATGCAAAACCGGGCAGCGTTTCCTCCGCCGGTAACGGCAGCCGCCCGCACGGTGGTCATGCCCAGTCCGGACCTTCTGTATTCGGTGTGTGTTTTTGACGTGAGAGACGGTCCGGTGCGCATCTCAGCCAATCCAAAGCTAAAGTCGTATTGGTCCATCGCCCTCTATGCCGCCAATAGTGACAACTTTTTCGTCATCAACGATCGAAAATCCGGCAACAAACCGGTGGACCTCTGGCTCGTCTCTGGAGGTGGCAGCCCCAACACACCTCCCATACCGGCCGGCGCACAGGTTGTAGTGGCACCCTCCAGGACAGGCTTCCTGCTGATGCGTGTCTTGACCGGCGACTACGAAGCCGAGAAGGCTGTCATAGAACCCGCCCGCCATACACTGACCTGCACTCCCGTTTAGGAAACTTCATGCTTGCACAACTTCTGCGACGCGCCATCTTTGCACAACTCGTTCTCGGTAGTATCTTGGCCTACTGGTTGCATGCCAGCGGCGCGCTTTCTACACTGGAAGCCTGGGCTTTGGTCTGCGCTGTCCCTTTCGGGGTCATGGCTCTGGTGGACGTCTACACCGCCGCGGTTTCGCGTGGGCCGGAGCCGTGGGGTGCCTGGATCCAATCACTGTTTGGCGAATACCGGGCGGGTGTCATCATCTTCCTGTTCCGCCAACCCTGGACGCGCAAAGCTCCGGGCGTATTGCCATCAACTGGCACCCACAAACGCATCCCGGTCGTCCTGGTCCATGGCTACCTGTGCAACCACCGTGTTTGGGATGACGTAGCAGTCCATTTGCGGGCCCAGGGTCACGATGTCTTCGCCGTCAATCTGGAACCCCTGTTCTGCTCCATAGACCGGTATGACGAGGCTGTGGAGTCCGCTGTTCAGGCCCTGCTGACCCACAGTGGACAGCAGCAGGTGGCATTGGTAGGGCACAGCATGGGCGGGCTGGCCATCAGGGCCTGGCTTCGCACCCATGGTTCAGAGCGGGTCGCGCGTGTGCTGACGCTCGGTACACCCCACGTCGGCACTCAGATCCCGCAGCACATCAAGACCCCAAATGGCATCCAGATGACCTGGGGAAGCGAGTGGCTTGACACGCTCACTGGCGCTGAAACTGCGGCCACCCATCGCCTCTTTCATATTGCCTTGACCCCGCAGGACAACATCGTCTACCCGCAGCGCGCACAAGTGCTCCCCAATGTGACGGCAACCGTGTTTGAAGGCATTGGTCACCTGCAAATGTGCCTTGATCCAATGGTCATTGAGTGGCTGAAGAAGCAGTTGGCAGAAGTTGGAACGGCCTGCGTCGCAGCCCCGTGACTCCATCAAAAGGCACGAAGACCATGTCCAAAATCAGAGCCATCGCCGGGCGCAGCCTGTCCCGGTTGATTACCAGCGGCAGCCTTCAAAACATCCGGCGCTCCGTGCATGCGATCAACAGGCGTGCAATGGGGAAGACGCCCACGGTGCACTTTTTCAATCAACCAGACGACCCCTACAGCCAGTTGCTGGCAAATTGCCTGCCAACGCTGCAATCGCGGTACGCTGTTTCCATTGTTTCGCATGTCGTGCCACCACCTGACGCGACCGCTGCGCCCGACCTGGAGCGGCTAAAGGTCTGGTCACTGCGCGATGCAGCTCGTCTCGCGTCTGCACTTCCCACGCAACCCGCACCAAAGGCTGCCGGGGCGGCTTTGCCAGTCGCGTCCTCTGCCATGCTGGCTGAAGGCGCAGCGCTTCGCAAGCGGCTGGGACACTACCTGGGGGCGACGCTGTATTTCGAAGGCGAGTGGTATTGGGGTGTGGACCGGCTGCACTACCTTGAGTCCCGTCTCGCGCAGGCCGGGCTTCGCGTTACGCCACCAGCAGGAAGTGAAATTCCGCCCTGCATTTTTGCGCCCCGTGCCTTGCAGTTCCGGAGCGTCGCCAACCCCAAAGCGCCAGCACCCATCATCCATTTCTACTGTTCATTGCGCAGCCCCTATACCTGTCTGGCTGCGCGTCGGGTTCGCGAACTGGCAACCCACTATGGGGCTGAACTGCGGCTGCGTTTTGTGCTGCCGATGGTGATGCGCGGCTTGCCGGTGCCGCTTCCCAAGCGTCTGTACATTCTGCGTGATGCCAAACGGGAAGCGGATCGATTGGGACAATCGTTTGGAACAGTCGTCGACCCAGTGGGAAAACCAGTGGAGAACGGGCTGGCCCTGTTGCACGCCGCCATCACAGCCGGTCGCGGGTCTGCTCTGCTGGAATCATTTCTGGAGGGAGTCTTTGCACAGGGCATAGACGCTTCCACCGCGGACGGACTGGCGCACATTGCCACGCGTGCCGGAATGAGCGCAGCCGACATTGAATTGGCCCTCCAGGATGGCGCATGGCGGGAAGTTGCCGAGGCCAATCGGGCCGATATGCTGGCGCGCGGCATCTGGGGAGTACCGTCTTTTCGCGTAGATGACATGCCCCTGCTGTGGGGTCAGGACCGGTTGTGGATGGTTGAAGAGGATCTTGTCGCGGCATTGCAGGAATAAGCTTGCAGTGCACCTGGACTAGCTGGCTGTGGGATCTGCTTTTTTTTCCGGCGTGCCCGGCCCGCGCGTTGCCACCATGTACATATAGCCGTCCACCAGATCGGCCATCGCCTGGGCAAACTGCGGTGACGTCGTGTCGGGATCATCGTTCCAGATGGCCGTGCGCAACGCACCCAGGAAAGAACGGGACAACACAAACATCTCAGTCGGGTTGAGCAAGCGCTGCATGGTCAAACCCTGCGTGCGTAACGATACACTGGCAAGCATTTGGCCCAGGAATGTATTGCGCCCCTCGATCATCCGCACATCGCGACGCGACAGCACCCACTCAATGATCGCGCGGTGTGCCGCACGGCGTTGACTGAAGGCCCCCACCATCATGTCCACCAGATCGCGCGTGGTCTGTTTCTTGCCCCGGGCTGCTGCATCACTGAACTCCGCCAGCAAGGTTTGCCTTTGCCGCTCACTCTCCAGTTCAACCAGGGCCATCATCACTGCATCGATGTTCTCAAAGTACTGGTAGAGCGTACCGACACCATAGCCGGAACGCTCGGCCAACGCTGCCACCTTGAATCCATCCAGCCCTTCTGTTTCCAAAATCTGAACGGCACTCTCCAAAATTGCTTCCACCGTCTGCCGGGATCGATCCTGCTGAGGCGCTCTTACGATTGATTTTATTGATGTTTTTCCGATTTTTTTGACCATCGCCGCACACCCCGAAAATGTGAAACATTTAACTGAAGCTATTTCATAAACTATAGACCAATCAATCTCCAAGGGGGTTGCATTGGCTCGATATATTTCTACGGAGGCGACCATGACTGAACTGACAGTTCGCAGGCTGCTGATTGACCTCACCACCCCATTTGCACCGCGGTGGAACGGCGGGGACGCGTTTCGCTCGGCCTTTTTCAACGCCTTGTCGATGAGCTTTCCCATTGGGGAGCAGTACTTCATCGATTCCGTGCGCGCCGGGCTCAAGGCTCTGCCCGAGGGCGAACGCGCCCGCCTGGCGGCTGAAGTGCAGGGATTTGTGGGACAGGAAGCGACCCACAGACGCATACATGGACTATTCAACGGTCATCTGGAGCGACAGGGCCATACGAATGAGCTGGAGCGGCGCGCTGCCGTGCGGCTCCAGCAAAACGCACACCGCGACGTTCGCGTCCATGTCGGCGCCACAGCGGCCACGGAACATCTGACAGCCATCTTTGCCGATTGGATGCTGAGCCACCCTGCCGCACTGCAAGGTGCAGAGCCCCGGCTGCAAACACTGTGGCTGTGGCACAGCGCGGAAGAATCCGAGCACCGCAGCACGGCCTTTGATATCTACAAGGCCCTGAACGGCAGCGAAGAGTGGCGCATCAAGATATTCCGCTACATCACCATCACGTTTCTATCCGATGTAATCCGCCAGACGGTGCGCAACCTATGGCATGACGGCAGCCTGTTCAGGTGGAACACCTGGCGCAGTGCCTACCAGCTACTACTGTCCGAGGACGGCATGTTTCGCGGCAACTACAAGTTGTGGCGCGACTACATGGCACCAGACTTTCATCCGCGCCAGCAGGCTGACTCCCTGTCGGTGCAATGGCTCAAGACCAACGCCGACCAGTTCACACCGGTGGGCAAATCCGCGTAAGACCTGGAACGCACCATGCTGCCAATCTGGATGACCATCGCACTCCCACTGGCAATCCTCTACGCAGTGTTTCTGATCTGGTATGGGGGAAATGGCAAGCCCATGACAGCGGATGAAATCAACGCGGGTCTGCGGGAGTTGCAGGCGACCGACACGAGTGAACACGCAACGGCTGCGGTAGAGGATGTGCGTCAACTCCTGGCCAGCGATGACGGCAAGGAGTTTGTCATGCAGAACCTGGTGCGCTATCGCCCCAGGGCACTCTACCCGCCAGGGTACGACTACGGCGACGACCCGCGCGAGGCCGACAAACGCTACGGCCGATCGATCGTCTGGCCCCTGCTACGCAATGGCAATTTGCTGCTGTTCATCGCCCGACGCAGTGGCAATTTTTTTGTGCCCGCAGGTGCCGATGATTGGCATTACGTTGCCATGGTGCGCTATCGCAGTCGCAGGGATTTCCTGAAGTTTGCCTTTGAAGCGAACCGCGCCGATAAATTTGTCCACAAGTGGGCGGCTATCGAAAAAACCCATGTGTTTCCGGTCAAACCCGTTGTGAGTCTGATCAGCGTACGCTTGACCGCAGGGCTATTCCTGCTCGCCCTGGGGCTGACACTGAATATGGCGTTCGCCTAGCCTGGCAAAACCCATGACATTGACAAAACGCTTGACGATTGCGGCCATTGCCGTCGGTGTTCTGGCCATTGGTATCTATGCCAATCGCTTGTACATCCTTCAGTACTCATTGGGTTGGCACACCGACTACCAGTACCCGCGCGACGCCAACAAGCCGGTCCCATGGGATCAAGGGCCAGATCAAGCAAGCACCCCAGTTGCCCAGAGGCCGCCAAATATCATCGTCATTCTGGCAGACGATATGGGCATCAACGACGTCACGACCCACGGCGGAGGTCTTGTGGCACAAGGCGTTCCGACTCCGCACATCGACTCCATCGCCCGTGATGGCGTCCGCTTTGACCAAGGTTATGCAGGTGCACCCGTTTGTACGGTGTCCCGGGCTGCACTGCTGACCGGGCGCTATCCGTGGCGCTTTGGAGTCGAATTTACGCCCACACCCGGCGCCATGGCGCGCGTGGCTGGCGCACTGTATGCAGACTCCAGGGCGCTGCATCCGGTCATCATTGACCAGGAAAAAGCGGAACTGTCGAAAGACTTCAACGATCTGGGCATGCCTCCCGGTGAAGTCACCATGGCAGAGGCACTCAAGGCGCGCGGGTACCACACCCTGCACATCGGCAAGTGGCATCTGGGCAGCACTGCCGAGATGCGGCCCAACAACCAGGGATTTGACGAAACGCTTTTTATGGAGAGCGGCCTGCACTTGCCCGAGAATTCGCCGGACGTCGAAAATTCCAAGCAGACGTTTGACCCGATTGACAAATTTCTGTGGCCCAACATGCGGTTTGGCGTCAGCTACAACGGCGGAAAGTGGTTTGAACCGGCCAAGTACCTGGCCGACTACTACACCGATGAAGCCATCCACGCGATTCAGAAGAACAAGAACAGGCCTTTTTTCATGTACCTGGCGCATTGGGGCGTGCACACCCCGCTGCAAGCCTCCAGAGCAGATTACGAAGCACTGGGCCATATCAAGGACCATCGCATGCGTGTGTATGCCTCGATGGTGCGCAGCATCGACCGCAGCGTAGGTCGCGTTCTGCAAGCCCTTAAAGACGAGGGCCTGGATCAGAATACGATGGTGATTTTTACCAGCGACAACGGAGCGCCCGGCTACATCGGACTACCCGACGTCAACAAACCCTTTCGCGGCTGGAAACTCACCATGTTTGAAGGTGGATTGCGGATTCCCTATGTGGCCAAGTGGCCCGGACACATTGCACCTGGCACACTGTATCCGACTCCCATCACGAATATCGACATCATGCCAACGGTCGTCGCAGCAGCAGGTGGTGTCATGCCAAATGACCGACCGATTGACGGCGTGAATCTGCTGCCTTACCTTTCCGCCAAACCCGCAATTCAACCTGGACGCGCCCTGTTCTGGCGAGACGGTACCTACCGTGCAATGCAGGAAGACAAATGGAAATTGATCGTATCCGAGCGCCCCCGCAAGGACTGGCTCTTCAATCTCTCGGTGGATCCGACTGAAAAGATCAATCTGGCCAATGACCAACCGGACCGTCTGGCCGCGATGAAGGCCAAACTGGCGACGCACCATGCAGGCATGCCGGCACCACTTTGGCCGTCGTTCATTGAGATGCCTGTGGCGATTGACAAAACGCTGGACCAACCGCTGACACCGGGCGACGAATACACCTACTGGGCCAATTGATGAAGCAGCTGCCTGTCGCCGCGCGACCGAAACTGCGCCGCTGGACGGCAACGATAACGGTGGTGTCGATTGTGATGATCGCAATAGTCATTTTGAGACCACAACCGGTCTCACTCTTGCCAACCACAATCAATGAGTCAATTGCGTGTTCATTGCCTCCTGACAAGCAGTCACATCACCCTGGCATGGTCTGGGTGCCAGATGGGAAATTCACGATCGGCGATACGGTCTACGAGGAAGAAGGCCCACAACAGCCGCGAATGGTCAGCGGATTCTGGATGGACCGGACCGAGGTGACCAACAAGGAATTCTCAGAATTCGTGGAGGCAACCGGTTATGTAACAACGGCTGAGCGGCCAGTTGACACCACCGCACACCCCAATTTGCCACCCGAGCTACGGCTTCCAGGTGCCGTAGTGTTCGCCAGTCCAAAGCAACTGACACTTGGTGGTGACATCCGTGAATGGTGGAAATATCAACCGGGCGCAAATTGGCGTCATCCTGATGGCCCCACCACTTCAATCGTTGGTCGCGATGCGCTTCCTGTTGTCGCGATCACCATCGAAGATGCCCAGGCCTATGCGAAATGGAAGGGGCGCGAGCTTCCAACGGAAGCGGAGTGGGAGTGGGCCGCCCGTGGCGGCCAGGCCCCAGACCTCGGCAATGTCGAACAACCTGCACAGGCCAACACATGGCAAGGACGCTTTCCTGTCAAAAACCAGCTTACCGACGGACACCTGGGCCTTGCACCAGTGGGATGTTTTGATCCAAACGGCTATGGGCTGTACGACATGATCGGAAACGCTTGGGAAATCACCCGTGACCGCTTTGTACCGTTCCATGACGCGCGTGACAACACGCCACCGGATCAAATCCCGGCAGTGGCACGCCCCGACAGCCTATCCAGCCAATATGTCATCAAGGGAGGTTCCTACCTCTGCGCTCCAAACTATTGCATGCGTTATCGCGCCGGTGCGCGCCAAGGACAGGAAGGCGACTTGGCCACCGGCCACGTGGGATTTCGCACTTTGTTGCGTACCGCGACCAAATGAATCCGCGCAATGCGGGTACATTTCGGCTATTCCTTCGTGCACCGCGGTAGCCGCAACAAATCCCTCTAAGACCATGCAAGCACTCAGCCCGACCGATTCGGCATTTCTGTGGATGGAAACCCGCAACCAGCCCATGCACGTGGCGGGGCTCAGCATCTATACCCCCCCACCCGGCTCGGGCCCCGACTACGTCAGCAAATTGCTGGCCGAATGGGGCAAGTACCTCCAAGCCGTTGCGCCCTTTAATCTGCGACCGGTTTTGCGCATGGGGCTATGGTACTGGGAAGAAGACACGGAATTCGAGCTCGACTACCATTTGCGCCATTTGGCCCTGCCCCAGCCCGGGCGTATCCGCGAACTGCTGGCCATGGTGTCCCGGTTGCACGGCAACTTGCTGGACCGCAACCGCCCGCTGTGGGAGACCTATGTGATCGAAGGCCTGCCGGGGGGGCGGTTTGCCACCTACAGCAAGATCCACCATGCGCTGGTGGATGGTGTCACCGGCGCCCGCATGGCGGCCAATGCCATGTGCCTCAGCGCCACGGAACACAAGCCGCCCACCTGGGCCATTCCCTTTACCCAACATCCGGCAGGCAGACGCAAATCCGCGCCACCGGGCTGGTTGCAGCAGTTGAGCAATGTCGCCAAGGCCGGAAAAGAAATCCTGCCCGGTGTCGGCAGCGGGCTGTGGGACATCGTGCGCGCCAACTACGCCGATAGCGCAACGGCGCTGCCGTTTCAGGCACCGCCGACGCCCTTCAATGTGGAGATTTCGGGCTCCCGGCGGTTTGCTTCGCAGTCCTACTCACTGTCCCGGCTCAAACACATTGGCGAAGCCGCGGGCGCAACGGTGAATGACGTCAGTTTGGCGATCTGTGCCGGCGCCTTGCGGGAGTATTTGCTGTCGCAAAACAAGCTACCCAAAAAACCGTTGGTGGCCATGGTGCCGGTATCGCTGCATGGAGAAACCGATGCCGGGGGCAACCAGGTTTCATTGATTCTGGCCAGTCTCGCCACCCACCTTGCGGATCCCGTCAAGCGGCTCAAACGGATTGTGGAGTCCACATCACAAGCCAAGGACCGTTTGACCAAGATGCCGCGGCTGCAGAAAATGGCCCACGGGATTACGTCGATATCGCCGATGGGGGTGGGCATGGTGACCGGGACTTCGGAGAAGCACCCGCTGTTCAACCTGGTGATATCCAATGTTCCCGGCCCCCGGGAAACGCTGTACCTCAATGGCGCGCGGCTGGACGAGGTGTACCCGGTGTCCATCCCCACACACTACCTGGCGCTGAACATCACCATCAGCGGCTACGGCGACCGGCTGGGTTTTGGCTACATCGCATGCCGCCGCTCGGTGCCGGCCCTGCAGCGCATGCTGGACTACACGCACAACGCCATCCTGGAACTGGAGGCGGGGTTGGGCATCGGTTCACACCCGCCCCGTCGACCCTCACCCAAGAAGAAGAGTCCGAAAGCTTGATCGTGGTCAGGTTGCGCCAACCATGCCCAGTTCGGCAGTATTCAGTAGCGCCTCCATATTCATCACGATCAGCATGCGCTCGCCGACCTGTGCCAGGCCGAGGATAAAGCGGGAGTCGATGGCCGACTCGAATTGCGGCGCGGGTTTGATGTTCTTGGCATCGAGCGTCACCACATCAGACACCGCATCGACAACCGCGCCAATGATGGAACCGCGCACGTTGAGAATGATCACCACCGTGAACTCGTTGTACTCCACCTTGGAGATATTGAGCTTCATGCGCAAGTCCACAATCGGAACAATCACGCCACGCAGGTTGATAACGCCCTTGATGAAAATCGGGGAGTTCGCCATCCGTGTCGGCTCTTCATACGACCGGATTTCCTGCACGCGCATGATGTCGATGGCGTAGTCCTCATCACCCAAACGCAGGGTCAGGTACTGGCCAGAGTCCACAGCAACCGCAGCGACGGCTTTGGGTTTCGTTTCAAAAGTGGGAGAGACTGGTGACGTTTGCATGGCTAATTCCTAAACTGATACGGCCGGCTTTCACTCTCAAGACGGACTTTGCGAACGATCATACACGTGGTCGTCCACCCGTTTGCCAGACAGTGTGCCACCTGCATGACTGACAGGCAAGCGCAAATCCTGCTATGGTTGCCGCACTCTCACCATGACCCCCGTGCGCATGCAAGACACAGAAACCCATAGCCCTGCACCCAACGCCTTCCTGATTGCCATGGAGCTTCGCGCGCCATGGGAACTGTGGTCTATCCTGCCCTGCTGGCCAGCCCTCGCGCGGGCACCCGCAGGCGATGGCCACCCGGTCATCGTATTGCCCGGACTGTCGGCCAGCGATGGATCAACCCTGCCCTTGCGCGGCTATCTGGGCAACCTGGGCTATGACGTCTCGGGATGGAACCAGGGGCACAACTTTGGACCGCGCGCCGGCATTCTGGACACGGCAAAACGGCAGATTCTTGACACCTGCGCGGCCAGCGGTCAACGCGTCAGTTTGATAGGCTGGAGTCTGGGCGGCATCTATGCGCGTGAGCTGGCCAAGGCGTTGCCCGACTGCGTTCGCAGCGTCATCACATTGGGAACGCCCTTTGCGGGCTCCCACAAAAGCACCAACGCCTGGCGTCTATATGAACTCACCAGCGGGCACGATATTTCGAAAGCGACGCAGCAATTCGATCTGCCTGTAGCCCCACCGGTTCCCACCACGTCCATTTTTTCAAAAACCGATGGTGTGGTTGCCTGGCCGGCGAGCATCCAGGCACCCTGTACGAAGAACCCCCACACCGAAAACGTGGAGGTATTTGCCAGCCATGTGGGTCTGGGCATGAACCCCAGCGCGTGGTGGGCGATTGCAGACCGACTGGCCCAGCCCCTGGGTCAGTGGAAACCGTTTGAGCGCAACTCGCGCCTGATGCGGATGGTCTATCCCGACACCGGGCGCTAGACCCCGAGAATTCAGGAGGACCTCTCAGGCCTTCTGGTTGTTGTAGTTGGCGATACCGTCGAGAATTTCCTGGCGGGCAGACTCCGGGCCTTCCCAGCCCAGAACTTTGACCCATTTGCCCTCTTCCAGATCTTTGTAATGCTCAAAGAAGTGGGCAATCGTCTTCAGTCGCGCAGGGCTCAAATCCTCGGGCTTTTGCCACCGGGTGTACAGGGACAGCACCTTGTCGACGGGTACGGCCAGCACTTTGCCGTCCATGCCGGCTTCATCTTCCATTTTCAGGATACCAATCGCGCGGCAAGTGACCACCACGCCGGGGATCAGGGGCACGGGCGTGATCACGAGCACGTCCACGGGGTCACCGTCACCCGAAATGGTTTTTGGCACGTAACCGTAGTTGGACGGGTAGTGCATCGCAGTGCTCATGAAACGGTCGACAAAAATGGCGCCGGTGGCCTTGTCCACTTCGTATTTGATGGGATCTGCGTTCATCGGGATTTCGATGATGACGTTGAATGCATCGGGTGCGTTTTTGCCTGGGGTAACGTTATCAAGGGACATGGGGGCTCTCTATGCTAAATAAAAATGTTGTCGCAGATCAGTATTTACCCTCATTTTACTGACTCAGCACTTGCGCTGACAAAAAAGCCCATTTTTTCAAGTTACAGTCCGCGCGTTGGCCAATCATCT
>Ga0208398_100885_pt1 | contig 14588 bp, 9 predicted proteins | sample LakWasMe79_HOW10_2_FD_183905 | JGI IMG/M metagenome (GOLD analysis project Ga0208398, IMG submission 183905) | Freshwater sediment methanotrophic microbial communities from Lake Washington under simulated oxygen tension - Sediment Metagenome... | ecosystem: Environmental > Aquatic > Freshwater >...
GCTGGTGGTGGTGGACTGCGCCAGCTTGCCGGAGGCCCTGTTCGAAAGCGAGCTCTTTGGTCATGAACGGGGTGCGTTCACCGGCGCCAACAGCAGCAAGCCCGGCCTGGTGGAGGCCGCCAGCGGTGGCACCCTGTTCCTCGACGAGGTGGGCGACATCCCGCTGCCGATGCAGGTGAAGCTGCTGCGGCTGCTGGAGAGTGGCACCTACCGCCGGGTGGGCAGCACGGAGTTGCGGCGCACCGACGTGCGCGTGGTGTCGGCCACGCACCGTGACCTGAAAGCGATGGTGGCCGACGGGCGCTTCCGCGAGGACCTGTACTACCGGCTCAGCACCTTCCCGATTGCGCTGCCGGCGCTGCGGGACCGGGCCGACGACATCCCGGCGCTGGCCGTGGCACTTCTGGCCCGCGTGGCACCGCAGCGGCGCCTGGCGCTGTCTGCGGAGGCACTGACCCTGTTGCAGCACCACCCGTTCCCGGGCAATGTGCGTGAACTGCGCAATGTGCTGGAGCGTGCCGCGCTGCTGGCCGACGGCACCCGCATCGAAGCAGCGCAGGTGGAGACCGCCCTGGGCACGGATCGCCTGTTTCCCGCACCGGTGGCTCCCTGCGACGCCGTACCCCAAACCCTGCCGGGCCCGCCGGGCGGCGGATCACTGCGCAGTGTGGCGCGTGCGGCCCTGCAGGCCCAGCTCAAGGCCCACAAGGGCAGCCGCGCCGAGCTGGCGAGAACGCTCGGCATCAGCGAACGGTCGCTGTACCGTCGGCTGCGGGAGATCGCTCGGGATCCGGGCTAGGCTCCTGAACGGCAGAACCGGGTGGCGGCGGTTTCGGACTGGCTCGGCGTCCGGACCGGCTGTGGTGGATCTCCGGTTCAATCACTCGGCGCTGCTGGTGCCATGCCTTCAAATGCCGGGGCAACACATGGGGTGTCCCCCGGACGCCGAACCGGCCTGGATGGCGATGGCGCAGGCATTGCTGCGACCGGCCGGTTCACGCCTGTGGGGAACGGCTGATCAGTTTATGAACCGCATCCGGCGCCGTCGGTGGCATTTGCCAATGGTGCCGACAGTGCAGGCCGGAGGCCTGCCGCATGGGCTTGGGGATTTCGATCGCCTGGCCGGCTGCCGGCAGACTCCGGATGACCGATCCTTGCGCCAGCGCAGACGAACCGAGGACTGCAATGGCAAGGGGGTGCTGCGCGGCGCAAAATTCTCTTCTTGTGATCGATATGCAGCGGAGAGAACCGCATGAACACCCTTGTAGAACGCCGAGCCGACAAGCGCCTTGGCGCCCTCTGGCTGGCACTCGATGCGCAGGCGGATGCCCTGGATGGCTACCCGGTCGCTGCACTGGTCGACGACTGGCCCGGCACAGAAGTGGAGGTTGCCGCCATCTTGCAGCAGGTGCTGACGCACTGGCTGGCGCGGCTGGACCACGACTTGGCCGACATGCCCAACCCGCCCAACCCGGTGCTTCTGGGCATGAAGTACCGGATGCAGGAAACTCGCCACGCCATTGAGGATCTGCTGGGCTTGGCGCAGCGCGCTGCACCGCAGATGCCGGGGCCTGTTGATGTGCTGCACGCCCGGTCGCATTGATCTGACGCCGTTATTCGCCCCGGGTGAATTCCGTGAATGGCGTGGTTCAGGCCCGAATGATCGAATGGCCTGAACGGGTGCAAGCTTGGTGCGCGAACTGAGTGGCGGACGCCGCACGCCTGCCTCCCGTCGGTGGCGGATGACAAGGTGTTTGCGGACTCCATGGCGTGGGCCATGTAGTTGATTGCTCAGCCGCGGACCTTCTTGTCGGCTCGGGTGCACTTGCTGCGCCTAGTCGCCGCGGCTGAAACGGCTGGCCTGCCTGGCTTGGTCGCGGCCCAGGACAAGACGATCCGCATCGGATACATCGGCCCGATGACCGGACCACTCGCACCGTCCGGCGAGACCGACAGGACACCGTTGTCAAGATCCAGGCATTGCTGAAGAGCCGACGCACGACCAACGGTACCCGGTACGCCGTTGGTCACGAGACCAAAGGCATCGCGATGCAGACATCAGCATGGCGACGATCGGCCACGGGTAGAACGGCAAGCTGGACCATGAGTGGCTGTTCTGGGACAACCAGGACTTCATGAACCAGCTTGGACTGGGCGGCAAGTATGCATGCCGCCAGGCCACTCTCGTTCGCCCGATGGCTGGTCCGCCAAGGGTGGCCCGGAGGGATTCATTCGTTGGGCGCGAAGGACAGCGACGTGGCACCTGCGGTGACCCTGGACTCAGGACAGTGCTGGGACACCGTCTTGAGCTTGGCGTAGAAGCACGCCGCGTCTGGCCCGAACATCTGGGCCTCGCCGAACTTCGAGCGGTGCAGGCCCATAAAATGGCTGCAACCCACCGGGACAGGCACGGGCGCGCTCACACCGATCATGCCGCGCGCCCGTCCGAAGCTCGCCACGCGTCGAAGCCGCCCTCCAGCACGCGCACGGACCGGAAGCCGGCCCTCATGAGTTCACGCGCAGCCTGGATTGCGCCCGCATCCTGGCGACAGGCGCACAGCGTAACGATGGGCAGATCTGCCGGCCGGTCTATCACCGAGTCCAGCACGTGTTCCAGGTCGGCGATCAATGCGCCTTCAACCAGTCCCGTGCTGGCCATTGCCGCATGGGTACGGAGATCAAGCAGCAATGGCGTGTTTCGGCCCTTCATGGCCTTGCGCAGTTCTGGCGCCGTGACGAAGTCGACCTCGGCGCGGTCGGTGGCCTTGCTCAGCGCATTCCCGGCTACTGCTGGCGGCGCCTCCCAGCGGCACGCGTCGCAGGCGGCCATGGCCGCCGCCACATGCTGCCGGGTCTGCTCGACCAGGTACTCGACGAACCTGCGCGTGCGCTCGGGGATGAACTTGCGGCTGGGCATTGCCGCGTAGATCGTCAGGTGCCCGGTGATCCAGGGGTGCAGCACGCGCACCAGTTCACCCCGGGTCAGGTAGGGCGCCACCAGATCGACCGCGGCCGTCGTGATGCCGGCGCCGTCCAGTGCTGCGCGTACCAGTGTGTCGCCGTGGTTGGCCCAGAGCACCGGCCGCACATCGATCTCCAGAAGTTCGTCAGGCCGGCCATCGGGCCACATCCGCAAGCTCCCCGGGCGGACGCCTGACCGCATCAACTGCAGGTAGTCATGCGCGGGAAGATCGTGCGGCAACAACACCGCGCCGCGTCGCGCGACATACTCTGGCGACGCCACCAGGATCGCATCGGCCTCGATCACCTTGCGAACCACCAGGTCAGCGTCGAAGCCGGCATCCGCGCTGAGCAGCGTCACATCGTGATCCTCGATCGCCGGTTGATCTGCGGAATCCACCTCGACCTCCAGCAACACCTTGGGGTAGCGCGCCCGGAATCCCGCGGTGAGCGGCGCCAGCACATGGGTCGCCAGCGCCGGGCTGGCGGCGATGCGCAGCACACCGGCAATGTCCTTGGTGTTGGAACTGGCCAGCGCATTCGCTTCGTCGATGTCCTGAAGGATGGGGCGCAGCCGGCCGAGATAGGCCTCGCCGGCCTGGGTCAAGGCCAGTCGGCGCGTCGTGCGGTGCAGCAGCCGCGTGCCGAGGTCCTCTTCCAGATCCGCCACCAGCCGCGTGACCACCGCGGGCGACAGATCCATCACCCGCGCGGCCGCCGCAAAGCCGCCCTCATCCACAACGCGTTGGAACACGCGCATCGACTGCAATCGGTCCATTCGTGGTCAGCCCTGACTTTGAAACGGCGCATTGTTGCTGATGCGGCAATGGTGTGAGGATGCCGGGGCTGTTTATGGCCAGAGACTGCATAGCTAAAGTCATTGCAACAGGCCAGATTCCGCGGCAATTGCCGCCCAGAGATCTGGCAAACCATTCCTCCAACCCCTGGTTTCGAAGCCGACCATGACGCTGACCATCGCCCAACTGTTCACCGAAGCCCGCAGCCAGAACGGGTATCTCGACAGGGCGGTCTCCGACGTCCAGTTGCACGAACTCTACGAGTTGGTGAAGCACGGCCCGACCGCAGTGAACTCCTGCCCGGCGCGCCTGAAGTTCATCCGGTCAGCTGACGCGAAGGCTCAGCTGATTTCCTGCATGTCGGTGGGCAACCGCGACAAGGTGCAATCGGCACCGGTCACGGTGATCGTCGGCATGGACTTGGCCTTCCCCGAAACATTGCCCAGGCTGTTCCCCCACACCGACGCCAAGGCCTGGTTCGAAGGCAATCAGAAGCTGATTGACGATACGGCATTCCGCAACTCCAGCCTCCAGGGCGGCTACCTGATATTGGCGGCGCGCGCGCTGGGGCTGGACTGTGGCCCGATGAGCGGATTCGATGCCGCTGCGCTGGACGCCGCCTTCTGGGCGGGCACCCAGGTCCGGACCAACTTCGTCTGCACCCTGGGCTACGGCGACGCGAGCAAGACCTTCCCGCGCAGCCCCCGGCTGCACTTCGACGAAGCCTGCGCTTTGCTCTGACGCGACGCCAACCGCCACGGCAGCCATCACCGGCCACCTGCCACCTATGGCCTCCCTGATCGACATGTTCTCGACGAACGGCCTGCTGACCTTGTTCGCAGGCCTGCTGCTGCAGAAGCTGGGCGCGCCGGTCCCTGCGCTTCCGCTGTTGCTGCTGGCCGGTGCGCGGGCCGCAGGCGACGGACCATTCGGCCTGGAGGCGTTCGGGTTGGCGGTCCTGGCCTCAATGTTGGGCGATTCGGCTTGGTTCCTGGCGGGCAGACGCTTCGGGCGCGGCGTGCTGTCGCTGATGTGCCGGATCTCGATCTCCCCCGACACCTGCGTGCGCCAGAGTGAACTGAGCTTTGCCCGTCGCGGCACGGCCACTCTGGTCATCGCCAAGTTCGTACCGGGCCTCTCGCTCCTGGCGCCGCCATTGGCCGGTGCGCTGGGCATGCGCCTGGGCCGGTTCGCCGTGTTCAGCCTGGCCGGCTCGGCGCTCTGGACTGGTGGAGGAATGGCCGCAGGCCTGTTGCTGCATCGGCAAATCACCCAAGGGATTCGATGGCTGACCGACTTCGGCGGCGTCTCGGTGGCGGTGATGGCGGGCGCACTGTGCGCTTACGTTGCGTGGCGCATCTGGCGGCGCAGGCGGGTGCTGCGGCAACTCGCCACGCTGGAGCGCATCAGCCCCGAAAATCTGGCTCGCATGATCGATGAAGGCCGCACGGTGGCGATCCTCGACGTCCGGGCGGCTGCGGACGGCCAATCTGGCGGACAACGCATCCCTGGGGCTCTGCATCTCGACCTCGCCAGCCTGGCACACGCCGATCTCGACCGCTGGCCGGACAAGGTCGAGATCGTGACCTACTGCGACTGCCCGAACGACGTATCCGCGGCGCGCGCGGCGCACGCATTGGGGCAGCGCCTGATGCCGTCCAAGGTGCTCGACGGCGGCATTGCGGCCTGGGTACGGGCGGGCTACGCGCTCGAATCCATTCACTGACCGCGTCGCTGGCCGGCTTCGTTGCTGCCTTCTACGCCAGCACCGAGGGTGGTGGGCAAATCGGTCTGGTACAGCTCTTGTGCGTGTTCGTGTTCTTGCCTGTCACCGGGTTCATCGACGTCAACCCAATCAGCGGGGCCCTGAACCGGCATTCTCAGATGTCCGGACCCGTATTGGCGCTAATCCGCACGATCCAGTACGGCAACGGCATTTGGGGTTTGGTGCTGGTGTCCTGCCTCGCCAGCAAGACCATGGCGACACCCGAAGCGCCAGTTCGTGCCGGTGATGCATGCCTTGCCCGCGTGCCGATCTGGCTTGATTTCCACCGCCATCAACAAGAAGCCATGAACATGGAGAACTTTGGCTTCGCCATCGCTGCCGGGTCCACCGGGCAGGCCCTCTCGCTCCGGGTCAGTGCAAGCAAGCTCGTCCTTCCAGCCGATCTGCGGCAGGCTATCGCCTGGATGGCGCGTATGCTGTGCCGCCTGGTCCTGCCGGCTCTGACCAGTGTTCTGCTGGCAGCGTGTGCCAGCCGGCCAAGCCCGCCAGGGCACCGGAAATCGCTCTGCCGTGGTCGCCCGGAACGCCGTTGGGCGCCATCGCGGCGGCCTCGGAGTGCTTGGCCGAGGACGGCGGTTTCCGGTTGATGCCCCGTGCCGACTTCGCGCTGGATGCGCGCATTGAACTGATCCGGCGCGCCAGGCCGTCGCTGGATGTTCAATACATCCAGATTGGCAACGACGCAACCGGTCGGCAGATCCTGCGCGAGCTGCGCGACGCTGCGCTGAGAGGTGCCAGGGTGCGGCTGTTGGTGGACGACATCGGCACCGAGGGCCTGGACGAGTTGCTGCTGGGCCTGGCCGCCACGCCGCGTGTCCAGGTCCGCCTGTTCAACCGCTTTGCTGCCGGGCGCGGCAGCATGCCGCAGCGGATCGCTGGCGCGCTGTCGGAGTTCCGGCGCCTTGGTCGCCGCATGCACAACAAGCTGTTTGTCGCGGACGGTGCAATGGCGGTGGTCGGTGGACGAAACCTTGCCGACGAATACTTCATGCGCAGTGCCGAGGCGAACTTCGTCGACCTCGACCTGTTCACGCTGGGCGCTGTGCTGCCCGTACTTTCGAGCGCGTACGACCGGTACTGGAACAGCGCCTACGCCTATCCGGTGCGCGAAATTGTCTCGACCGACATGGACGAAGCGGCCTTGCTGGCGGGGTTCGATCGCGCGACGGCCGCCACAGACCCGGCGCCGCCGACAGATCCGCAATCGCGTGACCTGCTCGGCTATCGCTCGATTGCCCGGGTCAGGGCTCGTACCACCTGCAACCGCGACCTTACGGCGGTGGCATCGAGTGGATCGACGAATCGGACGGGTCCGTCTACCAGGTTGAGCCGGGAACCACGCCCTGGACCAGGGCGTGGGTTCGCCTTCTGGGGCTGATCGTGCCTCGGTCCTGGCTGTGATCGCGTCATGATTACGGCACTGGCCTCCAGCGCCGCGCCCATTTCTCCAGATTGGAGAAGTCTGGATGGCCGCATTGCAGCTTGCACCCTGATGGCATGACGGGCCGCTGTGGGTGGCGATGCAAAGCCTTCCATGCCGGGGCAGTTCAATCAGGCAGGTACTCAACCAAGTCGGCAACCTCGCACCCGAAATAGGCACAGAGCCTGTCCAGCACATCCGTGCCGGTGCTGTAGCCCCTCTGATTGATGATCTTCGACAGCGTCGAACGATTGATTCCGGTCGCCTCCGAGACCTCTTGCACTGTGATCCGGCGCGAATCGCGGAATTGCTTCTTCTCCAGTTGTTCGCCCAGCTTAAAGCGAATCACTTTGTCTTCCTTTTGCTACGAGCGTCGATAAAAAACGACGTATGTGCTTGACGGCCAACCGTTGGTGATGAAAAATCACATCAAACGTCAACTTAAACGGATGTTTGATGAGTTTTCTCCACGAAAGGGTAGCATGAGCCGGTCCTGTCTCGAAATCGGTGCGTCGTCGGCATGCGTTCAGTCGGGCTGTGGTCCGGACTCAGATCTATCGACGCCAGAAGTCCTGCTGGTCGTCGGCGCCAAGTGTGCCAACACCTACGCAGCCCGAAACTGTACCGGCGCCCGGAAGGCAGTCCTGAGCGGCGCACCCCGACAACATGCTGGTGCCCAGTCGCACAGTGACTCCTTCCTTGAGGTCCCGCGGCTCGGCACAGAGCCATGCCGCCACAGGTGCAACAGCTTCCAGGTCATCGCTGAAGCGATCCGACTACCCAGCCAACCCGAGGTGCGGTTCTGCGTGTTGCCGACTTGCTTGGCACGCGCGCCGCCTCACTGAGCGCAGCCTCATTCCGATCAACGAGGACGATGCATGACGCTACTGGCGTCAGTGCAGGGCGGACCTCAGCCCCATCGTATCCGAGAGCTTCGTGCCGAGACTGGCGTGTCTCGCTGCCACGGCCGAAGATTCTGGGACCGATCCATGCCATCTCACGCCATTTCTACCATCATGAGCAACTTCCTGAGCCCAGAGCTCAACCAAATCGCCGCAGCGGCAAGCACCTGCGCTGGCCTCCCGATGGCCCCGCGCGACACGCTGCCCTCGTCGGTCCAGAACATGACCTTCCTGATCGAGAAGCTCAGCGAGGACTGCACCCCGGTGCAGTTCCTGCGCGAGTACACCCAAAATGGCATCGACGCCATCGCCAAGCTGCAACATGGCCGCGGCGAAATCACCTGGGATGTGGACTGGATGCTGTTTGCGGATACTGGCCAGCGCAAGCTGGCGTGCATCGACACCGGCATCGGCATGAGCGGACCGGAGATGGTGCGCCAGCTGAATCAATGGTTCACCTCGGGTCAGATCCAGTCGTCCACCGCCAACTTTGGCGTCGGCGCCAAGATCAGCGCCATGACCCGCAACCGCGTGGGTCTGACCTATCAAAGCTGGAAGGACGGCCAGGGTGCCGTCGTGCACTTGCGCTACGACCCAGACGCCAAGGTCTACGGTCTCATGCGCTGCGAGAACAACGGCGGCGAGTTCTGGTCGCCCCTGTCCGACGAATTCAAGCCCAAGGAGATCGATACCCATGGCACCAAGGTCATCTTCCATGGCAACGATGTCGACGAAGACACCATGGAAGGGCCGAAAGGGGTGGTCGCCCCGGCGCGGTGGGTGGCACGGCATCTGAACACGCGGTACTTCCGGCTGCCGGCGGGGGTCAGTCTGCGGGCACGCGAAGGTTGGCAATACCCATGTGATGACACGAGACACAACTTCCTGCGCCAGATCGAAGGGCAGGGCAGCTGGCTGGACCGCTATGCCCAGTCCAAGGGCAGCGTTCCATTGGACGGTGCCACGGCCCACTGGTGGATCCTGGTGCCGGAGGGCCACCGCGGCGCTGGCGAGGTGGCCGCCGGCGGGCACACGGCTGCGCTTTTCCAGAATGAACTCTATGAGCTTGCCAGTGGTCGTGCCGGCATCGCCCGCCTGCAGGCCTTCGGAGCGATATTCGGCACCGACCGCGTGGTCATCTATGTCGAGCCGCACGACACCGAGGGGGAGCGACCGGCGGCGAATGCGGCTCGGACCCAGATCAAGATCAAGGGTGAGGGCCTGAACTGGACCCACTGGGCGGCGCAGTTCAGGGAGAGGATGCCGCTGGAGTTGGTGAACCTTCAGCACGAGATCGGCACCCGCTCGGGCGATCGTGACTACAAGGAGTCCATTGCCTCCCGCCTTCGGCAATTGCTGGATCTGATGGTCAACCGGCGCTTGAGCCCCAGTTCCAACGGCGCGCTCAACTCGAGGGAGGGGGCGCGCGACGATGAAGAAGAGGGACAGTGCGGCCAGGTGGAAGTTGAGACGCGCAGGCTACCGACCCTGGGGGCAATCCCTGGTCGAAAGTCGGTCAGTGTCGGCAACTATGTGAGGAGATTGCTGCTGGGAGGCCCCAAACCCGCCCAGGCTGAGCACTCGCTGCACACGCCGAATGTGCACTGGGTCAGCGTGAAGGACGGGACTCGCAATGCCTGTGACATGGAAGACCGGGCAGCAAAATTTCTGCCGGAGCAGGAGACGCTGCTGGTCAACAAGGACTTCCAGGTCTTCACGTCCATGCTGGAACGCTGGAAGGGCACCTACCAACATTTGCACGGCTCTGAGAAGGCGGTGGAAGAAGTGGTGCAGGAATGGTTCGAGCAGCAGTTGCTCGAGGTGATTCTGGGCGCTCGGGCGCTGAGTGCGGGGGGGAAGTGGTCCAGCCCTGAACTGGAGTCGTTGTGGAGCGAGTCGGCACTGAGCGCTGCCGTGCTGCCTCGCTGGCACGTGGATTCATCCATCGGGCGCACGCTGTCGCATCGATTTGGCTCTGCCAGCAGGGACGCGTAGACAAAGGTGGTTTCTGGGCCCTGTAATCAGTTGGCTTACCCCAGAGGGGCGACAGGCCAATCATCACGGGATTGAAGGCTTTGCGCTCGTCTCCGTCAGACGCCCAGCGGCGGTCGGGTGGTTGATCTTCGGACCAATCAGATGACGCCGCTGGCACCATGTCGTCAAACGTCGGAGATGCATCCACCGGGGAAATCTGCACTCCCATGCCGCGCTCGCGCTGTAGCGGCTTCATTGTTGTTGCGACGAATGAAATGAGCCCCGTGGACCTTCAGGGCCACGGGGCTCAAATCGGTTGCAAATCAAACTGGCAAAGTGCCGTCAGTGGTGCAACGCAATGGTGCTGGTGTCGGCGGCAAGCGGCGCTTAGCCGCACTGGCCCACGTATCCGCAGGCGGTGCAGAACTCGCAGCCGTCCTTGTGGATCAACGTGTGGTTGCCGCACTCGGGGCAGGCCTTGCCGGCCATGGTGGACAGGTTGGCCGGGGCAGCGATCACACTACCTTCCGCCACCATCGCCTTGGCCACCGGCGCTGCCAGGATGCCCATGGCCTGCACCGGCACGCCCTGCTCGTCCAGCACGCCCAGCATTGCGTAGCGGTGGATCACCAGGCGTGCGATGTAGGCCACGGTGCTGGGCCAGGTCTGCTGGCGCCGCTCGCCGGGCACTGGCGCCATGAAGTGGCCCAGCGGCTCGCCGACGTTCAGCAGCTTGCGCAGCTTCATGCCGATCCAGGCCGGGTCCATCACCCGCATGTCCAGGCTCAGCAGGCGGGCCAGGCCGTCCAGCGCACGCGGGTAGTTGCCGGAGAAGCCGATGGCGCAGGGCCGGGTGACGCTGCCACCATCAGGGCTGGGCAGGGACACTTCCTTGAGCGTGACGGTGAAAGACTCGCCGGTGGCGTGGTTGTCCACGTCCACCGCCCAGGCCAGGGTGCCGGCGGTGCCGGTGCGCGGCTCGTCTCGGCTGAACATGGCGTCCAGCACCGGCGTGGCGCCGCCCTCCTGCAGGGCGCCCAACTGCTCGCAGCGCCAGCGGATCACTGCCGCGGTGGCCGCCACCACACCGGGGAACAGGCGCTTTTCGCCCGAGGGCGGGAAGGGCATCTCGAACGAACGCTCCTCGGCCACGGTGGCCAGGGCATCGAGCTTCAGGCGCAGCCAGGCGGCGTCGTTGGCGCGCATGTCCATCGACAGGGTCTTGGCCAGCGCACCGATGCCGCGCGGCTGCTCGGCGCCGTTGACCCAGACCTCGAAGGGCACGTTCTGTCCGAACAGGCCCAGGCCCGGCCCGGCCTCGGCCGGCAACTCGCCGACGAACAGCGAAAAATCGCCGTAGGGGTGCTGGATCATGAAGCTCCAGGCCGGGTTGCCGCCGGGCAGTTCGGGCCGGCCGGGCCAGCGCAGGCTGGCCAGCACCGGCGCGGGCAGGCGGTCCAGCCGCAGGCGCTGGTTGGCGCCGTCGGCGGTGAGCAGCGGCGCGGGCTGGGGCGCGGGCTGGGGCGCGGCCGGGGCGGTCGGCGCGTCCACGCTGAGCACAGAGCCCAGCACGCTGTTGGGCCGGTAGGTGGCCAGGCCCTTCAACCCCGATTGCCAGGCCTGCAGGTACAGGCCCTGGAAGTCTTCGTACGGGTAGTCGGCCGGCACATTGACGGTCTTGCTGATCGAGGTGTCGATATAGGGCGCCACCGCCGCCACCATCGCGGCATGGGCCTCGGCGCTCATCTCCAGCGCGGTGACAAACGCCTCGGTCAGCGGCGTGTCGTTGCCCTTGAGGTGGCGGTACAGGCGCCAAGCATGGTCTTCGACGCTGTAGTGCTTGAAGCTGTTGTCGGGCTCGCGCTTCTTGCGGGTGTAGCTCCAGCTGAAGGCCGGCTCGATGCCATTGCTGGCATTGTCGGCAAAGGCCAGGCTGATGGTGCCGGTGGGTGCGATCGACAGCAGGTGCGAGTTGCGCAGGCCCTGGGCGCGGATCTTGTCCTTGACCGGCTGCGGCAGGCGCGAGGCGAAGCTGCCGCGCGACAGGTACAGGTCGGCGTTGAACAGCGGGAAGGCGCCGCGCTCGGCCGCCAAGTCGGCGCTGGCGCCATAGGCGGCGTCGCGCATCGTGGCCGAGATGCGGCGGGCCATGGCGCGTGCCGGCTCGGTGTCATACCGCAACCCCAGCATCACCAGCGCGTCCCCCAGGCCGGTGAAGCCCAGGCCGACACGGCGCTTGGCCTGGGCCTCGGCCTGCTGCTGCGGCAGCGGCCAGACGGTGACGTCCAGCACGTTGTCCAGCATGCGGGTGGCGGTGGCGCAGACCTCGGAAAAAGCCGCGTCGTCGAAATCGGCATCGGCCTCGAAGGGCCGCTGCACGAAGTGCGTCAGGTCCACGCTGCCCAGGCAGCAGCAGCCGTAGGGCGGAAGCGGCTGCTCAGCGCAATTGTGCACAAACAGGCCGTTGGCATCGAAGGCATGCACGTCTTCGACCGTCACATCGTAGACAGCTTCGACGCCGTCGTCGGTCAGCGTCTGCACAGTGGCCGTGAAGCGCTCGCGGTTCAGGCTGCGCCGGTATCCAGCCAGCAAGGTCTCCAGGCGCTGCGCCTTGGCGTCGTCCTCGAAGCCGATGTGATCGGCGAACCGGGCCAGGTTGTCGCCGGCGATCACCAACTCATGCACCGCCTGCTGGGGGTAGGCGCGCGGCCGGCGCTGCGCGTCGGGCAGCCAGGCCAGACCTTCGGGCCGGCGGTTGCGGTAGATCGTTGATGCCACACCCAGGCGCAGCAGCATGCGCTGCGCGGCCTCCAACTGGGCGAGGTCGGCCTGTGTCAGCCGCACACTGACGCCCTTGTCTTGGTTGCCCTGCACTGAGCCATCGGCATCGAACAGGCCACGCAGCACGCCACGGCAGAAATCGGACGAACCGGCTTCGACGGACGGGGTGATGCGCTTGGCGCCGGGTGCCATACCGAGGCCCAGCGCCAGCCGGCGCAAGCTGGCCGAGGCCAGCCGGAACTCGCCGCGGCCTTGCACCGCCCGCTGCCAGCCGCCGAAATCAGCCCGGTGCGGCAAGGCCATCGCTGCTGCCTCGGCGGCGCGCATGATGCCGCTGGCGCTGTGCGTCGCCGCAAACGGGCCACCTCCCACGGCGTGCAACTCGGGCGCCCAGGCCGACAGCACGGCCTTGTCGGCCTTGAGCGTACCGTCACCCAGGAGCAGGCCGATCAGGTAGCCCTCGGCTTCGGTGTGTGCACCCTCCCAGCCGGCCAACGCGCGGTGGTCGTGCAGCACGATCTCATCGCCGGGCTGCAACTGCCCCGCAGGCAGCCAGTCGCTTTCGATCAAATAGCGGCTTTTACGCGTGACGCGCCGCACCGGATGGTCGGCGGTAAGACGCAAAGCATGGCCTTCGCGGGTACGCAGTCGCAGCACGGGCTTGGTGCCGGTGGCGAAAAAGCCGGCGGATTCCGTGCGGTAGGGCTTGCCATCGACAATCGCCACGAAGGTCTGGCCAATCAGTTGGTGAACCTGGCGTGCTCCCTCGCTGGTCATCACCCAGGCGTCGGCCGTCACGCAGGGGTTGGTGGCAGCGATGGTCTCGCAGTAGCCTAGGTTGTTATCGTTGTTGATGCGGTCCAGGAACAGCACGCCGGGCTCAGCATGGTCGTAGGTGCTGCGCATGATCTGGTCCCACAGCGCCCGGGCCTGCACCGTGCGGTAGGCCCACAGGCCGTCGGCGCGGCGGTGGGCGCCGGCGGCCTTCATCGCCGGGCCCGGCTCGGCCTTGTGCACCAGGTCGAAGCCTGCATCGTCCTGCACCGCCTGCATGAAGGCGTCGGTGATACCCACCGAGATGTTGAAGTTGCGCAGATCGCCGGTGTCCTTGGCGCGGATGAAGGCTTCGACGTCCGGGTGGTCGCAGCGCAGCACGGCCATCTGGGCGCCGCGGCGGCTGCCGGCGGACTCCACAGTCTCGCAGCTGCGGTCGAACACGCGCATGTAGCTGACCGGACCGGACGCGCTGCTCTGGGTCGGCGCCACCCAGGCGCCGGCCGGGCGGATGCGGGAGAAGTCGTAACCCACGCCGCCCCCGCGGCGCATGGTCTCGGCGGCCTCGGTCAAGGCGGTGTAGATGCCGGCAAACCCTTCTTCGGGCTGCGAGATCGAATCCCCCACCGGCTGCACGAAGCAGTTGATCAGCGTGGCGGCGAGCGAGGTGCCGGCGGCCGAGTTGATGCGCCCGGCCGGCACGAAGCCGCGGCGCTGGGCGTCCAGGAACTTGGCCTCCCAGGCGGCACGCTGATCGGCCGGCTCGGCCGCGGCCAGGGCACGGGCCACGCGGCGGCGCACATCGTCCAGCGTGGTCTCGTCGCCCTTGGCGTACTTTTCGGCCAGCACCTCGGCGCTGATGGGCTGCGGCGGCAGGCTGGCGCGGCCGGTGGCCGGTGCGGCCACGGGCTGGGCGGCGGCACGGCCGCGGGTGGGGGTGGTCTGGCTCATGGACTTTCTTTCATCGGCAAGCCCCGGATGCTGCCGACATGCGGCGCGCGGGGATTTGATGCGCCGCAGAGTGGCGCGTAATCTGCTTTTTTATACAGTATTCTTGATCCAGCGGGCCAGGCCTGACCCCTGCAGCGGCAGGGTCGGTGGCAGGCCGGCCTGATTTGGAGGATGCGCATTGTGACCCTGGCCGACGTCGCGGCCGCGCCGCACCCGGCGGCCCCCACCGCTGCACCGCGCAG
>Ga0208398_100886_pt1 | contig 14586 bp, 10 predicted proteins | sample LakWasMe79_HOW10_2_FD_183905 | JGI IMG/M metagenome (GOLD analysis project Ga0208398, IMG submission 183905) | Freshwater sediment methanotrophic microbial communities from Lake Washington under simulated oxygen tension - Sediment Metagenome... | ecosystem: Environmental > Aquatic > Freshwater >...
CAGAACAACCACATTTTCATGTCCATTTACGCCGTGTTCAAGTTGGAGTGCCTGAAGATTAAGCACAAGGCCAATCATTTTGCGTTACGGGCTAAGCTGTTCATAAAGGCGAACCAGATGGCTTATGAAGAATTGCAGAAGTTACGGACTGCGTAACATCAGTTACAAAGTGAAAATTCTTGCGGCTAAACACTATTCAAAACATGTAAACGCCAGAGCTGGCGTTTACATGTTGTAACTTCATATTTTTTAAACGGGGATAACTACATTCAAGAACTACACGACAACATAGAACAGCCCGGCCGTTGTCTTGCCCAATCGGGACGTTTTAAGGCAAATTCTTCCTTGCCCGGTTGTTCGTCGTAAGGATGCCGCAATACTTCCAGCAGTTCATTAACCATTGAAAAATCACCCTTCTCCGCTTTGTCTATCGCCAGTTGCGCCAGGTAATTCCTCAATACGTATTTGGGGTTGGCGGCGTTCATGCGCTTACGCCGTTCAACATCGGCTATGCCGGAAGCTTGAATCCGCTTTATATAGTGTCTGAGCCAATTGCCAAGACGGGCTTTGTAGTCATCGGTTAACTGCTCCGGTACATAATAAGCATCCATCAACGGCGCCATCAAAGTCTCGTCATTGAGTTCAACATCCATATCCAGCAGCGCAAGCTTGCGGTAAAAAATAGTCATGTCCGTTTCAACGAGTTGCAACAGGATCAACAGCTCGGTATTTAGCTCGTTATCGATGGATGGATCAAAGCTATTCAGCCCCAGCTTACCGGCTACCATGGCTTGCCAGCCTCGTTCAAAAGTGTCCTTATACGCGTTGATCGCCTGTTGCAGCGGCTCAACCTGCTCAATGAGCGGGTAGATGGCATTGGCCAATTGCCCAAGGTTCCAGAAAGCGATTTGCGGCTGGTTGCCGAAACGATACCGGCGTTCTCCCGCATCGGTGGTATTAGGCGTCCAATTAGGATCATAATTTTCCAGCCAGCCGTATGGACCGTAATCTATAGTCAAACCGAGTATCGACATATTATCGGTATTCATCACGCCATGGACAAAGCCGACACGTTGCCAATGCACGATCATTTCCGCGGTTCTGCGGCAGATTTCCTCAAACCATTTAAGATAGACCTCCAGCGACGGCTCGCCCAAATGCGGAAAGTCGGTGCGGATGGTGTAATCGACCAGCTTTTTCAGCAGTTCGACCTCGCCTCTGGAGGTGAAAATCTGAAAGCTGCCAAAGCGGGTAAACGAGGGCGCAACCCGGCAAACGACGGCACCCGGTTCAGGCATCGGATTACCGTTGTAAAACATGTCCCTGATAACTTCTTCGCCGGTCAGTATCAGACTCAACGCCCGCGTAGTCGGAACACCCAGATGATACATGGCTTCGCTGCACAAAAATTCGCGTACCGAAGAACGCAACACCGCCAAACCGTCAGCAGTCCTTGAATAAGGCGTTTCGCCCGCGCCTTTCAATTGCAAGGTAAAGCGTTCACCTTTCCTGTTAACTGTTTCTCCCAAGTTAATGGCGCGGCCGTCACCAAGCTGCCCTGCCCAGTTACCGAATTGATGGCCGCCATAACAAATTGCATAAGGGTCCATGCCGGGTAAAAGGCGATTACCGACAAACACCTGAGTAAAATAATCCGACTCGCAATCTTCCTGACTCAAGTCCAATAGTTCTGCAACCTCTTTTGAATAAGCCACCATTCGTGGATTGGCAACTTGAGCCGGCAGCACTCGCGAATAACAGGCACCCAATACCTGGCGTCGAGTATTGGCGGTTTGCTGGTCGGCTGGTAATTCGCGAATAAAACGGTTATCGAAGTTCAAGCCATCGAATCCGGAAGTTTTTGTTTGGGAATTCATCTGTTCTACCTTTTTATACAAGTAATTAATAACTGTTTTGGATTAATGATGACTCTTCTACATAGCCATAAAATCTATAACTGACTATTTAAGCTTATTCTAACGTTATAAATGAATTTTCCTTGATATTCAGTTAAAATAGTCGAGGTAAAAAGCCTCCGCTTTGGGTTAGCGGTGTGTGATTTTTATTTAATGTGTTTTCTGAGGTCGTTGTATGCATAAAAATTTTCTTACCTTCATGTGCAGCGCCACTCTGCTCCTTATACATCCTTGGAGCCAAGCGGCCAGTGATTTACCCCCTACGGCCAAGGTAGAAATGGGTCCGGTAGAAGAAGTATGTTCTGACTTTACTAATCCGGAATGGCGAAAAGAACAAGTCATCGATGGTGTAAAAATCCAGGCTTCACGACTCTGTAATCCGGATAATCCTGCCGATATAGCTGCTTTTGTAAAAGGTACCAACGGCGTATCCATGGCAACATTGATGGAGACTCAGCTCGCTGCCGACGCCATTACTATGTCTGACGATGTCGACGGTGACGGCGATCCCGATAAAATCATTATAAAACTTGAAGTTGCCGAACTTAATGGTCATTCGCCGGACATGAAGGACCCAACCACTACGTTTGATATAGCGCCGGGCATCCAGCCGACTTTTTGGGTTTTTGCGCCCAAAACCCGCGATATGTCCACGCTGAGTATTTACGAACCGATCGCCAACCCTTTGCTGCGCGTACCGTCTCCGGTCATTCGTGTCGAGCAGGATGATGTGGTCTGGCTGGTTCTGGAAAACACCCATTATTTGCCGCACTCGATACATTTACATGGTATCGATCACCCGTATATGGATCATAGCGGTAGTGGTAATGATGGCGTAGGACAAACCAGCAATATGGATACGATGCCGGGACAGACCAAAACCTATGTGATCAAGCCGCGCCAACCGGGCACGATGTATTACCATTGCCATGTTCAGCCGCACACCCATATTCCGATGGGATTGCAAGGCATTTTTATTGTTGAGGAAAACCGCCCCAACAACTGGGTGCAAACGCTTAATGTCGGCGCAGGTCAAGTGCGTCATCCATCGGTAGCCGTGCTTGAAAAATACGCCAGAGAGTATGACTTGCATTACCAATCGGCGGATAAGGAGCTACATGAGCTTGTTGCCAGATCAGCCAATGATCCAAGGCTGATTGCCAAGCATATGAACATGGAATACGACACGACCGACGCCACCGATGATTATTTTATGCTCAATGGCCGTTCTTTCCCTTACACCTTAAGGGAGTCGCTGATTGAGATGAAACAGGATGAAAAAGTTAAACTGCGGGTTCTGAATGGTCACACGGAAGCCATGGCTGTGCATATCCACGGTCATAAGCCGACTATAACCCATTATGACGGTGTCGATAATGGTCCCGGCTCATATATCCAGCGTGACGTCCATGGCATGGTGCCCGCACAACGTATTGACCTGGAATTAAGCGGTGTCGATGATGGCTTGCACAGCTTTGGGCAAGGTATCTGGATGTTCCATGACCATGTCGAAAAAGCGTTTACCACTAACGGCATTGGTGAAGGTGGCGACATCAGTCTGGTCGTCTATGATGGATTCCTTGATGAAAAAGGCATTCCAAAATCGCACGGCATGAGCCTTGCCCCCTATTTCACCAAAGGTCTCTGGAAAGCCAATTATCCGATCTGGCAAGATTATGATGAGTGGCGCAGCTTGGGCTTGCCTGATCTGGCAGCGACATATCAACCGTCTAAAGTTGCAGTGCAAACCGTACAGGCGCAATGGGCGCCACCAGCTCCGGCTGCAGCGGAACAGGAAGGTTCCGCTTTCGGAAAATTGTTGTTCGGTTTAATACTGGGATTATTAAGCTATGTGCTGATCATTAACCGGCAAACGGTTTATGATCGTGCTCGCAAACTACTTAAAAAATAACCCCAGCCGTCAGTTAGAGACGTTGCCTTGCAACGTCTCTAAGCTATTTCCAATCCCAACTGCGCAAATCCGGACATAGCGTACATCTGACGCTTTTTGGCAAAGGCCGTTGTTATGCGTTGCATGCTACGCAATGAAAATGACTATCCAGCATAAAAACCGGACAACCCTAATATGATGCGAACCTATGCCATACTTGCTATGGCATTGATATGCCCATGCCTTTCAGCATCTGCCGAACCTATCCATCTACAGCTACGCTGGCATCACCAGTTTCAATTTGCCGGTTATTACGCGGCGTTAGAAAAAGGCTATTACAAAGATGCGGGACTTGATGTAATTATCCATGAAGGCACGCCGGAAAAAAAACCGGTTCAGGAAGTTCTTCAGGGCCATGCCCAATATGGCGAAACCAATAGCGAATTATTGCTGGAACGGTTGCGTGGCGCACCGCTGGTCGCCTTGGCTGCGATATATCAGCATTCTCCCTCCGTATTAATCGCACGCAAAGATGCCGCAATTTCATCACCTGACAATTTAATCGGAAAAAAAATCATGTTGATGGATCAAACCGTCGATGCTGATTTTGTCGCGATGTTCAATAACGAGGGCATGGACATAAACCGCCTTCATGTCATCCCCAGCAGTTATGAAATTCAAGACTTGATTGATGGCAAGGTAGACGCGTTTAATTCATACCTAAGCAACGAGCCTTATTTTCTGAAACAGCAAGGGATTGAATTCACCGTGCTCAATCCGCGCAACTACGGTGTCGACTTCTACAGTGACATTTTGTTTACCACGGAAGATGAGATTAAACAGCATCCCGAGCGCGTCAAAGCATTTCGTCAAGCCAGTCTTGAAGGCTGGTATTACGCAATGGATCACCCGCAGGAAATTATCGATCTATTGCTGAACAAATATAAAGTCAACAAATCCAGGGACCATCTTAACTTTGAAGCCGACGCAATACGTTCATTGATAATACCCGACGTGATAGACTTGGGGCACATGAATCCCTGGCGCTGGCGGCATATGGCGGAAACATTCGTCAAAGCGGGTATGGTTGATAATGATAAATTCTTGCAAAACTTCAGCTATGATCCCGATCCCAAAGCCGACCAGGAAAAACTGCTCCGATATATCAAGATTGCCACAGTTATTGCGTTATTAATTGGCATTATTACTTTAATCCTATTAGCTGCCTATAGATCGCTAAAACGAAAAAATAAAATAGCCGCCCATAATGAAAAACTTTTACGCTTGGCGCACGAGACGGCTGGAATAGGCAACCACGTGACCGATCTGGCGACCGGTCGTTGGAAAAGCTCGTCCCTATTCAACCAGATTTTCGGCATCGACGCAGACTTCAATTGGGAGATTACCAATTGGAAAACATTGATTCACCCTGATCACTATCAACGTGTGCTTGATCGCTATCTGGAAATACTCCATAGCCACGAGCGGTTTTCGATGGAGTATCAAATAATCCGGGCTAACGATAACAAAATACGCTGGGTAAGCGCTCATGGCGACATTGAATTCGACAAAGCCGGTAAACCCGCACAACTGGTTGGTACGGTCCAGGACATTACTGAACGCAAGCAAGCCGAGCAGCAGCTAAATCGCCAACTCCGTCATCTGAAGATAATGGAACGCATATCCCGAATAAGTTCTACGGCCGAAAACATCGAAGCCATGCTCGATGGAGTACTCAAAGAAATCCAGTTACTATTTGATGCCGACCGGGCTTGGTTTATATATCCTTGCGATCCTGAAGCAAGCTTTTGCTCCGTGTCGATGGAACGTACTCGTCCTGAATGGCCCGGCGCTTTTATACGTAATATGGAAATTCCGGTCACAGGGGAAATCGCAGAACTGTTTCAATCGGTGCTTGAAGCTAACGAAACCTTGCAATACGGCCCGGCGCCGAACCTGACCGTGCCAACCATAGCCGCCAAAGAATTTTCGGTAAAATCCCTGCTACAAATTGCACTTCGACCGCAGATCGGCAGTCCTTGGTTGCTTGGCATTCACCATTGTTCAGAGGCGTATATACACAATGCTGATGACTTATGGATATTTACCGAAATTGCACAAAGAATTACCGAAGCTTTAAGCAGCCTGATTTCGATCAGAAGCTTACGAAAAAGCGAGGAACATTTCCGCCTGCTCATTAAAAAATCACCTGTCGCCATTGGTATAGCCAATCAAACAGGCGGAATCGATTTTCTGAATGACCGGTTTATCCAAACTTTCGGTTATACGCTGCACGATATTCCAAACTTGGATGCGTGGTGGCTGCTTGCTTATCCTGATGAGCTTTACCGGTATCAGGTAAAAGAAATTTGGACCAGCTCGGAGAAAAAAGCCATCTCTGACGGCAAAGAATTCGAACCGATGGAGTTCAGGGTGACCTGCAAGGACGGAACTGTACGCAATATAATTTTTTATCACGCAATCGTCGGTGAACGCATTCTGGTCTTCTTCGATGACACCACCGAACGCAAGGCTGTCGAAAACACATTACGTACCCGCACCGATGAACTGGCCTTACAGAATCAAATTCTTCAGCTCATTAATCAGGGAGTTGGTCTGTCTAAGGTATTGGATGAATTAGCACATCAAATTGAAACATTGCATCCCAGCATGTTGTGTTCGATTTTACTGATGGATAAAGACAACCAACATCTACGCCATGGTTCCGCCCCCAGTTTACCGGACTTTTACAATCGAGCCGTTGATGGTCTGCCGATCGGCGATGGTGTAGGCTCATGCGGCACGGCCGCCTATTTAGGCGAACGTGTCATCATTGAAGATGTACAACACCACCCTTATTGGGAGCCGTTTCGCGATCTTACCCGGCAAGCCGGTCTGCAAGCCTGCTGGTCGCATCCGATTAAAAATAACCAGGGCCGTGTGCTGGGTACTTTTGCCGTTTATCATCGCCTGCCGATCCGGCCTTCCGATGCTGAAATCAGCTTGATCGACCATTATGCAGGTTTGGCACAATTGGCGATTGAACGAAATCAGTCAATGATACAAATAGCTGAATCCCTATCAATATTAAAAGCTACGTTGGAATCCACCAGCGAGGCCATTCTGGCGGTAGACCTGAACAATAATTGGCTCTTGCATAACCAAAAATTCATTGATTTGTGGCAAATTCCGGATGAAGTCATCGCCGCAAAAATAGGCGCAAAAAATCGTACTAAAGAACTGTTGTTGTACGGGCCGGATCAAATCAAAGACGCCGAGGCTTTCTCAAATAAAGTAACTGAGTTGTATACGACACCGGAAGCCCATTCCTTCGATATTATTGAGTTCAAGGATGGAAAAATCGTTGAGCGCTACTCCATCCCCAAGATAATAAACGACAAAGTAGTCGGCAGGGTCTGGAGTTTTCGTGATGTTACCGAACAAAAAAAGTCAGAGGCGGAACTTCGCATCGCCGCAACCGCCTTTGAATCGCAAGAAGGTATGTCCATTACTGATGCCAATCAGGTTATTTTAAAGGTCAACAAAGCCTTTACCCGCATAACCGGCTATAGCCTGGAAGAAGCTATTGGACAAACTCATGCTTTGCTTAAATCGGGTCGCCAGGATAGTCACTTCTATCAAGCGCTGCAATATAGCCTAAAACAGGATGGCTACTGGGAAGGCGAAATATGGGACAAGCGCAAAAACGGGGAAATCTATCCTGCATGGCTCAGCATTACTACGGTTAGTGACGCGAACAACCAAGTCACCAACTATGTTGCCGCCTTCACCGACATCACCAAAGACAAAGAAGCCGAAGAAACGATTCACAACCTGGCTTATTACGATCCGCTCACCGCACTACCGAATCGCCGTCTGCTATGGGAGCGACTGAAACATAGTATCGAAATGGAGCGGCGTGACGGCAGACAACTGGCATTGCTGATGCTTGACCTGGATCGATTTAAAGCAGTCAATGACAGTATGGGGCATCTGGCCGGTGACGAGTTGCTGCAACAGGTCGCTGCCCGTATCAAAGCGAGGTTGCGTGATGTCGATATGGTCGCTCGTTTGGGCGGCGATGAGTTTATCGTGCTACTCGAAGATATCACTCATCCTGAAGATGCGGCACGGGTTGCTGAAGACATCGTCGCCGACTTAAGTAAACCTTTTCAATTGCTACAAAATAACAGTACCTTTCCCGAACTGAGTCGAAAGGTCAGAATCGGCGCCAGCATAGGCATCAGTTTGTTTCCGCAACACGGCGACAGTCCCGAAACGCTGATGGATAACGCTGACATTGCACTTTATCGTGCTAAAGATGAAGGACGCGGTTGTTTTGCCTATTTTTCCGAAGAATTCACTATTATCGCTCGTGAGCGTATTGCACTGGAAACTCGCTTGCGCCGAGCCACCGAGCAACGGGAATTGTGCGTCTATTATCAGGCACAAATCGACATCGACAGCGGCATGATCATCGGCGCGGAAGCGTTGGTACGCTGGCACGACCCTTCCGTGGGACTGATTTCACCGGCCAACTTTATTCCGATTGCCGAAGAAACCGGTCTTATCGTAGAAATTGGCGCCTGGGTGCTGCGCGAAACTTGCCGGCAAGGCCGGCGCTGGATAGATGACGGTTTGCCGTCATTAACTTTAGCGGTCAATGTCTCTCCTCACCAATTCCGCCGTAGCGATATTAACACCCTGGTCGCAGAAGTGTTGAGTGAAACCGGCTTCCCGTCCGAGTTATTGGAATTGGAATTGACTGAAAGCGGCTTAATGGAAAACGAAGAAAAAGCGGTCGAAGTACTCAATAATTTGCGCGCTCAAGGGGTCCGTCTTGCCATTGACGACTTCGGCACCGGTTATTCGTCATTGGCCTATCTCAAACGTTTTCCGCTGGATGTGCTAAAAATCGACAAGAGCTTTATCGATGATATTCCCTCAGTGCAAGACGACATGGAAATTACCGCAACGATTGTTGCGATGGGCCATATTTTAGGGTTCAAGGTATTGGCCGAAGGCGTAGAAACGCTTGAACAACTGGCATTCCTGCGTGAAAAAGGCTGCGATACCTATCAGGGTTATATTAAAAGCCAACCCCTGCCTGCCGAAGATTTTGCCCAGTTGTTGCGTAATCAAGGTCAAGTTATTGATGCTAAGCAATGATTAAACAGTTTTCGCCAGGAAGAACAAATACCTGAACATACAATCACTGATGTCTTTAGTAGTATTTTATGCATTTTGGGCGACCTCATAATACTCAAGAAAAAACAGAGTAGTGAAAGATTAGCCCTTGAGTTTGAAAATCAAGTTAAAATAGCCTCAAGATTATTAAATCGAGATATGGAAAATTCAGGTTTGAAATCAGTTTTTTATGTTGCCCCATATATAATCATGTGGCAATCATTGCTTAAATATCAATGTGTACTACATTCCATTTAGTTATTTCAATATAAACCAACCACAAAAAGAGAATACATGCTAGTTATCGCTGGATATTTGATCCTCTCTATATCAATCATGGGCGGATTTATGGGGGGTGGCGGACACCCTGGCGTTCTTTTTCAACCTTTTGAATTTATTATTATCATTGGCGCTGCTTTAGGGGCTTTTATTTGCGGAAACTCCATGCCCGTTATCAAAGCCGCTATCAGTCAGGCCACATCCACATTAAAAGGCAGCAAATACAATAAAGAGTATTACCTTGAACTGCTGTTATGTTTTTATGCGATTACCACCAAAACGCGCAAGGAAGGCTTATTATCGCTGGAAAGTATTATTGACGATCCAAAGAGCAGCCCGGTCTTTACACCCAGAATTCTCGGTGATCACCATTTATTGGAGTTTATTTGCGACAACCTGCGTTTGATCGTTACCGGTGTAGAAGTCTATGCGCTGGAAGAACTGATGGATCAGGAGCTCGAAACGCATCATGAAGAAGCCCATGCACCGGTCAAAGCTATCCAGAATATGGCTGACGGTTTACCGGCCTTTGGGATTGTTGCGGCGGTAATGGGGGTCGTACATACCATGGAATCAGTCGGCATTCCGCCTTCAGAATTGGGCAAATTGATTGCGGCGGCCCTGGTCGGAACATTTCTGGGTATTTTACTAGCTTATGGCTTCATTGGCCCCGTCTCTGCCGTAATGGCAGAGCGCTCCGAAGCGTCAGGCAACGTCTTTAAATGCGCTCAAAAAGGATTGTTATGTTGTGCTAAAGGCGTATCACCGGCCATGACGGCGGAATATATGCGTACCATGATTGCTTCCGCAATGCGCCCGGGTTTTCTGGAATTGGAAGAACAGTTAAGAGCCAATAAGAGTTAATTAAAAAATGGCTGACCAACAACCGATTATCATAAAAAAAATAAAAAAAGGCGGCCATGCTCATCATGGAGGCGCCTGGAAATTGGCTTATGCGGATTTCGTTACCGCCATGATGGCCTTTTTTTTGCTGATGTGGCTACTGGGAACCACAACGGAACCGGAACGCAGAGGCATTGCCGAATACTTTCAAGATCCTTTTAAAGCATCCACGGAAGAGAAAGGAGCCGATGTCGGTGATCGGACCAGTATTATTCAAGCGGGCGGCGCAGATATTGTTTCGCAAGACCAAGGCCAGGTCGACAAAGGCATGACAACAGAAATCAAAGATATTTCGCCGGAAGAAATTGAAAAGAAAGCCGAAGAAATTGAGAAAGAAAAACTCGAAAATCTAAAAGAAAAAATCCAGGAAAAAATAGATTCAACCCCTGAATTAACCGAGTTCAAAGATCAAATAAAACTGGAAATAACATCCGAAGGCCTGCGAATTCTAATCGTCGACGCCCAGAACAGGCCCATGTACAAACTGGCCAGCGCGGAACCTGAACCGCAAATCAAAATAATTTTAAGGGCATTGGCGCCGGTTATTAGCGAAATACCCAATAGAGTCAGTGTCAATGGACACACTGATGCGCGGCCTTTTCCGCCCAATCAAAAAAAGTATACCAACTGGGAGCTTTCCAGTGACCGCGCCAATGCCGCTCGATACGAACTGACCCAAGCCGGGCTTCCAGAAGACAAAGTTTTACGAGTTATCGGCTTATCGTCCAGTGTTCCCTACAATCCCAACACAGAACCACTGGACCCGATTAACAGGCGAATTTCCATTATCGTTATGAACAAAAAAACCGAGCAAGAGATTTTGGAAAGCGTGGGCGATAAAACAAATACGGAGACTGCACCGGAGCCTACACTGCCAGCACCTGAGAAATAAGATGTTTTACTTTAAGATTGAAATATATCTTAACCGGTTGAGCTCGCCAATGGGTTGAATGGCATAATCTCAACGTCCGGCAAATTGTCAAAGACCTGCTCTACCGTCTTGTTCAAAGTCAATGCTTTCACCACCAAAGAAAGCGGTTCAGCCCAAATTTCCGGAAAATCTCTTTCTAAAGCATCAATAATTGGAAAAGCCAGATTTTCCGTAGGCGGGCTAAACTCGGCAACCACACCCGGCTTATTGCCTCGGGCATCAATGCGATACCAGCCGTATTGCTTAAGATAGACCGCATTCAAGCCATGAAGACAGTACGGTGGACCATCCGTTTCAACAGTCAATCGCTGGTAGCAAAGCCCTGCGGGAACGGCATTGGCCCTTAACAGCGCCGCCAACAGATGGCTCTTGGCATAACAGTAACCCGTACCGTGGATTAACACGTCAGAAGCTCTGCAAGTGACGGGATTCATCCGGTAATCCCAGCTGTGTTTAATCGAATCGCGGACGAACTCAAAACAACGTTTAGCCACAGCCTCGTCGAAATCACAGCCCTCAGCAAGCTCCGCTGCCTTTGCAAGCACCAATGGATGATTCCAATCAATGTACTCGCTACTGTCGAGATAGTGTTCTATACCTGCTTTCATTTTCGCCCAGGCTGCCATTCAGGATGCGAAGGAATGCCCTCATGTTCAAGCCACGGAACATCGTGCGATGTCCAGATGCGCATTTGAGGAGTGACCATCGGGTCTTCATCGAGCGTTGCCGCCCGGACAATAACATGAGGTTGACTCATGCTCTCCGCCGGAAATTGTCAATCTAGTTGTCGCCTCGTTGGTTAAATTTATACGGCGGATTTGTCTTAGGTGCCTGCCTCCTTGGATGACGTTGTTTCGTGGCCTTCCGGATTCAAATAAACCGTATGGATTCTGTTCCAATTGCGGGTAGCTTTGCTCCAGCGCTGCGGATTTTTAGCGCGAGCGGCGTCATAGAGCGTTTTGCGATGGTTCAGCAAGGTTTCGTCCAAACCGGCATGCCGTTGTGCCGTTGTGCCGGGGTGACGAAGCCGATGCCACTGTGGCGATGCTCGTGGTTGTACCATTCCACCAAGTCCGTGACCCATTGCCGGGCTTCCGCCACATCGGCAAACGGTGCGAGCGGGTACTTTGGCCGGTATTTCAAGGTCTTGAACAACGATTCCGAATAAGGATTGTCGTTGCTCACGGCCGGCCGGCTAAAAGACGGCATCACGCCCAAGCCTTGTAAGGTCGCCAGCATCGTCGCACCTTTCATCGGGCTGCCGTTGTCGGAATGCAGGACCAACTGTTTTGGCGCTATCTGCTCGCGACGGCACAGGTCGCGCAAAACTTCACTCGCCAAGGCGCTGCTTTCCGTTTCATAGACCTGCCAGCCGACGATCTTGCGGCTGAAAATATCGAGAAACAGGTACAGATAGTAGAACTGCCCGCGAACGGACGATGGCAGGTAGGTAATGTCCCAGCTATACAGTTGATTCGGCGCGGTGGCGCTGAATGCACGCGGCTTGGTGCGGGCTTGCGCCGGGCGTTCGCTACGGCGGTGCGTCAACTGATTGTTCGCCCGCAATATCCGGTAAAAAGTCGATTCGGAAGCCAGATAGCGACCTTGATCGGCCAGCCGAGGTACAATCTGGCTCGGCGGCAAATGCCCGAATTCCTCGGAATTAGCCACGGCCAGCACTTCGGCACGCTCGGCATCGGTCAGGGTGTGCGGCGGTTGATAGCGGCGCAACGGTCTGCGATCATGACCGACCGTTTCGCCATTTTGCCAGCGTTGTAAGCTGCGTTTGCTCAGGCCCAAGACCTCGCAGGCACGGTCTTGGCGGGCACCGGCACGGGTCGCTTCGTTAACTAATTCGATCACCTGCCGGCGCTCTTCGAGAACAGTCATTCGACCTCGCCCCCCAAGAGCGCCCGGTACTTTTTTTGCAGTACCAACAGTGCCGCCGCTTCGGCCAAGGCTTTTTCCTTACGGTTTAATTCGCGCTCAAGGCGTTGATTTTCCACTTTGAGGGCTCGTAATGCCGAGGCGTCTTCACGGCCTTTAGTTTTACCGCCAGACGCGCAGAACTCCGCTTTCCACTGTTCCAAATGATGAGCAAACACACCGCGTTCGCGGCACCAGGCATGCAAATCCTCGCCGACTAGGCTATAGCTTTCCTGTAAGGCGGACAAGCGCTCATCGGGTTGCCAATCCTGAGGGGATTTGTCTCGGCGCGCGGTCCGGTTGTTATCGTGGGGAGTCGTCTGTTTCATCCAGTTCTTTAAGGTAAATAGGTTGATATTCAATTCCTCGGCAATCGATCGGAGGGTCCGGTCGCCTCGGTTATACACTTTAACCAGCGCTTGTTCTTTGTAGTCTTCGGTATACTGGTTTTTTGCTTTCATGTCTGCTCTCAAATTTTACGGATTCTGAAAATTTGAGGCGACAACTAGTCTGACTCAGGGGGCTGCCGAAGTAACAGATATACAGGTGCTCGTGGCTGGCATGAAGGAAGTGACCGATAAAAAAATTCATAGCGCCCTGAATCTACAGCTTAAACTAAACAAGCTGTTTATTGATGAACTAGCGAAATTCCTTGATGGATTACATCAAACTTCAGATGCTGAAAATGAAGAATTGGATGAACAAGAAAATGACGAGGAAGAGTCCAGGGGAGCTAAAACGGGTCGAGCGGCAGCCGCTTCGACTTATATGCAAGTTGTTCGGGCACAAGCCAGAGCAGAAGCCAGTAAACGGAGTCTAGGGAGAAATTCCCGCAGTAGGAAGATCATCGAGTGGCTAGGGGATCGTACCCTAAACGAAGCCAGCCTCGCTGAAATTGGGGCTAGTCTCCTAGTACAGGCATATGCTCGTCGCTTCGTGAATCCGGTCAAGCGTTACCTCGATGGCATACCAAAACGTTACAGAGCCTTCCGTCGTCTGCACCAGGAAGACAATAAGTGGTATCACAAAGACGGCTTTAGTACTGCAGAACTGTATCCACTTGAGTTAGATATCATACTCTTGACCATCCTGAGAAGCGCAAAGGACATGCTGAGCAAACTGAATATCGTTCAAGATATTGAAATGCCCGTGTGGTCCTCACTCAAGCCAGTCCTTGATCTATACAAGAACCAGATTCTAGTAGATGAGGCAACAGACTTCTCGCCCATCCAAATAGCCTGTATGGCAGCGCTAGCCAACCCGCGTATGAATTCTTTCTTTGCTTGCGGTGACTTTAATCAGCGCCTTACGACCTGGGGAAGTCGCTCACTTGACGAGATTAAATGGGTGTTTCCCGAAATAGAAGTCAATAAGCGCGCCAGGATTTTTCGCGAAAGCTAAAATGGATCCATCCGATTTTAGCAGCGAAAAATGACCTAGTAGTCAGTCATGATGAAGTACAAGGATAAAGCCGAGCCAGCTTCCGTCGTGCCTCTTGGGTGGTAAAGCGCCAATTGACGGGGGTAGCCTTCACATTACGCTCGCGGACATTA
>Ga0208398_100888_pt1 | contig 14557 bp, 15 predicted proteins | sample LakWasMe79_HOW10_2_FD_183905 | JGI IMG/M metagenome (GOLD analysis project Ga0208398, IMG submission 183905) | Freshwater sediment methanotrophic microbial communities from Lake Washington under simulated oxygen tension - Sediment Metagenome... | ecosystem: Environmental > Aquatic > Freshwater >...
GGCATGCCACCTGCCGGACTGAACCATCAGGAACTGGCCGATGTGACGACCTACATCCGCCAGTCCTGGGGCAACCAGGCGGACGCCGTCACCGTGCTGGAGAGCATGCGCGCGCCGTAACACCCGCACCACGGCCACCTCGGTGACGGTCAGGCAGACGGAGGCTGGCTCAGGTCGAACAAACCGGTCGCTGTCAGTTCCCGCACCCCGCTAGCGTCGCCGCGGTAAGGGCTCAACGCCCTGCGGAAAGTGCAGGCACGCTGCTGTTCCGGTGGACGTTCAACGCGTTCAAGCAGGCGGCACGGTCCTTGGCCTCGATCGCGTCGATCAAGGCGTCGTGCTCCAGAACGGTCTTCTCGGCCGCCTCTGGATGGGCCAGCTTCTGCGCGAACAGCGGCTCGGCCAGACCCCAGAGTCGGCGTAGCTCGTCCAAGATGAGATGCTCGGGCGACAGGCCGAAGATCTGGAAGTGGAAGTCCCGGTTGAGATGCATCAGCCGGATCCAGTCGTGCGCCACAGAAGCGTCGCGCATCTGCTGGTTCAGCGCCCTCAGCTGTTTGACCAGTGCAGCGCTCGGCCAAGCGATGGTGGCCATCGCCTCGCTCTCCATCAGCTCGAGCATCCGCCGGATCTGACGCACTTCGTCCGGACTGCGCTTGGAGACAAAGTAGCCCGAATGCGGACGATGCGTCAGCAGCCCCTGTTCCGCCATCACGTTCAGGGCCTCACGCAGCGGTACGCGGCTGACGCCCAGCAACTCCGCCATTTCCTGCTGGCGGATCTGCTCTCCCGGCGACAGCGTGCCTTCGAGAACCATCACACGCATCCGCTGCAGCGCACGATCCATCGCGCCCGGCTCCTTGGTGGCGGGTGACGGGCTGTCGGTCGGGCTGGGGGTGATGGGTTCGAGGGCAGTCAGGCTCATGGCAAGGGCAGGGAAGACGGGCGCGATTGTCCAACGCCATGGCGCCGCGCTTTCCTCCGGCCAGGGTTATTCCTGATCGAATTCTAAATTGAATTCAATATCGTGTGAAACATCCTGAACCCTGCCCTAGCGAGAACGCCGTGGCCCCAGTTCCCCAGTCCTTCCTGTTCAACCCCTATGCAATCGAGGTGCAGGAGGATCCGTACCCGTTCTACAAGGTGCTGCGCGACGACCATCCGCTGTACTGGAGCGAGCAGGGCCGGTGCTGGGCGCTGTCGCGCTACGACGACGTCGCAGCCGCCTGCAGCGACCCGACCCGCTTCTCGTCAGCCCGCGGCAACGTCCTGGACGACGACCCGGCTCGCATGGGAAACACTTTGGGCACCAGCGACCCGCCCAAGCACGACAGGCTGAGGGGGCTGGTCAATGCCGCCTTCATGCGAGGTCGTGTGCTCGAGCGCGAAGCCCAGGTGCGCGCACTCACCCGCGAGTTCGTGCAAGGGTTCGTCGCCCAGGGCGGCGGCGACCTCATCACCGAGTTGAGCGCCCGCATCAGCACGGCCGTGATCTGCAGCATCCTGGGCTTCGAGCGCGCCCGGCACACCGAGATCAAGCACTGGATCGACCTGGTCGTCTACCGCGACCCGGTGACCAGGCAGATGGCCCCGGACGGCCCCGCCGCCCGCAAGGCCCTGCTGGACTACACCACCGCGACGGTCGAGGCCCGGCGCGCGCAACCCCGGGACGACCTGATCAGCGCCCTGGTGGCCGCCGAGGTGGCCGGCGACAAGCTCACCCCGGTGGATCTGCTGCAGACCGTGTCCACCCTGCTGGCCGCGGGTGTCGAGAGCTTCGCCAGCTTCGTCGGCAATGCGATGCTGGCGCTGATCCAGCACCCGGACCAGGCGGACTGGCTGGTGGACCACCTCGACCTGGCTCCCCAGGCGGTGGAGGAACTGCTGCGCTACGACACCCCGACGCAGCGCTTCCACCGCGCGGCGGCGCAGGACTTCGAGATGCACGGGCAGCAGGTGAAGACCGGCCAGAGCATCCTGGTGATGTACGGCTCGGCCAACCGCGACGAGCGCAAGTTCGCCGATCCCGACCGGCTGGACCTGAGCCGCGCACCGCAGCGCCACCTGGCCATGGGCCATGGCGTGCACTTCTGCCTGGGTGCCCAACTGGCCAAGGCCATGAGCCGGATCTTCCTGGAGGAATGGTTCCGGCACCGCCGGCGCGCGACCCTGGTGCCCGGCGGTGTGGTGCGCATGCATTCACCGACCTTCCGCGGCCTGCGGCAGATGGCCGTCCGGCTGGGCTGACGCGATGGCAGGCGCTGGCATGTTGGAGGTGGTGGTGCATGAGCGCCACCGTGAGGCAGAGGGCGTGGTCTCGCTGGACCTGCGTCCGCTGCACGGTGCGCTCCCGGCGTTCACGGCGGGTGCGCACATCGATGTCGAAGTGCAGTTGCCCGGTCCAGGCGATACCCGGGCCCTGCGCCAGTATTCGCTGTGCAACGACCCGTCCGAATCGCACCGCTATGTGATCGGTATCGGCCGAGACGCCGCCAGCCGCGGCGGCTCGGTCTGGCTGTGTGACCAGGTGCCGGCGGGTTACACCCTGCGCATCGGCGCCCCCCGCAACCATTTCGCACTGGTCGAGGATGCGGCGAACACCATTCTGGTCGCGGGCGGCATCGGCATCACGCCGCTGTTGGCCATGGCGCGGCGGCTCAGCACCCTGGGCCGGCGCTGGACGCTGTACCTGTGCACCCGCAGCCCCGATCGTGCGGCCTTCCTCTCGGAGGCACAGCGTCTGCCCGGGTGGGTGGTGCCTGTGTTTGACGGCATGCCGGGCGTGGCCTCGCTCAACCTGGTCGGCCTGGTGGCCCAGGCAACGTCGGGCACCCACCTGTACTGCTGCGGCCCGGAAGCGCTGATGCACGCCTTCGGGCAGGCCTGCGCCGGTCGCGACCCGTCGACGGTCCATGTCGAGTGGTTCAAGGCGCCGGCATTTGCGAGGTCTTCGGCCGTGTCCACCGCTGCTTCCGCCACCGCCGCCGGTGCCGACCGGGGCTTCACCGTGCAACTGCAGCGCAGCCAGCGCCAGCTGGACGTGCCCGCCGGCACCTCCATCCTGGACGTGCTGCTGGCCGCCGGCATCGACGTGGCGCACTCCTGCTGCGACGGCGTCTGCGGCACCTGCGAAACCCGTGTGCTGGGCGGGCGCCCCGACCACCGTGACGCGGTGCTGCTCGGCCCCGACGCCCAGGCCAGCGACAGGATCATGGTCTGCGTCTCCCGTTGCCATGACGAGGTGCTGACGCTGGACCTCTGAGCCCGCCTCGGCACGTCCCCTTCCAGACCGCAGGCCCGCCGGGCAGCGGCCCTACCTGCATCCGCCCGCCCGTGGTGGACCCCACCGACCCACAGGAGACAAGACCATGTCCGGACCCACCCGCCGACGCCTGATCGCCGCACTGGCCGCCACCGGCCTGCTGAGCACCGCCGCCTGGGCGCAGGAGACTGTCAAGGTCGGCCTGCTGATGACCTATTCCGGCCCCTCCGGCCTGGCCGGCCAGCATGCCGACGACACCATCAAGCTGTTCCAGCAGCGCTTCGGCCAGATGGCCGGCGACAAGAAGATCGAGTTCGTCAAGCGCGACACCACCGGCCCCAACCCCGAGGTGGCCAAGCGCCTGGTGCAGGAGCTGATCGTGCGCGAGAAGGTGCAGCTGTTGGTCGGCCCCGATTTCACGCCCAATGTGCTGGCCGCCACCCCGCTGATCACCGAAGGCAAGGTGCCGGCCATCATCACCGGCGCGGCCACCACCGGCATCATCGGTGAGAAGTCGCCCTACCTGATGCGGACCTTCTACGCGATCCCGCAGGTGGTCACGCCGATGGCGCAGTACGCCTACAGGACCGGCGCACGCAAGCTGTTCGTGCTGGTGGCCGACTATGCCCCTGGGCACGATGCCGAGGGCCTGATCACCAAGGGCTTCCAGGCGCAGGGCGGCACGATTGCGGGCTCGCTGCGCGTGTCGCTGCGCAGCCCCGAGTTCTCCAGCCACATGCAGCGCATCAAGGACGCGGCACCCGATTCGGTGTTCGTGTTCCTGCCCGTGGGCGAGACCACCGTCCAGTTCCTCAAGGCCTATACAGACTCGGGCCTGAAGAAGACCAACATCCGCCTGCTCGGCACCGGTGACCTGACCGACGACCTGCTGCTCGAGGCTGCTGGCGACGCCGCACTGGGGGTGGTCACCACCGGCTACTACTCGAGCGGGCACGACTCGGCACTGAACAAGCAGCTGGTGGCCGAGCACAAGCCGTTCAAGCATGCCCCGATGGTGCCGGTGTGGGACGCGCTGCGCCTGATCTACGACGGCGTCGAGGCCCAGAAGGGTGCGCCCTTCGACCGCGAGAAGTTCCTGGCCTTTACCAAGGGACGCAAGTTCGAGAGCCCGCGCGGCCCGATCGCGATCTCGGCGGCGAATGGCGACATCGTCCAGAACACCTACATCCGTCGTGTGGAGCGCCGCGACGGTGTGCTGGTCAATGTCGAGATCGAAACCATCGCCGATCCGGCGCTGCGCTGATCCCAGGCGGCTGAAGCGATGGCTATCGCCTTGACCATGTTGTTCAACGGCCTGAGCTACGGCGTGCTGCTGTTCGTCATGGCCGTCGGGCTGTCGGTGACCATGGGAATGATGAACTTCGCCAACCTGGCCCATGTCAGCCTGGCGATGCTCGGCGGCTACCTGGCGGTCACGGCGATGGACCAGCTCGGTGTCCCCTTCCTGGCCAGCCTGCCTCTGGCCTTTGCAGGGTCCATGGCCTTCTCCTGGGTGCTTGAGCGGCTGATGCTGCGCCACTTCTACGGCACCGACGACCTCACCCAGGTGCTGCTGACCATCGGCCTGCTGTTCATGTCGGTGTCGGCCGTGGCCTGGATCTGGGGGCCGTCGTTCAAGCCCATCCGCGTGCCCGAAGGGCTGACCGGCCAGGTCGAGTTGGCGGGCATCAGCCTGGAGCGCTACCGGCTGTTCCTGTTGGGCGCTGGCTCTCTGATCGCGCTGGCCATGGTCTTCGGCCTGGAGCGCACACGCTTTGGCGCCATGGTGCGGGCGTGCGTGGACAACCGGCGCGCCGCGGCCGGCTGCGGGCTGAACATCCAGCGCATCTTCGGCCTGACCTTCGCCATCGGCGGTGGCCTGGCCGGGCTGGGTGGTGCGCTGGCGGCCAACCTGCTCACGCTGGACCCCAACTTTCCGCTGCGCTACCTGATCTACATGCTGATCGTGGTGTCGGTGGGCGGCATGGGCAACATCACCGGCACCTTGCTGGCCGCGGTGCTGATCGGCGTGGGCGATGTGGTGGGCAAGTATTACGTGCCAGCGGCCGGCGGCGCGATCATCTACCTGCTCACGGTGGTGGTGATGCTGCTGCGGCCCCAAGGTCTGTTGGGGAGGCCGGCATGAGCCCACACCATCGGTTCTTCGCCGACCAGGCGCGCTGGTCGGGCTGGGAGATCGCCTTCTGGCTGGCCTGGCTCGTGGCCTTCTTCCTGCCGAATGCCAACCTGGCCCTGCTGACGCAGATCCTGGTCTGGGGCCTGTTCGCCGTGTCCATGGACCTGCTGCTGGGCTACCGCGGCCTGGCCAGCTTCGGCCAGGCGGCGTTCTTCGGCATCGGTGCCTACGCGGCCGGGGTGCTGGGCAAGCTGGGCTGGACCGAGCCGGTGTCCGGCCTCGTGATCAGCGCGGTCGTCGCCGGTCTGGCGGGCATGGCCGCAGGGCGGGTGGTGCGCGGGCTGCATGGCGTGGCCCTGCTGATGGTGACCCTGGGCCTGAACTCGCTGCTCTACGACTTCGTGCAGCGGTCCACCGAGCTCACCGGCGGTGACGACGGCCTGCCCGGCGTGACCATCGCCCCCGTGCTCGGCCTGTTCCGCTTCGACATGGCCGGCCGCACCGGTTACCTCTACACGCTGCTGTGTTGCTTCGTCGTGATGCTGCTGCTGCGCGCCTTGCTGCACTCGCCCTTCGGCCTGGCGCTGCGCGGGGCCCGTGACAACGCCCGGCGCATGCAGATGCTCGGTGCCCCGATCGACCGCGACCTCACCCTGGTGATGGGCCTGTCAGCCGCTGTGGCCGGCCTGGCCGGTGCGCTGCTGACCCAGACCACCCAGTTCGTCGCACCGGAAGCCCTGTCCTTCCAGCGTTCGGCCGACGTGCTGGTGATCCTGGTGATCGGCGGCGCGGGCATGCTCTACGGCGGCTTCATCGGCGCGCTGGCCTTCATCTTCCTGCGCGACCTGTTCGCGGCGATCAACCCGATCTACTGGTACTTCTGGATCGGCCTGATGCTGGTGCTGACGGTGAGCTTTTTCCGCCGCGGCCTGCTGCCGGCACTGGTTGCGCTGAAGGATAGTCTCCGGCGCCCGGCGGGTCGAGGCACCACGTCCGCGTCCACGCAGCCGGCAGCAGAAGAGGTGGTGCGATGAACGACACCCTCGTGCTGCAGACCGAAGGCCTGACCAAGGCCTTCGGCGGGCTGAGCATCTTCAAGGGCGTGGACTTCGCGCTGCGCGCCGGTGAGCGCCATGCCGTCATCGGGCCCAACGGCGCCGGCAAGAGCACCTTCGTCCACCTCGTCAGCGGCCTGCTGCTCCCCACGGCTGGCACGGTGCGGCTGATGGGGCGTGACGTGACGCGGGCCACGCCACAACAGCGGGTGCGCGCTGGCCTGGGCCGGACCTTCCAGATCAATACCCTGTTCCCGAGCCTCACGCCCCTGGAAGCGGTGGTGCTGGCCCTGTGCGAGCGCGACGACGTGACCGCGCCGTCCCTGCACGCGCTGTTCCGCCGCAGCGAACTGCTGGACGAGGCGGCCGCGCTGCTTGAGCGCTTTGGCCTGGCGGCCGAGGCCCGGCGCCAGACCCTGCTGCTGGCCTATGGCCAGCAGCGGGTGCTGGAGATGGCCCTGGCCATGGCCCAGAAGCCCAAGGTGTTGCTGCTGGACGAACCCGCCGCCGGGCTCACCACCGCCCAAGGCCATGCGCTGTTCGAGCAGTTGTCGTCACTGGCGGGCGACACCAGCGTCCTGTTCATCGAGCACGACATGGCGCTCGTCTTCGGCTACGCCCAGCGCGTGACCGTGCTGGGCGGCGGCGCGCTGCTGGCCCAGGGCACGCCCGACGAGATCCGCGCCGACCCGGTCGTCAGAAAGGCATACCTTGGCCACTGAAACCTCCGAACCACTGCTGCGCCTGCAGCGCGTGTGCGCCGGCCATGGCGCGGCGCGCGTGCTGCATGACCTGGAGTTGCAGGTCGGCCGCGGCGAGACCCTGGTCGTGATCGGCCGCAACGGCGTGGGCAAGTCCACGATGGTCGAGACCGTCATGGGCCTCACCACCTTCCACGGCGGCGAGATCCGGTTCGACGGCCGGCGCATCGACCAACTGCCCGCTCACGTGCGCAACGCCCTGGGCATCGCGTGGGTACCCCAGGAGCGCGAGGTGTTCCGAAGCCTGACGGTGGCCGAGAACCTGCGCGTCGTCGCACGGCCCGGCGCCTGGACGTTGGCTCGCGTGCTGGAACTCTTCCCACGCCTGGGCGAGCGCCTGCGCAACCTGGGTGGCCAGCTCTCGGGCGGTGAGCAGCAGATGCTGGCCATGGCCCGCGCGCTGATGACGAACCCCCGCCTGCTGCTGCTGGACGAACCGGTCGAAGGCCTGGCGCCGCTGGTGGTGCAGGAGATGCTGCGGGCGATCGATGCGATGCGTGACAGCGGCGACATGAGCGTCCTGCTGGTCGAGCAGAAATGGGACCTCGCCCTCGCCCACTCGGACCGCTGCGTCGTGATCGACCACGGCGCCGTCGTGCACGAAGACCGCAGCGAGGCCCTGCTGGCCAAGCCCGACCTGATCGACCGGCTGCTCGGCGTCGCCGCCTGAGCCGCCCTGCCCTCACCCCTGGCCACCCCGCCGCCCAGACCAACCAGCCACCCCTGAGCCACACCATGTCGCCTCGTCGCCCCCGCTCCATTGAAGTCGCCGGCGTCAGCCACGGCGCGGCCCCCATTCCCATGGGGGCACGCGTCGGCAACGTCCTGTATTCCTCCGGTATCGCTGGTGTCGATCCGGCCAACGGCAAGCTGGCCGAGGGCGCCGCGGCCCAGGCGCGCTGCGCGTTTGCCAACCTGCGCACGCTGCTTGCCAACGGTGGCGCGACGCTGGACGACGTGGTGCGCATGACGGTCTACCTGAAGGACCCCGCCGCCCGCGAGCCCCTGAACGCCGAGTGGCTGCAGTGCTTCCCCGATCCGCACGACCGCCCCGCGCGCCATGTCCTGAACTACGAGTTGCAGCACGGGATGCTGCTGCAGCTCGAGGTAGTGGCGGTCATCCAGGAAGGCGCCGCGCGATGAACCCCGCTGGTGGACAGGACGTCGTGACCCGGCTGCGCCGGCTGGACTGCTGCGCGGTGTCCGATGCGATGGACAAGCTGGGCATCGTCGACAGGGTGGCCTCGGGCCTGCCCCAGCAATCGGGTCAGGGCCGCGCGGCCGGACGTGCCATCACCGTGCGGTTGGTGGCAGCCGGCGAGGCTCCGGCTGCGGCACCCGGTTCCGCGCCGCGACACCTGGGCACGACCGCGATCGAGCTGGCCGGACCGGACGACGTGATCGTGGTCGAGCAGCGCACCGGCATCGACGCCGGCTCCTGGGGCGGCACCCTCACGCTGGGCGCCAAGGTGCGCGGTGTGCCTGGCGTGGTGGCCGATGGCCCGGTGCGTGACATCGACGAGGCGCGCGGCTACGGCTTCCCGATCTTCTGCCGCGCCCTGACCGCACGCACCGCCCGCGGACGGGTGGCCGAAGCGCAGACCAACGGCCCGGTCACGATTGCCGGCGTCGCCGTCCAGCCCGGCGACTACGTGCTGGCCGATGGCAGCGGCGTGGCCTTTGTCCCCGCCGCCGACATCGCCCGGGTGCTGGACGCCGCCGAAGCGATCGCCGGCCGGGAGGCCGCGATGGCCAAGGCCTTGCTCGCCGGTACCCCGATCACCCAGGTGATGGGCTCCGACTACGAACACATGCTGCGCTGAGCCCAGCCCGATGAACCGAGGAACCGACATGACCGATCCCAACGTCCAGCGCGCGGCCCGGCTGGACACCGCCACCCTCAGCGACGCGCTGGACAAGCTGGGCCTGAACGGCCAGTGCTACCGCATCAAGCCGCGCTCGTCCGACTTCCGCATGACCGGCCGCGCCTGGACCTTGCTGTACGGACCGGCGGGATCACCCCCCGGCACCGTGGGCGACTACATCGACGACGTCGCACCGGGCAGCGTGATCGTGCTGGACAACGGTGGACGCGACAACGCCACCGTCTGGGGTGACATCCTGACCGAAGTAGCCCACCGCAAGGGCATCGCCGGCACGGTGATCGACGGCGTCAACCGCGACGTCTCGCTGTGCCTGGCGCTTGGCTACCCCATCTTCAGCCGCGACCACTGGATGCGCACCGGCAAGGACCGGGTGCAGGTCGAAGCCACCCAGGTGCCGGTGAACATCGGCGACGTGCGCGTCACCCCCGGCGACCTGCTGCGCGGTGATTCGGACGGCGTCGTCGTCGTGCCCCAGGAACACGAGGACCGGGTGCTGGAAGCCGCCGAGGCGATCCAGTCGGCGGAGGATGCGATCCGCGCCTCGGTGCGTGCCGGCATGAGCCTGCGCGAGGCCCGCGAGAAGCACCGTTACCACACCCTGCAGACCCGGGAGAAGGCATGAGCAGCGCCGCCCGCACCGGCCCGGCCCTCCCCATGCCCGCCGGACCCACGATCCGCGCCGACATCGCGCGGGTCGACGCGGCCACGGTCAGATCGGCCAGTACCCTGCCCGCCGCCACCCTGCACGAAGCAGGCGGCCGCATCGGCGTGATGCCTCAGGCCATCAAGCCCGTGTCGCCCGGCATGCGGGTGTGCGGCACGGCCATCACCGTGCACGGGCCGGCCGGCGACAACCTGTGGCTGCACCGCGCCATCTACGTGGCACAGCCCGGCGACGTGCTGGTGGTGCATGTCAGTGGGGGCCATGACTTCGGCTACTGGGGCGAGATCATGTCCGCGGCGGCCCATGCGCGCGGCCTGGCCGGCCTGGTGATCGACGGCTGCGTGCGCGACGGAGCGGTGCTGGCCGACTTCGGGCTGCCGGTGTTTGCACGCGGCCTGTGCATCCGAGGCACCGGCAAGGACTTCGGCGCCCGCGGCTTCATCAACTTCCCCACCCTGTTCGACGACCTGACCGTCCACCCCGGTGACCTGGTGGTCGGCGACACCGACGGCGTGGTCGTCGTGCCGCGCGAGCGTGCGGGCGAGGTGGTGGCAGCCGGCCATGCGCGCGAGGCCAAGGAAGCCGGCGTCATCGCCCGCCTGCACGCCGGCGAACGCACCCTTGAGATCTACAACTTCTGACCCTGAAAGCACCACCATGATCATCGACGTCCACGGCCACCTCTGCGCCTCGCCCAAGCTGTACGCCTGGTTCACCCTGCTGCTGGCCAGCCGCGCCACCTACGGCACCCCGTCGCCGCCGATCTCCGACGACGAGATGCTGGCCCTGCCCGAGACCCGGCGCAACCTCGACGCGCTCGACCAGGCCGGCACCGACGTGCAGCTGATCTCGCCGCGCCCGTTCACGATGTTCCATGCCGAGAAGCCCGGCCGCATCGCGCACCGCTGGTGCGAGGGCGTGAACAACTACATCGCCCAGTTCTGCCGCGTGCTGCCCGACCGCTTTGCCGGCGTGGCGGGCCTGCCGCAGCCGGCCGGCGAGCCGGTCACCACATCGCTGCCCGAGCTGGAGCGCTGCATCAACGAGCTGGGCATGGTGGGCTGCCTGCTGGACCCGGACCCGGGTGAAGGGGACAACCAGACGCCGGACCTGGGCCAGGAATACTGGTACCCGCTGTACGAAAAGCTGTGCCAACTGGATGTGCCGGCCCACATCCACTCCACCGGCAACCAGCACGGCCGCGGCACCTACAGCACGCACTTCATCGACGAGGAGAGCCTGGCCGTACTGGCGCTGCTGAACTCGCGCGTATTCCTCGACTTCCCCCAGCTGAAGATCATCGTCTCGCACGGCGGCGGCTCCATCCCCTACCAGGTGGGGCGCTGGCGTGCCGAGCGGCTGCACCCGGTGATGGCCAAGAACATCCCGCTGAAGGAAGGCTTCGACGAGAGCCTGCGCCGCCTGTACTACGACACCGTGATCCACAGCCGCGACTCGGTGGCCATGCTGGCCAAGGTGGCCGGCAGCGACCGCGTCGTTTTCGGCACCGAGAACCCCGGCTCCGGCACCGCGCCCAACCCCGAGACCGGCCGCGCCTTCGACGACATCAAGTACCTGATCGACGGCATAGCGACGCTGACCGAGGCCGACCGCCAGGCAATCTACGAGGACAATGCCAAGCGGCTGTTCACCCGCCTGAAGGCCAAGGGCGGCGCGCCCAAGCGCGTGGGCGGCGCCACCGTCGAGACCGATCCCGCCAAGGCCCGCCAGGGCATTGGCATGTGATCGCCGGGGACGAACGACATGGCCAAGATCGTCCTGGGCATCGGCACATCGCACAGCCCGCTGCTGCTGCTCGGCTCGGAGCAGTGGTCCTTCCGGTCAGCCGATGACCGCCGCAACCCGGCATTAAATACGCTCGACGGCCGCCTGCTGTCCTACGACCAGCTGCAGGCCGAACGCGGCGAACCCTATCTGAAGGAAAGCGACCCCGCCAACTTCGAGGCCATGGCGCGGGCCGCCGAGGCCGCGCTGGACCGGCTGGCTGCCACGCTGAAGGCCGCACGGCCCGACGTGGTGCTGGTGGTCGGCGATGACCAGGGCGAGCTCTTCGGACACGACAACCTGCCGGCGATCTCGGTGTTCCGCGGCGAGGAGTTGGTGATGATGGGCATGGCGCCCGGCCGGCGCGGCCCCCCCTGGGCGGACAAGGCCTTCTGGTCGGGCTACCGCATGGATCTGCCGCACCGCTACCCCGGCGCGCCGGCACTCGGCCTGGACCTGATCCATGGGTTGATCCGCCAAGGCGTGGACGTAGCTTCGTCGGACCGGGTGGCCGAGCCGGACAAGCGCGCCTTTGGCCATGCCTTCGGTTTCGTCATCGAGCGGCTGATGAAGGATCTCGAGGTGCCGATGCTGCCAGTGCTGCTGAACACCTACTTCCCGCCCAACACCCCCACCGCGGCGCGCTGCCTGGAGATCGGCGGCAAGATCGCCGCGGCGCTGGCGGCGTCACCGTCGGACGCCCGCGTGGCCATCGTCGCCTCCGGCGGCCTGAGTCACTTCCTCTGCGAGGAGGCTTTCGACCGCAAGCTGCTGCAGGCCCTGCGCACCCACGACATCGCCACGCTGGCCCAGGTGCCGCAGGAGGCGCTGCTGTCGGGCTCGTCGGAGATCCGCAACTGGATCACGATGGTCGGCGCCGTTTCGCACCTGCGCTGCGAGCAGGCCGACTACATCCCGGTGCACCGCACGCCGGTGGGCACCGGCATAGGCCTGGCGTTCGCGTCCTGGCAGTGAGGAGGACGGCATGCTGACCGAAGACCAGAACCGCCAGCTCACCCAGGTGGGACCCGGCACCCCGATGGGCGAGTTGCTGCGCCGCTACTGGATGCCCGTTGCCGGCGTGTCGCAGTTCGACCAGCAGGCGATCAAGCCCGTGCGCCTGCTGGGCGAGGACTTGGTGCTCTACAAGGACAAGCGCGGCGAGTTCGGTCTGGTCGACCGCCGCTGCCCGCACCGGCGTGCCGACCTGGTGCACGGCATGGTGGAAGACGAGGGCATTCGCTGCAGCTACCACGGCTGGTGTTTCGACCGCCGCGGCCAGTGCACCGCCCAGCCCTACGAGGACGTGGCGATGCCCGAGCGCAACACCAAGGCCGGCATCCACACCAAGGCCTACCCGGTGCAGGCCCGGGGCGGGCTGCTGTGGGCCTATCTTGGCCCGCAACCGGCGCCGCTGCTGCCCGACTGGGAGGCCTTCTCCTGGCCCAACGGCTTCGTGCAGATCGTGGTCTCCGAGATCCCCTGCAACTGGTTCCAGTGCCAGGAGAACTCCATCGACCCGGTGCATTTCGAGTGGATGCACGAGAATTGGGGCCAGCGCCTGCGCGACGACACGGCCAGCTACGGGCCGCGGCACACCAGGGTGGCCTTCCAGGAATTCGAGCACGGCTTCGTCTACAAGCGGGTGAAGGAGAACACCAGTGAGGCCGACGCGATGTGGACCACCGGGCGCGTGTGCCTGTGGCCCAACGGCTTCTTCCTGGGCGAGCACTTCGAGTGGCGGGTGCCCGTGGACGACGAGCACACCCTGTCCGTCACCTGGAAATTCACGCGCGTGCCCCGCGAGCGCGAGCCCTATGTGCAGCCGACCATCCCGACCTGGGTGGGCCCGGTCCGGCACCCCGACGGCCGCTGGATCGACACCCATGTGATGAACCAGGACTTCATCGCCTGGGTGGGCCAGGGCACCGTCGCCGACCGCACCCGCGAGAACCTGTCGGCCAGCGACCGTGGCATCGCGATGATCCGCCGCCGCTTCTTCGACGACCTGGCCCGCGTGGCCGCCGGCCAGGACCCCAAGGGCATCCTGCGCGATCCGTCCGCCAACGTCCGCGTGCCGCTGCCCAATGCGGAGACGGCCAGCATCCGCGACGGTTACACCACCGAGCAAATTCTGGCCAATCCGAGGCTGCGCATGCTGTTCACCAGCTATGTGTTCCAGGCCGGTCAGCCCGAGCCGGTGCGCCAGGCGTTCTCAGACGCCATGGGGCTGGAGGCGCAGGAGTTTCGCGGGCTGGGTGGTTGACGCAGGTGGTCATCGGCGCGATGAAGCCCTGCAACTGCTGTGGACCTCGACGACGCACAGGCCTGGGTCAACACCCATGGGTCTCCGCCAGCACCGAAACACGCACCGATCTTGCTCAGTTCAGCGCACAGTCGAAGTTCACGCCGCTGTCGATGCCACCGGATCCGCGGTAGCGTGGCCATGAGGGGTACTCGCACAGCGGTCGCTGTCGTCCCTTGCTCTCGGGGTTGGCGTCGACGGCGATCGCTGCAGCGGGCGCGGTGCCAGCCTCCACCCAGGCGTCAAGCGCGGCCAGTGAATCCCAGCTCATGTTGAACGCACCGCTGCCATGGCCGTAGCCCGGCACCACGTAGTAACGGACGAACGACCTCAGGTCTTTGCCGTACCGGTCGGACAACGCTTCCACGTAGTGCGTGGTCATCGGCGCGGGGACCAGCATGTCGGTCGTGCCCTGCAACAGGATCAGCTTGCCGCCCTTTGCCTTGAACAGGTCCAGGTCAGGGTTGCTGGCATCAAAAACACTCGGGATTGGCAGGATCTTGGCCTGCCAGTCGGCCAGGCCGATGTCGGTGGCGTCACGCGCCTCCGACTGCACCTTTGTGGCCCGGTAGAAACCTTGCTGGGTGCCGTCGGCACCGGTCCCGAACCACAATTGCAGATCACCACCGATGAGTGATGGCCAGGGTCCGATGGTGTCCACCCCATGCGGCATCGGATGTGGAAAGTCGAACGGCCGCGCCG
>Ga0208398_100889_pt1 | contig 14511 bp, 15 predicted proteins | sample LakWasMe79_HOW10_2_FD_183905 | JGI IMG/M metagenome (GOLD analysis project Ga0208398, IMG submission 183905) | Freshwater sediment methanotrophic microbial communities from Lake Washington under simulated oxygen tension - Sediment Metagenome... | ecosystem: Environmental > Aquatic > Freshwater >...
GTGGAGCAGCGCGCGCCGAACTGCGCTTGCAGGGCCTCGATCAGTTCCGCTGGAACCGGGCGCTGGTTCACTTCGGGCAACAGGTGCAGGGGGGGCGTGGGAGCGTTCATGTCGGAGTTCTCCTGGGGGCAGCGAGCCGCGGGGCGGTGAGGCGTGGAGGATCAGTTTACGATGGGAGACTTTTTTTGTCCTTTCATGGAGCTGACTATGGGCAATCGCCTCTCGCAAATCGCCACCCGCACCGGGGACAACGGCACCACCGGCCTGGGCGACAACACCCGCGTCTCCAAGAACAGCCTGCGCGTGCACGCCATGGGTGATGTGGATGAACTCAACTCCCACATCGGCCTCTTGCTGTGCGAGGACATGCCCGACGCCGTGCGCGGCCTGCTGGTGGAGATCCAGCACCAGCTGTTCAACCTGGGCGGCGAGCTGTCCATCCCCGGCTACGAACTACTCAAGCCCGAGGCGCTGCTGGTACTGGACCAGGCGCTGGAAGACCACAACGCCAATCTGCCGCGCCTGCAGGAATTCATCCTGCCGGCCGGCACCCGCGCCGCCGCGCAGGCCCATGTGTGCCGCACCGTGGCCCGCCGCGCCGAACGCGCGGTGGTGGCGCTGGGCGCGCAGGATGCCTTGAAGGACACACCGCGCCAGTACCTGAACCGACTGTCGGATTTGATGTTTGTGCTGTCGCGCGTGCTGAACCGCTACCGGACCGATGGCACGGTGGGGGATGACGTGTACTGGAAGAGCGAGAAGATGGCGAAGGCGGCGCAGGAGTAGTAGGGCAGAAGACGCGGCTGGTTTGCGGTGCGTCTGCCGGAAGCTGCTCAGCATCAAGTCGGCAATTGCTGACCAGCCTGTTTGGAAGGTTGCCTTCGCGATGTTCAAAGCAGTCGCGGTTGTTGGTCGATCCAAGTGGAAAGCAAGGTGCGCAATCGCCTCATCAATCTCCTCCTCTTTTGTAAGCCGCTTTCCAAGACGTATTGCTGCGTCTTTTCTGACGGGTATATTCTCCAAAACGACACAGGGGAGTGCTCTTATGGCGGGTCCGTATCGGAGAGGCGGGTTTCAACTCAGACTGCTGGTGCTGCTGGGTATCTGCGCAGCTCTTCTAACAGCCTGTGCCTCCGCAAGCTTTGACCCTCTTGTAGCCAAAAAGACAGGACCTCCGGTTCCGTTTGGTGCTGATGTCGGATTTTCTGAGGACGCCGTACGCAATGGCGTTGTCGCCACAAAGGAGCAGTGCGACCTTGTTGAGAACGCCGTCTGGGCGCAGACGGAAGATGCGGGGCAGGCTTGCCTTCGCTACTGGGCTGCGGGGTTTTCCAGCACTGTGTCCAACCGTGCAGTCGTCTACTTCGCGGGTGATTGCTGGAGTTACTCCAAGGGCCTGGAGAGCGTATGTCGGGAACAGACTACTGCGCGATTGAAGGCAAACGCGGAAGGTGGGTCCAAACAGCTGGGAGTTCCCTACATCGTTTTTGCGAGACCAGGTGTTTTTGGATCCTCCGGAGATCACATGCAGCGCAGAAGACCCGCCGAGTCCAAGTTAATTTCCGCCGGGCTGGACGAGCTGAAGAAGCGACTTCGGATCGACGAGTTCGTGCTGGTCGGTCAGAGTGGTGGCGGGCACGTCACCGCATCGCTGATCACGCTTCGATCCGACGTCGTTTGTGCCGTGCCTGCTTCAGCCAATTCATCGCCACGCATCCGCTGGCAGACCTTGAAGTGGACGAGGGACGCAACCGGCTATGACGACTCCTACGAACCACACGAACATTTGGTAAAGAGCCTCATGCATCCGAAGCTTAGAGTGTTCGTGCTTGGAGACCCCAACGATGGAAATGCGGTGTGGGCCTCACAGACTGTGTTGGCAGACAAGCTGCGAGCAGTTGCTGTACCTGTGGAGGTGTTGACTGGACAAGGCGTGGGAGCCAACGCACACGTACTTGCCCAGTCCGCCGTGACGGTAGCAGGCTGGTGTGCAAACAACATTCCAACCGGGGAGATAGTACGCAGAGCCGCAGCCGGCCTTCGCGGCTGACCTGCGGATCAACAAACACGAAAGCAGTCACTCGCTATCGTCGCCTTGTGGCCCCTAGTAGGTGATGTGTATGGATGCCCCCCCGGTCGTCCCTGGGTAAGGCAACGGCTCGCCAAGACGTGACTCTGTAAGATAGGTCCGTCAGTTTGATCCTGACATCTTCCGCCACACGGTAGTAACAACAACTTTGGAAGTTGAGCTCAAATGTTCAAGATTTACGGGACCGATGGCAACAACCAGATCCAGGCCCAGGAATCGGCTGATCTGGTCACTGCTTTGCGTATCAGCAAAGAGATGCGCGACGCGGGCTACACCTTTGTGACTATGGCCAGCGAAAACCCCGAGCACGTAGGCAAACCCGGTGTTGACACGATTGCGGACGGTAAGACGCCCGATGGCCATGACTACGACTGGTCCAAGGCTGGACGTGCAGGCAAGCCCCGCGCCGGCGACCGCGTGATCACAAAAAAAGACTTTTAGCGACCAGGCGGTGGAGCCCAATCGCGCACGCACGCGGTGAACGGCGTTGTCCCCAGTTGCATAACGGGTAGTCACGGCAGATTCTGGAAATGGGCATCCAGGGACATCACCAGGACTAGCCTCACCCTCTATTCGCAATTGAGTTTTTGAGTGCAGGTCTACCAATAAGCGGACATGCGCGTGCGACCGCTTCTGGTCCGAACTTGCCAACTGAGGAGGCAGCGTAATCCCAAGGACCGCCTGAATCAGCGTCTTGAGCGGGCAATAGATCAGTGCCTACTGTCTTGCATTAGATGCAGCGCCATGGCGTGATATGCGGGTAACGAATGCGGGTCGATTCCCAAGTTGCCAGCAATATGGTGGGAGGCGTATCGGGCAATGACCATCTGGGCCTTCGGATCAATGTAAATCGCCTGTCCATGGATACCACGGGCCATATAGGCCCCATGGCTGTTATGCGATACCCACCACATGTTCCGGTAGCTCCAGCCCGGTAAGGTGTGGTAGCCGGCCGGGGCAAACTTGAGAGGATCCGCACCTTTGCGTATGTCATCAATGACGGCTTTGGGAATCACTTGCTGTCCCATGGCCCATCCATCATTGCGCATCAATTCACCAAAACGAGCGAGATCTCGCAGGCAGGTATTCAAGCCGCCGCCAGCAAATTCTGTGCCTTCAGTATCAACCGTGATATAGGCATCGTGTTCGGCACCGAGACGGCTCCATATCCTTTGCGACAAGAGTTGCGCCAGCGACAGACCTGTAGTGCGACGAAGAATCCAGCCTAGGGTATCGGTGTTAATGGTTTTATAAGAAAAGCTTTGACCGTGGCTGCCCAGCTTCTTTACGCTCTGAAGGAACTCGTAAAAACTCTGCGCGCCTTGGTAATCGGGAGGTCTGGGCAGCAATCCACCCGCGCGAGCATGAGCCCAAATTTCAGCGTTAGGGTCGGTGTAGACCTCGCTGTACCGCAACGCAGTTGTCATGTCCATAACTTGTCGAACTGTGGCATCGCCGAAGGCACTCTTTTCAAGTTCTGGAACATAGTGCGCAACACTTGCTGTGTCATCGAGAAGCCCGTCGTGAACCAAACAGGCGGCGATCGTGCCAATGAAAGACTTGGTGACGGAGAAGGCAATATGCGGCGTATCAGCGTCGAGCGCACCCATATAGCGTTCGTAAACGATTTGTCCTTTGTGCAGTACCACGATGCCGTCGGTGTAGTTTTCTGACAGGGATTCGGCCCAGGTCATGACTTCGCTGCTGCCAATTGGCACAAACGTAACAGCATCCAAATCGGCTCGGTCGGCGCGAGGAAGGGGCGCTACCAAGCCTGAACCACGCGATATATCTTTGGTGGGAACCAGTGATCGATAGTGGCTGTTGGCCCATCGGTTTTGCGGAAACTTGAGCATGCTTCCATCGGCAAAGCGAACCAGCTTCTCTTTAGGCGGTGGCGAGCCCACCATCCAGCCCATCAGGAGGGGGTCGGAATGCGCCGCGTCTGGCAGTGCTGATTCGGGTGCAGTTCTTTTTGTTTCCATGTTGCGTTACGGGAGCAGGGGTTTAAGAAGTTAGAACGCCTTTGCCCGAATGAGCTGTCGTGTCCTATTTCAATACTACAGGCATGAGCCTCTCAGGAGCAGGAGCCTGACAATTTCTCTTGAGGCCGGTGGCCGAAATTGAACTCGGTGTCCGGTCAGATGGCACGCAAATATGTCAGATAGTTGCCTTCGTACGGGTGAAAGAATTCACTGCTCCGAAGCTTTCACTCACGATTGGCAGCAACTGGCCCGGTCCTGTAGTCACATCAGACGCAAGGCGGATATAGCGATTCCCGACTCGCCTTTTCGAAAGAAGCCATTCAAAAGCCGTGTGTCAACGCGGGTCGCCGACCTTGAGCGCATGAATTGGGACAACCGAGGTTGGTCGAAATGCCTATGCAGAATGGCATGGGACCATACACAATATCCAACATGCAACGTCTCGTACAAGCCCCAAATCTGGTCATGGCAACGCTGTGGGTGGATTGGCTAAGAGCAGAGGGCATTGGTGCCACCGTCCAGCGGGAGTTTCTCAGGAGTGCATCCGGCGAATTGCCTCCCGATCAATGTCTGCCTGAAGTATGGATTGATGAAGGCGATGACGAAGCTCGGGCGCTTGAGTTGTTGCGGATTCTTCGCCATGCTCCACAGCGGCGTTGGTTCTGCTCCTGCGGTGAACTGGTGGAAGGCGGGTTTCAACAGTGTTGGAACTGCGGTGCAATGATGTGCTGACTTGGCTACCATGGACCCTATGCCCGAGTCGCTCCAACTTCAATCGTTACCGCTGTTTCCGCTGGGAACGGTGCTCTACCCCGATGGCGTGCTGCCATTGCGCATATTTGAAGTGCGCTACCTGGACATGATTGGCAAGTGCCACAAAAGCGGCGCACCGTTTGGCGTGGTAGCACTGACCGAAGGCTCGGAGGTCAGGCGAGTGATAGCAACTGCGGATGCTGCCTCCGCCCCCAGCGGAGACGCTTTCGCGCACGAGGCATTCAACGACGTGGGGACCCTGGCCACCATCACGACGCTCACACGTCCCCAGGCGGGACTGATCATGGTTCAGTGTTTGGGCACCCAACGTATCCGCATCACCAGGCGCGAAAAGCTCAAATACGGCCTTTGGGTGGGTGATGTGGATCTGCTTCCGCCAGACGCCGCAGTGGAAATCCCGCCAGACCTTCAGGTGACTGCCGACGCACTCGGACAGATCATCCAGAGCCTGCAGGCCAATGGAACGCAGCAAGTGCAGCTTCCATTTGGAAAGCCCTATCGGCTGGACGAATGTGGTTGGGTAGCCAACCGCTGGTGTGAGCTTTTGCAACTGCCACTGGAACTCAAACAAAGGCTGATGGCATTGGAAAACCCGCTGGTGCGACTGGAGCTGGTGCACGACATCTTGGTCAAGGCAGGCATTCCAGGGCCTGCTCCTTGAGCTTGGCAAACTTCGTCGCCGCGGCAGGGTCAAGAAATTGCACGCTCTCGCACCGATCAATGCATGTGCCAATGAATCTCCGTCGTCCACTTCCCCAAATAGCTGCAGCAAAGTGCACTGGCTGCGGCAGATGCGTCGGCGCATGCGGTCCACACTTCCTGAGCCTGGAGGTCGTCAATTGGATCAAGACAGCACGGCTTGACAACGTTGCCCATTGCACGGGTTGCAGCAAGTGCTCAGACGTCTGTCCGTTCGGCGCTATCACAATGATTCAGCGCGCGCACCGATAGTGCATGGCGACCACACCGTTGCGCAGCGGCTTGGCCGAGACCAGCTCGAGCCGTCGCGTGCTGGGCAGCCCGCTCTGGTACAGGGTTGGGCCGTGGCCGGCGATTCTGGGGTGGACCAGGAACTGGTACTCGTCAATCAGATCCAGCCGATCCAGCTCGGTCGCGAGCTTGCCGCTACCGAGGAGCACGCCGGCCGGGGTTGCGTCCTTCAGCTTCTGCACGCCGGTACGCAGGTCGCCGGCGATGTGGTGGCTGTTGGTCCACGGGAGGTCTTTTCGCGTCGACGACACCACGTACTTCGGCTTGGCCTCCAGCTTGACCGCCCATTCGCGTATCGCCGGTGGTGCCTCCACGTCGCCGCGCGCGACCGCTGGCCAGTAGCTCTCCATCATCTCGTAGGTGGCGCGGCCCCACAGCATCGCCCCGCCCTCGTCCATCAGGCGGGTGAAGAAGGCATGTGTCTCATCGTCGGCGATTCCCTCCTGATGGTCGACGCAGCCGTCCAGCGTGACGTTGATGCTGAAGGTCAAGAGTCCCATGCTGTCCTCCGTGCGAGATACGCGACGAGCCGCTCGCCGTCTGCCTGTCAGCCAGAGCGTCCGCTGCGCGGCCCCAGAAAAAACCACAGGATCAATCCCAGCAGCGGCAGCAGTACGACAGCAAGTATCCAGATGAGTTTCTTTTCGTTGCTGGCAGAGCTCTGGGCAATGTTGAGGATGGCCCAAATGTCGCCTGCAAGCACCAGCAGGCCCAGCAGTCCGTTGTATCCGAAGTTCATCGCGGTCTTTCCTTCTATTCACCAATCTGCCCTTATACCTGTTGTGTTCGTACCGAGCAACCGGGACCACCACCCCAGCATCGGAATTCATCTGGCAGGGTAAAGAGTGGCCGGGGGTGTCACCGGCGTACGTGCACAACGCCGCCGTACCATGCCACACTCGCTGGCGCACCCACTTCAATGGTGGCAACAGAACAGTCCTGAGAAAGTGACGAACAGCATGTCCGAGACAACACCCGCACACAGACCCGCGTCTAACGTCCCCCAGATCCGCCTGTACCAGGACTGGCTGAAGGCGCACCGCGGTCTGTCGTTTGAGACCTATCGCGATCTGTGGAACTGGTCCATCACCGACCTGGATGCCTACTGGCAAAGCGTCTGGGATTATTTTGACCTGCAGTCACCGACACCGCACACCGCGGTGCTGGCGAAGAACGCCATGCCGGGCGCGGTGTGGTTCCCCGGTGCGCAGACCAACTACGCGCAGCAGGTGTTCCGCCATGTGGCGCCGGCGCATGCGGCCGGTTTTCCCGCCGTCATCAGCCGCAACGAGAAGGGCGAACACCGCGAGCTGAGCTGGCCCGAGCTGCGCCGCCAGGTCGCGTCGCTGGCGCTGCACCTGCAGGAGCAGGGCGTGATGCCGGGCGACCGCGTGGCCGCCTACCTGCCCAACACACCCGAGGCCATGGTCGCGTTTCTGGCCACGGTCAGCATCGGCGCGGTGTGGAGCATCTGCGCGCCGGACATGGGGGCCAACGCGGTGCTGGACCGCTTTCAGCAGATCACACCCAAGGTGCTGATCGCCTGCGACGGTGTGCGCTACGGCGGGCGCGATTTCGACCGCATGGGCGTGGTGCAGGAGCTGCAGAGTGCGCTGCCCACGGTGCGCCACGTGATCCTGCACGTGAACCTGGGTGTGGCCGATGAGCCGCAGCATGCTACTAATTCAATAGCTACATGCGTCCGTTTCACGAGGGCTACCGCCAGAAATGATGCAAAGATTTCGGCGTTCGAGCCCATGTGGCTGGCGTTTGACCACCCGCTGTGGATCGTCTATTCCAGCGGCACCACCGGCCTGCCCAAGGCCATCGTTCATGGCCATGGCGGCATGATCCTGGTGGCACTGGCCATGAAGGTGTTGCACAACGATGTGGGCTGCAGCTACGAGGCCAACAACTGGGGCGAGCGCTTCCACTGGTATAGCTCCACCGGCTGGGTGATGTGGAACGCCCAGGTGGCCGGCCTGCTCAGCGGAACCACCTGCGTGATCTTCGACGGCAACCCCGGTGCCGGCCAGCCGCAGGGCGCGAATGCCACGGCGTCGGCCCAGCCGGACTGGACCACGCTGTGGCGCTTTGCCAGCGAGACCGGCGTCACGTACTTTGGAGCCGGCGCCGCCTTTTACGCCAACTGCCTGAAGAGCGGCGTGGACCTGGCGACCTGTGGCGACCTGTCGGCTATCCGCGCGCTGGGCACGACCGGATCACCCTTGTCACCCGAGGCGCAGAACTGGGGCACGGAACAATTCCGCCGCATCGCCAAGACGGCGGCGCAGGAAGACATCTGGTGGTGCAATATTTCTGGTGGTACCGACTTCTGTGGTGCCTTCATCGGTGGCAACCGCGAGCTGCCGCAGGAGCCCGGCGTCATGCAATGCCGCCTGCTGGGCTGCGCGGTCGAGGCCTGGAACGAAGCCGGCGAGCCGGTGTTGGGCGAGGTCGGTGAACTGGTCTGCAGCCAGCCGATTCCGTCCATGCCGCTGTACTTCTGGGGCGACTCCGGCAATGCGCGCTACCTGGCCAGCTACTTCGAGATGTACCCCCCCGGCCACGGCCGCAAACCGGGTGGCGGTGACGCCCCGCCCGAGGCGGGCGGCGTCTGGCGCCACGGCGACTGGCTGCGCGTGGGCACCAAGGAAGCGGGCGGCGAGGGCTGCGTGATCTTTGGCCGCAGCGATGCCACCATCAATCGCCACGGTCTGCGCATGGGCACCAGCGAGCTGTACAGCGCCATCGAGGTGCTGCCCGAGGTCATGGACAGCCTGGTCGTGGACCTGGAATACCTGGGGCGCGAGAGCTATATGCCGCTGTTCGTCGTGCTGCGCCCGGGGCTGACGCTGGACGATGCGCTACAACGCAAAATCGTCGACGCCATCAAGACCGCACTGAGCCCGCGCTTTGTGCCCAATGCGATCTTCCAGGTCGCCGAGGTGCCGCGCACGCTGTCCGGCAAGAAGCAGGAGTTGCCGATCAAAAAGCTGCTGCTGGGTCAGCCGCTGGAGAAGGTTGTCAACAAGGACGCGATGGCCAATCCGGGTTGCCTGGACTGGTATGTAATGTTTGCCGGTCAGAGACTGGCTCCTTCGGCTTAGCCGTTTCGAATGGTCGTTGCAATCAACCGCGAGTCACGCAGGGCCGCTGTGCGGTGATGCACGATGGCGGCATAGGCAGGCGACTGGATCATGCCGACGAATGCGTCACGGGACGGGTATTCCACCAGTAGGACCTCATCCCAGCTCTCGCCGGTAGGTGCGATTAGCGCATGGTGCGCATCGGCGAACCATTGCACGCGCCCGCCAGCTGCCGCGAGCAGCGGCGCAACCGCCTTGCTGTAGTCGGCGTAGGCCTGGCGCCCGGTGCGTTGTCCGTCGGTGGCCATTTCGCGAAAAGCCAGCAGGTTCAGCATGACGACAGGCCCCAGCGCAGGTACCCGCTCGAACAATTGCTTGAAGCTTTCGCGCGTGGGGTCGATGGCGGTGTGGTCGGAAGTTTCTTTCATGGGATCACTCCGTTGGCTTGGGCGCCAGAATGGCCATCGTGATGCGCGACACGCAGGTCAGCTCGCCGGCCTCATTGTGCAACTCGATCGCCCACACGTGGGTGGTACGGCCCATGTGCACCGGGCGTGCCGTGCCGGTCACCCAGCCGCTGGTGGTGCCGCGCACATGGTTGGCATTGATGTCCAGGCCGACGGCCTTGTAACCCTCGGGGCAGGCACAGGCGGCCCCGCACGAGCCCAGCGTTTCGGCCAGCACCACGCTGACCCCGCCATGCAACAGGCCATAGGGCTGGCGGGTGCGGGTGTCCACCGGCACGCGGGCGGTGATGAAATCGTCGCCGACTTCCAGAAATTCGATGCCCAGGTGGGCCGTTGCGGTGTCGGCACTCATGGCCGTGAGCAGTTCGACGGTGACGGGTTTTTTCCAGATGGACATGGGAGGCGGGGGTCTTGAAAAGAGGTTGAAGGGGGTCAAGCTGTGGCCGTTGCGCGGGCGACGAGTCCGCGTTTGCGCAGCATGGGCGTCACCTGGGGATCGCGTCCGCGAAAGGCGCGGTAGGCGTCGGCCGGATTCTGTTTGTTGCCGGTGCTGTAGATCGTGCCCAGCAGGCGCTCGGCCGTGGTCGCATCAAAGGCGTCCCCGGTTTCGGTGAATGCCGCAAACCCATCGGCCTCCAGCACCTCGGCCCACATATAAACGTAATACCCGGCGCAATAGCCCGCACCGGCAAACAGATGCTGGAAGTGGGACAGGCCGTGGCGCAGGCCAATATCGGATGGGATACCCAATTTGGTGCGTTGCTCGGTCTCAAATTGGGCGATGTCGACCGGTGTGCCATTGGGCAGGGCGTGCAATGCCATGTCGATCAGGGCGGGCCCGGTGTACTGGATGGTGGCCCAGGCTTGGTCAAACTGGCGTGCACGCAGGAGTTTTTCCAGCAGGGCAGTGGGCATGGGCTCACCCGTCTCCACGTGGCGCGCGTGGCGTTGCAGCACCTGTGGCTCCAGCGCCCAGTTCTCGAACAGTTGTGAAGGCAGCTCCACATAGTCGCGCAGCACCTGGGTGCCGGCCAGGCGCTCGTAGCGCACCTGGGACAGCAGACCATGCAGCCCATGGCCAAATTCGTGGAACAGCGTGCGGACGTCGTCAAAACTCAGCAGGGTCGGGCTGGCCTTGGCGAAATTGTTGTTGTTGATGACGATGGGCAGCGTGCCGCCAAAGTGGCCGGACTGGCTGCGGAACACGCTCATCCAGGCACCACTGCGCTTGGAGCTGCGGGCGTAGTTGTCACCAATGAACAGGCCCACCAGCGCATCGTCCTTGCCGCGGACCTCCCACAGCCGGGCATCCGGATGGTGCAGGGCGATGCCTGTCTGTTCGACAAAGCGCAGGCCAAACAGGCGCTGGGCGCAGTCGAACATGGCGGCAACCATGGCGTCCAGCGAAAAATAGGGTTTGAGCTGCGCATCATCCAGGTCAAAGCGCTGGGCGCGCACCTTTTGCGCCAGGTAACGCCAGTCCCAGGCGGCAATCGGAGTGGGCTCGCCCAAGGAGCGGGCCATGTCGGTCAGCGCCTGGCGGTCGACATCGGCGTGGGCCTTGGCAGGCTCCCAGGCCTGGTGCAACAAATCCAGTACGGCATCGGTGGTGCCCGCCATGCGGTCGACCAGCTCGTAGTCGGCGTAACTGGCAAAACCGTGCAGGGCCGCCTGCTCCTGGCGCAGGGCCATGATGTGCGCGGCAACGGGACGGTTGTCGTAGGCTCCGTCGTTGGCGCCGCGGGACACGCGTGCGTGCCACAGGGTCTCCCGCAAGTCGCGCCGTGCGGAAAAGGTGAGGAAGGGTTCGGCCAGTGACGGGGACAGCGTGATGGCGTAGCTGCCGTCGCCCAATCCGCGTTGTTGGGCCGCGGAGCGTGCCGCCGCGCGTACAAAGTCGGGCAGACCCGCCAGGTCCGCCTCACCGTGGAGCTGCAGCGTGTACGCAGTCTCCTCTGCCAGCAGGTTTTGCGAGAAGCGGGTGAACAGTGTGGCCAGTTCGGCCATGATGGCGCCATAGCGCAGCCGCTGCTGGCCTTGCAACCGGGCGCCGGCCCGCACAAAGTCCAGATGCAGACGCTCCAGCAGGCGCAGTTGTTCCGCATCCAGGCCCAGGGCATAGCGTTGGCTGTGCAGGGCGTCCATGCGGGCAAAGAGCCCGGCGTGCATGAAGATGGCATTTTCGTGCGCGGCCAGCCGCGGAGCCATTTCAAGCTGCACCTTTTGCAAGGCGGCGGACGTCTCGCTGGCAGTCAGATTGTGAAACAGCAAGGTAATTCGGTCGAGCAAGCGGCCGCTGATATCCAAAGCTGCTATGGTGTTCGCAAAGTCGGGTGCACCGGGGTGGGCAGCGATGGCATCGATCTCCGCCAGATGCTGCGCCAGTGCATGGTCAAACGCTGGCACGAAATGTGCTGGAAGTACATGACCGAAGGGGGGCAAACCGTAGGGCTGAACCCATGGTTGCAGCAAAGGATTCAATTCGCCGTCAGCGGTGGAAGGGGATCGCATGTGAGTGGCCCAGTGGGTGTAATCTGGTGGAAACCCTGATAGCGAAAACGCTAGGTGATGTTCGTTAGGCCACAGACAAAGCACCATCTAGGCAAATTACAATAGCCGACTTTAAGTTTAGCAGTTTACGGATGCTGCGCCCCGGTTTCCAACCCGGAATCCAAACGGCAGTTAGTAGTTTTTCTATAAGGAAATGATTGTGCATACAAAGTTTAAAGTGTTGGTCCGCGCCTGGGCCCTGACCCTGAGTTTGGCCGTTGTGTCGGTCGCTGGTGTTTCAACCCCCGCATTCGCCCAGACCGCCGCGCCTGCCGCTGCTGCTCCTGCTGCCGTGGCTGCTGACCCCGCTGCCGCTGCGCCCAAAAAGGCTGAAGGTACAACGGACAATCCCTACGGCATCGCCGCTTTGTGGCACAACGCGCACTCCGTTGACATGGGTGTTTTGATTATTTTGGGCATCATGAGCATGGGCAGCTGGTACATCCTGGCCATCAAGATGCTCGAACAGGCCAAAGCCGGCAAATATGCCCGTGAAGCGGCTGAAAAATTCTGGGGTGCAGGCACCGTGGCGCAAGGCGCTGCTGCCCTGCACAAAGACAGCCCTTACCAGTTCATCGCCGCCGCAGGTGTTGATGCAACCAAAAAACACGGTGGTCTGATGGGCCACATCCCTTTGAACGACTGGATCAGCATGAGCATCCAGCGCTCGGTGGACCGCGTGAACCGCGAAATGCAAGGCGGCCTGTCCTTCCTGGCAACCGTGGGTTCCATTTCTCCATTCGTTGGTCTGTTCGGTACCGTGTGGGGCATCTATGGCGCCTTGACACAAATCGGTATGTCCGGCCAGGCCTCCATCGACAAGGTGGCCGGCCCCGTGGGCTCCGCGCTGATCATGACCGCCCTGGGTCTGGCCGTTGCGGTGCCTGCCGTGCTGGCCTACAACTTCCTGATCGCCCGCAACAAGGGCGTGATGGACGACATCCGCGGTTTCGGCAGCGACTTGCACTCCGTCTTGTTGGGTTCGGCTTCCAAGAGCTAAGCACGTGCGGTAAACGCGCAGAAAGTTAGCTCTATGTCCATGAATGTTGGCAGTATTGACGGTGAAGATGACGCCGTCATATCAGCCATTAACACGACACCCCTGGTGGACGTGATGCTGGTGATGTTGATCATTTTCCTGATCACCATCCCCGTCGTCACAACCTCGATTCCCGTGACCCTGCCCAAAGAACGGGTGGAAGTTCGGGAAACCAAACCAGAAAACATCATTATTTCGGTTGACACCGCAGGCAGCGTTTTCTGGTACGACCAGAAGGTGGCCAATGTGGAAGCATTGGTCGACAAGCTGAAGAAGGTCTCGACCGTCAAACCGCAGCCTGAAGTACAGATTCGCGGCGACTTGGCTTCCCGATACGAAGGTGTTGGCAAGATTCTTTATGCATGCCAGCGTGCGGGCATCGTCAAAGTGGCGTTCATTACCGAACCGCCAGCATTGGGCGGTTGAACCCACGCCAGGAGGAATAGCAATATGTCTATGAATGTAGGAAACGCCGAGGGCGATCCTGAAGTGCTGATGGACATCAACACCACGCCATTGATTGACGTGATGCTGGTGTTGTTGGTGATGTTGATCATCACCATTCCCATCCAGTTGCACGCGGTCAGCCTGGATATGCCGGTGGGCACACCGCCCACCAACAATATCAAGCCCGAAAAAATCCAGATCGATATCGACGAAAACAGCGTGGTCTATTGGCAAGGTTTGCCGGTGTCCGCCGCAGAACTCGATACCAATATGGAAACCGTGGCCCAGCTGGCCGCACAGCCCGAGGTTCACATCCGGCCCAACAAGTCATCGTCCTATGCAGTGTTCGCCAATGTCCTGTCCGCTTCCAAGCGCAAGGGTCTGACGAAGATGGCGGTGATCGGAAGCGAGCAATTCGTCCAATGAACATGCAAACGAATACGCTTGGCTTACACCCGGTCTACCGGCCAAGAGACCCGTCGAAGCGCTACAAGGGCATTGCCATTGTTGTCGGGCTGCATGTGTTTCTGCTGTGGGCGCTGATTTCTGGCACGGCCCATGATGCACTGAAGGTCATCAAGAAGCCGCTGGAAGCTGTGGTGATCCAGGAAGTGATCATTCCGCCGCCACCGCCACCACCGCCCAAGGAAATCAAGCCACCGGAAGCACCCAAGGTGGAGGCTCCGCCGCCACCCTTTGTGCCACCGCCTGACGTGGCGCCACCCGTGACGTCCAATGCGCCGTCGATTGTGTCGGTTGCTGCACCACCGCCCACACCGGCGGTGATTGCACCACCACCGCCGCCAGCGGCACCACCCAAGCCCGCCCCCAACCGTGGCGACTTGCGTGTGGCGTGTCCAACCCAGGTGCCACCGGAAATGCCGCGCAAGGCATTGCAGGATGGGTCCGAAGGTGTGGTCAAGGCGCAGGCTTTGGTCAAGGACGGTGTTGTGAAGGAAGTGACGATTCTGTCCGGACCGCGCATATTCCATGCGTCCGTCAAGGCCGCCATGTTGCAGTACAAGTGCACGGCCGATGCAACGGAGATTCTTGCCACGCAGGAGTTCGTGTTCAAGATCGA